>Ga0209521_10002855_pt1 | contig 14053 bp, 13 predicted proteins | sample Rifsed19ft4_FD_184016 | JGI IMG/M metagenome (GOLD analysis project Ga0209521, IMG submission 184016) | Soil microbial communities from Rifle, Colorado, USA - sediment 19ft 4 (version 2) | ecosystem: Environmental > Terrestrial > Deep subsurface > Rock core/Sediment | place: Rifle, Colorado... | reverse complement strand
CACCATCGAAATACTTACAATCCTTGCATTGTGTTTTAGCAAGTAAATCCTGCTCATATTCTTTAATTAATTCATTAATCTCAGATGCCCATTTATAAGGCTTCTCAAAATAATTAATCACATCGTCAATTTCTCTGAATACGCTTTCTGAATCTAGTATCCGTGATATGGATATCATTTGGTCATAATTAGCATCTTTTACGCTAACTGACTTTAAATATTCGTAATCTTCTTTATTCATCTGAATTTCCTATTTTTATATTTAAACTATTTTTAAATAATATAGCAGTTGCCCTCGCTATTTCCCTTCTGGTCCGACGGTGACGATGGAGAGCCCACCAACGCTCGTACTCATCCGTCGCCAGCACCATGTTGCGGGTGTCCACCGAGCCCTGCGCGACCGCCGGCGCCAGCACGGGGATGTTGAAACCACGCAGCATAACGCGCAGGCCGAGCCGCGCCGCCCCGACCGCGACGTCGACCGCCACGCCCTTGACCTTGATGATCCCGGCATCGCGCTTGTAGATCCCGGCCAGGACCTTCATCAGCGTGTACGAAGCCGGCGCGGTGGAAGGCCTGTTCCTCAGTTCCGGCATCATCAAAGGCGGGGTGACCACCCAGGACAAACTGATCGACACTGCAGATATCTTGCGAAGCAAGCTGCACTATCGCGGCTACCTGCACCTTAAGATCATGCCAGGAGCCGAAAAGGACCAATTGCGGCGCGCCATGCAATTGGCCGACCGCGTCTCGGTCAACCTGGAGGCGGCCAACCCCGGCCGCCTGCCGGCGCTGGCGCCGATGAAGAAATTTGCGGAAGAACTATTGGCCCCTTTGAAGTGGGCTGAAGAGATCCGCCAGAACGAAGCCCCCCAAAGCACTTTTGGGGAACGCACCTGGAACGGGCGCTGGGCTTCCACCATCACCCAGTTCGTGGTGGGCGCCTCCGACGAGAGCGACCTGGAACTGCTCGCCACCTCCGAATATCTATATAAGCAGCTCAAGCTGAAACGCACCTATTTCTCGGCCTTCGTGCCCATCGCAGACACGCCGCTGGAAAACCATCCGGCGGAGAACCCCTGGCGCCAGCACCGCCTGTACCAAGCCTCCTTCCTGCTGCGCGATTACGGCTTCAGCATGGAGGAATTGCCTTTTGCCCAGAGCGGCGACTTGCCGCTCAACAAAGACCCCAAGACCGCCTGGGCCGAACAGACCCTGATGCACAAACCCATCGAACTGAACCGGGCCAGCCGCGAGCAACTGATGATGGTGCCGGGCATCGGCCCCAAGGGCGCGGACGGCATCCTGAATGCGCGGCGCACGCGTAAGATTAGGTCGCTGGAGGACCTGCACAAACTAGGCATCGTGGCCAAGCGCGCCGCGCCCTATGTGCTGCTGGACGGAAAATTGCCCGCCTACCAGATGCGCCTGCTGGAAGCTCCCGTGCCGGCCCAAACCATGCGGCGCAGCTTTCCCGGCTAAAATGGGAGCTTGACTGCGCCACACCCCCTGCCCCGTCGTGATAACAATTAATACTTTCCCCCGCCGATGAAACCGCGCCCGCAATCCATCCAGGCCGTTTACTTGATCCTCACCTTGCTGAACACGCTGGCCACTTCACTGATCTGGGGCATCAACACCTTGTTTCTGCTGGATGCCGGCCTCAACAATGCCCAGGCATTTTTAGCCAACGCTTTTTTCACCGCCGGGCAGGTGCTCTTTGAGATCCCCACCGGCATCGTCGCCGATATCAAAGGGCGGCGCCTTTCCTACTTACTCGGCACCCTGACTCTGGCGGCGTCCACCTTCCTGTATCTGGCCGCCTGGATGACCCAGGCGCCCTTCTGGGCCTGGGCGGCCTCCTCGGTGCTGCTGGGGCTGGGCTTCACTTTCTTCTCCGGCGCCACCGAAGCCTGGCTGGTGGATGCCCTCAACTTTTCCGGCTACCAAGGCGAACTGGAAGCCGTGTTCGCCAAGGGCCAATCGGTGAGCGGCGTGGCCATGCTGGCCGGTTCGGTGGCCGGCGGCCTGATCGCGCAGAGCACCGACCTGGGCGTACCCTACCTGCTGCGCGCCGGGCTGCTGCTGGCCACCTTTGTGGTGGCCTTGTTCTTCATGTGGGATTGGGGCTTTAAACCCGAGAAAAGCGTGAGCCTGGGTAAAGACATCAAACGCTTGTTTGTCACTTCGGTCAGTATCGGACTCAAGAAACCTTCCATCCGCTGGGTGATGTTGGCCGCCCCGTTCACCACGGGGGTGGGTTTTTATGTCTTCTACGCCATGCAGCCCCATCTGCTGGCGCTGTACGGCGATCCCTCGGCCTACGCCATCGCCGGCCTGGCCGCAGCCATCGTGGCCTGCTCGCAGATCGTGGGCAGCCTGCTGGCGCCCCTGGTGCGCCGCCTGTTCAGCTTGCGCACCACGGCCCTATTAGTCGCTGGACTGGCCAGCGTGGCGTTCTTGATCCTCTTGGGTCTGACCTCGGTGTTTTGGCTGGCCATCGTTTTTCTAAGCGGCTGGGGTTTGTTATTGTCGGCCATCACGCCCATCCGCCAGGCTTATTTGAACTCGCTGATCCCTTCAGAGCAGCGCGCCACCGTGCTCTCGTTCGACTCGCTGCTGGGGTCAACCGGGGGAGTTGTGGTGCAGCCCATACTCGGTCGGGTGGCTGATGTTTGGTCTTACGCCACCTCGTTCTTAATTGGCGGCGTCATCCAAGCCCTGGCGGTGCCACTCACCATTTTGGCGCGGCGCGAAAACCTGAAAGCAGAGGGCGAAGGCAACGAACAGGCGGGCAGCTAGTATGAGGTGCTGGCAAGGAGGGTACCTAACAGCATGATTGCCATCCTGCGGGACAACCCGATCTTATTGCTGTTCGTCATCGCCGCCATCGGTTGGCCGTTGGGCCGCATCACCATAGGGGGCGTGCGCCTCGGCGTAGCAGCGGTGCTGTTCACCGGCCTGGCCATCGGCGCCCTCAGCCCGGAGTTCAGGCTGCCCGAGATCGTCTCCCTACTGGGCTTAGTGATTTTCGTGTACACGGTGGGCCTGAACAGCGGCTCCAATTTTTTCGCCTCCCTGCGGCGCAAAGGGCTGCGCGACAACCTGTTCGTGGTTGCCATGCTGGCGGCGGCCGCCGGGTTGGCGGTGGCGGCTTACTCCGTCTTCAATCTGCAACCGGCTGAAGCAGCCGGGCTCTTTGCCGGCAGCCTGACGAATACCCCGGCGTTGGCTGGGGCGCTCGAATACATTCAGGCCAACGCGCCGCCGCAGCTGTTGGATTCTATGATGGCTGAACCGGTCGCGGCATATTCGATCACCTACCCGATGGGCGTGCTGGGCATGATCCTGTCTGTTTACATCGCGCAACGCTTATGGAAAATCGACTACCGCGCCGAAGCGCGCAAGGCGGGCGTGTTGCGCGGCACAGGTATCCAGTTGGGTAATCGCACTGTGCGGGTTACCAAGCGCCAGGCCACACGCGGCACCATCGCTCAATTGGCGAAGAAACAAGGCTGGTCGGTCGTATTTGGGCGCATCCAACACGGCGCTGAAGTCGTTCTTGTCCGCCAGCGCGCCCGTTTGCACCTGGGAGACCTGGTCACCGTCGTCGGCCTTAGCGGGGAACTGGACCGCGTCACCCAGTTCCTGGGTGAGACCAGCCAGGTGCCTCTGGACCTCGACCGACGCGAACTGGATTACCAGCGCGTGTTCGTCTCCAACCCGGCGGTGGCCGGCCACACACTGCGCAGCCTGAACTTACCGCAGCAATTCGGCGCGGTAATCACCCGCGTGCGGCGCGGTGATATCCAGCTGGTGCCGAACGGGGACACAGTGCTGGAATTAGGCGACCGGGTGCGGGTGCTAACCAAGCGCGACTATCTGGCGGCGGTGACCAACTTCCTGGGAGATTCTTACCGGGCGGTCAGCGAGATCGATGTGCTCACCCTCAGCCTGGGCATCGCGCTGGGCGTGCTACTGGGGCTGGTGCCCTTCCCCTTGCCCGGTGGGCTGACCCTGAATCTGGGCATGGCGGGCGGTCCGCTTGTGGTGGCGCTAGTCTTTGGCGCCATAGGCCGAACCGGACCTTTTTTGTGGAACATCCCCTTTAGCACCAATCTCACCTTGCGTCAATTTGGGTTGATCCTTTTCCTGGCAGGGATCGGTTCCCGATCCGGATACGTCTTCGTATCCACCTTGACGCAAGGGTCAGGCCTGGCTTTGTTTTTGGCGGGCTTGGTGATCACCCTCTCCACGGCGTTGGTGATGCTGTGGGTAGGTTATTTCGTGTTGAAGATCCCCATGGGCTTGCTCAGCGGAATGCTGGCCGGGCTGCAAACGCAGCCTGCCTTGCTTAGTTTCGCCAGCGAACAAAGCGGGGACGAGCTGCCCAACGTGGGCTATGCTTCAGTGTACCTGGTGGCCACTGTCGCCAAGATATTGCTGGCACAAGTCATCCTGGTATGGTTAGCGGGGTGAACCAGAGGAAAAGCGTGCGGTGTATAGCGGGGCAGCGCCGGTCTTTCCGAGTTAAAATCACCCGATTCATAACCTGATGGGAGCTCAATCTTGTTTCTAAAACAAAATACCGGATTCTGGGTACTGGTCGCCACCATACTCGGGTCCAGCATGTCCTACATTGATTCGACGGTAATTTATATTGCGTTGCCCGTGCTGCAAAAGGACCTGAATGCCACCGTGGTGCAAGCCCAGTGGATCGTGGAAGCTTATGTGCTGTTTCAGGCAGCTTTGATCCTGGTAGGCGGCTCGCTCGGCGACCGGGTCGGCCGCCGGCGCATCTTTGCGATCGGCATCGTTATTTTTGCGATCGCCTCGGCGTTTTGCGGTTTTGCCACCAGCCCCAATTTCCTGATCATCGCCAGGATCGTTCAGGCCCTGGGCGGGGCCATGTTGGGACCGGCCAGCCTGGCGATCATCACCGCCTACTTCGATGAGAGGCAGCGCGGCAAGGCCTTTGGCTTCTGGTCGGGAGCGTCAGCGATCACGGTGGCGCTGGGGCCGCTGGCGGGCGCCATCCTGGTGCAATATGCCTCCTGGCGCTGGCTGTTCTTTATCAACATCCCCATCGCCGCGCTGACCCTGTTCGTGCTTTTTGCCAAGGTCCCGGAAAGCCACGACGAACGGGCCGGAGACAGATTGGATTGGCGCGGGGCTTCGCTGGCCACCCTGGGGCTGGGCGCGTTCGTCTTCGGGTTCATCGAGTCCTCCAATTACGGGTTTGAGAGCCCCATTGTGTGGGGCAGCATCGTGCTGGGATTGGCCGCGTTCACCCTTTTCGTCTACAGTCAAACACGGATCAAGGAGCCTTTGCTGCCCTTATATCTTTTCCGCTCCAGGACCTTTAGCGGCGCGAACCTAATCACCCTGCTCTTATACGGAGCGCTTTCCGGCCTGATCTTCTTCCTGCCCTTTAACCTCATCCAGGTGCAGGGTTATGACATCATCCAGGCCGGCCTGGGCTTTCTGCCCTTCCCGATCATCGTCGGCGCTTTCTCTGGCTGGGCGGGGACCCTGGTCTCCAGGTACGGGTCCAAACTGCCATTGATCATCGGCCCGCTGATCGTAGCGGTGGGGTTGATCCTGTTTGGGCAAGCTGGGTTGGGCGGTTCGTTCTGGCTCACCTTTTTCCCGGCGGTGATCATCATGGCGATCGGCATGACTGTAGTGATCGCTCCGTTAACCACGACAGTCATGAGCTCGGCGCCCAAACGCTTGTCCGGGACGGCTTCCGGGATCAACACCTCGATCAATAGCACCGCCAATGTGCTGGCTGTGGCCATTTTGGGAGTGATTGCCCTGAGCGTGTTCAATTCCTCCGTGGAACGGCGCCTGGAACCCATGGACCTCAGCGCGCAAGCCACAGCGGAAATAGAAATGGAAACCAGCAAACTGGCCAACGCCCAAGCCCCGGTTAGTTTGCCCTTGGGCCAGCAAACGGAGGTCAACCAGGCCCTCGACCTGGCGTTCGTTGATGCCTTTCGAGTGCTCATGTACATTTGCGCCGGGCTGGTGGTGGGCGCTGCGGCGGTCTCGCTGCTGATGGTGGACGGCAAGCCGGCGGGCGAAGTGCGCATAGAAAGCTGAGCGGCCCGCGACCATGCCCGGGAGATTAACCCTTACCTGCAATGCAACCGCGTTGAGCGCAGCCTTCCCCTGGCTACAGGTGCCACCGGAACTGCAGCCGCGCTACAACATCATCCCCACCCAACCCATCGCCGTAGTGTTGAACGAAGGCACTAACCGCATCGAATTCTTGAATTGGGGGCTGATCCCTTCTTTCACCAAAGTAAAGATGACCACTTTTCTATTGAATGCGCGCGCCGAGGGTATCGAACGCAAGCCCTCTTTCCGCTCGCCGCTCAAGCGGCGGCGCTGCCTGGTGCCCGCGGACGGCTACTACGAGTGGGTGAAGATCCCGCGCAAGAAGGAAAAGATCCCTTACTGGGTTCACCTGAAATCCAAGCAGCCATTTTTCTTTGCCGGCTTGTGGGATACCTGGCTTGCCCTGGATGGATCCGAAGTGAAGACGTGCTGCTTCATCACCTGCGAGCCCAACGAACTGGTGGCGCAAATCCACCACCGTATGGGGGTTATGCTACACGAAAAAGATTACGCGGCCTGGCTGCAGCCGGGCGAGGTGGACCCGCAGGAACTATTGCCGCTGCTCAAACCCTACCCCGCTGAAGAGATGACCTATTACCAGGTCTCGACGCTGGTCAGTTCTCACACCGACTCGCCCGAATGCATCACGCCGGTTGAGCAGACAGATGTTAGCAAAGCGAAATCAGAGAAGCAAACCAAAAAGTAAATAGCAAAAAGGCGGCCTATGGCCTGCCTTGCCATGTTTCATTCTGAACAAGAAAGGCTGGCATTGCCAGCCATGACAAAGCGGAGAATATGAACAACGATGGATTCGGTTACTCTTCGCTCCGCTCAGAGTGACGCGCCTTTAGTAAGGGGAGACCAAATTAGCCGCGCTTTGCTTATTGTCTTTTCTTCAGCTGCTCTTCCAAGCTTCGCGCCGTCGCCCGAAAGCCGGCTAAGCGGCCTCTTTCTTTCTCGACCACTTCTTTGGGCGCCTTGCTGGCGAAATCGCTAGCCAGCAGCTTTTCCAGCCTGGCCGCCTGCTCGCCGGCGGCCGCCAACTCTTTTCCCAGGCGCGCTCGTTCCTCGACCGGGTCAAGCGAATCGGCCAACGACAGATAGATTTCCACGTGGCCTGCCACCAGGGAAGCATAGCCTTCGGGTTTTTGGGGCAAGGCCTGGTGGATAGATAGCTTTCCAGGGTCCAATTGGGCGAGGTAAGCCAAAGCCTTTTTCTCCCGCTCCAGCATCTCGGCATGTTCCACCGAAATCAGGATGGCGGGCAATTTGTATCCCGGTTTCACGCCTTTTTCGGCGCGCTGGTTGCGGATGGCGCGCACCACCTCTTGAAACACGCCAAACTCGCGCAAGGTTTTCGATTCCCAGCCTTCTTGAGCAGGCGGGTCCGGCCAGGGCGCCACGATCAGCGCCTCGGGCCAGGCGCCAGCGGGCGCTAGCTGGGTCGAGTGGGCCTGGGCAGCCGCCTTCAGGTGCCCCCACAGCTCCTCGGTGACGAAGGGCGTGAAGGGGTGCAGTAGGCGCAGGCAAGTATCCATCTCGCGCACCAGCAGGCCGGCGGTGTGGAAGGCGCGGTCGCCGCCCTCGCCGAGCTGCAGTTTGGCGATCTCGATATACCAATCGGCAAACTCGCTCCAAAAGAACTCGTAAATCTGGCGGCCGGCTTCGCCGTATTGATAGGTCGAGAACAAGCGCTGGCAAGTAGCCAACGTCTGCTTGGTGCGCGCCCAGATCCAGGCATCGGCCAGGGTGGGAGCCACTTCGGATTTCTGTTCCCTCGGCGCAGAGGGCAACGCGCCAATTACGAAACGGCCGGCGTTCCAAAGCTTGTTGGCAAAGTTGCGGTTAGCCGCCACTTTCTCCAGGCTCAAGTTCACGTCCTGGCCGGGCGTGGAGCCCACCAGAAGCGTGAAACGGAGGGCGTCCGTGCCAAATTGGTTCATTACCTCCAGCGGGTCAATTACATTGCCCAAGGTCTTGCTCATCTTACGGCCTTGCTCGTCACGCACCAGTCCGTGGAGATACACGGTTTTAAAAGGCGGAGTTCCAGTAAATTCCATGCCCAGCATGATCATGCGCGCCACCCAAAAGAACAGGATGTCGTAGCCGGTCTCCAACACGGAGGTGGGATAGAAGTATTTCAGGTCGGCGGTCTGCTCCGGCCAGCCTAACGTAGAAAAGGGCCATAAGCCCGAGGAGAACCAGGTATCCAACACGTCGGGATCCTGGACCAAGTCCACTTCCTTGCCAAACTGCTTGGCGGCCTGGGCGCGCGCCTCGGCTTCGCTGCGGGCGCAGAACATACTGCCATCCGGCGCGTACCACACTGGGATGCGATGACCCCACCACAATTGGCGGCTGATACACCAATCCTGGATGTTTTCCATCCAATTGCGATAGACCTTGGTGAAATGCTCGGGCACGATCTGGACGCGCCCGTCCTGCACCGCGGCCAGGGCGGGTTCGGCCAGCGGCTTGATGCTAACGAACCACTGGGTGGAGATCATCGGCTCGATGATCTCGCCGCCGCGTTGGGAGCGCGGCACGCGTTGTTTGTAGGTCACAGCCCTGATGGCCAGGCCGGCAGCCTGCAAATCTGCCCATAGCTTTTTGCGAGCTTCGAAGCGTTCCATGCCCGCATAGGGTCCACCGTCTTTAGTCAGGTGAGCAGCCTCATCCAGCAGGGAGATGACCGGCAGCTTATGGCGGGCGCCGATCTGGTAATCCATGGTGTCGTGGCCGGGAGTGATCTTCAACGCGCCGGTGCCGAAGTCGCGGTCCACATAATCGTCGGCGATCACGGGGATCTCGCGGCCCAGGATGGGCACGATGGCCGTGCGCCCCACGAAGGACTGGTAACGTTCGTCGCCAGGATTCACGGCCACAGCCGTGTCAGCCAGGATAGTTTCCGGCCGCGTGGTGGCCACCGGGATGAAGTCTCCGGAATCCTTGAGCGGATACTTGAAATAGTAGAGCTGTCCATCCTCCTCGCTGTATTCCACCTCGAGGTCGGAGACTGCGGTGCGCAATCCAGGAGACCAGTTGATCAGCCGCGGGCCGCGGTAGATAAGCCCCTTTTCGTAGAGGCGCACAAAGGCTTCGCACACCGCCACTGAAAGACCTTCGTCCAGCGTGAAGCGTTCGCGCGACCAATCGCAGGAAGCGCCCAGCCGGCGGATCTGCCGGGAGATGACCGCGTGGTATTTTTCTTTCCAGGCCCAAGTGCGTTTGAGGAATTCTTCTCTCCCAAGCTCATCGCGAGTGACCTCTTCGGTGCGCAGGAGATCTTCTTCCACCTTGAGTTGGGTGGCGATGCCGGCGTGGTCGCTGCCCGGCACCCACAAGGTGGGCACACCCTGCATGCGGTGATAGCGGATCATCAAGTCTTCCATGGCCACGAAGGCAGCATGGCCCAGGTGGAGTTCGCCGGTTACATTGGGCGGCGGGATGGAGATCACGAAAGGTTTGCGCGCAGGGTCGAACCCTTTCTTGCGCGGGTCGTTGCTGGGCTGGAAAAAGCCCTGCGCTTCCCACCAGGCGTAAATACGCTCCTCGGTAGCTTTGAAATCATAGGTTTTTGGAAATAAAGATTCGGTCACAACGCCTCCAGATTAAACAAAAACACCCTTCCTCGTGAGGACGGAAAGGAGTTCCGCGGTACCACCTCGCTTTAGCTCGCTTTGCGGGCTACGCTCAAAGGCTATATCGGGCTAACCCGCACCGGTCTAGTAAGCTGGTCAAGGACAGGTCCAGCTATTCTTCGGCGTGCATCCAGGCGACTTCGGCGGTGGGCAAACGGGTGGCTTTCAGCCTGTGACCACTCCCTCTCTTGAGAGTGCCATGGCGCCTACTCCTCCTGGAACGCTATGAAATTGTAAAGTTGATTATACAGAGGCGGCCGAAGGCTGTCAACGATGCCGCTTGACTTTATAACCTTTGAGGCGTAGTATTTTTGATTATCGCCAAGGGTGACGCATGAAACCAGACGAACAAAACGCATATACATTGATCGCCGATGTAGCCCTAATCTACGACCGATCTGTACTTTTGGTAAAGTATAAAGATCCAGATGGCTACGATGGGCAAACGGGTTGGTTCATTCCTGATGCGTCTGTAAAATACCTCGAGCACCCCGACAAGGCAGCAACACGGCTGCTGAAAGTGCAACTAGGGTTGGGAATTCATGGTCTCGTTCTGGACCACATTGAGTCCTTCCAGGGGAATGATGGTTCCTGGCACCTGGCTTTTCATTACAAAGTGGGATTGGAGCACACACCGCAACTTAAGGCTAGCGATGCCATCGCCAACCACCAATGGTTCCCCATAGACCAGCTGCCACCCAAGGATGAAGTAGCCCATCATGGGTGGGCGAACACAATCCTAAAAAAGATAAGATCGGGAATTTCCTAATTCTTCCCAGGTAACGCTTTAGTCACCCTATATCAATTGTTGAGGGTGACAATTGTGAAATTATTCACATTTCTTGACTGCGCCTAGCCCCTGTGCTATTCTTCACGGGCTCAACCCCAAAAACACGAATGCAACACGAACGCATAGCCGAAAACGTCTATTTTTTCCAGAGCAGCCTGTATGCCCAGGTGACAGCAGGTGTCGTCAGCGGCCCGGATATGGCCGTGCTCATCGACACATTGGCGCTCCCGGAGGAAACGCGGCAGCTGCGCACCTTCATCGAACGCGAGTTGCGCGTGCCGGTGCGCTATATCATCAACACCCATTATCACGCCGACCATAGCTGGGGCTCGTGCTTCTTCCCCGAAGCCCAGGTGATCTCCCACCGCGGTTGTTATGAGATGCTGCGAACGCGAGGGGCCGCCGCACTGGAATCCGAAAAGGCAGAGAACCCGCAGTTACGCGAAGTGGACTTGGTGCTGCCCAACTTGACCTTCGATCAGGGTGAACTCACACTCGTGGTTGGCAAAAAAACACTGACCATCTTTCCCTTGCCCGGGCACAGCGCCGATTCCATTGCAGTTTTGGTTGATGAGGACCGCATCCTGTTCTGCGGAGACACCTTCATGGCGCTGCCCACCCTGGTGGATGGGGATATCGATGACATGCTGGCTTCGCTGAAGAAGATCCCCAAGATGAGCCTGGAGAACCTGATCCCGGGGCACGGCGAAATTGTTCTGCGTGGGGAAATCGATTCGGCCGTGCGCTCAAACCTGCACTACCTCAGCGAACTGCGCAAAGCGGTGCACGCAGCTTCGCGCCGGCGCTACCCCCTGGATATGCTGGAGACCGTGCACGTGGAAGATTGCGGCAAGAGCCGCGTGCTCATCGCCGGGTTAGCCGAACAATTACACCATCGTAATTTGATCGCCCTGTACCGCCAAGAATACGGCGAAGTGCCTGAAGGCTCGGAGATGATCTTCGAGAACCGCTAACCCTGGCGCAAGGCGATCCGGGCTGCGCTTTTGGGTTTTCGACGAACAGTTTGTTTTGGTCTGCGCTTCCTGGCGCGAAAACCGTGAAGGCGTTCTGTACCATCCAATAGGCGTTTAATATTGGGGCGCAAGGCCCAGGCCAACAGGCCCAAGGCGCCGAGCCCATAGGCCACATATTCCCAAGGTCCCCAACCAAACCAGGCACGGATGGCGAAGAGCAGGGTTGCCATCACGCCAATGCTTAGCGTGGTCACGGAGGCGTAGCCCACAAAATAAAAAATCAACAATCCGATAGGCAGCATGATATACAAACCGGGAAACCAAAGCCCAATCGCCCCTCCACCAACTGTGGCTCCACCAGCGCCACCGCCAAACTGCCACCAGCCCTTGTCGTCCTTCCGTGCCAAAAAAAACGAGTAGTTGTGCCCTAAAACTGCGGCAAGGGGAGTTAGAGCTGCCATCCAAATATTTCCAGGGAAGAGCCACAAAGCCAACTGCGCCGCCAGGTAGCCTTTGAGGATATCGAAGATGCCGGTTAACACACCGATGCGTTTGCCGGCGGCGCGCATGGCGTTGGTGCCCCCGGTGCGCCCGCTATACTCCCTGCGAACATCTTTCCCCGTGCGCGCTTTGACGAGAATATAGCCGAAGGGGATAGCCCCGATGATATAGCCAAGCAGCAAAACCCCTAAATTGGGCAGCAATTGCATGATGAAGCCTCCTAAATGGCGATGGACTGGGGTGCGATGTAAAAAACACGGGTGCAGTGGGAGAGTTACTCACCAGAGACCTGAAATTCTACCGGGAGCGCCCGGCCGTTGTCCAGCAAAAAGGCGCGGCAGCCCCAGCCGTTGGCTGCAGGGCTCCAAATGAGGTGGATAACGCCCGGATAGGTCACTTCAGCCAGATCGGCGGGAGAAGGGCCAGGCGGACCAGCCGGGTGCGAATGGTAGATAGCCAGCAGGTCCCAGCCAGCACGTTCCATCTCCTGGAAAGCGGCTAACTGCTGCTTTCCATTCATACGGAAACGAGTTTGGCTGGCTGCTTCATTGCGAATCGGAAATAAAGACAAGCTGCGACCTTGCTTACCAGCCACCAAGCCGCAGGCCTCCAAGGGGTTTTCAGCGGCTACATGGGCACGCATGGCCTCCCAATGAGGTTGATCGAGGACGAGGCTAGCCATCAGCGCAGCAAGAAAGCCAGGGCCCAAAACACCGCCAACGAGATCAGGGCTTCGCGGATTGTTTGGCTTGTCGGTTCCCCTGAATTGAGCGCGCCCACATAGTGATTGAGGGCAAACAACACACCGAGCAAAACCAATCCATATCCCAAGGCCGACAGGGGCAGATAATGCAAGGCGGCGGCGACCTGCATACAGACAAAGGTTACGCCTACGACCTGCAAAGGTTGCCACTTTTGGCCTGGCCGCAGCAACTGCAGCCGAGACCCGGCCATCAACACACCCAAGCCCACCGCGGGCAGAGCTAAATACAGCCTCAGGGCAACGGCCCGTACGGTTATTGCCAGAACGAGGAAAAGGCCCAGGGTGAGGATGGTCAAGGCCTGACTTGATAGTGTGAAAAATGGATGGTCACGGTTGGAGCTGGCAAATTCTGCCAGGACCACGGCCAACAGGAATAGCGCCGACAAGATCAAGGCCAACCACCATTCCAGATTAAGCGGCAAGCTAGCCAGCGGCAGGCTTAGCACCCAAGCGGTCATGGCGGGCAGCAACCAGTGACGGTAACGTGAGCGCGAGCCGGCATTGGCTTCTGTCTGCAACAGCCAATCTGTGCCGCTGGCGGTAAGGCCCGCCACCAGCAAAGCGACAGCCGTATTAATATTGATCTGCAGGGGCAGATAAATTCCGGCAAACTCAAACGGAATCGTTTGACCGGGAAGTTGCACAAAGCGCGAAACAACATAAGCCAACAGGATCACTGCCATCACCGTGCTGAGGCGCTGGCGATCGGGCAGCTGGCGCGAACCTTCCATGGCAAAATTGTACTCCAGCGACTCCGCAGGTATACTGCACCAAGGCAAAAAATGGCCGGCCAGATGATCGCGTTCCTATCCAACGCTCCCCAGACCCCTGGTTAAGCGAGTTACATGCCGAACCAAAAGCAGGCGCTTGGCGGCTGGGGAGAACAACGCGCAGCCGATTATTTGCAAAAGCGCGGATACGAAATCCTGGCGCGCAATGTGCGCGGCGAATACGGCGAAATCGACCTGTTGGCGCGCCAGGGTGAGGTGCTCGTGTTCGTGGAAGTGAAGGCACGCAGCACAACCCGCTTCGGCCAGCCGGAGGAAGCCATCACGGCGCGCAAGCAGCAGCATTTGCTGGATTGCGCGCTGGATTATTTGCAAACCCACCCCGAGCTGGATGGGGATTGGCGCGTGGACGTTATTTCCGTGCGCCGGGTGAAGGGCGGCCAACCCGAAATCCTACATTTCGAAAACGCGCTCGATGGCTAAAGACCGGCCCCTGGTAGCTATCGTCGGGCCGACCGCGGTGGGCAAGACCG
>Ga0209521_10002854_pt1 | contig 14055 bp, 13 predicted proteins | sample Rifsed19ft4_FD_184016 | JGI IMG/M metagenome (GOLD analysis project Ga0209521, IMG submission 184016) | Soil microbial communities from Rifle, Colorado, USA - sediment 19ft 4 (version 2) | ecosystem: Environmental > Terrestrial > Deep subsurface > Rock core/Sediment | place: Rifle, Colorado... | reverse complement strand
CTGCGAAAATTGTCGAACCCTCGATACGTTTCCGTATATACGATTTCCAGTCGTACCCCTTCGGCCTCTCGGGCACCTCTCCGTGCTGGCCTGAACTGCCAATTCAGTTTTGTCATTCTGAGCGCAGCGAAAAATCTCGTGTTTTTGAAGCAGATTAGATTCTTCAGTCGCTCCGCTCCTTCAGAATGACAGAAGCTCCCTTCGGCGTTCGAGCGCCTTCAAATCCCTTTCAGCGTCGTGCAAGTTATGGCGGAGAGGGAGGGATTTGAACCCTCGGTGCCGTTTCCGACACAGCAGTTTTCGAGACTGCCACCTTCAGCCTCTCGGTCACCTCTCCATAGGCCGAAAAACATCACAATTTGCCGGGCTTTATAGGTGAAAAATGACTCCCCGGAGCCTTTTAATTAAGCATATTCCATTACGGTTGTCAAAGCCTTTAAAAGACAAAAAAACCCCCGGGCAGCATAAGCCCGGGGGCCTCGATAGCTCTTAGTGCGTGATTACTTCTTTGCCGCTGCCTGGCCCGGCTTTCCGAGGACGAGCCTTACGGGGAACCTGGCGTCCTGGAATGAGTTGAACTCAGGGAAGTCCCTGAAAACCCAGCCCCTGGCAACGCTCTTGCCGTTCTCGGAGAGCTCTATGAGGACCGCGGGATTGTTGGCCTCGTTTGACCTGGACTCTATCCTGTTCTCGGCTATCGCGTAGTCAGGCACGAGGGACTCGACTTTGAGCCGTACGCCTTCCTTGAGCTTGACGTCGCCGCCGACCTTTACGCTTATGGTCTGGCTCGCGCCTGAGGCCGCGTCGATTACCTCAAGCTTGGCTTCATTCCATTTTTTCTTCACCTCGTCCGAGAGCGCGACCGTCTTTTGAGTCTTTATATTGGCGTGCTGGACCTTGCTGATCTGCTCCTGCGTCTGGTCCATCGCAGGCGCCGTAGGCGGATGTCCCTCAGGAAGCTGCTGGGCGCCTGCGGCAGGCTGTGCCTGCTCCGGCTGCTGGGCCGCCTCTTGAGCCTTCTTCTCGCCGCCGCACCCGGCCACTGTGAGAAGGGCTATTGAAGCCGTGACAAGAAATGCCTTTTTGTAAGAACCTGTCAGATTCATATTCCCATTTCCTCCAGGGATATTTTCAAAACGGTACTATACCATAAAGCTTTTGATTGCAAAATATATTTTTTCACCTGAGCGAGGCCAGCCAGGAGCGTTCCAGGTCGGCATAAGAAAGGCCCAATGCGGTCGATACGGCCTCGTCCATGCCCATGCCCTTGCCCAGGTTCTCAAGTATGTTCCTCACCGAGAAGAGGCCGAACTCCCGGATGATGTACTCGGTCGCGGAAAGGCTGAGTAAATAAGCTATTTGCGCCTGCTCGGACCTGAGTCCCATGAACGACCCCTCGAGGACCCGTAGCCTTACCTTGCCTGTGCCTGCTATCTCAGAGAGCATCCGTGCGTATTCCGATGAGCTCCTGCCCTCTTCGTACTGGGCTATGCCTTCGTTCAGCCACACAGGCGCCCTGCCCTTTGAGGCGTCCCTCACCACGGCATGGGTGTACTCGTGGAAGACCACCTTTTCAAGCTCAGAGGTCTTCTCGGTTATGCCGCCGGCCGGTATCTTTATCCTGCCGTCATATATCGCGCCTGCCCAGGAAGGGCTTCTGGTTATATCCCTGAACCTCTCCCTGGTGTACAGGAGAGCCTCGACCCTGCCCTGGGGCCGGAGGTCAAGGTCGCTCCCGACCTTTATATACGCCTCTTCAAGGAGAAGCCCGATGAGGTGGCCTGCAATGGCGTTCTCGCCGCCGTCGAATTTCACAAGAAACCGGCTGCCGTCCCTTGTGCCCATCGACTCTTCTGATGCCCTCTCGCCCTCTGCCCTGGCAAGCTCCCCTTTAAGCTCAAGGTCACTCGGGTCGAGGTCGAACGCCTTGCCCAGGAATTCCGACGCGCCCGCGACATCCCCCCTTGCGTACCTCTCCCTTCCGATATTCCTGTAGATGCGCTTGAGGTGAACCCTTGCGTCAGGGTCGTTCTGGACAGTCTCGAGAGCCTCGGCCGCGGATTCCATATCCCCTGAACGCGTGAGCATGGCCGCCAGGTTCTTTACTATGGCCGCTTCGTCTGAAAGCCCTGCCGCTTCGCGCAACAGCGTTATCGCATCATCGAGCCTTCCTGAGCGCGCATCATTGATGGCCCTTGAGTTGAGCACTCCGGCAAGGGCTTTTTTCGTCCCGGCATCGTAAGGATGCGCCTGAAGCTCCTGCCTCAAGAGCTCTTCCGCCCTTTCCAGGTCGCCCTGCCTTATGGCCTCTGAAGCCGGGCTCTCGGTTACATTGATAGTGACCTGGAGGGGCGCGGCCTCCTGCTCCGGCTCTTCATCGGGCTCTTCCGTAATGGCGGCCGCCTCCTCTTCCTGAGGAGCGGTTGCTTGAGGCTCCGGGACTATGCGGTTTCTCTGGAACAGGACAAAAACGATGAGTATGCAGAGGATGGCTATCACGACGAGGGCCGACCTCGGAGAGCGGGCGGGCGGCCCTGCAAGAGGCTTTTGCGGCGACATGAGTTTGTTTACCGGCCTTTACGGAGGTTTACAGGCGCTTCCTCATCTTGACCGCGCCAAGTATCAGGTTGGCGATAGTCGACATGAAGTAGATCTCGTCATCGGTAAATTCGCGCGTGACGACCGTCTGCGCATTGAGCACGCCGAAAGGCTTCTCCCCGAGGAATATTGGATAGGAGTACATTGTCTTGATCTTGTACTGCTCTTCCTTTGTCTCCTGGAAGTACCTGTAACGCTCGTCCTTGGTGACGTCGTCGATAAGAAGGGGCCTTCTGGCCTCGACTGCGGAGCCGGTTATGCCCTCGCCTATCTTAAGCCTTGCCTTGCCGACCGCCTCCTGCGCAAGGCCGTATGTGGCCCTCAATACCAGGTATTCGTTGTCCCAGAGATATATCGAGCAGATGTCCACGCCAAGCCTGCGCGCGGTCTTCTCGGCTACACCCTTCAATACCTGCTCCAGGTTATAGTCCGAAGAGGCGAGCATGCTTATCTCTTCGAGGGTAATTATTTCTTTCTGTTCCCTGTCCGCCTGCTGCTGGAGCATGAACCTGCCGCTGTCGTCAAAGGTAAGGGGCAGCAGGCTTTCCTTGGAAAAATGAGGATTTATGGCCTTGGTAGCGGCAGGGGCGGTCTTGTACTCGGAGAAGCCGCAGCTGCAGGAGAACTTTATCCTGTAGTCGTCCACGCGGCTGGCCTTCATCTTTTTGCCGCATTTTCTGCACCTGATTATAGATTCCATTCAATTTCCCCCCCTGAATATCTTGGAAACCCGCCATGAGTATAGCGGAATCAGGGCACCTTTGCATTAATATTGTTGTCTGTTTCGGGTGCGTTGAGCATCTCTTCATGGCCAGGAGCTGTCTTGGGCTGGGGCAGGTCCCTGATGCCTTTTTCCTGCGGTATCCTGATCCTCTGCTGCTTCAGGGAAGGGAGCTTCAGGCTTATGACCTCTCCGGGCAGGCCCAGGCTGGACATCTGCTTTCCGTTATAGGTAAGGGCCACGCCTCCGGCGTTGCCCACTATCAGAGAGAAGCCCTCTTGAGCCTTCCAGGTAAAGCTCTCGCCTCCGCGGAGCAGCACTTCTATTGGCTCACCTCCGTCGACCCCTATCTTTATCCAGACCATCTCAGTCGCGCTCGCGGTGAGGGTCTGGTTTTTGGAGGCAACAGGGGCCTCCTCTTTCAAAAGCGCACCCGGTTTGGATGCCTCATCCTTTTTTGCAGGTTCCGGGGCCTTTTGTTTTTCAACAGGAGCAGGAACATCAGCAGGCTGCGGAGCAGGGGCGACCGTTTGAGTCTGCTGAACTGCTGGGGCGGCCTGTGTTGGCTGTACTGGCTGGGTCAGGGCCTCAGGCGCTGGCTGGACAGGTGCGGGGACAGCCGCTTCAGTTGAGGACTGGACAGGGGGCTCCGGGATGGTGCTATCTATCGACGCATCCTTTTTTATCGAGAACGCGTAGGCGACGACTATGATTAGTATGCCGGCTGCAACTATGGCGTGCTTACGGAGGTTGGCGGGCAGCCTCTCTGAGAGCGCCTTCTTCTTGACAGGCTTGGCGGAAGATGCCTTCGCGGGCCTTGCCCCGCTTGCGGCCGCTTCCGCATCTTCCTTTTCCTTGATGAATATCTCAAAGCGAAGCACCGCGTCGGTCTCATCTACGCCCAGCACCTTGCAGTAGGACCTTATGAACCCCTTTATGAATGTCGCGTGCGGCAGCCCCTCGTACCTGTCCGCCTCTATTGATTCGAGGAACTTCAAAGACACGCGGGTAGCTTCGTGTATCTTCTGGAGGGAGACCCTTCTGATCTCCCTTTCCCTTTTTAAATATTCGCCGGGACTTTCCATGATTCTTTTCCTCTGATTGTGCGCGGGAAGGAATGACTATTGAGAAACCTGTCCCGCGCGTTACGAACAGCCCATTTCAGGCTGCTCAAAAAGGTCCAGATGCGAGGCGGCGAGGAGCGACGAATGAGGCGTACTCTTTGCCGTACGCCGCAGTGAGGAGCTTCTGAAGCCAACAAAGCAGATGGGCCTTTTTCAGCAGCCTGTTACTTGATTAGATTGATATACTCTCTCGCCGACTGGCCCTTGTCGCTTGACGGCGCAAGCTCTATGACCTTCTCGAACGCCTTCTGGGCTCCGGACTTGTCCTTTGATTTTGCGAGCGCCATGCCGAGATTGAAGTAAGCGTCAAGATACGCGGGGGAGACAGCGACCGCCGACTTGTATGATTCCACGGCTTCCTTGAGCCTGTCACTTTTCTCGAGCGCAAGGCCCATGTTGTAATGCGAGAGAGAGTAATTGATGTTCGCCTGCACCGCGCGCTTGTAATTGTCTATCGCGCTTGCGTAGTCGCCCTTGTTGTAGTACGCCCAACCGATCTTGTTATAGGCAATCTCCGGGGTCCTGTAGAAGATGTTTTTAACCGCGGCCCTGGATTCCTCTATCGCCTGATCCCATTTACGCTCATACAGGTAGACAGCTGATTTGTTAACATGCGCATCGGAGAGTTTAGGGTCCAGTGAAATGGCCTTATCAAAGGACTTGTGCGCCTCCTGTGTCATATCCTTCAAGTAATAGGCGATGCCGAGCACGTTGTAATAGTTGGCGTCGTTCGGGTTGAGCTCGATGGACTTTGTAAGCTCCTTAAGCGCGTCAGCGAGGTTTCTGTCCCTCAGATGGACTTCTCCAAGCCTGTAATGGATGTCGGCCTCGTCCTTCTTTTTGGCGAGCGAGGGCCCGCACGCGGTGAGGCCGAATGCAAGGAATGCGGCAAGGAGAATTCTGAGGCGTTTATCCATAGGGTTGTTTAATCCTGTAAGTTGTTGAATTATATCATATATCTTCAAAATGGGTCAATTGCTTAAATTCACTGTAGCGGCTCTTTATCTCAGGCAGGGTAAGGGTATCGAGCCTCTCCAGGCTGAAGGCCTCGACATTGAATGAGGCCATGACGGAGCCGAAGATTATCGCCTTCCTGATGTTGTCCTCGCTGAGCTCGCCTGTTGCGGCCAGATAGCCCATAAGCCCGCCTGCAAAGGTGTCTCCGGCGCCTGTGGGGTCAAAGACCTCCTCAAGAGGGTACGCCGGGGAGGAGAATACGGAGCCGCCGCTGAACATGAGCGCGCCGTATTCTCCGCGCTTCACTATCAGGGTCTTTGGCCCGTAGCCAAGTATCGCCTTGGCGGCCTTCACAAGGCTCGCCTCGCCTGAGAGCTCCCTTGCCTCTCCCTCGTTTATGACGAAGAGGTCGACTTTCTTGAGGAGCTCTTTCAGGGCCTCGGGCTTGCCCTCTATCCAGAAGTTCATGGTGTCGCACGCAACGAACCGGGGCTTCCTGACCTGCTCCAGGACCTTCATCTGCAGCTCCGGGTCTATGTTGGCGAGGAACACGAAGGGGACGTCCTTGTACTCCTCTGGTACCTCGGGATTGAAGCTGCTGAAGACGTTAAGGTGCGTCTCGAGAGTATGGGCCTGGTTAAGATCATAGCCGTAGTAGCCCTTCCACCTGAAGGTCTTGCCAGGGACCTTTCGGAGGCCGCCTATGTTTATGCCCTTCTTTGAGAGGGAGGTTATGTGAGCGTCAGGGAAGTCTTCGCCGACAACGGCAACGAGGTTAACGCCTGTGAAGAAGCTTGCAGAGGTTGAAAAGTATGTAGCAGAGCCGCCGAGCACCTCCTCGGCCTTGCCAAACGGGGTCTCGACCGAATCGAAGGCGACCGAGCCCACCACCAGTATCTCCGGCATCCAGTGACTCCTTACCAGGCTGCTGAAAAAGTCCATCTGCTTTGTTGTCATCGTCGCGGCAGAAGCGACGTACATGAAGAGTACGACTCGTTCCTCGCTCCTCGACGAGAAGCATATGGATCTTATTTGAAGCCTGAATCTGATTTTTTATCAAGCTTTAGACGGTCTTTTGCGTCAGGTATTTTCCTATGAGGAGGTCCAGGCCCTCCCTTGTCTTATCGGGTATTGCCTTGGGATCTGTAATGGTGGCGTACTTGAGCGCGCTCGGGCACTTGCAGCCCCTCTGTGCGCCTATGGCCGGTACTGCCTTCCTGATTATTTCCTTTGCCATCGCGACATTAGCCTTGAGGGTCGCTATTATGGCCTCGACGGTAACGGACTCCTCAGTCTCGTGCCAGCAGTCATAGTCGGTCGAGAGGGCGACCGTCGAATAGCAGAGCTCAGCCTCTCTCGCGAGCTTTGCCTCTGTGGCGTTCGTCATTCCGATTACGTCGACGCCCCAGCTCCTGTATATCTTCGATTCGGCCCTGGTCGAGAACTGCGGCCCCTCAATGCAGATATATGTGCCGCACATGTGCACTGTCGCGCCCGCATCTTTCGCGGCCTTGTGGAGCACCTTGCTAAGATCAGGGCATATCGGGTCCGCGAACTCGACGTGGCCGACAACGCCGTTTCCGTAAAAACTCGATATCCTGCCCTTGGTCCTGTCGAAGAACTGGTCCACTATTACGATGTGGCCGGGCTTTATCTCTTCTCTCATGCTGCCCACTGCGGAGACCGATATGACCCACTCGGCGCCGAGCTTCTTCATGCCGTAGATGTTGGCCCTGTAATTCACCTCAGAGGGAAGGAACCTGTGTCCCCTGCCGTGCCTGGGCAGAAAGATCATCTTCACGTCGCCGAGCATGCCGGTGACGAACTCGTCAGAGGGGTCGCCAAAGGGCGTAGTCACTCTTACAGAGGCCACGTCCTTGAGCCCTTCCATCTCGTACAGGCCGCTGCCGCCTATTACTCCTACGACTTTCATCTATCTGGTCTCCTTCAATCGCGCGAAATGGGCGAATAGACTCGTATAACCTGTAATTTGTAACATTTACGGCCTTTACGGGTCAAGGCCATTATAAAGGACGGGTTTAAAGGGGCTTCGGATTTACCGCTGGATGTGCCTGGGTTTATTCCTATCCCCTTTGGGGGAGAGGGGGAATACTGACTCCTACTTAAGATGCTCTCCAGGAGAATTCTGTCTTAGCCCCTCTTTTCTAAAGAGGGGTTGGGGAGATTATCTTTGAGCTCAACAAAATCCCCATCAGAGATTCTTCGTCGCCGCCGGCGCCTCAGAATGACATGGTTGCAGGGCGCGCCATGCGCACCAAAAATAATCCCCCTCAGTCCCCCTTTAGAAAAGGGGGAAGGTAATGGTTAGCCGGGATATGCGCCCCGCAACTGCCCGCACGCCGCCTGTATCTCCGCGCCCTTGCTCGAGCGCACGATAACCGTGTAGCCGGACCTTTTCACGAAGGAATGGAAGGCGTCAATGCTTTCTTCAGAGGGCCTCTTGAACTCAGAGCCCGGGAATGGGTTGAACGGGATGAGGTTCACCTTGCAGGGAATACCGCGGAGCAGCCTTACAAGCCGCCTCGCGTCCTCGTCACTATCGTTCACGCCCGCTATCATCACATACTCGATAGTTATATATTTGCGGGTCTTGAGCGGATAGGTCCTGAGCGCGGCGATAAGCTCTTTTAAGGGATACTTCCTGTTTATGGGCATGAGCCTGTCCCTGACCTCGTCGGTCGTGGCATTCAGGGAGACGGCCAGGTTGACGTTCGTCTCCTCCTGACCCAGCCGTACTATTGCGGGTACGAGCCCGGCTGTAGAGAGCGTGACCTTGTTATGCGAGAAGTTAAAGCCCAGGTTGCCGGTGAGAACGCCCAGGAACCTGACGACATTGTCATAATTGGCAAGCGGCTCACCCATGCCCATCAGCACAATGTTAGTTATCGCCTCGCCCTCTTCGAGTATCTCGTATGCGGAGAAGACCTGCCCGGCAAGTTCGGCGAGCGTAAGGTTGCGCACGAACCCGGTCATGCCTGTCATGCAGAACCTGCACCCGAGCGCGCAGCCGGCCTGGGACGATACGCAAAGCGTCAGCCTGTCGGTTTCAGGTATGAGGACAGATTCTATGCGGGCAGAATCTTCGAGCTCGGACAAGAACTTCCTTGTGCCGTCCTCCGAGCGCCTTACCTCAAGGAGAGTGTTGCCCTTTATGCAGTAATCTTCCGCGAGCCGTTCCCTGAAGGCCTTCGAGATATCGGTCATGGCTTCAAGGCCAGCAACGCGCCTGCTGAAGACCCAGCGCATTATCTGCTCGGCCCTGTAAGGCTTCTCGCCAAGGGCGGCCACCTCGGAGAGGAGCTCTTCGTATGTAAAGTCTCTTAAGTTCTTCATCATATAGCCTCTATTCAGGTTGCTCAAAAAGCTCCATATGCGAGGCCCCGGTTAAATCGGGGAGCGAGGAATGAGGCGTACTCTTTGTCGTACGCCGCAATGACGAGCGACAAAGACAACAAAGCAGATGGACTTTTTCAGCAGCCTTCTATTAAATCAGAAAGTGGGATGGAATGGAAAGAGGAATCAATTGTCTACCTTGGCCACTAGCCAATAGACGACGCCCAGCACGGCGACAGCCGCCACAAGGGACATCTGCGTCTCGACCGCGCCTGAATTGAGGCTTGTGACAAGTATCTTCCTTATGACCGCGACAAGCGCGACGCTTATAAAGACCTTTATAGCGAACTTTCCGCCCCTGAGGTGCTTTATCTCGGTATCCATGAGCTCAATGACGACCCAGAGCATGAGAAGGCTGCCCAGGGTGGAGAGCAGGCCCCTTTCGATGTCGCCGTCCAATATATGGACGACGTCGTAGGCGAATAGGCCCATCACCATGAAGCCCAGGAGCACGAGCCCGAGCACGAGGATCAGGTTCAGCCCATGCGAGAAGCGGGTTGCCATCTGTATGAGATAGCTCTCCACCTTCTGCGAGACGAAGAACTTCTTCTCTTCCTCTATGTAGGAACTGGTGAAGATGTCGAGGTTGATATCGAGTATCTTCTCTATGGCCTCCAGCATCCGCACCCGGACGCTGACTTCCTCTATCTCCCTGTGGAGAATGCCATGCATGAAGAGCTTGACGAAATGGAAGGCCGCGTTCACGTAATGGGCATGGAGGTTTATCTTGACGTGCGCCTCGCCTACCTTGTGGAGCTCGGCGAGGTAGTGGCTGCCGTAGGTGCCGGAGAAGAGCTTCATGAACCAGATCTTCAAGGCTTCCTGGTGGCGCTTTATCGTGGCCTCGTCTTTCAGGAACTTGTGCGCGTCCTCGAACTCCCTGACGAAGCTGTAGAACTCGGCCACGAACTCGTCCTTGTGCGACTCCATCACGGGCCTGAGCCTCATGAGGAGCGAGACGTCCTCGTCAGTGAACCGGTAATGCGCCTTTATTTTTTCGATGCTCTCCACGGCATGAATCCTGACAGATTTATGTAACGTTTAAAAACGCTAAGGCTGCTCAAAAAGCTCCAGATGCAAGGCGTCGAGGAGCGAGGAATGAGGCGTACTCTTCATGTACGTCGCAGTGACGAGCGACGAATACAACACAGCAGATGGATTTTTTGAGCGGCCGTTACTCGAAAATTTCGATGCCGCTGAAGAAGTAACCTATCTCGAACACGGCCGTCTCAGGGCCGTCAGAGCCGTGGACGATGTTCGCCTCTATTGAATCGGCGTGGTCCTTCCTGATGGTGCCTGCGGCTGCCTTTGCCGGGTCAGTCGCGCCCATAAGCTCCCTGTTCTTAAGTATCGCGCCCTCGCCCTTCAACACCATGAGCACGACCGGGCCGGATGACATGAACTCCGTGAGGCTGGAGAAAAAGGGCCTTGCGCTATGGACCGCGTAGAAGCCTTCTGCCTCTTTCCTTGAGAGGTGGACCATCTTCATGGCCGCGACCTTAAGCCCGTTGGACTCGAACCTCTTTATGATATCCCCGATTACATTCTTTCTCACCCCATCGGGCTTAATGATCGAAAGCGTCTTCTCTGCCATGTAAATTCCATCCTCCCTTAGATTCATTTCTCTTAAAATTGCAAAGGAGCTTATCGCCGTCCGGCAAGGCCCCTTTGTCTTTTTAGCTTTTAGGATGTCTCTAAAAATTAGGAATTTTTTCTGAGGTCAAGGAAGGGTGGAAATAAAAAGCGCAGCATATGTAGTGGTATATGTGAGCATTTTTATTTTCGCCCTGACACAGAGATCAGGAAAAAGAACAATTTTTAGAGATACCCTTTAATTCCGTGCCGGCAGACCTGCCAGCTGTTAGACCCCTCACGTGCCGCCGAAGCCCAGGGTCACCATGCCGCCTTCAACTATGACAGGCACCTGGTGGGCCCCCTTGCTCCATTTGAGCATCTCCTCCATCTTCTCGGGAGAGGCCTTAACATTGTGATATACGACCTCGTAGCCCTTTTTCGCGTAGTCGTCGCGGGCAGCGTTCGTGTAAGGACAGGTGTCCTTGCCGTATATGATGACCTTTTCTTTCATGAAAGGCCTCCTTTCGGGTGAGGAGCGATAAGGAAATTATACCGCAACGGACCAAAAGGCACTTGCGAGCTTAAAAATATAACACTTAAAAGGGCTTTTTTACAAGCTTTCTTTTGGATTCAGGGGCTTTGGAGCCCCCTCACCCTACGCTTCGCTCGTCCCTCACCCCCAACGGGGAGAGGGGGTTTAAGAACTTGCGATTGCGCTTTACCCCTCCCTTGACGGGAGAGGACTGAGGTGAGGGTGAAATTCTGTCATTGCGAGTAGCGCCAGCATTTCAATAGAAGGCGCGACGACGCAATCTCATCTTTATTAAAACTGAGATTGCCGCCCGCCACGCTTCGCTCGCGGCTTCGGCTCACTCGCTCGCGTAACTAAAGAAGCAAACTACTTGTCATTCTGAGGAGCCGAAGGCGACGAAGAATCTCGTCAAACAAATAAGGAGAGAGATCCTTATCTCGCCCCTTCCTGGGGCTCGACCCTTCGGGCTGCCGCGTCTCCTACGCAGCATTCAATTTGCTATCCTGCAACAATTGTCGCCTCGCTCAGAATGACAATCTTCCTCCTCTCCCCTTAGGGGAGAGGACTGAGGTGAGGGGGATGGGGTTTTGTCATTGCGAGCGAAGCGCGGCAATCTCCTGAGTTCAATTCACCTCAAACACTCGCCTTGGATTGAATTTTACCTCCTCTCCCCCAGGGGGAGAGGACTGAGGTGAGGGGGATTTTACCTGCTCCTCTCGACGCCCACCCGATTGCAGTATGCCGCTATCTTGCAAAGGCTGCAAAAGGGCGATGCCGGGGTGCACAGGTTCTGTCCGTATGCCACCAGCAGGTCGTTTATCTCTATCCAGTGCCTCTTGGGAAGGCTCTCGCGAAGGGCGAACTCAGTCTCTTCAGGCGTCTTTGTCTTAACGAAGCCCCACCTGTTGGATATCCTGTGCACATGGGTATCAACACAGATGCCGGGCTTGCCAAAGCCGAGCGTTACGACAAGGTTCGCCGTCTTCCTGCCCACGCCCCTGAGCTTCAATAACTCGTCTATCTCGTCAGGCACCACGGATGAATGCTTCTCGACAAACTCCCGCGCGATATCCTTTATGACCTTTGCCTTGTTCCTGTAAAAACCCGCAGGGTAGATGGCCTTCTCTATTTTGGCGGCGCTCATTGCCGCCATCGCCTCAGGCGTATCTGCCAGCTTGAAAAGTTTTATGGACGCGGCCCTTGTCACATTGTCCTGAGTGCGAAGGCTTATAATGCACACGAGACAAGCACCTTGAACGGATCGCGCCTGATCTCCTGACTGACCTCGGTTACATAAGGCGTGCGAAAGCGCTTGTACTCCTGCCGGAGTATCTTGATTACGGCGGGGATGTCTGCGGATTTCATGGAGGGGATGATAACAGATTTGGAAGGGGGACAAAAAGGAGATTAAGAGGATTTTTCGTAGGTTGGGTTGCGCTTTTCAACCCAACATAAGGGTAATTATATCTAAGTTGGGTTACGCTGCGCCAACCCAACCTACGAAACTTTTTTTCTTGTATTCGGCGACTGAAAAATGGAGAATACGGCCATGATCTGGAGACTTGCTTTACTCCTACTATTCATAATGCCATTTGCCGCGAACGCCTCTCATTCGGGCTCTCCCCCTGAGGCCCTGCCTGGCGGAAGGATAATCTCAGTCGATGAGGCAAAGGCGATCAATGACGCAACGGGCGCGTTCTTTATCGACGTCCGTAACCCCATAAATTACGGCAGGGGGCACCTGCCTCCAGCCATCTCCCTCCCATACGAAGGCAGCGCCGACTCCCCTGGCGACAAGGCGGGGTTCATCCGCGGCCTACCCAAGGCTAAAGATACGCCTTTGGTCATATACAGCCACGGCCCTACTGGCTGGAAGTCCTACAGGGCGGCTCAGACCGCGATTGAAGCCGGCTATAAGAAGGTCTACTGGTTGAGGGACGGCTTTGGCGCGTGGGAGGCCAGGGGCTATCCCGTAAAATACGGCGCTGAAAGGAACTGATACAGATGAGTATAGGCTCCAAGCTCATCAGGGTGTCGCTATTCTCTCTCGGCCTCCTCTTGGTCCTGGTAATCACCGGGTGGCTCGGGTTCCGCGCCATGGACGCAAGCTCCAGAGAGGCCGAGGCCTTTGAGAGGCAGTCGATGTGGCTTCAGACCCTCTTCAGGGGCATGAACGAGACCATACTTACCGAAGGCACCCATGACTCCATAAGCATTATCACAGACGCTGTAAAGGGCTTTGATGAGAGCCATCAACGGATCCTCTCCGGCGCTGACGAGAGCCTGCGGAACGAGATAAGGCAAAGGACCGAAGGCAGATGGTCGTCGATCAAGTCCAGCCTTCCCCCGTTCCTCCTTGATAACGGCGTAAGCCAGAGGGACACAGCCTTGATGGTCGAGTACGGCAGGCTCCTTGCCGAGGGGGGCGCCCTCATGCAGGCGGTCCACTCCCTTTCAAAAGAATCAAGGGAGCGCGCCGATAAGACCGCCTCGCGCACCAAGCTGGTCGTCGGCTCCCTGGCCCTCTTTATCATCGTTAGCGTCGGCTGGCTCCATATGGGCCTCTTCCGCCAGGTGGCGCTCCCCGTAAGGAAGCTCAAGACGCTGATGGTCGAGATATCCGAGAAAGAGAAGGACGTCGCCAGGTTCAAGGACGAAAGCGCGCTCCTCATCTCTGAGAGGCTTAATGAGAAGGAGCGCAAGCTCGCCGGGAAGATATCCGACATAAGGGACTTGACAAACTCTTTCGACGCCATGATAAAGGCCCTCAACGACCACACAGTCGAGCGGCAGCGCGTACAGGGACAGCTTGAGCGGCTCGCCACGACGGATGAGCTGACGCAGTCATATAACCGGACAAAGTTTCAAGATGTGATAGGGACCGAGATCGAAAGGGCCGGCAGGTACAAACACCCCCTCTCGATAATCATATTCGACCTCGACCACTTCAAGCAGGTCAACGACAGGTTCGGCCATCTCGCCGGGGACAGCGTCCTCAAGGCGACAGCCGATATCGCGAGGTCCAACATCAGGGACTCTGATTTCCTATTCAGGTGGGGGGGAGAGGAGTTCCTGGTGCTCGCGCCGGAGACGAATCTCGATGACGCTTGCCTGCTCGCCGAGAGGCTCAGGCG
>Ga0209521_10002851_pt1 | contig 14064 bp, 23 predicted proteins | sample Rifsed19ft4_FD_184016 | JGI IMG/M metagenome (GOLD analysis project Ga0209521, IMG submission 184016) | Soil microbial communities from Rifle, Colorado, USA - sediment 19ft 4 (version 2) | ecosystem: Environmental > Terrestrial > Deep subsurface > Rock core/Sediment | place: Rifle, Colorado... | reverse complement strand
CGTCAGCGCCGCGAAACCCGACGCGGTCGTGATGCACTGCCTCCCCGCGCATCGAGGTCTCGAGATCACGGACGACGTCATGGACGGTCCTCAGTCGATCGTGTTCGACCAGGCGGAGAACCGGCTCCACGTCCAGAAGGCCATCCTCGCGCGGTTCCTCGCAGGCGTTTGACCGTGGCCCGGGGACGTCCCGTGGACGTACGCGTGAAGGCCGCGTTCGGCGGGCTGTTCCTCGCGATCAGGCCGAACAGACTCGACGGATAGGGCTCAACGTCCGCCGAACCACTCGCGGAGGACCGGATGCATCTCCATCATCTGTTCCCGGCCGATCGCCTCGTACAGCTGGATCATGATCCCGACGGCGAGGAGCACCCCGGTCCCGGACGCGCTCCCCACGGTCCCGATCATGTCCGCCCCGGCCGCGAGGGCGCCCACGAAGGCGCCGGAAATCACCGTCACGACGGGGATGTAGCGATCGAGCACCCGGCGCAGGATGCGAGGGTCTCTTCGGAACCCGGGGATCTGCATCCCGCTCCCTTCGATCTGCTCCGCGACGGACTCCGCTCCCATGTTCGTCGTCATGATCCAGAACTTCGCGAACACGATGGACCCGCCAATCATCACGCCCAGGTACACGAAGAGATGAAGGAGGACCTGCCAGTAGTCCTGGCCGCGGAGGTACACTTGGTACACATCCGGATTGATGATTGGCAGGAGCCAGTCCGTCACGCCGTTGATGTTCGAGAAGTAGTACGCGAGCCCGTCCGTCGGAGTCGTCCGTTGGATCTGCTGGGAGATCACGAGGGGATCGTTCGCGTCCGGATACGCGCCGATCCACCCTTGCTGACCAATGATCGGCCATTCGGGATGTTGCCAGAAGAGGAGGGAGAACATGCTGACGTTCGCGAGGACGGCCGCGACGAGGATCACGGGGATGTTCGAGGCGTACATCAGGCGGATCGGGTACCGCCCTCGGGCCCCCCGGGCCATCCCGTGGGCGAGGGGGAGCTCGATCCTCGTCGACTCCGTGTACGCGACGATCATGAAGATCCCGATCGTGCCGATGAGGGCGATGAGCGGGTTCGGCGGCTGGAACATGATCTGCTCGATGCCCGTCGAGCCCAGCTGGCCCCCGGGGATCGTCTGGAGGTAGTAGATCGTCTTCGGGATCGTGCCCGCCGGCACGCCGCTCGCCTGCGCGGACGGCTCCCAGTTGAACGTCCCCGTGAAAATCTGCTGCGCCACGCCCGCGGCGATGAACAGGGAGATGCCGGATCCGATCCCCCACTTCGAGACGACCTCGTCCATCAGGAACACGAGGTACGAGCCCGCGAACAGCTGCATCACGATGAGGAGGTTCGCAAGGAGCCTGCCGTTCCCCGCCGGGATGGCACCCCAGAGCAGCGCCCCGTCGAGGTTCGACACGAATCCGCTCGCGGGCGTCAGGAACCCGAACACCTGCGGGACCGCCTCCACGAAGATCATGATGATCACGAGGAGCTTCTGGGTCCCCTGGTAGACGGACTTGTCCTCATCGTCCCTCAGATTGAGGTTGATGATCTTCGCGCCTGCGAAGAGCTGCATGATGATCGAGCCGGTGACGATCGGGCCGATCCCGAGGTGCATCAGGGACCCCTGGGCCCCCGCGAGGATCGCCCTCAGGCTCGAGAAGAAGTCGATCACACTGCCTCGGTCCAGTCCGTAGATGAAGATGTTCGTGAGCACGAAGTACAGGACGAGGATGATCAGGACCCAGAACATCTTCGTCCGGAACTGGACGTGCCCATCCGGACGGGAGACCGCGGGCAGACGGTCCGTGAGGGGCTTCAGGGCGTACAGGCGGCTCTTCTTTTTCTCTTCGAGGGGCATCGACTACTCCTCGGTCCCGGAGGGCAGGACGACCTGGCCGCCCGCGGCGGTCACCTTCTCGACGGCCGCCTCTGTGGCGCGCGCCACGGTGACCCGCATCGCCGACGCAATCCGGCCGCGGCTAAGAAGCTTGTCGATGCCCGCCGCGGTTAGGTCAATGTCGAAACCCTCGCTGGACCGCTTCGCGTGTCCCTCCGCCTCGAACCGCGGGAGGAGGCGTTCGAGGTCCTCCACGTTGATCGCGGTCGTCTCCCGGATCTGCGCATGCCGGAAGAAGCCGTAGTGCCCGAAGTGGTCCGGGTCGTACTTGATCATCCACTTGAACTTGTGCTTGTGCAGCCCGGCGTTCCCGGTGCCGCCCCGATGGCCCGAGCCGCGGCCGTGCTTCTTGCCCCGACCGTGGGTGCGGCTGCCCCGGAACTTCCGCGTCCTACGGACCATGGCCCGACACCTCCTCGAAGATCATCCGCTGCAAGAGCGCGTTGATGGCCGGGCCCCGGTACCCGAGATCCCCTCCGTCGTGGTAGCCACGCTTGATGCCGCGCAGCCCACGGACCGCCGGATGGAGGCGCAGGACGGGCCTCAGATCCGTCACCTCACGGAGGGATGCGTCCCCCTTGGCGACCGCCTGGCTTAGGTCCCAGATCGACTTGAAGCGGCTGTGGCCCTTCACGAAGACGTCGTCGATCGGTCGGTCTCCCACGGCGCGCCCGCGCCGGAGCAGGAGCTTCGCCAGGACCTCCCCGTCGACCTCGCCCCAGGTCACGTGGTCCTTCACGAGCTGGAGCATCCCGCGGACGGTCGGGTCCTCGGGGACAATCACGCAGTGGTTCTGACGCGTCAGGTGGAGCATGCGGAGCGTGTCGTCGACGGGCCGTGCGAGGTCTGTCTTCCCTCTCAGGCGGACCACCGCGAACGTCACGTCTCGTCACCCTCCTCGGGGCCCGTCTTCGGCGTCTCCGGGGCGGTCAGGTCCTCCCCTTCGACCTCGACTTCCTCGGGGAGTTCGACCGCCGCTTCCTCTGCGGAGGGGGCGGGCCCTGCCACCTTGTACGTGAAGATCTGCTGCGCGCCGGCCTTGATCTTGAGTCGGTCCACCTGCTCCCCGCGGACCTTCATCGTGGTGGTTTCGCGGAGCGCGTCGAACGTCGCGAGGGCGTAGTTCACCGTGGTCTTCGTGTGGCCCTTCGTCGAGCCCCAGGCATCCGTGATCCCCGCGAGCCGAAGGACGGACTTCGCGACGTCTCCCACCGCGAGCCCGACGCCCTGCGGCGCGGGCTTCAGGGTCACGTCGACGGATCCGCTCTCGCCGACGACCTTGAAGGGCAGGGAATGCGCGCGGTAGCACCCGCATTCCCAGGAGCCGCAGCCCCGCTTGACTTCGATCATGTTGAGCTTCGCGTTGTCGATCGCGCGGCGGATCGAGGGTCCGACCTCGCGCCCGCGGGCCCGACCGAGGCCGACGAACCCGTCCTTGTTCCCGACGACGCACGTGATCGCGAAGTTCACCCGACGCCCGGAATCGGTCATCCGCTGCACCATATTCACGTCGAGGACCTCGTCCTCCGTCTCCGGAAGGAGGATGTCCACGACCTCCGGCTCCCGGAGAGGCAACCCGCTCTTCACGAGATCCCCCATCGTCGTGATCTCGCCCTTCATGACGAGCCTCCCGAGCTTCGTCTTCGGCTGCCAGGCGCTCAGGTCCCGCGGGACGCGTTCGCGGGGCCGAGTGTCCCGTCGCCGCTTCCGTCCGCCTCGTCGTGCCATCAGGCCGCCTCCAGCTTCGCCTTCACAGCGTCGACGGCGGACGCCAGCGCGGCATCGATGTGCGCCCCGCGGATCCGGTCCTTCGACGGAAGGATATCCGGACTGTGTGGCACCGCGATACCGGAATCAAGGAGCCCCGCAAGGGCGGCGAACAGACGCCCGCCCTTCGACGGCTCGTGCAGGCCGATGTCAAGGATCGCCTCCGTGATCCCTTTCGCGGCGGCACGCCGGCCCGCGAGATATCCGGTCAGGTACGCGGCAGGCAGGTTCCCCGTGCCGCCGGTCCACCCCCGCTTGATGAGCTCTCGCGACGTCGCCGCCGCGAGGATCGCGTCCCCCGCCGGGGCGGCCTCGACGATCTGGACGATCGTCTGCTGGAGCGTCTTCCGGACGACCGCCCGGGGCTTCGTGCTCCGGAGGAGCTTCGATCGGCGGCGGTAGTCCGTGCGCCCCTCCCGCCGACGCCGGAAGGGGACACGGAAGTGAGGTCCGTGGATCGTCATGCGGCCGCCTCCCGTACGAGCCCTGCGGCTTGGAGCTGCTGGTCCAGGTGGGCGCGGGATTTGAACATGCCTCCCTTCGCCTGCGAGTAGAACCGGCGATACGTGCGCACGTCGATCCGCCCCTGGGCCTTCAGCTCCCGGAGGTGCCGTCGCAGGGCGCGAATCGTGAGCATCCAGTGGACCTTGCTCGGACGCCGGGCGTTCGAGGTGCCTTCCCGGCTCCCGGGTCCCCGCCGTCGGCCCTTCCGCTTCTGCGCGGCCCGATGCCGCGTGCGCGCCCTCGAGATCCCTTTCTCGGCGCGCTTCGTGATCACGTTCCGACGAATCAGCTCGCGGATCTGCTCCCGGGTAATCGCGTCGAGGATGTTCTCCTGCTCCGCCGGGTCCGTCGTAATCCGAACGCGGTTCAGCCCGATATGGAAGATCGCGGCGGCCAGCCGCCGCTGGTGGTCGAACCTCATTCCGTCACCATCCGGTTCAGGACGCGGATCTCGCGCTCGTCGCACGCCGCCTCGATCAGTTCCCGCTTTCGCGTGCCGACCCCGTGCGCGATCCGGACGGCCTGGCGCGCCGGGTCGATCCCTTCGAGCTCGCGGAGGTTGTGCACGAGGACCTCCTCGAAGCCGCTCGGATGGAGCCCGCGGACCGCCCGCGGACCGCGATACCCGATCGATGGAAGGTTCCAGCGGTACCCGAAGTGCCGGCGGAGCTTCGACTGGCCGCCTTGGGGCTTGCGCCACACCGCCTCCAGGCGACCGTAGCGGAACCATTCCTGCCGGTGGAAGACCGGCCGACGGGCGGACACCTCCGCACGGAGTCGGAGCAAGGACCGGAGGCGGGGATCGAGCTTCGGTTTCGCCCGGGCGACGAAAGGGACCGGCTTTTCCTTCTCCGGTTCCTCCTTCGCTCCCTTGCGGGCCTTCCCCGGTTTCTCCTTCGGAGCCGGCTTGCCGGGGGCGGGCTTCGCCTCCCCTTTCGGCTCCTTCGCGGGGGTCGGCTCCTCCGCTCGCTCGATGAATTCGAGGAGGCGCCCTCGGAGCTCGTCGACCTTCCCCTCCGCATCGAGCCCGAGGGTTTCGCACCAAGTGACGAGCTGAGCCTTCTTCGCGGCCCGGACCTCCGACGGGGTCGGCCGGAGCGGCTCCTCCTTCGGCGGCTCGGGCGGGGTCTCGAGCGCTCTCTTTACCTTCTTCACGGTCTTCTTCTCTGCGGACTCCTCGGCCATCCTCACGCCTCCCCGGCCTTCTTCGTGATGTAGATCCCGTCCTGGAAGACCCGCGGGTCGAAGCCCCGGATCCGGGTCGCCTGCTCGATGTTCGCCGCGGTCTGCGACACGGCTTCGATGTCGGGCCCTTTCAGGACGACCTGATCTCCGCTCACCTCGACCTTCGTGTCCGCGAGGATCTTCGCCCGCCGAGGGAACTTCTCTCCGAGGAAGTTTTCGATCATGAACTCCTTCCCCTTCACAGTCGCCTTCATGGGGAAGTGGCTGTATACGATCCGCATCTCGTACGTGAAGCCCTCCGTCACCCCGATGATCATGTTGCGCACGTGGGCCGCGACCGTGCCGACGAGAGCCTTCTCCCGTTTCGTAGGGAATTCGCTCGACACCCGGACTTCGCGTCCCTCTGCGACGAGGGCGAGCCGAGGATGGGCGAGCTTGCGGCGGAGGGTGACGCCCTCCGACGCCACGACGACCTCGGGCCCCTCCAGGCGCGCCTGCACGCCGTCGGGCACCGCGATCCGCTCCTCCAGGCGTCCGGCGATCGGCATCGTCCACCTCAATACACGTAGGCGAGGAGCTTCCCGCCCACCCCGATTTCCTTCGCCTTCGCCTGGGAGATGACCCCCTCCGTCGTCGTGAGGATCAGCACCCCGAAGTCCTGCGCGGGAAGATAGCGCGCCTCGTACCGTTCGAGGTCCTGACGGCGCACCGCGAACCGCGGCTTGATCACCCCGCAGCCGTTGATGTTCCCCTTGAGGCGCACGCGGAAGAGGCCGCCTCGGCCGTCTTCGATCACCTCGAAGGAATCGATGTAGTCCGCGTCCTGCATGACCTTGAGGACCCGCCCGACGAGCTTCGAGGCAGGCCGGAGGCGACACTCCGTGTCCCCGCTCACCTCCGCGTTGCGGATCGTCGTCATCGCATCGTTCAGGGGATCGTGAAGCATCGAGACACCTCAGCTGTACTTCCGGAACCCGAGCTCATAGGCAATCTCCCGGAAACACTGGCGACACAGGTGGAGTCCGTAGCGCCGGACAATCCCGCGCTTGCGGCCGCATCGAAGGCAGCCCTTCTTCCGTCCGAAGGTCCGTGCCTTCTTCACTCGACCACCTCGACGCCGAACCGATCCTTCATGAACTGGATCCCTTCCGAGCGGCTGATCCGGTGCCTCGGGGGAATGCGCCGGCGACGAAGGGAGCGGTGGGCGACGCGCCACCCCGGCCGCTGGAGGCTCACGCTGACGTCCATCCCAAACACCCCGATCTCCGGATCGTACTTCATGCCCTCGAAGTCCGTGTAGTCCGGCACCCCGAAGGAGAAGTTCCCGCGCGGGTCGAAGGAGTACGCGGGCAGGCGCCGGTCCCGGATCGCGAGGGCCCGCTTGAGGAAGGCTTCCGCCTCGTCGCCCCGGAGGGTCACGCGGGCCCCGATGGGCATGTTCGTCCGCACGCCCCAGTCCCGGACCGCGCGGTGGCTCAGGGTCTGGACGGACTTCCGGCGGGTCACGAGGTCGAGGACCTTCTGGGCCTTCATCAGCTTCTCGCCCGACTCGCCGACGCCGATGTTGACGACGACCTTCTCGATCCGGATCGCGCGCATGTCCGTCATGGTCCCACCTACAGCGCCGAGACCTCCGGCGTGCGCACCTCAGGGGCCTCCTTCCCGACGACGAACACCTTGTCGATGTCCGTCGAGAAGCCCTCCTTGAACGTGACCGTGTTCGCCCTCGGGTTCCGCGTGCGGAAGACCTCGAGGACGTGGGCGACCTCCCCCACGTGCTTCCCGCCCGTGATGAGGGCGGCGACCCCCGGCCCGAGCTCGTAGTGGCCGAGGACCTTCTGGGCGGGGAGCTGGACCTTGAGGGTCGTCCCCGTCTTGTACGAATCCTTCGGGAGGAGCAGGTTCCGCCCGTCGTGGAGGTTGAGCTGGGCCTTCCCGCCCCGCACCGTCGTCTTGTCCTCGATCCGGCACAGCTTCCACGTCGCCTCCCCGTCCTCGATCGGGACGAGGGCCATCCGACCCCGTGTGTTCACGAGCATCCGGTAGTGGGCCTTCGTCTCCTGGAAGCTCAGGACGTCCATGAGCCCGACGGGGAACTTGGGGTCCGTGACGGCCCGGCCGTCCACGTGGACCTTCCGGCCGTTCAGGATGTGGCGGGCCTCCCGGGCCGTGTCGCACACCCGGAGCATGTCCCGGAGGATGAGGCCGAGGGGCACGCTCGCCTCGATGGGATGGGGGCCGGGCGACGGCTTCGTGGTCCAGAACTGCGTCTTCCGGGCGATCGTCCAGCTCCTCGGGGCCGGCAGCCGCTTCAGGTGCTTCTTCACGCGTCCTCACTCCTGGAACTTCCTGCGTCGCCACGGGTCCGTGTCGTCCATCTTCACGATCATGAGGTTCGAGGCGTGGACGGGCCGCGCGACCTTCTTCTCGTCCGTCTTCTCGATCGTGATCCCCTCGATCACGACGGTCCCGTCGACCGCGTCGACGCTCACGACGGACCCCTCCTTGCCCCGGAAGTTCCCGCGCATGATCCGCACGGTGTCCCCCTTCCGGATGGGAAGGGCCCTCGGGAGGCGGACTTTCGACTTCTCGAGGAGCTTGGGGTCGAGGTGGGCCGCCGCGGCCGCCCGCTTGCGATGGAGGGGAGCCTCCGCCGCCCGCCGCCTCTGGGTCCTGGCTTTCCCGCTCGTCATCCTCGGCACCTCACACGATCATGCTCGCGTTGGCGGCGATCCTCGGCCACCGCTCCGCGGCCTCCCGGGCGACGGGCCCCTTGATGTCGGAGCCCTTCGCCTCCCCTTCCGGGGTCACGATCACGCATGCGTTGTCCTCAAACTGGACCATCATGCCCTCGGGCCGCCGGAACGGGCGGCGCTGGCGCACGATGACCGCGTTCATGAGCTGCTTCCTCGTCTCCGGGGTCCCCTTCTTCACCGTCACCACGAGGTAGTCCGCGATCCCCGCGGAGGAGCGGCGGTGGCGGACGCCATGGTACTTCGGCACCTCGACGACCTCGACGATCTTCGCCCCCGTGTTGTCGATGCACTCGAGGCGGGAGCCCTTCTGGAGCCCGCGGGTCTGGCGTCCCGGGAGGCCCTTCAGGAGACCGCCCCCCGGTTATGGATCGCGACGTAGGCGACCGTCTTGCTCAGGGGCCGGCATTCCATGAGGGTGACGCGGTGGCCGACCTGGAGCCCGAGGCATGGCGGCGCGTGGACGTTCATCCGCCGCGTGCGCTTCTCGAACCGCTCGAACTTCTGGAGGTACCGGAGGTACTCCCGCTCCACGACGACGGTCCGTTGCATCTTCGTCGAGACGACGACCCCCTCGAGGGTCTGGCCGTGGACGGGGAGCTTCCCGTGGAACGGGCAGTGGCCGTCCGTGCACGTCCGCTCAGGCACGGGGACGTCGATTCCGATGTCCCGCGCCGCGGGTCGGTCCGCCTTCTTCGTCGCTGCCTTCGCCATCCTGGTCACCGTGCCTTCTTGATGCGGTCCTCGGGGCGGTAGCGGATCTCGTCGCCCTCCACCTCGGTCCCGCCTTGGACGTCGAATCGGAAACGGCTGCCTTCCTTGGGGATCATCTTGGGATTCCCTCCCGCCTCCACGATGAGCATGTTCCGGGTCTCGTCCACGACGCGACCCTCGAGGCCCTGGATCCCGGGGTCCGTCGCGCGGACGACCCGGACCCAGCGCCCGATCAGCTCATGCTTCCGCAGGTTCACCTCACTGCACCTGGACCGTGTAGCCCATGCCCGCGAGGACGGCCTGGACCTTCCGCTTGTGCTCCCCTTGGAGCTCGATCCGGCCCTCCTTCGCGGTCCCGCCCGCGGCGCACCGGTTCTTCAGCATCCGCGCCAGCTCGTCGATGTCGATGTCGCTCCCGTCGAGCCCGTCGACGATCGTGACCGTCTTCCCGTACCGGCGCGTGTCGTTGTACACCCGGATCCTCTGCTGCTCCTTCGCGAGCTCCTCGCACATGCAGAGCTCGTCGGGGAGGCCGCAGACGGTGCAGATGCCCGCCATCAGCTCGTCTCCTCCTTCGACCCTTCCACCTTGGTCTCACCTCTCGTCCCCAGTCGTCTCTCCTCGCCGATGATCGTCAGGATGCGCGCGATGTTCTTCCGGATCGCACGGATCTTCCCCGGGCTCGGGGGCGCCCCGCCCATCGCGGCGACCCCGCGCTCGTGCATGAGTTCCTCCCGGAGCTCGAGGAGCTTCTTCTCCCGGGCGTCGGGCTCCATGGCCCGGATCTCCTTCGTCCGGAGAAGGGCCATCTACGCCTTCCCCTCCTTCTCGAGGTCCAGGCCGACCTCCACGTCGAGCTCCTTGACCTCCTTGAGGACCTTCTTGATCCGCTTCTCCGCGACCTTGGACGCCTTCACGGGGAGCTTCTTCTCCTTCTTCCCGGGGGCCTTCGCCTCGGGGGGGAACGCCTCGTCCGCAGGCGCGTCCTCGGTCGGGGCCTCCGCGTCGGGTTCCGGCGCCGCGGGGGCCGTTGCGGGGGCCTCCTCGACGGGTTCCTCGGCGGGCGGCGGGACCTCCGGAGCCACGGGGACCTCCGAGGCCGGGCGGATCTCGATGTCGTCCGGGAGCTTCGCCTTCGGGTCCATGATCTCGACCGTGACGCCGATGACCCCGGGCTTGAGCTTCGCGATCGCGAACCCGAGGTCCATCCAGAGGTTCCGCGGCTCCCCGCAGTACTTGATGTGGCCCGCCTTGAACTTCTCCCGGCGGTGCCTCTGGCCCGTCAGCTTGCCCGCGATCACGACGAGGCACCCCTTCGCGCCGCTCTCCATGATCCGGCGGACCGTTGAGTGGCCGGCACGGCGAAAGTGCCAGCCCCGCTCGAGGGCGTTCGCGAGCTTCTCCGCCATGATCTGCGCGTTGAGGGCAGGCTGCTGGACCTCCTGGACCTCGATCTGGGGGTTGTCGAACTTGAAGTTCCGGTCCACGGCCTCCGTGAGGCTCTTGATCGCGCCGCCTTTCCGGCCGATCACGAGGCCCGGGCGCTCCGCGAGGAGGGTGACCCGGGTGCCCATGGGCGTGCGCTGGATGTCGAGGCCCCCGAAGCCCGCCCGCTTCGTCTCCCGCATGAGGTATTCCTTGAGGAGGACGCGCCGCACGTTCTCCTGGATGATCCGCCGGTCCTTCCGCTCGACCTTCGTCTCGCGCACTCAGCTCACCTCCTCGAGCACGACCTCCAGGTTCACGGTGTCCTGGTTCCAGGGGGAGCTCCGGCCGTAGGCCCGGGGGCGGAAGCCTTTCGTGATGGAGCCTTTGTGCGCGTTCACGACCCGCACGACCATCGCGTCGGGGTCGTCCTTCCCCGTGAACTCCGCATTCGCGACGGCGTTCTCGAGGACGCGGAGGAACTCCCGCGCGGCCTTCACGGGGTACCGGGCGGGGCCGTGGCCCGCCTTGTGGGCGACCCAGCGCTTGTACCGCCGGAACGGCACGGCCTCCTTCAGGGCGACCACGCCCTCGAGGTACGTCCGCGCCTTCTCGACCGTCTTCCCGCGGATCGCGGACGCGAGCTCCACGCTCTTCTTCCAGGCGATGGGCAGCTCGCGGCCGTAGGCGCGGGCCATCGTCTCGAGCTTGAAGTCCACCGTGTAGCCGAGCTTCGCCATCGGGACACCTACTTGAGCGGCATGAACTTGGACGAGCGCGTCGCCCCGACGCCGGGCCCGCTGTGGGAGACCGTCTTCCGGGTCATCGCGAACTCGCCCAGGTAGTGCCCGATCATCTCGGGCTTGATGTCGACGCTCACGTACTCCTTACCGTTGTGGACAGCGACCTTCTTCCCGATGAAGTCGGGCAGGATGGGCACGTCCCGGCAGTGGGTTCGGACGGCGTCCTCGGTCCCGTTCGCGCGGAGCTTCTCGACGAACGTGAGGCGTTCGTCGTCGAGGCCGCGGATGAACGACCGCCGCGACCGAGCGGGCAGGAGCTCGATGATCTCCTCGAGGGTCATCGCCTTCATCTCCTCGAGGGTGTACCCGCGGTACGTGAACTCCTTCTTCCGGCGCGTCTCGACGACGCCCGCGCGCTTCCGGAGCTTCCGCCGCGCCGCCTTCGCCAGCCCACCCATCCTCTTCACCATGTGCGTCTACCTCCGTCGCTTCTCGCGGATCCGCTTAGGTTGCGGGGACAATCGGCCGACCTTCCGCCCGGGGGGGGCGTCATAACCGACGGTCGAGGGGCGGCCCACGTGTTGGTGCGCGCCTCCGCCATGGGGATGGTCGACGGCGTTCTTCGCGACCCCGCGCACGTTGAACGCCGGCTTGCTGAAGGACCGGAACGAGTGGTGCTTCTTACCCGCCTTCGTGAAGGGCTTCTCCCCGCGGCCGGCCCCCGCGATCGCGCCGATCGTCGCGCGGCACGAGGGATGGAACGATCGGAACCGGCCGGACGGGAGCTGGACGACGATCCGCTCCCCGCGGCTCACGACGACGGCCGTCGTCCCCGCCGCGCGGACGAACCGCCCGCCGTCCCCGGGCATCGCCTCGAGGTTGTACACGAGGGTGCCTTCGGGGACCTCCCTGAGCGGGAGGGTGTTCCCGCGGTCCACGTTCGGCTGGCCGACGGACACGGCCTGCCCGACCTGGAGGCCGTCGCAGGCGATCATGAGGACCTCCTGGGTTCCGTAGCGCACGCGGGCGAGAGGCGCCGTGTGGCCCGGGGCCTGGAAGATGTCCGTGACGGTCCCCGTGCCCTGGAGTCGCGGGTGGATCACGGGGCCGTAGTGGCGATGGCTCGGGGACCGGTACGTCGGGGAGGTCCCGCGGCCGCGCCGCTGGGCCGGGAGGTTCTTCCCCATCAGAACACCCCGATCCGCATCCCGATCTCCTCCGCGGAGAACCCGGGCCGGAGCTTGATGATCGCGTGCTTCCCGTCCTTCCGGACGTACGTGTTGACCTTCTCGACCTTGACCTGGAAGAGCTCCTCGAACGCCGCCTTGATCGAGTCCTTCGTGGCTTCCCGTCGGACGAGGAACTCGAGGCGGTTCCCGTCCTTCAGGTCCTGGGCCGGGGTGCCCTGGAGCATGTTGAGGCTCTTCTCCGTGACATAGGGATGCAGGAGGATCTCGTGGGGCTTCATGGCTACCAACTCCGGAGGGCCTCGAGGGCCCCCTCGCTGAACACGGCGAGCCGGCCGGGGTCGCCGCCGGGGGCGAGGAGCTCCGCGTTGAGGGACGCCGGGGCGACGACCTCGACGCCGGGGAGGTTCGCGAAGGACCGCCGGACCTTCGACGGCTCCTTCACGACGAGGAGGATGCCCCTCGGCTGACGGTACCGGCGGCCGCGCATCTTCCCGCGCCCCGCGCGGATGTGTCGCCCGTCCTTCACCCGGTCGACGTCGTCGTAGAGGCCCAGGTGCCTCAGGACCGACACCCCCTTCCGGGTCACGCCCTCCTTCGCCTCGAGCGACTCGATCGCGTCCTCGACGACGACGGGGAGACTCAGGGTCGATTCGAAGCGATGCCCGCGGCTCACGACGAGGGCGGACTCCTTGAGGGCGGCCAGGGCCGCGTTCCTCGCGAGGTGCCGCTCCTTGTCGTTGACCTTCTTGGCCCAGACCGCGTCGGGGCGCGGCGGGTGGGCCCGTCGTCCGCCGACGGTCCCGGGCGCCTGGGCGCCCGTCATCGTCCCGCGGATGCGCGGGACTCGCGACACGCCCTGGCCCTTCCCCGCCCAGCGGACGGAATGCCGGAGACCCGCGCCGGGCGTCGGGCCGTATGCCTGCCGGCGGTTCGCCTGGAACGCGGTCACCGCGCGCCGGATCACGTCGAGCCGGATGTCCGCCCGGAACACGGAGGGGAGCTCGACCGTCTTGACCGCCTTCCCGTCAAGGGAGTACACGTGGACGTGGCCGGGCTTCAGGGCGGCGGCCTCGCGGGCCTCCTTGGGCTGAGCGGCCTTCGCCGCCTTGGGCGCCTTCGCGGGCTTCCCGCGCCGCGACCGCTTCGCCTTCGGTTCCTCCGCGCCCGTCTCCGCCGCCGTCCCCGCGGCGTCCGTCCGCTCCTCGGGCTCCGCCATCCCTTCAGGCCCCCTGCTTCGATTCCCGTGATACGTACGTGATCTCGGGCGACTTGTCCAGCTTCACGTAGCCGCCGCGGGCCGCGTCCCGGAGACGGATGAGACGCTTCGTGGGCCCGGGGATCGAGCCGTGGAGCAGGATGTACGGGTTCCTCACGAGCCCGTAGTGGAGGAAGCCGCCGTTCGGGGTGATCTCGTCCCCCTTTTCCCCGATCTTGAGGACGCGCTTGTTGTACTCCGTCCTCTGGTGGTACCCGAACTGGCCGCCCTGGGGCACCGTGGGCCGGACGTACCCGGGGTTGAAGTTCCCGAGGGTCCCGATGTTCCGCCGGTGCTTCGAGTTCTTGTGGCTCAGGAGGCGGACGCCCCACCGGGTGTGGTGCCCCTGCCACCCCTTCCCCTTCGTGATCGCGGCGACGTCGATCATGGAGCCCTCCCGGCAGAACTCCGTCACGGGGACCTCCTTGCCGAGCAGGTTCTTCGCGTACGCGATCCGCTCCTCGACCGTGCCGCCGCCCACGCGGTTCTCCATGAGCTCGGGCTTCGTCTTCGGGACGCCCGTCACGAGGGCCGGTTGCGTGTACGTGATCAGGCGGACGTCGTCGACCTGGCCGTCGACCTTCTTCCAGGCCTCCTCGGGGTCGTAGGCTTTGGAGATC
>Ga0209521_10002850_pt1 | contig 14065 bp, 11 predicted proteins | sample Rifsed19ft4_FD_184016 | JGI IMG/M metagenome (GOLD analysis project Ga0209521, IMG submission 184016) | Soil microbial communities from Rifle, Colorado, USA - sediment 19ft 4 (version 2) | ecosystem: Environmental > Terrestrial > Deep subsurface > Rock core/Sediment | place: Rifle, Colorado... | reverse complement strand
ACATCCCGGCGGATGTGTTCGCCGCCGGAAATCCTTGCAAGGTGATCCGTTACCTGAAGACCCCCGAGGATCTGCCCGGATGTAACGTGGGGTAAATGCGTGATCCGTATCAAGTGTCATGTGTCACGGGAGAAAAATAATGTGCGTCACCAGTAGACGAGACTTTAACGCGAAGAACGCGAAGAGGCGCGAAGAAAAATCCAAAGAAAAGATAGTAGAGTGAAAACCCTTTGGTTCCCCGAAGGTAAACTAAAGGGTTTTCTTCGCGTTCTTTGCCCTTCTTTGCGATCTTTGCGTTTTAATCTTTACGCTACAAGAATTACCAGATAATTTTCTGGATAGCGTACTTAAAGCCATTTATCACATAGAACGGCTCTGGCTGTAATTCCCGGCGTAATCCAGCAAATGACCATCCTCCAGTTCGAGGATTCGGCCAACCACCTGATCGAGAAAATAACGGTCGTGGGAAATGACCAAAACCGTGCCCTCGAAATCTTCCAGCGCGCCTTCCAGCACTTCAGCTGAGGGAATGTCCAGGTGATTGGTCGGTTCATCCAGCAGCAGGAAATTGGCGCCGGTCAGCATTAACAATGCCAGTTGCAGCCGGCTGCGCTCGCCGCCGGATAAATTGCCGACCTTTTCCCGTCCCTGCAGGTAGGTGAACAGGAATTTGTTGAGCAGCGCCACGGCATTTTCCTCGCTCATGTTGGCGCCCAAGCGCACCGCATCGATTAGGGTTTGCTGCGGTTCGAGGGTTTCATGCTGCTGCGCATAATAGCCAACCTTGACCGAGGGACCGATGATGATTTCCCCCGCGGTTGGCGTTTCCTGCCCGAGAATCATGCGGAATAGCACCGATTTCCCAGCGCCGTTCGGACCCACCAGACCCGCCCTTTCGCCGTGATCCAGGCGCGTGTTCAGACTGTCCAGCAGGGTACGCTCGCCGTCCGCTGACGGGAAGGACTTGACCAGGTCGCGCAGTTCGAGGACTTTCTGGCTGCCTACCCAGCCGGTCAGCGCCAGACCCATGCGGCGGCGTTCCAGCACCGGGCGGTCGATCTTGTCCATGCGCTCCAGCCGGTCTAGGATATTTTTGCCGCGGATGATCAGTTTTTCGTTGTCGTAGGTACGCCCCCACACCAGCAGCCGCTGGGCGGACTGTTCCAGCCGCTGGATTTCCTTTTGCTGTACCTGGAACATCTGCTGCTGACGCAGCAGGCGCGTCTTTTTTTCGAAGGCGTATTCCGAATAATTGCCCGGGTAAACCGTCAGTTGCCCGCCGTCCAGGTCGGCGATCTCGTCTGCCACCAGATCCAACAGGTAGCGGTCATGCGAGACAATCACCACCCCGCCGCGGTACTCGCGGATCAGGCGCTCGAGGAAGGCCTTGCCGGCCAGGTCCAGGTGATTATCGGGCTCGTCCAGCAGCAGCAGATCGGGCTGCAGCAGGAGCAAGCGCGCCAACCCGGCCAATTTGCGCTGACCGCCGCTGAGCACCTCCACCGGCAGGTCGAAATCGGCGGGTACAAAGCCCAGCCCGCGCAATGTGGAACGCACGCGCCCCTCGAAGTTCGGCCCGCCCAGGGCGGCAAAGGACTCGAGCAGCTTTTCCTGCCGGTTCAAGGCGCGGGAGAGCAATTTTGCATCCCCGTACACCGCCGGGTCAGCCAGACTTGTCTCAACTTGCGCCAGTTCGGTCTCGATGGCGGATAACTCGCGCGAGGCAGACAGCGTTTCCTGCAGCAGCGTGTGCCCGGCGGTCAACTGCACGTCCTGGTGCAAATAGCCGATGGTGAGACCTTTTTTGCGTACCAGAAAGCCTTTATCAGCGGTCAATTCGCCGGCGATCAGGCGCAACAGGGTGCTTTTTCCGCTGCCGTTGGGTCCCACCAGACCGACCGTGCGGTTGTCGTGAATCTCCCAGGACAGGTCAGCGACGATGGGTATGGAGACGTAGGTGTAGGTGACTTTGTCGAGGGTGACGGCGATCATGGCGTATCCAGGGTTGGAAAGGTAAGGCAGATCATACCATTTTTTTTGGTCCTCACGAACCTGTAGGTTGGATTGAGGGGCGGCGAAATTATTCCAATCAAGACAGGACAATTTCAGCCCCGAAATCCAACATCTTTGTATGGATTGAGGGGCGGCGAAATTATTCCAATCGAGGCAGGACAATTTCAGCCTCAAAATCCAACAACAATTAAAGGATTGCAGGTCAATACCATTGATAAATGGAAAACTAGTTGGCGACCTCGAAAAACACGCCTTTGGATTATTCCAAGAACTCGCCACTGTCCCAAGCTGTCGTGGTTCGAAGCCATTCGGGTGGGTAATAACCGGATGCGACAAATTTCTTGAATGTCGAATGAGCCCATTTTTCTGGAGAATCGACCATGCCATGTTTCACGGGATTGAAATGAATGTAATCTAGGTGGTTGGAAAAATCCTCTTCGTCTCGGATGAGATGCTCCCAATATCGTCTCTGCCAAAAAGGCGGCTGTTGATTCGATCTAGCGTATTCCCTGGTGAAATGACTTTTAATCAATCTCCAACGAGACGGATAGTTTTGATCATCAGGCGGTAATGTCCAAATAAAATGAAGATGATCCGGAAGAATAACACTGGCAACAATGGTAAAAGGATGGCGGTCTATGGTATATCTGAATGCCTGACGCAACACATCAATCGCTGCTTTTTGAATGAAAATGGGGTTCCGATGATAAGTGACCTGCGTAAAGAAGTAGGTTCCTCCAGCGACGTATAATCGGCGGTAATCCATATAAGGAATTATAGACAAATCGTTGGATTTCGGGGCTGCAAGGATGTATTGATGCATAGGTTCTTTATCGCCCCTCAATCCAACCTACATTTGGTTGGATTGGTTTCCGCATTACAATAGACCCATTCCTCCGCCAGGTTCTCAATGCCCCCTGCCCTCACTGTCATTTTAATCCTACTGGCTTTACTGATACTCGTGGTGCTTGGCATCAGTCTGTGGATCGTCAAACAGGCGCTGTACCCGCGCAAATTCAGCTACGAAAAAAGCTACCTCATCGAAGTCGAAAACGGACGATTCAGCGAAGACGTCTGGAACAGCTGGGAAAAACACGAATTAATAATTCAATCGCCGTACGGATACAACCTCTCCGGCACCTGGCTGCCGCAGCCAGGCAGCAAAAAGACGATCATCCTGCTGCACGGCTTTCCGTACACCCGCGTGGGGATGATCAAGTACATCCCGGTTTTTCGCAGCCGCGGATTCAACGTACTGATCTATGACCAGCGCTACTATGGCCGCAGCGGCGGACCCTTCACCAGCTACGGATTTTTCGAGAAGCACGACCTGAAAGCCGCGCTGGACTGGGTGCTGGAGCATACCGGTCCGGCCAGCCTGGTCGGCACGCTGGGGGAATCGATGGGCGGCGCCACGGTGCTGCAGCACGGGGTCATCGACCCGCGCCCAGCCTTCATCATTGCCGACTCATCCTATGCCGATTTGCGCGAGGCCATGCAGATTCGGCTGCGCGACCAGTATCACCTGCCGGCGTTCCCCATCACGAACATTGGCGCGCGGTTGTTGTCCATTTTTGGCGGCTTTACCCCAGAGCTGGCATCACCGGAACGGGCTGCCGCCGAGCTGACGATGCCGGTGCTTTTTATTCAAAGTATGAACGACGTGGAAGTGCCGCCGGCGCATGGGCGTCGTCTGTTTGCCGCCAAACGCAAGGGTCTGCGCCGCTTATACCTGGCCCCGGATGCCGGTCACGTGGAAGCCGTGTGGGCCGACCGCGCCGCCTATGACCGCGAGGTCGGCGAATTTTTGAAAGAGGCCGGAATCATGTAGCGGCGGACAGTGTCCGCCAGTATTCGTCCCATGCGTAGCCCGCTTCCCACATCCCGCAAGGAGACGTAAATAACGCGGGGGAGGCAGAATTCACGTGCTCACCTATGTGCTAAAAAACATGGCGGACAAAATCCGCCATGTTTTTCGAAATACATTGGCGCACACTGTGCGCCGCTACGTTATTGATAAATTTTTTGATTATTCGCGCGCCACGGTGACGTAGATCATCGGACGGCGGCGGGTTTCGCTGTAGAACAGGTTGCCCAATTCCTTCTCAACATCCTTGGCCAGGTTGCCGTTGACCGACCCGTTCAGCAAGCCTTGAATGCGCTTACGGGCATCGGTCAGCAGGCTGTCGCCATCACGCGAGAGTGCAATGCCGCGGCTGGTGATCTGCGGATCGCGCCGCAGGCTGCCTGAGAAACGGTCGAGCGTCAGGTTGACCAGCACGATACCGTCGCGGGCCAAAACCTCGCGTTCTGCCATAACGTCCTCGTCCACCTCGCCCACGCTGGAGCCTTCGACGAAGACGAATGAGGTGGCGAACTTTTCGCCGAACTGCATCGATTCGCTGTCAAGTTCGAGCGACTGCCCGTTCTCGATGATGGCGATATTCTCGGCCGGGATGCCGACGCTGCGCGCCAGCCGGCCGTGTTGGTACAGGTGGCGCAGCTCGCCGTGCATGGGAATGACGAATTTCGGCCGCGTCAGGTGAATCAGCAGCTTCATTTCTTCCTGGCTGGCATGCCCGGAGACATGCACCGGAGCCAGTGCTTCGTGGATCACGTTGGCGCCGCGCTGGAACAGGCGGTTGATGGTGCCGTACACCGCTTCTTCATTGCCGGGGATGGGGTGCGACGAAAGCACCACCGTGTCGCCGGGTTTGATGTCGAACAGCCGGTTGGTGCCGGTGCTTAAGCGTCCCATGATCGAGGTCGGCTCGCCCTGCGAACCGGTGCACATGATCACCACTTCTTTGTCCGGCATGGTCAGCGCCTGCTCGATGCTGACGATCAACTTGTCGTCGATCTCCAGGTAGCCCAGCTTGCGGGCCATCTTCATGTTATCCACCATGCTGGTGCCGACAAAGGCCACCTTGCGGTTGTAGCGCTCGGTGACGGTAGCCACCTGTTGCATGCGCGAGATGAGCGAGGCAAAGCTGGCCAGAATGATGCGTCCTTCGGTTTCGCGGAAGACGTCGTCAAAGGCGCCGTCGATGACGCGCTCGGAAGGCGTCCAACCCGGGCGCTCGGCGTTGGTCGAATCGGCCAGCAGCGCCAGTACGCCGCGCTGCGAGAACTCGGCCAATTTGGCGTAATCGGAAGGCCAGTTGTCCACTGGGGTATGGTCGAATTTGTAATCCGACTGGTGCACGATCAGCCCAACCGGCGTGGTGATGCCCAGCCCCACCCCATCGGGGATGGAGTGGCACACGTGGAAAAATTCCACCTTGAACGGCCCGATCTGCACGGATTCGCCGGCCTGCACAGTTTTCAGGTTGGACTTATCCAACCCGCCCTGTTTGGCCAGTTTGACCTCCAGCAGACCGCGGGTCAGCGGCGTGGCATATACCGGCGCGTTGATCTCCGCCAGCACATGCTTGATAGCGCCGGTGTGATCCTCGTGCCCGTGGGTGATAACAATACCGCGCACTTTGTCGCGGCGTTCCACCAGCCAGCTAAAATCGGGGATGATGTAATCCACCCCGTACATATTGCCATCCGGGAACATTAAGCCGGTGTCAACCACCAGGATCTCCCCGTTGTACTCATATACCATCATATTGCGTCCCACTTCCCCGAGACCTCCCAGGGGCAGGATGCGTAATTTATTTGCTTTCATTTGTTGAAAAATCAAACCTTTCTAAAAATAAGAATTTGTACTTCATAACACAGCCAGGCTGTGATTTAAGGTCAAAAGTTAAGCCCCGGCGCTGAGAACGGACCGGGGCAAATCGACTTGCGACTGAACGAGACATTCCCACCTGGAATATTGATTACCAGTTTGATGTATTTTAACAGAGTATCGCGGATTTGTCAAAAAGCCATCTGGGTTGCCACTGATTCCCTTACCGCCCCGCACCTTTCGCACCCCGGGTCTTCGCAAAGCAGCGCCACCGGGTCTTCACGGATCAGCGTGGCGGCGGTGATGACCATCTCGCGCACCGGCAAAGCCCGCACCAGCGCCGAGCCAATGCGCACGCAGCGGGTGAGGTCGGCCAGATAGACAGCAGCCATGTCAAATCCCATCGAGCAGCCGGGGAAGCCTGGGCATTCCACCGCGCCGTCGGGCGTCAACGCCCAGCGGATAAACGTGCGCCGCCCGGCCAGTTTTTCAGCAAAGTGCAGCGTGGTATTGACGCTGTGCCCCACCCCCAACAGCAGCACGTAGCCATCAGCTTCATAAAGGTCGTGCAGCGGCGCCAGCGGATTTTTCAGCGTTTGGGCAGCCAATATCTCATCCACGCCGATGCCGGTCAATGACAGGATGGGGTGAGAGGAGCGTTTGGCCAGCGGGTGCTGTCGCAGCAGTTCCGGCAGCACGCCCATCATGCGGTCGGCCGGCAGATCCGCGGTATAAAACTCTGCCAGAGCGTTAAGCGCATGACCATTGCCGTAGGTCATCCCGTTATTCGGCGGGCCGTCTTCGGGGTCGAGCATGGTATGGTAGGTGTGGGTGGGCGCCATCAATTTGGGGAAAATGCTGGTCAAGGCTCCCAGCATTACGGCTGCCCGGCCGTTTAACCCGCCAAAGGATGAGAGCGAGGCATGCACCATGACGGGCCGCCCGGGATCCAACTCCAGGCTGCGGAAGCCATAGACCAGCTCGCGAAATGTAAGCATCCCCCGCCTCTCCAACTTACGGTTAATTCAATCCAGTGAAATCCCCTGCCCGGCCGAATTTACCGCGGCCGGAGTGCACAAATAAACCACCTTTGCCTGCAATTGCAGTGCCGCCAGACTGGCAGGATCCAGGGCATCACCGGCGGTCCCCAGGTCCCCCGCATCGACCGCATAGCTCTTAATATTATAGGGCAAAAGCTCAGCCGCCGCTGCCAAAGCCAGCCCGTTTAATCCGGCCTGGCTGGCGCTAAAAGCCGGTGACGGTTCAGCCGCCTTGCCGCTTTGGATGAAAATAATAGTGCCGCCGCCCTGCTCGATCATCACCGGTGCCGCAGCCTGCGCCAGCAGGAAGGGCCCGCTCAGGTTGAGTTCCAGTGTGCGCGTCCAGTCCCATTCGTCCAGCTGCAGTAGCCCGGCTGGCGGCTCCACCTGCAGGCAGGTGACCAGCACGTCCAGCCTGTGCCAGTCGTCCAACACGTCTGAGATCAAGGCACGGCAGGGCAGCCCTTTGCCGACGTCGCCGGTGTAGCAGCGGGATTCAGCACCCAGCGCTTGCACCTGCGCCGCGGTTTCATCCAGATGCACCGGAGAAAGATCGTGCAGCGCCAATTTAGCGCCAGCGCGGGCAAAACCCAGCGCCAGCAGCCGTCCTAAAGGCCGGCCGGCGCCCACGATCAAAACCACTTTTCCCGTCAGTGCTGCATTTTGAGCCATACTCAGTCCCCTGCACGCTCCGGCTGACAGATCGGGATATAGCTGGAATCTACCTCGGTCGCATTCAGGCCAAGCCCAAAATACGGCGAGGGATCGATGGTGTTACCGATCTCCAGCTCGTTCAAGAATTTCCCTGACCCATCATCGCGCACTATTGAAAAATGCAGGTGTACCCCGGTCGGATTACCTGCTGTGCCCGAGTAATTACCTTGAGTACCAAGAAGCGTGCCAGCCGGGACGAATTGCTCGGTCGTGCCCGGTGGAAAAGCCGCATCGACAAAGGAGCTGCCCTGCGAATCGGCCATGTGGGTGTAATAGGTCCAGATCTGGCGCTCAGGCTGCAGCGGGTCCTCGGGGATACGGATGATGACGGTAGATTTCCAGTCCGACAGGCGCGTCAGGTAGCCGTCATAAGCCGCCACCACCGGCGTCTGCCCAACATCCGCGCCGCCAAAAATATCCAGCCCGGTGTGGTGGTGACCCGGGCGGAAGGAATCAGCCCATAGAAAGCCGATGAAACCATCGGTTGGGTAGCTAAAAAGCGCTGCGTCGCAGCGTTCGCCAGCCCGGATTGCCCACCCGGGATGCGCGGCGGAAGCGCGAATCCACTGCATGACGCGCGCTGAACGGCCAGTGGTGCGCCCGGATAAGAAAAAGAAAGCCGCCCCGGCTGCCGCGGCAACCACCAACCCGGCAATCCACAGGGCGCGGCGGTTCACGCGGCCTTTACGCGGCCTTTACGCGGGTTCTGCAGGCGGGCCTGCATCGACCAGGGTCCGGTGCGGGTGATGGTCACCGGCAGGACCTGTCCGCGCAGGTTGGCCTCGGTTTCGACGAATACCAGCTTATTGGTCGGTGTGCGGCCTTTCCAGCGTCCGCGCACCTGCTCCTCGAACAACACCTCGACGGTCTGGTCCAGGTAACGGGCATGAATTTCGCTCACCAACTGTTCCTGCAGCGCTTCCAGTTCGCGGAAGCGGCGCCATTTTTCCTCGTCAGGCACATCGTCAGCCATACGCCGCGCTGATACGGTGCCAGCCCGCGGCGAATAGCGCGCCAGGTGAGCCACATCCAGCTTGAGGTCAGCTAACAGGTCGTAGGTATTCTGGTATTTAGCTTCGGTCTCGCCGGAAAAGCCGACGATGATGTCGGTGGCGATGGATACGCCAGGGATGCGGGCGCGAATGCGCTCGACCAGCTCGCGGTACTGCGCATTGGTGTAGCCGCGGCGCATCGATTGCAGAATTTCGTCGTCGCCGGCCTGAATGGGCACCTCAATGTGCGGCATGACCTTTGGCAGCTCGGCGACCGTGTCCAGCAGCTGGTCGGTCATCCAATTCGGATGCGAGGTCAGGAAGCGCAGCCGTTCGATGCCGTCGACGTTGGACAGGCGGCGCAGCAGCCCGCTCAGGTCGGGATAGTCCGGCTGATCCATGCCGTAGCGGTCCACAATTTGACCCAGCAGCGTAATCTCTTTGACGCCCTGAGCCGCCAATGCCCGCGCCTCGGCGATAATTTCTTCCGGCGGACGGCTCAGTTCAACCCCGCGGCGGTAGGGGATGATGCAGTAGGTGCAGGCGTGCGAGCAGCCGTATACGATGGGAATAAATGCGCTGACCAGGCTGCCGCGCTGATCGACCGGCAGCACCAGGTCTTCATCCTGCCAGGCGAAGCGCTGGGCAACCTCGGCGGCTTCAAGTTCGCGTCCGTCGCGTTTGAGCAGGTATTCCACCAGCGGGGTCGGGTCGGAGGGCGGGGAGAAGACATCCACATACGGGAAGCGTTCGGTAACTTTGGCATTGCCCTTGACGCCCACCAGGCAGCCCATCAGGTTGATGACCAGCTCGGGGCGATGTTTTTTTATCTTGTTCAGGGAAGTGAGGCGGCCGTAGGCTTTATCTTCAGCGGCTTGACGCACCACGCAGGTGTTCATTACCACCACATCGGCGTCTTCGGCAATCGGCGCGGAGTGGTAGCCCAGGTGCTCCAGCGCCGAAGCCACGCGCTGCGAGTCAGCCACGTTCATCTGACAACCTTCGGTCCAGATGTAGTATTTCATGGGCGAGATTATAACAAAAATTCAGGGCGTTAATCCGCCCGATTTGGTCGGAAATGGTGTGTCACGTGTAATCGAGGTATGGGATCTCGGTCCACAATGCAAATATTCATGACATTCACCATATCCCCACCAGGCGGCCAGGAATCACGGCTTCTTGCCGCTCGCATTATAATGTTTGTGCACTTGCATAAAACCCATCCTGAAATTCATAAAACTTATCGCCGCCCATGAATTGTAAAATCTGCGAAGCCCACACCGAAGAAATCTTTAAAGCCCGGCTGCTGAACAAATATGACGTGCAATATTACCAGTGCCCGGCCTGCCGCTTCGTCCAGACCGAGCCGCCATACTGGTTGAACGAGGCTTATCAGAACCCCATCAACCTCAGCGACACGGGCGTGGTCAGCCGCAACCTGCTGCTGGCGCTGAAAACATCGCTGATCATCCAGTTCCTGTTCAACCGCAAGGCTAAATTTATCGATTACGCCGGCGGTTGGGGCATTTTCACCCGCCTGATGCGCGATATCGGCTTTGACTTCTTCTGGTACGACAAATTCACCAGAAATGAAGTGGCGCGCGGGTTTGAGGCTAATTTATCCGACCACTACGAGCTGATCACCATTTTCGAAGCTTTTGAACATTTTGAAGACCCCATCATCGAACTGGGAAATTTGTTTCAACTTTCCAACGCCATCTTCTTCACAACCACCCCGCTGCCCAGCCCAACGCCAAATCCCGGGGATTGGTGGTATTACGGACTGGATCACGGGCAGCACATCGCCTTCTATTCGCAACCGACCTTCGAGAAAATCGCCAGTCGATTTGGCTGCAGCTATCTTACCGATGGGAAATACATCCACCTCCTGACCAAAAAGAAAATTTCCAGGGGCTGGTTTCGGTTTTTGACGTCGCTGGCCGGGTTGATCCTGCTGCCGCTGGTCTTCCTGACCAATAAGTCCAGGACGCAAGCGGATTATGACAGGATGACCGGTGGGGTGTGAAGGAACCGTAAAGGCGAGGCAGGAAAGCGATCACCGTCTACCAAGGCTTCTTACTCCCCGCCCACGGCCACAAAGATGACGCAGAGAAAGACTGTAAGGGCGAGGCAGAAAAGCGAACACCGTCCACCAGAGCCTCTTAAGCCTCGCCCAAATCATAACGCTGCGGACTCGGGCGAGGCTTAAGGCACTTTTGACCGCAGAAAAGGGCCTTTCTTGCCTCGCCCCTACATGATCTTTTGTTTATCCAGGCGCTTTTCGGCTGAACACCAACGGTCACTGGGATAACAAACACCGGCGGAGCCCCCAGATCTCCGCCGGTGTTTTGATGTGGGCTGGTTCGTTTACGCCGTCATCGGCCGGCCGAATAACTGCTCGCGCAGCTGCAGCACCTGCCGGCGCAGCCGGTCGTCGCTCTCGATCAAATCCTTGACCTTGTCACACGCGTACATGACCGTGGTGTGATCCCGTCCGCCCACCGCCTCGCCAATCTGCGGCAGGGAGATGTTGCCTACCTCGCGCATCAGGTACATGGCGATCTGCCGCGGCAGCGCCACCTCGCGCGAGCGGTCGCGGCTGAGCAGGTGATCGCGCGACAGGCCGAAGGCCGCGGCCACAGCCGAGAGGATTTGTGTCGGCTCAATACTGGTGCGCTGCGGCAACATGTCCACCAGCGCAATTTGCACCATCTCGGTGGTCAGCGGCTGGTTAGACAGGTCGGCATAGGCCAGCACGCGGGTCAGCGCACCTTCCAGTTCGCGGATGTTGGATTGGATGGAGCGGGCGATCAGGTTGAGGATCTCCGGCGGAACATTGCGCATGGCGCGTTCAGCCTTGGAGCGTAAAATAGCGATGCGGGTCTCCAGGTCTGGCGGCTGGATGTCTACGGTCAGCCCCCACTCGAAGCGCGAGCGCAGCCGCTCCTCCAGCGTCACCATGGCCTTGGGCGGCCGGTCGGATGACATGACGATCTGCTTTTCCTGATTGTGCAGCGTGTTAAAGGTGTGGAAGAACTCTTCCTGAGTCGATTCCTTGCCGGCAATGAATTGGATATCGTCCACCAGCAGCACATCGATACTGCGGTAGCGGTCGCGGAATGGCTGCGTGTTATGCGTGCGGATGGCATTGATCAGTTCATTGGTGAACTCTTCGGAAGAGACGTACAACACTTGCATACCGCTCGCCAAAGCCGCATTGCCCATAGCATGCAGCAGATGGGTTTTTCCCAATCCTACTCCCCCGTACAGGAACAAAGGGTTGTAGGCTTTGGCTGGACTTTCCGCGACCGCCATGCAGGCGGCATGCGCCATGCGGTTGCTGGCGCCCACCACGAAGTTATCGAAGTGATAGCGCGGGATCAGGGTACGGTTGGAGCGCGCCTCCTGACTGGTGGGCAAGCGCGGCTCGTCCTGTAAATCTGGAAAATCCGCTTCCATTTCATGATTCCAAACCACAAATTCAACCTGAGCGGGGCCATCGGAATAACCGGTCAACAAACGGGCAACCGTGCTCGCCAGGCGGCTCTCCAGCCAATCCCGGGCATAAGCGTTCTTCACGCCAATGGTATATTTACCGTTGACCTGATTGACAAGTTCAGCACTTTGCACCCAGGTCTCAAAATTCGCCTTGGGCATTTCCATTTGCAGTTGTCCGATAGTTGCTTGCCAGGCTTGTTGGGAATTCATGCAGTAGCCTCCAGGCTGTGATGGCGTTCAGCAACGAAAAATCGAGCCCACAGAGCATCATGTGGGTTTGGCAGTTGGATATTAAAATAGCCTTGGGTTCATATACGGGAGGGCGGCTGGGCGACCGCGTAATTTCTCCCCGCAATTTACTTCGAACATTCTAACAGAAACACAAGGGCTTAACAAGCCGTTTACCCTCCCCCCGCCTAAAAATACCCGAATCTTTAATTTTTTTAACCTTAACAAATCGCATTTGGAAACTGAATTTAATTCGTGATATTTTAGTAAGGCTGCAACACCACAATTGCGGTTTTCGAAATTAGAACAAGTCAATATATGGGGGTCAAGGTGCAAAAATCGACCACAATTACCACAGGTGGCAGATCAATCCAAAAATATTGAGAGTCGTAAGCTGCCCTGGGAAACAGCGGTTTATGCTAAATAAAACGGTTCGTGGCAAAAGCTTTCTTTAACATTCGGGGAAAGCCGGAAACCGCTGGTTTTTCGAGACGGGAAGAGCCCGTCATTTGGCATGCACCGAATAATATCGGGACCAAGACAGAGACTTTAATGCACCTCTGTTGCTGCTTAATAACCGTGTTACAGCCCCTACTGCCCCTCAAGCATCAGCTTTGCGGCTTTGCGTGCAATTTGAACCGCAAAATTGGTGCCGCGATCCCACGGGTACACCTGGCTCATACTGGCAAAGTACAACCCGTCGATCGGCGTCTGGATAGCCGGAATATTCTGCGAATGATTGACCAGCGGCACCGGTTGGGCATAGGCGGCGCGGAACAACCAGGTTTTGCGCACCCACTCCGGGTTGAAGTTGGAATTGAATTTTTGCAGCTCCGGTAAAAAGCGCTCGAGCAGTTCCTCTTTGGAGAGTTTGAAATACTCGTGGTCGGGCTCGAGATAGTCGCCAACGTAGACGATATGGTCACCGCCAAAATGCTCGGGGGAGACAAAGTTGGTATGCTCCACCAGCGCCAGAAAAGGATACCCGGCATTCTTGGGCAGGCTGTACCAGTAGTACCCCTGGGTCGACAGCTGGTGTTTAAGTGCCAGCACCATCACCACCGCACCCATCGACTTGAGGTTGAGCAGCCCTTGCAGGTAGTCTTTTGGTAAATCAGGCGCCAGCTTTGCCATCAAGCCCGGACCGACCGTCACCAGGCAGCGGTCAAAGACCTCGGACCCTCCGTCTGGTAAATTCACCCGCAGTTTACCGTCCGGCAGCGATTCGATGCGCTCCACCGGCGTCGACAGGCGGATGTCCACCCCGCGCTGCCGTAGTATATCGGCAAACGCATCCGAAAAAGCCTGAAAGCCGCCAACAAAGGTACCCAGACGGGTGCTGCGGGCTTTGAAACGTGCCCAGAACCAGGCCATGTTGACCTGTTTGTAGTATGGGCCAAATTTACCCTCGAGCAGCGGCTCAAACATGGTCTGATACAGCTTTTCACCGTAATACTTGCGCATCCACTCGTGCGCGGTGAATTTTTCCAGCGGTTTCCAACTCGCCAGGTAGCGCAGGTACACCGTCACAAAGCCAAAACGCGCCATATCAGTCAAGGTGAAACCGGGGAAGGTCAACGCCGCCTTGGGGCTGTCCAGCGGGTAAAAGTTGCCCTTGTAGTACACCACCGTTTTGGGATTCGGAAAGAGGACCTTGTCCTGCAGTCCCAACTCGCGGATTAACCCCAGGATGTCGTGGTCTTTCTGGAACCAGTGATGATAGAAATGCTCCACTGACCAGTCCCAGCCTTCATCTTTAAAGCCGGCAGCCAGTCCGCCCACCCCGGGTGCCGATTCAAAAATGGTCACCTGATGCCCGGCTTTTAGAAAGTCATGGGCGGCAGCCATTCCGCCGATACCCGCCCCAATAATGGCTATTTTCATTCAAACTCCTTCAGGCTGGC
>Ga0209521_10002837_pt1 | contig 14106 bp, 19 predicted proteins | sample Rifsed19ft4_FD_184016 | JGI IMG/M metagenome (GOLD analysis project Ga0209521, IMG submission 184016) | Soil microbial communities from Rifle, Colorado, USA - sediment 19ft 4 (version 2) | ecosystem: Environmental > Terrestrial > Deep subsurface > Rock core/Sediment | place: Rifle, Colorado... | reverse complement strand
CATCGCAGAGATTGTGAGACGGGGCGAGATAAGACGGGGTGCTGTACACAATAACAAGAACAAAAGCGTCAAATTGGGGGTAGAGAGTTGGTGAAAAGTGGTGAAAAAATATGTATAGGGCGGAGAGTAGTTTTCTCTGGGTGAAAACTAATAATTTGAACAGCCGGCGATGATGAAGTCTCGGAGTGACCAACCTGGGACTCTGATACAGCGACCGATAGTAAGAAATTCCAAATGAGAGTTTATGCCATCTGGGGGAAAGCTGGCGTTTGATTGCACAAAATCGATCAAACTCCAGCCGGGGATGCGGACGGTGGAGCGGAGCGGTGACTCGGCTAACACTCCGGTTTTGCGAAGACGAAATACCAGGATTCGGCTGACTGCCAAAATTTTAGAAACTTGGGGATCGGTATACTTCAACTTTGAGCCAATGTCGCTCCAATGACGCCAATCTTTCGTTATAGTAGGGCGATGAAACTGGCGATTGCAAAGTTTGAGAATCAGGCTATCGGAGCAGCCAAGGATCGTAGCAGCTTCTTCGGTTGTGTAGCGTTTCGTAATTTCTATCCCAGCGACGTGGCGCATGTCGATATTTAAGAGGGCTTCCATCTGCGACTCCTCATGTCTTGCAGAGCAACGACAATGGCTCTGCACCTGCCAGAATCTATAAAGGATTCAGAATTGAGCATGAAATAACGGGTTAGCCAGCTTCGGAAAAGTAATAAATCGCCGAACACGGCGGTGATCAGATCTATTAGAATGGTGTATTGCTCAGCAGTGAGGGTAGCATGCCGTTCAAACTGTGATGCGACTGAGCGCCGGTGAGAATGCCAGGCGGTTTGAACTCGTGCGCGCAAGGCATTCTCATATTGACGGATCTGAACGGCGTTCAAGCTGCACAAAGATGGTTTACCGGTCCATTCGGCGGCGCCTTCTGAAAGGCGGTCTTTATCGATTTTCAACTCTTTGGCATAGCCGAATAAGTTCGAAAACCGGCCAGAGCTACTTCTTTGAGTTTTGCGCACGGGCTTTGGCATCGGTGGTTGACGGTTTGAAGTAGGGTTCGCTACCATTCTCCTTGCGGCTGACATCTATCTTGTCAAGCTCCCAATCTTCCCATGATTTGATAATTGTTTTCAGCGGAATCTCTGTAACTTTAATAGCTTGAGCAGCCCTGTCTGGAAAGTAGCGCCGAATAAGTAGCACGGTTTTATCTGGGTTTTCGATTTCCAGACTATCTTCGCTTTTGCGAATACCGATTACGCCATTCACGAGCTTGATAGACCTCTCGCGGGCGCTGAACAGTCGGTCTTTGTTTGAGGCAATGAAGCGCTCGATCTGTAACTTGTATTTTGCAAGATGAGCAACTACCGGCTTCATCTTGCGTTCGGCAGCCGCCGTGAGCTTTCCGACTGCTTTGTCAAGATCGGTCTGAGAGCGAGACAGATCATTATCAGCTTCTCGGAAAAGGCCAATCGTGATGTCGACGTCGTCAAGGTTTCTGAGTTTCATTTTGAGTCTCCGGTGTAGTGCATGGTGGATTGATAAAAATATCGAAATGTTTCAAGCTGCAGTCGATACAGGAAGGCGTGCTCTGGATAAGGGCGCCAACCGCAAAGGCAGCGCCACATATTGAGCATACGCCATTTCGTAGCATACTATGTTCAATTACAGCTTCTTGCGGTTTAGCAAGGCACACTGGTTTCTTTGCGCGATAATTAGGCCAGAGCTTTTCGAGCACTTGGTAGAATTCTTCAGGCCATTCGATCCGGCCGGTATCGAGCATTTTGACAATCTGGGGGGACGTATTTTCGCGCAGGCTACGATAGCCAGCTATGATCTCCGGAGCCGAGATCGGTCCGGAACCAGGCTTATGGTTCTCGATGGCACTTTGCAGTGATCGCATGAGTTTCTCAGTCGGGACTCTGACAAGTGCGATATTCCACGATCGGATTAAAGCGACCAGCTCGGATTCATCAGGAGATGGCCGGTCGCAAGAGAGACGAGCGTGCAAAATGACCATCTTGAGAGTCTCAAAACGGTCACGATTGAGATCCGCAGCATGTCCGGTTTTGATGGGCGCCGGTTGGCCGTTGCCATTCGATAGAACATCTTTAAACTGTTCCATACTTCCGAACCATCTTTTCGTAAGTAAGAGTCACGGCGTCCTTGAGCATTTCTCCACGGGCCGATCCTGGCTTTACAGGATTTCTCATCTCGGTTGTCAGTCGATCAAACTGCAAACGTAGTTTCTGCGGACTGAGGATGTTTACCCGCCAGAAAGAGTGCTTATTTGCCCAGGCGAAAACGTCGGCGATTTGTTTTGGAGTGCGGCCGTCACGCTCACGCATAAGTCTGATTTCGTTTGCCCAAGCTTCGAAATTCGGCTCACGACTTGTTGGGTTCATTGCCAGAATGAAACTGAACATCCATTTTGCACATCGGAGATCGATGTCATCAAAGATGTATCTGCGTTTAGGCATATCAGATTAATCCAAATGACAAAGTTTGAAAGGCCATTGCTGCACATACTGGGACTTGTCCATTGCCAAGGGCTTTAACGCGGTCCAATCTTGCGGCCAACCCATTAGCCACTCTGTCCAAGTTGGGTTCGGAGTTCCACCAAGAATATCTGTGAGCTTGGCACCGTAACGACCGGATTTGCGGTCGATTATTGCTCGGCCGTTTGGTAGACGATAAGCATGTTTCACGGCACCTTTTATATCGGATACGACTGGAGTAGGCCAAAAGGAACAACCGCGCACGTGTATGTGATGCACCAAAGGTGCAAGCCGAAAACACTCCCCATCTTGCATTATACCCCATTTTGGCCAGGTCGCCAAGAACTCTTCCAAGTCCGCGAGAAGTGAGGATTGGGGAGTTTTCCACGAATACGAAATATGGTCGTACCTCGCCAATGATCCGAGCAAGTTGTTGCCACAACCCACTGCGCGATCCGGAGATTCCAGTAGCGGTGACATTTGCGATACTGATGTCTTGACAGGGAAATCCGCCAGAAACCACGTCAATAAGTCCGTTCCAAGGTTTTCCATCAAAGGTTCGAACGTCATCCCAAATTGGGAAGGTCGGGAGAAATCTGTCATTTTGCCGTTGTGCAAGTACGCTTGCGCAGTAGGGGTCAAGTTCCACTGCACATACGGTTCGCCATCCGAGTAGGGTGCTTGCAAGAACTCCGCCACCAGCGCCTGCGAAAAGAGCCAGCTCATTGAGCAACTCCGGCATTGATAAAATCTCCGGTATGAACGTCGATTGCATCGAATAGTGTTGGGTGATTCAACTGGGCTTCGGCGGCGCGAAGATACATGACGCCATCGCGCCAATAATCGGTGTGCAATTCTATACCATAGCCCTTGCGACCGAGATTCACGGCGCAATAGGGGACGGTCATCAATCCGCCGAATGGATCGAGCACAAGTTCACCAGGATTTGAATAACGCTCGATGATCCTGTTGACTATATCGAACTGGAGAGGACAAACGTGCATGGAAAGGTTGTGTTTGCTCTGATTGCCGTTCAATGTGAGCATGCGGTTAACGTCGGTCCAGACGCCATCGACGTGACTGACCGGAGCGAAAAGCATAAAAACAGCCGGTAGCTTCCCTTGACGTTCGAGATGCTCTCCCAGAGCGACGTGGTGAGTATAGTCGTACACGTGCGATTCATTGAAGTTCTTCCAGAAGTGTTGGATTTGGGACATACTCCAATTGTCGAAATCTTCTGCTTTTAGCAGTCGGTTGCCGTTCGATCTCCAATACGCATGAGCGTCGATTTGCCAGCGCGAGCGGGTATAGCAGGGTTTGTCTTTCAGCACAGGTACATCGGCATATGCGCGGCTGGTGTCGCTGGGAAGCTTCCTGAAAAGCAGCACGTATTCCGGACAACCGACTCCCATTTTGGTGGAATCTTTGGAGTTCTCGGTCCAGCCTAACCTGTAGGTCTGGTTATTTTCTCTTACCACATCTGTTACAACAGTGATTCTACCGCAATAGATGAAGCCATGCCGTTGGAAACGTTCGCGGGTCAGGTCTGAAAACGGATCAACGCTCGGCATGCCATGTCCCGTGACGTTGCCGTACAAGATCCGGTCTTTCACGTGAATTGCAGCGACCCGGCCGGGACGAAGGACGCGATGAAGCTGGGGGATGAGAAAGTCCATCTGCTCGAAGAACTTCTCGTTATCATCGTTATGGCCAAAGTCGTTAAAAGATGCACAGTATTCGTAGTGGTTTGAGAATGGTATTGAGGTGTGGATTAAGTCAATGCTATTCTCAACCATCTGGCTGCATTCAGCCACGCAGTCGTTATTTACGGCAATAAAGTTTCGTCCTGAGACTTCCTGCCGTTCGATCCCGATTGAACGCATAAGGTCTCCTGTCAAAGTGCTGTTCAGACCATATTTCTGCACGATGCCACGCATCTCAAGCACAAGCTCTTCATGCCGGCGCCACTTTTCTTTGATGACTTCGGTGATGTGTTGCTCACTATCGGCGATGATGAAGTGGATGGTCACATCTTCACTTTGTAGAAAGCGATAGACACGATGGATTGATTGGATGATGTCGTTGAATTTATAATCAATTCCCATGAAGATTTCAGCATGGCAATGGCGTTGGAAGTTGCAACCGGATCCGGCGATTTCAGGTTTGGTTGCCAGGATGCGAAAGCGTCCTTCGGAAAAGTCGATTATTAGATTCTCACGATCTTCCAGATTTTGAGATCCGTAAACGGTTTTTGCTTCGGGCAGAGCGCGTTCTATTGCGCGGCGTTCATCCTCAAGATGGTGCCAGATAATCCAATGCGTGTCAGCAGGTTCAGAAGCGATGATCTCAAGAGATTTGTTCAGTCTGGGTTTGATAGTGTCACGCTTCTCGCGGCTGGCATCGCGCAAACTGATGGCGGCATCGCGAAACAATCGGGCCTGGCCATCTGTTTCGGTGGGGGCACTGTTATGATCGGATGGTACCGTGTGGTAAAAGATATTGAGCTTGGGAAGATTGTAACCGTCATCGGGATAGCCGAAATCGCTCGGTTTCTCGACAAAACAAGCCCAGCTCGCAAGCCAAAGCCAGAATTCACGTTGTTTGTGGGGATAGAGCGTGAGATTGTTAGCTTTGGTGGAGTCTCTTTTAAAGAACCTGGTAAGTGCCTGGCCAGTATCCATTATACCGAGAAATCCGGCATAGTGGATCAGTTCTTTGTACTTGTTTGGGCTCGGCGTCGCAGTAGCAACGAAGCGATAAGGTACTTTCTCGAAAAGGGTGAGAAAGGTTTGGTAGGTTTTCGAGCCGAATGAGCGAAGCACGCTCGCTTCATCCAAGCTAACGGAAAGGAATTGATTGACGTCAATATCGCCATCTCGGACCCGTTCGTAATTGGTGATCATGAACGGTGATTGGCATTCTTGGGCTTCGGAATGGGTACGGATATAGACGATTTCCATGCCGAGCGCTGGGCCATCGACGTGCTGGAATTCTTGTTTGACTCCCAAGGGGCAAATGATGAGATGTTTGCCGCCTGCGCTGGCGTTGATTTGGCGCTGGATCTCGCATTGTACGCGGGTTTTACCCAAGCCGAATGACATGAAGATGGCGCGCCGACCACCTTTGATTGCCCAGCGGCACACGTCTCTCTGATGTGGAAAGAGCGAAGTGTGTAAGGCGTCCGCAGGAACGTCAAAGCCGAAATAATCGGCGCGCCGAATCTTAGATTCGAGAAATTCCTGATACGTCATAGTTCCTTCGATGATGCAGTGCAATGATGAGTTGGTTGAGTTAAGGAACTTCAGTATGATAGACGGAAATGGACGCGGTGGACAGTTAAGCTGTGGAACCGCGAAAACTGCGATAGGCAGTTTCAACAATATCTCCCGTGACTGGCCAGACGCCAAGATTGTAAGCTTCTTCTATGCTCCGACTGGCCAGGTTGTTCACGCTCAACGGCACGGCCTTCGGAAGCAATCGCTTCACTGTCTTGATTGCGCTCTCATCCATGACCTTGATCAACTCGACGCCGGCGCGGGAGAGCTTATGCGTGAGATAATCATCCACCAAATTGTTGATAGGCTTCATCTCGACGATGTTAATTCTGGCGGATACTTCGCGCAAAGCATAATTGCCGTGCAAAACGTTCATCAGCTCTTCCTGCCCGACCAAAATAATAGAGATTAGCTTCTTGAAGCCTTCCTGTAACTCGTGAAAGCGCTTGAGTGAACGCAAGGTTTCTTCACGCAATCCGTGGGCCTCATCAATCAGCAAAACGAGTTTCTTCCCTTCAGAGATCTTCAAGCGCAGTAGCGCATGGACCCATCGGCTGCGTTCTTCCAGATCACCGCCGCGCATAGGGTTGACGTTCTTCATTGCTTCGGTGCGTTTGGCACCGTACAGAAAATCATCGGTCATGGCGGTGATGATGTTGGTCGGGGAGCACTTCTCTTTCGAAATGATGTGCGGCTCGCTGATGAGGAAATTTTGTTTGCGTTTTAGCTCTTCGATGAAGAGCGTTTTAACAATAGTCTTACCGCTTCCCACTGGGCCGACTACTGCCAGAAACTTGCAATTCCTGGCAGCATCGAGCATGCGAGAAAGCACGCGCTGATGCTGCTTGGTGGGCATCACGTCTTCCGCGCTATCGATTTCGTTGTCGAACGGATCGCGCGTTAGGCCGAGATGTTTTTGAATTTCACTTCCGATCATGGTTCGTCTCCTGAGTATCAGTTCATCTGATGACGGTTGAGTTGGGGTAACTTCCGATTCAGGCGCGCTCTTCTTCCATGCGCCCTTGAGATCTTTTTCCGGGACGCCGACGTTTGTGCAAGCTTCCAGAATGTCATTCTGGAGTGCCGTTTGATCCTGTTGTTTTGGCCACTGGCCGTTCAGGCAGCTGTGCAGAGCAGTTTTTGAAATTGGAATGCTCATGTGATCCCTCACTTGGTTCAAGCTCACTCCCTTGGCCTTGATGATGTTCTTGATGCGGTACATGGCCGGTTAGACCTATTTGATAGAGTTGAAGATAGTCAAGGTCATATCTGGGCGAATCGATCTTGCCAAAAGCAGCCAGAGAGTAGAATTCATCCGGCGTCGTTTCGAGACCGAAGTAGCGCTCAGCGAATTGATAAGCAGTGAGGTTTAACCGTTGGCTGATCATGGGTGTAGTAGATTCAATGAACGACTTAAGTTCCTGCAACGGCTTGCAACGCTGGACGGGATAGCACGGTTTCACCAAACTTCACAGCATCGATGAATTTGCGAAGCGCGCTTTCAGGCATATCGAGTTTGCCATTGAACACGGAATCGATCCAAGCTTGTTCATGCGGCTCAGGGGGGGCATCAAAGCTGAGTTCATTCTGGCACTCCAGAATAAACCATAAGCGATTTCTCGAAACGTCTGTGGGTTTATCTCCGGTGATGCGAGTATCGTCGAACTTCTGTCCGGTCTTGACTTCGTAGGGCCGCGCATGGCGTTCCTTGTAGATCATGGTGAGTTTCAGATTCGGATCGGATTGAGTTTCGATTTGCTCGCGATACAGCAAGCGTTCAGGGACTGCAAGCTCTTCATGTTGACCTGCAAGTTGGATGCGCTTGCCGTGATAGGGCACTTCATATTCCTTACCAGCGCAAATCACAAAGATCTTCTCTTGCTCATTGGGGGCGCGATAGATTGTGACATATTCCCCGACGCGGCTGAGCCAAGGCTCTTTCCATCCGAGAAACCAGATTTTCCCATCGATGCTGATACTCACATCTTTCTTGATCTTCTTGCATAACTCTTCCAGATGCAAAAGGCGAAACACATCGGCATCCGGAGCGCAGCGCAAGCGTGATTCGGGAATCGCAGACCACCGTTCGAAGGGGATGACCTTAGTCGCGCTGTGCTTCCTGTTGTTCACAAAGTATAGAAAGTCATGCAAAGCAGCGTTGGCCTCGTCGAAGTTTTTCCATCGAGCAGCCTGGGTTACTTTCTCGAATTCTTGGAGGAGCTTGAAGCATACTTCGACTTTTCCTTTAGCCCTGGGGTTTCCAACCTTGTGGGTCATGATCTTGATTTCCAGAGCTTTCATGGCCAGAGTAAACTTCTTGCTCTTGATTACCGAATCATTATCAGAATAGAGCAAAGTGGGCAGGCCATGAAAGGGGAAGTGGATCTGGTCATCTTTGACGCGCCAAGCATGGTAGAGGAAATTCATCCAGGCGTAGGCGTGATTTCCCAATGCGAATCGCGCGAACTTTACGCGGGAGTGGTCATCGATCAAACCGAGCAGGACCAATCTCGGCTTGAGATTGCCTGGTTTGTTCTTATTGTGAATCAGTTCCGGTTCATAGCCAACGGAACCATCATCGTCAAGATAGTACTGTTGTGCCACGGTGCTATCGAGCTGGTGGATCTGGTTTGGCCAGCGTGCTTCCCAACTGACATAAGGCTTGACATCTGATTTGTTGATCCGGCGAGAGATTCCTTTCTGCCGAAGGTGTCTGTTGTAGGTGCTCGGTGCGATCTCGCCGAGATTGTTAGCGCCACTCACTTCGGCAATTAGTGACGCACTCAGATCGAGTCTTGTGGTGTAATACGCCAGCTTATGGAATTGTTCTTGATTCAATGTGCGCATTTCGCCGGCGTCTTCACGACGCTTCCGATTCGGCCGGACCGATCGGGAATGGGCGTAAATGCGGCTGGCGCTGACGCCGAATTGGGTTGAAAGAATTGCCGCTTGGCGTTTTGCGGCTTTTCCAACAAGTCCGGCCATTTCCTGCTCAACGATCCTGATTTGCTCTTGGGATAAGCGGATGTCAGGCATTGTTATTGTCATCAATCAGACTGAAATCGAATCTGGGATCTGTGCTCAGTACAGCCAATTTCTCACGCGCGGCGTGATCGCGCTTCACCGGATCGACAACGCAATTAACGAGCCAGCGGCGGACGTGGGCAAGTTCGCTATCGAGAAGTTGCATGCAAAAATCACAGCGAGCTTTGACCAGTTCCTGTGAAAGATCGGGCGGCTCGACAGTGAGCTTAACGGCGAGCATCTTGATCGAGGCCGTGGTGTCGTTAAGCTCGTGCCACCATGCCGGTAAGGGATCTTTCGGTGGCTCGCCGGTTTTAATAACTTCTATCTCTTTCTGGAGACGGAGATTCTCGGATTCAAGCTGTTTCTTTTCAGTGTGGAGCAAATCCTTCTGAATCTTCTCGGCATCGAGTGCGAGCTTGCTCTTCTCGACTGCTTCTTTCAATTTGGCAGCGAGCTCGCGAGTGGTCATCTCGATGACGTCGTCTTGGCTCATATCGCGCAGTTTGCCCGATTCAGCGAAGGCGCTCAACTCGGATTTTGGAAGCGGAGCGAGTAAAGCCAATTTGGTTGTACCTAAAGCATCTACCAGTTCAGGTGGAAAATGCGAGAGATTGGCGGCGATCGTCATAAGGCGACGAGCCGAGGCTGCGGGAATGTTGATATCATCGAGCGCTTTGAGCCATTCGCCATGATCTAGCATACCTCGCAAGACGATGAGACGCTTACCGGCATCAATTCCGCTGAGGACATGTTGTTCAAGCGCGTCTTTTGCGCCTTGGATGTAGCGGCGTTTGTTCCAGGGCTGGCCATCGGTGAAGATGGCGAGCTGCTCATATTGCGCTTCCATGCCTTGTTCGACTTCAGCGCGGACCTTTTCGATTTTGGTGGAGTTGTTAGCTGCCATAACTTGCGCCCTCCAGATTAGAGGTACGCATGTTTGAAGTCTGCGCCAGGCTCATGAATGAGAGGGCAGACTCCTGATCCAAACCGGCGGACTGCACGATAGTTTCAAAATGTTGGGGCAATCTCGATTTGATCCGGATCAGTTGAAAGCCAAGCTGGCGGTTCATACGGCGCCAGCGAGTTACTCTGAGTTTCAAGTCTTCCAGGAAGTTCGACTGGTTCATTCTTACTGGTCTCCAAAGGTGTTGGGTCAATGTTGAAGTTGAGAACCAGATCCTTGATACGTTCATGCTCCCGCTTTAGCGCAGTTATATAGCGCAGCGGAAGCGAAAGAATTTTGTCTCCGATGAGGTAGCCGCGGTCGGATTCGCGCAAGTATCCGACGTGCTGCAAGGTTTTGACGGTGCGCATGGTTTTGCCATACTCGAATCCGAGCTTGTCTGCGATCTCTTGGATAGAGTAAAAAACGAATGGAGAGAGATCGGTCAAGAAGAATTCGAGCACGCGCAGGCCATCGAGCAGCGTTTGGTTGAGGTATTTCTCGGAAGAGTCGTTTTTGGACGATGTGGACATGTTAGTTTGACGGACGCTTCAATTCGGTAGCAACATGCTCGCGCAAAATCAGCAGGACTTCGGCGGTGCTCATTCGCCGGGCGACTTCGTGTTTGAAATCTCCGATGCGAATGAAGGTGTAATTGGCCAGCACGATGATGTGGATCGTCGCGCCTAAGTCCGGAGTTTTGTCAAAGGGGCTGGACATGGCTATATGTTAATGCCGTAAGTTAGGCTCCGCCGGAATTGGATCTTGAAAACGCAACAAGGCAGCGGACAAACGTAGAGCGTAGTAGCTTTTCGGTCGAAGTAGAAACCGACCCAAAAGTGGTACCACAAGATTTGGAAGGAGATGCGAATGGTTGAGTGCATAGTCAATCTTTCTGTGAGCTGGAAGCTCGCGCTACAGGTTCGGTGAATAAGTCCATTTGGACTCTGCCATCCGTGGCAGAGTCGAGATGCCAGAAATCCTTGAGTTTTCCAGACTGATAATCGCGCCAACGCTGCTCGGCTTGTTTGGCGTAGGTGATCTCTTCGATGGATCGCAGGCCAAGCGGGCGAAGGCGCTTGCTAAGTCCCATAGCACAAGGCTGGGATGCCGGATTCTTCTGACTCGCGCAAAAAGCATGTCATGCAAATGCAGTCGTCGTAGCGGGTGTCATCGGTGAGTGTGCACTCGCAGTTGATACACAGTTCGGGTTCTTCAGTAGTGGACGCGATTGACAATGTGGGGGCGTCAGATTCAGCAGGAAAATCTTCAGGCATAAGCGCAATTGAGGTGGTATAGCAAATGTGATGCACACCGAACTGCTCAGCAACATTCGGAATGCGAGCGAGATCGAGAGTGTCGAGGTCATCCAGATTGCGATAGCGCAGATAGTACGCTTCAGCTTCAAGATGGACATCTTCAACACGCCATTCCTGCACAATGGTGCCCTTTGGTGTGTTGAGTGTGATGGTGACTTCTTCGCCAGGCTGGAGCGATTCGATGAAGTCTAAAACTTCGGGGTAGTTCATGGGAACCTCGGTAAGTCTGTATGGACGTAATGGACAGAGTAGACATAGAAAAAAAGTCACTCTGGGTAGCGCCGGTTCGTGGCATAGGCCAACAGAACCAGAGCGCCGAGAAGCAAGGTGATCGAGATGATTTCCGGCGGCGTGAACATGATGTTCAGAACATGGGCTTGTGCTGCTCAGGGCCTTCTTCGATGTCAATCTCGATATGATAGCGACGGTTCAAGCGATAAAAACGCCATCCGATAAGACAGCTAAAGGCCAAAACGGCAGCGAGCCAGATGATGAAGTAGATCCAGAAGTCCATTCAAGGTAGCTCCCCTTGATTGGCTCGTGCCTGAGCGCGGGGTTAGCAACTGAGAAAAGAGCCAAGGAGCGGATGACCGAGTCTCGCGAAGAATGGCGGGATGTGTATTCAGTTCATTCGCTCCTTGACAAAGGTCTAAAAATCCTCTATCTTCAGGCGTGTATTCAGCCGAGTCAGGTTCCATTCATCCTTGAACTCATCCAACTCGTTCTGATCGGCCAGCCGGTAGTATTCGGCTGCGAGTGTATCAGGATCGATACGAGCAAGCTCAACTAACAATCCTGACGCCAGGTCGGCGTTGACATCATTAGGGTGATAGCCGCGTTCGTGGCACCATCCCCGCACGCTCATTACAGCATGAGCGCGTGCTTCGGGAAGGGTGCGGCGATCGTGGTATGAATCTGTCTCGGCCGGCAGCGGGAACCAATTGCGCGGCTCTGCGACCATAGAACGGGAATGTCCCATGATCTTGAGCGGCGCTGATTCCGGGGTTGGAGCAAACCATCCATGCCACACGAAGAGCATGTAGTCAGGGACCTTGCTAATCAGGTGGACGTGATGGACGTGGTTCCGTGGGATGGTCTCGCTCTGGGCGGCCGTGCGCTTCAGGCGGAGCGGCTCTTTGTATAAGTTCACTGTGGACGGTATGGACATGATGGACTCGATGGTTACATGGTTTTGCAAGGACAAAAGCATATTTGACCCAGACAGCGTGGGCATTGTTCATCAATGCAGCCAGGATGATGAAACGAGCCGATAGCAACTTTGCAAGAATAACAGTGGCCATCGCGATCGGTTTGTGAGATTGAGCATGGCAATGAAGGCACCTCCACTCCATCGCGGTATTCGATGACGCTGTTAGCAGAGCAATCGGTGACTTCTGAGATGCGATGGCCGCAATGCTTGCAGTATGTGGACGAAGTGGACATGGTGGACTCAGAGTTTTGGCGAAGTGATAGAACGTTCGATTCCGAGCCAGTAGAGTACTTCAGCTTTGATTGCGGCGTAAAGCGGTGAAGCACAGATCGGATCTGGCTGCGGGACAAGCATGCGATAGAGGGCGCGGCTGCAAAGCTCAGCGCGGAGTTCCTGGGCTTTGGTAGCAAGGGTGTCCCAAGCTTCTACGGTGTTGCCGCCATGCCCGCATTCGAAGCAATGGAAGAAGGTCTTTCCGGTCATGAGACTGATGCCCATTTTGAAAGCGGTGCAGACGGGGCATTTAGTCATGCAGTAGTGCCGTGCAATGCGGGGTTCGACAAATTGAGATTCCTCGATGTGCGCTATGAGAGCGTTGGTTTCGGCACAGAAATCGATCTGCGTGGCAGAGCCGTTCCGGCATTCGGTGGACGGAGTGGACGCAATGGACTTAGGTTCGTTCATGACTGCACCTGGATTAGAAGATGAATCCCACGCCGAGTTCGACGCCGGAGGGTTCGAAGGCATAGCCGAGTTTGACAAGGGCGCCACGCTTAGGAGCGAACTCGATGCCGGCGCTGGCAGTGAATTTGGCGACGTCGTTATCGGAATCTCGGATGGTGGTAGTAGTTGTAAAAGCCTCGGTTCGCATGACACGGTCGCTGGCGTTGAGATAATCAAGATTCCAGATGATAATATCTTCGCTGTGGCGATAAGCTGTGACAAAGCGAGCGCCAGGCGCACCATAGAGATAGATCGATTTGAAGATGCGGGCATTGAGGCCGAGTTGGAGTTGCCAATAATCTTGAAGTGCAGACCACGGATGGCGCTCGACATCTTTAATAGTAGGCGTGCCGACGATCCTCATGCCGTGTGAGCGATGCAGGCTGAGATCTGGGCCGCTGGTTTCTTCTTGCACTGGGCCGCGGTTTCCTTGAAGGAACAGGCCGAAGTTCTTGAACTGCCAGCCGAATGAGCCGCCGGCTGCGCGGTCGGGGACGATAGCGGAGTAGCCGAGAAACAGGCCGGACTCTTGCGCCGAAAGCATGAAGGGCACCATCAGCGCGATGATGGAGACGAGACGGAATGGGTTCATGACTGTACTCCTGTTAGTAAGACGCGGATGATAGGGTTTGTGCGCGGATAGGTTAAAATGGTGATGCCGCTCTGAGCGGGAAGTATCACGTGAGACGATGGATAGCTCAGGCTCGGGACAAAGAACGGAAAGGGCGCGGTGGCCAGGGAGAGCCTTTTGCACCTGCGCGCACTGGAATTACCCAGTGTCAGGTTAGTGGTTGTGGTTTGTGCGCAGAGCGGCATCATGTGAGTTGCTCAATCTTTGTGGACGCGGTGGACAAAATGGACTCAGGAACTTTGCGGCGGTTCACCGTGAAGCTTTTTGCGAAGCGCGCAGGGAAATCGTTGGATGAAATTAGGCTGACATCGCAATCCAACACGGCGCCGATGATAGTTTCAAGAGCGGATTCAATGTTGGCCAAGCGCACATGGTCGGTAGCGGTGAGCGAACCATCGTGAGTCATGACCACATCGCTGTGATCTTCAGCATTGATGGTCAGCATCAGTTTGAATTTGTTCTTGACCTTGGGCATAT
>Ga0209521_10002836_pt1 | contig 14111 bp, 13 predicted proteins | sample Rifsed19ft4_FD_184016 | JGI IMG/M metagenome (GOLD analysis project Ga0209521, IMG submission 184016) | Soil microbial communities from Rifle, Colorado, USA - sediment 19ft 4 (version 2) | ecosystem: Environmental > Terrestrial > Deep subsurface > Rock core/Sediment | place: Rifle, Colorado... | reverse complement strand
GCCGCGCCGTCGCCGTCTTCGGATGGTGCGGTTATGTGATAGGCGTCCGCGCTCATTCCGTAGCCGACCACCTCCGCGTATATCCGGGCACCCCTTGCCTTCGCAAACTCAAGTTCTTCGAGGACAACTACCCCGGAGCCCTCACCCATGACAAATCCGTCCCTGTCTTTGTCGAAAGGTCGGGATGCCGTCTCAGGCGAATCATTCCTTGTGGATAGGGCCTTCATGGCGTTGAAGCCGCCTATACCAAGAGGACATATCGTAGCCTCTGTCCCGCCGGCTATCATAGCTACCGCATCACCCAGCTGGATGAGCCTTGCAGCATCACCTATACAGTGGGTTCCAGTAGCACATGCCGTTACTGCTGCAGAATTGGGGCCTTTGGCACCAAACCTTATAGAGATGATTCCAGAGGACAGGTTTATAAGTACCATCGGAATAAAGAATGGAGATATCCTTCTTGGTCCCTTTTCAAGCACTACCTTATGATAAGTCTCGATGGCAGGTAGCCCTCCCATCCCCGCCCCGACCATCACTCCAACATTATCTGCAATATCCGGGGTGATCATGAGCCCTGAGTCATCCATGGCCATCTGGCTTGCAGCGATGGCGTAATGGATGAAGGTGTCCATCTTCTTGACTTCTTTAGGCTCTATGTAGGTTTCTGGATTAAAACCCTTTATCTCGGCTGCTATCTGGGTCGGATATTCCGAGGCATCAAACCTCGTAATCTTGCCGACACCGCACTTGCCGGCCTTCATGGCCTCCCAGGATTCCCCGGTAGTGAGACCCAGCGGAGTAATCATACCAACGCCTGTTATGACAACACGTTTCTTCAAAACTCAACTCCTTTTTTGGCTAAACCTCTAACTGCAATTTGACCACAGAGTACACAGAGAACGGCTTGATTTGTAATAATTTAGCATCTTTGAGCTCTAATAAATAATCCTGTGTACCAGCAGTTCATATCTACGGGCAAAGGATAGCGCATATCTCTTCGTTGCCCCCATACGGATAAAGAGACAATATATATGCATTGCGTTCAGGTAATGCTGGATACGACGTTTCACAGGATATCCTTATTTTGCGTGTTCCTTTATGTAGTTTATGGCATCGCCAACTGTCTTTATCTTCTCTGCACTCTCATCAGGGATCTCGATATCAAACTCCTCCTCGAGGGCCATGACCAACTCGACTGTATCGAGAGAATCAGCACCCAGGTCATTGATGAAGGATGCGGCTGGAACCACCTGATCCTCGTTCACTCCAAGCTGCTTTGCAATGATCTTCTTTACCTTGTCTTCCATTTTGTTACCTCCCTTTTTTATTTTATCAACCTCTACAATAAATGCAGGCTTGAAAACCGTCCATTACTGTAAATTACATATACATTCCGCCATTAACATTAATAACCTGTCCGGTTATATAGCTTGACGCATCCGATACGAGGAACAGCACTGCATTTGCAACATCATCAGGGCTTCCCAACCTGCTCAGCGGTATCTGTTTGGTCAGTGCCTCTCTTGCTGCCTCCGGCAGGGCTGCGGTCATTGCCGTTTCAATGAACCCTGGTGCAACGGCATTGACGTTTACGCTCCTGCTGGCGAATTCCCTTGCCACTGTTTTTGTAAGGGCTATGACCCCGCCCTTTGAAGCAGAATAGTTGGCCTGGCCCGCATTCCCCATTTCCCCGACAATGGATGCTATATTTACAATCCTCCCGGACCTCTGCTTTGCCATGTGCTTTACAGCAGCCTTTGAGCAGTTGAATACGCCCTTCAGGTTTATGTCTATGACCAGGTCCCAGTCCTCTTCCTTCATTCTGAGCATGAGGCCGTCCCTTGTCACGCCCGCGTTGTTTACGAGGATATCTATCTTTCCAAGCCCGGTTATAGTGTCCTCCACCATCTTTTCCGCATCTGCCACCGAGGCAACATTTCCTTTTATCGCTATCGCCTTCCTTCCAAGCCCCTGAATCTCCTTTGCGGTCTCTTCCGCCTTTTCCAGGTTTACATCTGACACTGCTATGTCTGCGCCTTTTCTTGCCAGCGTAAGGGCAATGGACTTACCAATCCCCTGGGCCGCGCCGGTTATTAACGCTACTTTGCCGTTTAGTTCCATATTAACCTCCAGAAATCAAAAGCTTTTTTCACCGCAGAGGCGCAGAGAAAACCTTATTACTTGCCTGAAGAGTTACTCAGCGTCTCTGCGGTTCAAGCATTAAATATGTTTTGAACCACTTTCAAACTATCCACGTCTTCAACATTAAACGATTTGATCTCCCTGTTTATCCTCTTTAAAAGCCCACACAGAACCTTTCCAGGCCCTATCTCGATAAAGGCTTCTGTACCAGAAGACAAGGCCTTTGCAACCGACTCCTCCCACCGAACAGGCATGCTGAGCTGCTTTACAAGGAGGCTCGATACCTTATCCTTTGAAGGATAGAAATCCGCATCCGCATTCGATATGACGGGGTATTTTATATCCATTATACCTATTTTTTCAAGTTCTTTTGAAAGCCTTTCGCCAGCCGGGTCCATTAATGGTGAATGGGAAGGTGCGCTGACAGGAAGGAGAATAGCCTTAGCGCCCTTTTCCTTGGCCAGGTCCACTGCCCTGGTTACTGCACCTGCATGGCCGGATATCACAATCTGGCCTGGACAGTTGAAATTGGCTGGGACAACGACCTCTCCCTTTGAGGCCTCCTTGCAGAGCTCTTCCACTTTATCTTTTTCCATCCCCAAGATAGCGGCCATTCCACCTGTCCCGGCAGGAACCGCCTCGTCCATATATTTGCCCCTTGCCTTTACGAGGCAAACGGCATCCCTAAAGCTCAAGACATCGGCTGCCACAAGGGCTGTATACTCTCCAAGAGAGTGTCCTGCAAGAAGTGAAGGCTTCAAGGGGGTTTCGGAGGAAATGACTCTCATCGCCGCAATGCTTGCGGTTAATATTGCAGGCTGGGTATTGTATGTCAGCTTTAGGTCAGCCTCCGGCCCGTTAAAACAGAGAGAGCCTATCTTCAGACCCAGGGCATCATCCGCCTCTTCAAAGGTATCCTTTGCCACCTTGAAGTTATCAAAAAAGGTTTTCCCCATACCGACATACTGAGATCCCTGTCCTGGGAACATAAAAAGCAGCTTTGAGTTTTGAGTTATGAGTTGTGGGTTTTTAACTTCTGACCCCTGGCCCCTGACCCCTGACCCCTGATTCATCTACCACCTCACCAATGCCGATGCCCAGGTGAAGCCGCCTCCAAAGGCATCGAACAGTATCAGATTACCATCTTTTATCTTCCCATTCCGAACGGCCTCATCAAAGGCCAGTGGTATCGAGGCAGCAGAGGTATTCCCATACCTTTGAAGGTTCATGTAAACCCTTTCCATCGGAACGTTCAGGCGTTTGGCTGTTGCCTGAATGATCCTCTCATTCGCCTGATGAGGAATGAACCAGTCTATATCGTCACCCGTTAAGCCATTTTGTTCAAGGGCCTCTATAGCCACTTCCTCAAGGGCCCGAACAGCCACCTTGAAGACCTCGTTCCCCTGCATCCTTATAAAGGTCTTTGCGTTTTCCTCGTGGGAAGAGGCACAGAGGAGCTTCCATGAAGACCCCTCGGAGTGAACATGGGTAGAGATTATACCTTTATGTCCTGTTGTTTTGCCAAGCACGACTGCTCCTGCCCCGTCTCCGAAAAGGACGCAGGTGTTTCTGTCTGTCCAGTCAGTGATCCTGGAGAATATCTCTGACCCGACAACCAGGACGTGTTTGGAGTTCCCGGATCTTATTAAACTGTCACCAACCGAAAGGGCATATATAAACCCGGAACATGCGGCTGCTATATCGAAGGAGGCAGCTTTACGGGCCTTTAGCTTATGCTGGACAAAGCATGCGGTTGAAGGGAAGTCCATGTCGGGAGTTACTGTGGCCACGATGAGCGTATCTATCTCATCGGGCTCGATACCGGCCATCTCAAGGGCTCTCTTTCCGGCTTTTGCAGCCATGTCTGAGGTAGTTTCCCCGTCGGCTGCTATCCTTCTCTCTTTAATCCCTGTCCTTTCCGTTATCCACTCATCACTTGTATCAATCAGCTTCTCAAGGTCACGGTTAGAAAGGATCTTTTTTGGTGTATAGGAGCCTGTCCCGATTATTCTTGCCCTTACCATAGATCAGGCCGCCTTTTTCCCTAATTTTTCTATGTCGCTTTTTTTGATATGATCGAGCAAGAGGTCGTTAGCGCTGCTTGATGCAAACTCCTGGGCTACTCTTATCGCGTTCTTTATGGCATTCGGGGTTGAACTTCCATGGCTTATGATTCCTACGCCATCAATTCCGAGGAGCGGGGCGCCGCCGTATTCTGAATAATCAACCTTCTTCTTAAACCTTCCAAAGGCCTCTTTAGACAGCAAATAGCCAAACTTTGCAAGGGGGCTCTTCAGTATCTCTTCCTTAAGCATCTTGCCAATTGCGTCAGCCAGTCCTTCGCTGGTCTTAAGGACAACATTACCGACAAATCCATCGCAGACCACAACATCGGCATTTCCTGCAAATATGTCCCTACCCTCTATATATCCTATATAATTCATGGGGAGCTGCTTAAGGATTGCATGGGTCTCTCTCGTGAGATCCGTTCCCTTAGTCTCCTCAGATCCGTTACTAAGCAGGCCTACCCTGGGCCTCTCCTTTTTCAGTATGAACTGGGCGTAGACGTCGCCCATGACAGCAAACTGGGCAAGGTGGAAAGGTTTGCAGTCCACATTTGCCCCTACGTCCAGTACCACACAGGCGCCTTTTAGTGTAGGCATGACAGTAGCAATGGCAGGCCTGTCAACCCCTTCCAGCTTTCTCAGGACAACCATGGCAGTAGCCATAGCGGCCCCGGAATTGCCGGCGCTGACTACGGCATCGGCCTCACCATTTTTGACAAGGTCAAAGGCTACCCTCATAGAGGAGTCCTTCTTCCTCAATGCCTTTGATGGTGATTCGTCCATACGGATAACTTCAGAGGCTTGTTTTACGTATATGGAAAGATCCTTGACGGCATACTTTGACAGTTCCTTTTCAACTATCTCAGCGTCGCCAACCAGGATGATCTGGGAGCCATACTCTTTAGCCGCAAGAACAGCGCCCTCCACCTCCACTTGAGGGGCATGGTCACCGCCCATCGCATCCAAAGCAACCTTCAAACTATACCTCTATTACGGGAAGAACCTCTTTCCCATTGTAGTAGCCGCACTTCAGGCACACGCGGTGAGGAAGCTTTGGTTCGCTGCACTGGGGGCAGTTGCCGAAGTTGGGGGCAAAGAGCTTAACATGCGTACGTCTCTTGTCCCTTCTTGATTTTGAGTGTCTCCACTTTGGATTGGGCATTTCACTTCTCCTTTTTTTTGCGTTACAAAAGCCTTTTCACCACAGAGGTCACAGAGAATATTAACTCCCCCCATCCCCCTCTTAAATTAAGAGGGGGAGCGAGGGGGCGTTGCTCTGCGCTCTCGCTTAGAAGCGCCTACTTTTGGCAGTGTTCTCTGCGGTAAGTCATTTATTAATCTTTAAATTTTTAAGTGCCGCTAACCTTAAATCTACCGGGCCTGTTTGGCACCCGCAGTCACCCTTGTTAAGGTTTGCACCGCACTCCGGGCAAAGCCCCTTGCAATCCTCCTTACACAAAGGTCTCATCGGCAAGGCGAGGGCAACCTGTTCATGAACAAGGGCAGTAATGTCTATCTCTCCGCCGGAATAATAGCAGATATCCAGGGCATCTTCTGTAAGCTCTTCCTTTTCTTCTTCGATCGCCTCCTGGGGGAGGCAGTCATAAGAAAATGGGTGACTTATGTCTTCAGTAATCTCATCAAGGCAGCGGCTGCAGGTCATAACCGCTGATCCCTGAAGCTGACCACTTATAGTGATACCACCTGATCCCTTTTGAGCTTGAAGGGCTACGGCAATGGGGCCGACTATCTTCGCCCCTTCTTCCTTATTCAAATAGTCAAAAGAACCGGCAGGTTCGTGATAATCGAGAGCCAAACCCTCGCCAGGAATCTTGTCTACAGAAAGCTTCATAAGTTATAAAGAAAGTTCTCAATATATAGAATGGTTTAGCTCTTGTCAAGTCAATAAGACTAAAAAAACATTTGGACGCAGATTTGCGCAGATTTATACTGATACTTCATAAACTTAAACAAAAACATATACTCACCTTGTAGGGTGATACCCGTTTTTCCTGTAACTGCCTTTTTTATCTGTATTCGCTCAGAAGCGCCTGCTTTTGGCATCAGCGTTCATCAGCGTCCAATTATCGGTAGATGAAAGGTATGCTGTACTAAACGCTTAACAGGCATGGGTTATGGCGTTTTTCTTTTCCCATTGTGGATATAGCGCTATCCCCATAGTTGTGCCCTGGATGCACTGTTATGGAATCGTTGAGGTTTTTAAGTCTGTTCATGGTCTTTCTAAATTCGGAATCGTCTCCTCCCTGAAGGTCTGTCCTTCCGCAGCTTCCCACAAACAGCGTGTCACCCGTAAAAAGGTTATCCCCCACCATAAGGCAGATAGAGCCTGGTGAATGTCCCGGAGTGTGAATAACTATAGCGGAAACCTTTCCGAGGTTTAAAGTATCTCCATCGTTCAGCTTCATATCGGCCCCTGGAGGGAAGAAGTGTCTCAGGTATTTTGTCTCTGCTTCGTGGATGGCGATAGCGGCGCCTGAGAGTTCCTTCATCGTTCTGTTCCCGTTCACATGGTCTTCATGGCAGTGGGTATTTACGATATATTTAATGGTAATGCCCTCTTCTCTGGCGATGTCGTAAACCCTCTCCGGCTCCCAGGAAGGGTCAATAACTATGCCTTCTTTTGTTTCCGGGTCTCCGATGATATATGCGAAGTTGAGCATCCCGCCGACCTCAACCTGTTTAATAAACATGTCTCCTCCCTTTCTTGTTGATTTTCAGACAGAAGTATATAAAATAAAGAAGATTTGCGCAAATATATTCTGGAGGTGACGGTTGAGAGACCCGAGGATCGAAAAACTTGCAGATATCCTGGTCAACTACTCTGCAAAGATAAAAAAAGGGGACACAGTCCTTATAAGAGGTGATGAGCTTGGCAAGCCCCTGCTCCTTGAGGTTTACAGAAAGGTGGTGGAGGCAGGCGGGAACCCGCTGACCAGTGTAACCTTTGAGGAGATGAACAAGATCTTTTACGACTGTGCATCGGAGGAGCAGCTTTCCCATACCTCCAGAATAAGGCTTTATGAGGCAAAGAACTGTGATGCGGTCATCATAGTCCACGCCCCTGCTAACAGCAAGGCGTTAAGCGCCGTAGACCCTGAAAAGATGAGCATGAAGAGTAAGGCAAATAAACCTGTAAGTGAGATCATAGTGAACAAGAAGAGGTGGGTGCTCGCCAACTATCCCACCCAGGCCCTTGCCCAGGATGCGGAGATGTCTCTGGATGAGTACGAAGAATTTCTGTTCAGTGCAACAAACCTTGACTGGGCAAAGGTAGACAAGGAGCAGGAAGGTATAAAGAAGGTCTTTGACAAGGGGAATACGATACGGATAGTTGGAGAGGAAACAGACCTGACCTTCAGCATAAAGGGAAGAAAGGGGACAAAGTGTTCAGGGAGCTTCAATATACCTGACGGCGAGATATTCTATGCGCCTATCGAAAACTCTGCAAACGGGCATATATATTATGACTTCCCGGCTATCCACGGCGGGAAAGAGGTTTCCGGGATACGGCTGGGATTTGAGAAGGGGAAGGTAGTGAAGGCCACTGCTGAAAAGAACGAGGAGTATCTCTTTGCAATGCTGGACACTGACAAGGGGGCCAGGTTTATTGGGGAATTCGGAATAGGGACTAATTACGGAATCAAGAAATTTACGAGGGACATCCTCTTTGATGAAAAGATAGGAGGCACGATACACCTTGCCCTGGGCCAGTCATATAAGGAGTCTGGAGGGAAGAACGACTCCGCCATCCACTGGGACATGATAAAGGATTTGAGGGACAAGGGAGCGATATATCTGGACGGGAAAAGGATTCAGGAAAACGGGAAGTTTTTAATTTAGCAGGGGCAATCCGGCGGGTTGCCCTATTTGGGCGAGGCACCGCCTCGCCCCTACAATATCGAGGTTTATATGCGAATTCTTGTTGTTGAAGACGAAAAGAAGGTTGCCTCCTTTGTAAAGATGGGGCTGGAAGAGGAAAGCTACGCAGTTGATGTCTCTTATGATGGAGAAGAGGGGGGGGTTCTGGCAGAGACAAACCCTTATGACCTGATAATCCTCGATATCATGTTACCGAAAAAGAGCGGGCTATCCGTCCTCCGGGAGCTTCGGGACAAGGGGATAAACACCCCTGTACTCCTTCTGACTGCCTTAGGAACTGTTGAGGACAAGGTTGCAGGGTTGAATGCAGGCGCAGATGATTATCTTGCAAAACCTTTTATGTTTTCCGAACTCCTTGCAAGGGTCAGAAGCTTGTTAAGGAGAGGTGGAGAGAAGTCGCCGGTGTTGAAGTTTGCAGACCTGACCATGGATCCCGTGACCCGAAAGGTAACAAGGAGCGGTGTTGATATCATGCTCACAAGCAAGGAGTATTCGCTGCTTGACTATTTTTTGCGCCGCCCGAATCAGGTATTAACGAGGACCATGATCTCGGAGCATGTATGGGAGTCAGATTTCGATGCCGGGACCAATGTCATCGACGTGTATGTTAAACACCTTCGTAACAAGATAGATAAGGAATTTGAAAAGAAGCTTATCCACACCGTCTGGGGTGTGGGTTATATATTAAAGGAATAAAAATGGTACGCTCCAGCATCAGGTTCAAGCTGACTATATGGTATGCGACAGCGATGGGATTGGTACTGCTCTTTTTCAGTGCGATACTTTATGTCACCATGACGCGGGCGCTTTATGCCGAGATGGATGCCAAGATAAAGGCAATGGCGGAGTTGACTGCGACCTCAGGCAATAAACTAGCCGGACATTTTGATCTTACCCAGCTGGAAAGCATACTGGAGGAAAAGCTCGGTTTCAGGACACCTGGAAAGTTTATTCAGATCCTCGACAATACAGGCTCAGTGGGGCAGACCTCAGTAAACCTTCAGAGCCATCCATTGCCGATAACCCTCAGTGCTTTAAAGAAGGCATCAAACAGGGAGATATCATTTGAAACCCTTTATGCCAAAGGGAGTAGATACCCCGTTCGGATGGTGACTTACCCGATTGTAGAAAATAATGAGGTAGTCAGCATTATTCAGATAGGGACATCGCTACAGGCAATACAGGAGACTCTGGACAAACTACTTCTGATACTTCTTTTTGGCGTTCCCGCCTCTCTCACCATGGCAAGCTTTGGCGGGTGGTTTATGGCTAAGAAATCGTTAAGTCCCGTAAAGGACATAACAACTGCAGCCAGGATGATAACTGCCAGGAACCTTGACCAGAGGATAGCTGTGGCAAACCCTGATGATGAGGTTGGTATGCTTGCGGAGACCTTCAACGAGATGATCGCCAGACTAAACAACTCCTTCAGAAGGATCAATCAGTTTTCTTCTGACGTCTCCCATGAATTAAGGACACCGCTGACGATAATTAGAGGCGAGATGGAGGTTGCACTAAGGGCGCATCGGACACTGGAAGAATACCGGGAAGTTGTAGCCAGCGGTCTTGAAGAGGTTGAAAGGATGAGCAAAATGGTAGAAGAGCTCCTTCTCCTTTCAAAGGCCGAGGATGACGCTTCCATGTTAAATCTCTCTATTGTCCCTTTGCACAGCCTTTTAGATACGATCTATAACAATGCCCTGGCTTTGGCGAGAGGGAAGGGGGTTGATGTTACTATACAGAATAATGAAGAGGTTTATGTCAATGGTTCTGAGATGAGGCTTCGCCAGTTATTCCTGAACCTGGTAGATAACGCCATCAAATATACTCCTCCTATGGGGAAAGTGGCTATTGTCTTGACACAGAACAAGGAGTACGCCCACGTATCTGTAACAGACACAGGCATTGGAATTGCAAAAGAAGACCAGGATAAGATCTTTGAGCGTTTTTACAGGGTCGATAAGTCCAGGACCAGAGAAGGGCGTAAGGTTCCTGATGGTGAGTTTAAAGAAAGGAGATCAAGAAGCAGGGAGATAGGCGGGACAGGGCTGGGTCTGGCCATCTGCAAAAAAATTGTTAAAGGACATGGCGGACAGATAACTGTTGAAAGCGAGATAGGAAAGGGGAGCACTTTCTCCGTAGATCTGCCTGTGAAACACTAATACCAACTACTTAGGTAGATAGACTGAAGACCGAATGCAATGACGGAAGGCTTTTAGGATACTTCACCTTCAGCCTAAACACCTGAGTAGTTACCATTAAAAACCATACCAGGGGATGAAGAATGGAATTTGAAACAGTTATAGGGCTTGAGGTGCATGCCCAGCTATTGACGGATACAAAGATATTTTGCGGCTGTCCGACAAGATTCGGGGCGGAGCCGAACTCCCAGACTTGCCCCATATGCCTTGGGATGCCGGGGGTACTTCCGGTGTTGAATAAAAAAGTGGTTGAGTATGCCATGAAGGCGGCTCTGGCTACAGGGTGCGAGATTCAGCCTATGAGCCGATTTGCGAGGAAGAACTACTTTTACCCAGACTTGCCAAAGGGATACCAGATATCACAGTACGAACTCCCCATAGCACTCAGAGGGCACATAGATATACCTCTTGGCGGCGGACACAAGAGGATAGGTATAACCAGGATACATATGGAGGAGGATGCAGGAAAGTCCCTGCATGAAGGTATTGCAGGGGCGTCCCACGTCGACCTGAACCGGGCGGGGACACCACTAATTGAGATAGTGAGCGAGCCGGACATGAGAAGCTCAGAAGAGGCGGTAGAATACCTTAAGAGGCTCCGAGCCATACTGATGTATCTCGAGGTCTGTGACGGGAACATGGAGGAGGGTTCCTTCCGCTGTGACGCCAATGTGTCCATAATGCCAAAAGGTGAGACGAAATTCGGGACAAGGGCGGAGCTCAAGAACATAAACTCCTTCAGGTTTGTCCAGAAGGCGATAGAATATGAGATCAAGAGACAGAAGGCCCTGATAATGGACGGCGGGAAGGTGGTTCAGGAGACAAGGCTCTGGGACACACAGAAAGGGATCACAGTCTCCATGAGGGGCAAGGAGGAGGCCCATGACTACCGCTACTTTCCAGACCCAGACCTTGTTCCTATTGAGATAGACAATGGTTGGATAGAAAAGATAAGAAAGACCCTCCCGGAGCTTCCTTCTGACAAGGTGAAGAGGTTCGTTGCAGACTACGGCATACCGGAGTACGATGCAGAGGTCTTGAGTATATCAAGGGCACTGGCCAATTACTACGAGGAGACCGCAAGAATTTCCGGCCAGCCTAAGGCCGCCAGTAACTGGATAATGGGAGACCTCCTCAGGTTCCTTAAGGAGGACGACCGGGAGATCGAAGAATCATCTGTAACTCCCACTCATATAGCAGAGATGATAAAGCTCATAGATAACGGGACCATCAGCGGAAAGATCGCCAAGACCGTCATGGAGGAGATGTACAAGACCGGCAAGATGCCTGATGATGTAGTCAAAGAAAAGGGACTCATCCAGGTCACGGATACCGGGGCAATAGAAAAGGTCATAGACGAGGTCCTTGCAGAAAATGCCGACAGCGTTGCGGCTTATAGGTCAGGGAAGGACAAGCTCTTCGGGTTCTTTGTCGGCCAGGTGATGAAGAAGAGCCAGGGGAAGGCGAACCCTGCCGTGCTGAATGATCTGCTGAAGAAGAAACTGGGCAAATAATAGGTAATATGAAGAACTCAATGTGGGTATCCTAAAAAGATGGAAGGTGTGAGAAAGAAGATCATATCTGCTCCGTCTACCCTGCCCTGCTTATCCTGGTGGCAGTTGGTGTTATTCTATTTTTCCTTTCCTAATTGATTCCATGGCGCCTAAGAGAAGCCTCAGGCACCGGGACAGCCTAAGCAATTATGTAATGATGGAGGCAAGATGCATGTAGAAAGGATAGTTGTAATAGATGACGAAGCGTCTACAAGGAGATTGATGGAGCAGACCCTGAAGAAGCAGGGTTATGAAGTACTGTTGGCCTCAAACGGGGATGAAGGGCTGAGGATTGTTATGGAAGAGAACCCGGACGTTACCCTCCTGGATATCAAACTGCCGGATACAAATGGCATTGAACTCCTTCAGAAGATACGGCAACTGAACAGCGATACCGTTGTAATAATGGCCACCGCCATGGATGACCTTAAGGTTGCGGTTAATGCCATGAAACTGGGGGCTTACGATTACATAAATAAACCTTTTCATATAAATGACCTTATACTCACAGTCAATAAAGCAATGGATATCAGCAGGTTAAGGAGGGAGGTCGTATCCCTGAAAGAAGAAAGGAACAGGAATGCTGGAATAGAGGAGATAATCGGGGTAAGTACCCACATCCAGGAGGTACTGTCCATGGTTAAAAAGATATCGGAGAGTGAGGCCTCTACGATTCTTATCCAGGGGGAAACCGGCACTGGCAAGGAGTTGATAGCAAAGGCGCTGCATTATGAGAGCAGCAGGAGAGACAAGCCCTTTATGTCCATAAACTGTTCAGCGGTTCCTGAAAACCTCCTTGAGAGCGAACTTATGGGGCACGAGAAGGGGGCCTTCACCGATGCAAATTCGCTGAGAAAAGGTATCTTTGAGATGGGCGATGGAGGGACCGTATTTCTGGATGAGATAGGCGATATGCCCCTCCAGATGCAGACAAAACTTTTGAGGATACTGGGAGAAAGGAGCTTCAGGAGGGTCGGGGGAGCAAAGGATATAAATGTGGATGTAATGGTCATATCTGCCACAAACAAGGACCTTTCAAAAGAGGCGATAGATGGGACATTCAGAAAAGACCTTTATTACAGACTCCAGGTTATACCTATAGAGATCAAACCGCTGCGGGAGAGGAGGGACGATATAATCCCGCTGATAAAGCACTTTATTAACTATTTTAACAAAAAGTTCCGCAAACGCGTAAAGAGCATATCCCCTGAAACAGAGAAGCTGCTTCTCGAATACTCATGGCCCGGCAATGTGAGGGAACTCAAGAACGTTGTCGAGAGGGTCATGCTGCTTGGCGACGGAGACATCCTGACCACTGAGTACCTGCCGGTGGAAATGACTAACAAGGGCAGCAAGGGGAAGGGGGCCTTTATTTTCAAGCTCCCGCATGAAGGGGTAGCCATTGAAGAGGTAGAGAAAGATCTACTGAAACAGGCCCTTGATCTGACCTCGTACAATCAGACAAAGTCGGCAAAGAAACTGGGCATCGGTGTCGATGCCCTTCGGTACAAGATGAAGAAGTATGGGTTTCTGTAAATTCCAGATATAATCAAGTAATACTAATTCGCATTCAATTAAAGGTATTTGAATGCCCGTGCATAATACCAAGTAAGCTTTCGGTGTTGGCATAAAATATATGTTTGAAAGCAACGTGGTATAAACAACTATGCTCCAGTATCTAATAAAACGTCTAATATTGATGGTCCCTCTCCTGATAGGGATAACCCTCATCTCCTTTATAGTCATACACCTTGCTCCAGGTGAACCCGCCAGCCTTCAGATGGAGATGACGCCGAAGGTGACGAAGGAGGCAAGGGAGAGGATAAAGGCATACTACGGCCTGGACAAGCCTTTGTATGTTCAGTATCTTACATGGTTAAAGAAATTTGCCTCCCTTGATTTCGGAAACTCATTTTCACCCGATGGGCGCAAGGTCACGGACAAGATAATAGAGAGGCTTCCCATAACAATAACGATAAATGTCCTCTCTCTGGCCCTAATCTTTATGGCTGCAATCCCTTTGGGGGTCCTTTCCGCGACCCACCAGGACACATTCATAGACAAGGTTACAACTGTATTTGTCTTTATAGGATTTGCGATACCTACCTTCTGGCTCGCCCTCCTTCTTATGATACTCTTCGGGGTCCATCTGGGCTGGCTTCCTATATCCGGCCTCAGGTCCATGGATTATGAAACCCTGTCGATATCAGGGAAGCTTCTGGACTGGGTTAAACACCTTCTCATGCCGG
>Ga0209521_10002832_pt1 | contig 14118 bp, 14 predicted proteins | sample Rifsed19ft4_FD_184016 | JGI IMG/M metagenome (GOLD analysis project Ga0209521, IMG submission 184016) | Soil microbial communities from Rifle, Colorado, USA - sediment 19ft 4 (version 2) | ecosystem: Environmental > Terrestrial > Deep subsurface > Rock core/Sediment | place: Rifle, Colorado... | reverse complement strand
CCGGGATCGATGAGGTTCACCTTGATGGCGCTGTCGCCCGTCTCGTTGGCATAGGTCTTGGCCAGAGCTTCCAGCGCCGCCTTCGAGACGGAGTAGGGGGCCCAATAGGCGCGGGCAGAGCGCGCCACGCCCGAGGTGACGAAGATGACGCGTCCCGCGTCCGAGCGGCGGAGCAGAGGATCGAGCGTGCGGATCAGCCGCCAATTGGCGGTGAGGTTGACGGCGAAGCTGCGCTCCCAGTGCTCGGCCGGAATATGGGGCAGAGGCGAGAGGCGGCCGAGGATGGCGGGGTTGCCGACCAGAACGTCGAGTCTGCCGAAGCGCTCGTAGAGAGAGGGCCCGAGAGCGTCGATGGCTTTGCCGTCGGCAAGGTCGAGCGGAATGAGGGTCGCCTTGCCGCCGCCGGCTCTGATCCGATCGTCGACCTCTTCAAGGGCCTTGCGGTTTCGTGCGAGCAGCAGCACATGTGCGCCCTCTTGCGCGAATTTCTCCGCGACGGCGCGGCCGATGCCGCGCGAGGCGCCGGTGATGAGCGCAATGCGATCCTTGAGACGCTGCGACGTCAACCGACCTCGGCGAGGAAGGAGAGCTGCTTCTGCTGCGGCGGGCCTTCGCGGTCCCTAAGCCTGGTCGGATATTCGCCGGTGAAGCAATGGTCGGTGAACTGGGGATGGGCGTTGTCGCGGCCATCATAACCCATGGCCTGGTAGATGCCCTCGACCGAAAGGAAGGCGAGGGAGTCGGCGCCGATGAACGCCCGCATCTCTTCGAGACTGCGATGGGCGGCGAGCAGCTTGTCCTGGTCGGGCGTGTCGATGCCGTAGAAATCGGGATGGGTGATGGGCGGGCTCGAAATGCGCATATGCACCTCGCTCGCGCCCGCCTCGCGCATCATCTGCACGATCTTCACCGAGGTCGTGCCCCGCACCACGCTGTCGTCGATGAGCACGATGCGCTTGCCCTTGACCTGGCCCTCATTGGCGCTGTGCTTGAGCTTCACGCCAAGCTGCCTGATGCGCTGCTCGGGCTCGATGAAGGTGCGGCCCACATAGTGGTTGCGGATGATGCCGTATTCGAAGGGCAGCCCTGAGACTTGCGAATAGCCGATGGAGGCGGGCACGCCGGAATCGGGGATGGGGATGACGACGTCGGCGTCGGCCGGAGCCTCGCGCGCCAATTGCCGCCCCATCTCTTTGCGCACCTCGTAGACCGAGCGGCCGCCGACGATGGAGTCTGGCCTGGCGAAATAGATATATTCGAAGATGCAGAGCCGGGCGGGAAATTTCGGCACGAATCTGTGGCTCTCGAGCCCCTCGCGGGTGATCACCACCACCTCGCCATTCTCCACCTCGCGCACGAAATCGGCGCCGATGATGTCGAGGGCGCAGGTCTCCGACGCGAGCACCCATGAATCGCCGAGCTTGCCGAGAACGAGAGGCCTGATGCCGAAGGGATCGCGCGCGCCGATCAGCTTCTTGTGGGTGAGGCCGACCAGCGCATAGGCGCCTTCCACCTGGAGCAGGGCTTCGATGAACTTCTCGACAAAGCGCTGCTTCTCGCTGCGCGCCACGAGGTGGAGGATCACCTCGGTATCGGTGGTCGACTGGCAGATGGCGCCCTTCTTGATCAGAGATTCGCGCAAGGTGAGCGCGTTGGTGAGATTGCCGTTGTGGCCGAGCGCGAAGCCGCCAGAGTCGAGATCGACAAACAGCGGCTGCACGTTGCGCAAGACCGGGTCGCCGCAGGTGGAATAGCGGACATGGCCGATGGCCCTGTCGCCTTTCAGCCGCTCGATCACTGGCCGCGAGGTGAAGTGGTCGCCGACGAGGCCAACGCGGCGCTCGGTGTGGAAGTGGCTCCCGTCGAAGCTGACGATGCCGGCCGCTTCCTGTCCCCGATGCTGGAGCGCATGCAGCCCAAGCGCGGTGAGGGCCGCCGCGTCGGGATGGTTGAAGATGCCGAAGACCCCGCACTCCTCGTGCAGCCGGTCCTCTTCGAGCCAGCTCAAATCGGGCGTCTCGGTCAAAACCTGCTCTGTCACGGGCCTTAGCCTCCTCCAAGTAGATAGGCGCCCCGAAGAGCGCTTCAATGGCACGCGACGCAACGTATTCCTAGAGCCTTAACCTCAAGATTTCTGGTCCAGCTGGGGCTCTTCGGCGGGCACCTCAGGTTGTCCCTCGGGCTGACCGCCGGGCTGCTCCTCCTCCTTCGGCCCAGGCAGAAACTGCTCCGGATTCATGGGGAGGAGCGATTCGATGGCGACTTGCGTCTGCTGGAGAATGGAATAGGAGCGCGCATTGCGGACCCACTCTGGCTGGTCGCGGGCAAGCGCGCTGAACAGAATAAAGACGATGGCGACCAGAAGGAAACCGCGCGCCAGGCCGAAGACGAAGCCCAAAGTGCGGTCGAGAGCGCCGACCTTGCTGTCGAGCACGCGGTCGGAGATGCGGAAGGTGATCAGGCTCACCACGATCAGGGTGATTATGAAAACGCCGGCGGCGAAGGCGATCTGGGCCACGCTCGGGTTGTCGATATAGGGGTCGAGCACGCTCGCATATTTGGGCGTGAGATAAAGCGCGGCGACGGCGGCGACAGCCCAGGAGAAGATGGACAGGACCTCGCGCGTGAAGCCGCGCACCATGGCGAGAAAGCCCGAGATGAGCATGATGATGATAAGTATGACATCGAGCCAGGAGATGGGCATGGCACGAGGCTCCTTCGGCGGGCGGCGCGCACACTATCACGATTCCCGGCGATGAAGCACAAATGGCCCCGCTCGCGCAATCACTGAAGCGGCGCCCGGCGCATTGTCGCAGGGCCTCCGATTCTACTCGATGGCCGGCGCGCCAAATAAGGCCACGAGTTCCTCCAATTGGGAGAGGGGAAGGAGCCGTATCTCCCTGGCCTCCCGGTCCCCTTCGCCTGCGGCGGCAGGCACGACGGCACGGCTGAAGCCGAGCTTGGCCGCTTCTTTAAGCCGCTGATCCATATGGCCTACGGCCCGCACCGCGCCGGTCAGGCTCACTTCGCCGAAATAGACGGCGTCCTCGGGCGCGGGGTTGCCGCTCATCGAGGAGACAAGCGCCGCCGCAGCGGCAAGGTCGGCGGCGGGCTCATTGAGACGCAGGCCGCCGGCAACATTTAGGTAAACATCATGAGCGCCGAGCCGCACCCCGCAGCGGGCTTCGAGCACGGCGATCAGCATGGCGAGCCGATTGGGGTCCCATCCCACCACGGCGCGCCGCGGCGTGCCGAACAAGGAGGGCGCAACCAGCGCCTGGATCTCCACAAGGATCGGGCGCGTGCCTTCCATGCCGGCGAAGACAGCCGTGCCGGGCGCGCCGCGGTCGCGGTCGCTCAAGAACAGAGCCGAGGGGTTCTCCACCTCCTTCAGACCGTGCTCGCGCATTTCGAACACGCCGATCTCGTCGGTCGGTCCGAAACGGTTCTTTACCGCGCGCAAGATGCGGAACTGGTGCCCGCTCAAGCCTTCGAACGAAAGCACGGTGTCGACCATGTGCTCGATCACCTTGGGGCCGGCGATCTGGCCGTCCTTGGTGACGTGGCCGACCAGGACGAGGGTTGAGCCGCTTCCTTTGGCGTGGCTGATCAGGGCCGAGGCGCAGCCTCTGAGCTGGGAGATGGTGCCGGGCGCGGCTTCCACGGCCTCGGACCAGAGCGTCTGCACCGAGTCGATGACGATGAGCGCGGGCGGCGCTGCGCTCGCCAGCGTGGCGACGATATTGGCGAGGTTGGTTTCGGTGCCGAGCGCGACGGGGGCCTCGGCGAGCCCAAGACGTGCCGCGCGCATGCGCACCTGAGCCGGCGCCTCCTCGCCGGAGAGATAGACGACGCGCGCGCCGGTCTCGGCAAGCTTGGCCGCAGCCTGGAGCAGGAGCGTCGATTTGCCGATGCCGGGATCGCCGGCGACCAGCACGGCAGAGCCAGGCACGAGCCCTCCGCCGAGAACCCGGTCGAGTTCGGCAATGCCGGTCGGCAGCCGGGGGGCCTCGTGCGTGGCGGCCGCGAGCGTCTCGAAAACGGCAAGTCGCCCCTTGCCACCTCTGATGGCGACGAGGGCAGGGGAGCCGGTTGGCGCCGCTTCCTCGATGATGGAGTTCCACTCGCCGCAAGCGGCGCATTTGCCAGACCAGCGGGTGGTCACCGCGCCGCAGGCTTGGCAGACGAAGGCGCGCGAAGTCTTGGCCATAGAGCGCCTAGCCGCCGATATAGCGCCGGGCGGCGCGCCGGCCGAGATTGGTGAGGACCTCGTAGTCGATGGTGCCGGCGTGATGGGCCATGTCTTGCGCCGAGACATTGGGCCCGATCAGCTCGACCCACGCACCGCGGCAAGAAATCTCCTCGGGCACGCCGGTCACGTCGATGGTGATCAGGTCCATCGACACGCGACCCAAGATGGGGGCGGCATGGGCGCCGAGATAGACGACGAGACCTGTCTCGCCATCTCCAGTCGACAATGACCGGAAGAATCCATCGGCATAGCCCACCGAGACGACAGCCACGCGCGCAGTCTCGTGCAACGTCCTGGTCGCACCGTAGCCGACGGTCTCTCCGGGGGCGACGTTGCGCACTTGGAGGATGCGGCCCTTGAGGTGCACGACGGGATGGAACGGATTCTCGCCCTGGCGGGAGGGCTTCCCTCCATAAAGCGCAATGCCGGGCCGCACGAGGTCGTATGCATAAGCGCGCCCGAGCAGGATACCGGCGGAATTGGCGAGGCTCGCAAGCGCCGCCGGCAGGCGCGCGCGAAGCCTGTCGAAAATTTTCCGCTGCGCTTCGCTCTTCGGATGGTTCGGTTCGTCGGCGCAGGCGAGATGGCTCATCACGAGGGAGAGCGTCATGGCCTGCCAGAGGTCGCGCGCATCCGCCACCTGATCGACCTCCGCCGCCGAAAGGCCGAGGCGGTTCATGCCGCTGTCGAGATGCACGGCACAGGCGCGCTTCTCGCCCTGCGCCGCGCAGAAGGACGCCCACTCCCCGATCTCCTCGGCGCTGTTCAGCACGGGACGGAGATCGTGCGCGCGGTAGAGCTCGGCCGTCCCCGGCATGAGGCCGGCGAAAACGTAGATGACGGCATGGGGCAACAGCGCACGTAAGGCCTTGGCCTCGCCGAGGGTCGCCACGAAGAAAATCTTGCAGCCCGCGCGCGCGAGCGCAGGCGCGGCTTCCGCCATGCCGAGACCATAGGCATCGGCCTTGACCACGGCGGCGCATTCGGCAGGCGCGGCAAGATCGCGCAAGCGGCGATAATTGGCGGTGAGCGCATCGAGATCGATGGTGAGGATCGCGGTCTCGTGTGGCCCTGCGTCGCGCTCGCTCGAGGGGGCCTCGCGCGGGCGCGCAGGGCTCACTCGCGGCGCTCCGGCAGACGCCCCTCGCTGGCGAGATTGCTGAACCTCGTGAACTCCGGCGTGAATTGCAGCGTCACCGTGCCCGTGGGCCCGTGCCGCTGCTTGCCGATGATCACGTCGGCCTTGCCCGTCACCATCTCCATTCCTTGCTGCCACAGCTTGTGCTCTTCGGTGTTCTCGCGGGGTTGGCTACGCTCCAGATAATATTCCTCACGGAACACGAACAACACCACATCGGCGTCCTGCTCGATCGAGCCGGATTCGCGCAAATCCGCGAGTTGCGGGCGTTTGTCCTCCCTCTGCTCGACCTGGCGGGAGAGCTGGGAGAGGGCAAGGATGGGGACATGCAGCTCCTTGGCAAGGGCCTTCAGCCCGGTGGTGATCTCCGAGACCTCCTGCACGCGGCCCTCCGCGGCGCGCTTCGAGGAGCCGGACAGGAGCTGGAGGTAGTCGACGACGATGAAGCCGAGCCCCCTCTGGCGCTTCAGCCGCCGCGCTCGTGCCGCAAGCTGGGCGACGGTGATGCCGCCGGTCTGGTCGATGTAGAGGGGGAGATGCTGAAGCTCCTGGGACACCTCGACGATGCGGTCGAACTCGTCGGCATCGATCCTACCGCGGCGAATGCGGTCGGACGGGATATAGGCCTGCTCGGAGATGACGCGGGTGGCCAGCTGCTCGGCCGACATCTCGAGCGAGAAGAACCCCACCACGGCGCCGTCGAGCGCGGTCTCCGAGTCCCCGCCGGGCTTGTAAGTCTTCGCCACGTGATAGGCGATGTTGGTGGCAAGCGCCGTCTTACCCATGGCAGGGCGCCCGGCGATGATGATGAGGTCCGACGGCTGCAGCCCGCCCATGCGGTGGTCGAGGTCGGTGAAGCCGGTGGCAAGTCCCGACAGGCCGCCATCGCGCCGGTAGGCATTGGCGGCCATGTCGATGGCATCGGTCAGCGCGGACGAGAAGGGCTCGAAGCCCGCGCCGTATTTGCCGGTCTCGGCAAGCTCGTAAAGCTGCTGCTCGGCACCCTCGATCTGGGCCGAAGGGGGCGCGTCGATGGGCGAATCGAAGGCGGTGTTGACCATCTCCTCGCCGATCCCGATGAGCTGGCGGCGGATGGCGAGGTCGTAGACGGTGCGGCCGTAATCCTCGGCATTGATGATGGTGGTGGCGTTGGCCGCTAAGCGCCCGAGATATTGCGGGACGGACAGCTCGCCCACCGGCGGGTCGGCCTGGAAGAACGTCTTGAGCGTGATGGGAGTGGCCCGCTTGCCGCTCAAGATGAGCTTTGCCGCCGCCTCATAGATGCGGGCGTGGAGCGCGTCGTAGAAATGACCGGGCTTCAGAAAATTCGAGACCCGGTCGATTGCCTCGTTGTTGACCAGGATGGCACCGAGAAGGGCTTGTTCCGCCTCAAGATTATGCGGCGCCTCGCGGAAAACTGGCGTTTGCGGGCCAGGGCCGGGGAGAATCAGTGCCGTGCTCATGCGCCAACACTACTCCAAACGCGAGTCGCGGATAGTCATGAGGTCTGTGGACAACGGGGACAGCGTGCTCTCGCCCACAAGGAGAGCGGCTAGCTCGCGGCGCGGCGTCTCCTGGCCGGGGCATGGTGAGCGTCGCGGTGACGCAGTTCCCGCTCGGCCTCATATATATAGTCGCGGGTCAGCGGCAGCGCCTTCTGGTTCTTGGCCAGTTGCAGCTGGAACACCGTCACGTTCTGGTGGCGGAACCCGACTTCGCACATGGCAAAGTAACATTCCCACATCCGGCAGAAGCGTTCGCCAAACCTTGCGACCGCTGTGGTCCAGTTGGCGCGGAAGCGTTGCCGCCAATGGCGCAAGGTCATGGCGTAATGCAGGCGCAGGACCTCGATATCGGTGACGAGGAGGCCCTTGCGCTCGACCACGGGGAGCACTTCGCTCAAAGAGGGAGCGTAGGCGCCCGGAAAGATGTGTTTGGTGATAAAGGGGTTCATCGCGGCCGGACCGTCGAAGCGGCCGATGGAATGAAGCAAGGCCACGCCGTCAGGCTTGAGGAGTTTTCCGATCCCGTCGAAAAAGCTCCCGTAGTGGCTCAAACCCACATGCTCGAACATGCCGACCGACACGATGCGGTCGAATTGGCCCTTGAGGTCGCGATAGTCGCACAGCTCGAAGCGGACCGCCTTGGCAAGGCCCATGGCTTGCGCCCGCTCCCGTGAGATCTTCAGCTGATTCTCGCTCAAGGTGACGCCGGTTACGGTGACGTGAGCGGTCTTGGCGAGATAAAGGGCAAGTCCGCCCCAGCCCGAACCGATATCGAGCACGGTCATGCCGTCCTGAAGCTTGAGCTTGGCGGCGAGGTGACGCTTCTTGGCGGCCTGTGCCTCGTCGAGCGACATGCCGGCCTGTTCGAAATAGGCGCAGGAATATTGGCGGTCGGCGTCGAGGAAAAGATCGTAGAGACCGCGCTCAAGGTCGTAATGATGGGCGACGTTCCGCCTCGATCGGGACCTCGGGTTGAACTGCCAAAGCCTGCGGGTCAGGAAGCGAACGCGCTCTAGGGTCCGCATCCAGCGCGACAGGGCGGGACCATCGAGATTGGAAGCGAGCAATTCCAAAAGATCGTAGATCGTGCCCTGCTCGATGATCAGGCGCCCGTCCATATAGGCCTCGCCGATCGCAAGCGTGGGGTTGAGCGCAAGGCGCCACTCCGTCCGCTTGTCGGCAATGCGCGCGGCCACGGGGGCGCCGCGATGGTCGCCGAAGCCATAATTGCGGCCATCCGCGTCGATCAGGTTGAGATGGCCTGTCGCGATGGTCTGATCGAGGATATAGCGGAGCGGGCGAAACATTGACATCACGCGCGCTGAACCGGGCCTCCACCCTAAGGTCCAGACAGACTGGATACCCTGCTATTTAAGAACTCGCGAGCGGCAAAACAACAATCTGCCGCAGGAGGTTCCTTGAGGCTTTGCCGCAAGGTCCGCTCGCGCGGCGGAGCTTAGGCGCCCGTCTCTTCTTCCCCTTCAGCCCCTCCGGCAAGCTCGGCCGGCGCCCCTTCCTCGAACAGCGCCGCGGCGGCGATGCGCGCGGCTTCGGCGTCCTCCTCGGCTTCGGTCTTCGCCTTGCTGATGTCCTCACCGCGCGCCTGCCGCGCCGCCTCGTCGGGCGAGCGGGCGACATTGACGACGACGTGAGGGGCGACCTCGGCGTGCAACGAGATGCGGACGTCATGCAGGCCGAGCGTCTTGATCGGCCGGTCGAGCATCACCTGGCGCCGCTCGATGGAAAAGCCGCCTTCGGTAACCGCCGTGGCGATATCGCGGGTGGAAACCGAGCCGTAGAGCTGGCCGGTGTCGCCCGCCTGGCGGATCACGATGAAGCTCTGTCCGTCGAGCTTGACCGACACCCCTTGCGCCTCCGATTTGAGCTCGAGATCCCGCGCCTCGAGCTGCGCCCGCTCGCGCTCGAAGCGCTTGCGATTAGCTTCGGTGGCACGAAGCGCCTTGCCTTGCGGGAGCAGAAAGTTGCGCGCGAAGCCGTCCTTGACGGTGACCACGTCGCCCATTTGTCCGAGGCGCCCAATGCGTTCGAGCAGAATGACTTGCATGTTCGACACTCCTATCTTTGTCAGACCGTTCCGCCGCTGTTGGGGGGTTGCCCGCCGCGATTGGCGCGCTGGCGCAAGCCCAGCAAGGGCTCGGCCAGGCCGACAATGGCGACGGCGATGGCCACCCAGCCCAACAGCAAAATTCCGAGATAGATGGTAGCGAGTAGAAGCCCACGCAGCGGGACGCCCCGGCTATAGACGTGGATCACCGCCAATCCCTGCAGCACGTAAGCGAACAGCAACGCCCCGGCGAGGCCGGTGGCGAGCAGGCCCGGCAGGCCTGGCAGAAATGATGCGGCGAGCGCGCCGGCGAAAATGAGCACGAACGCGTTCGGCAGCTCGAGGGCATGAAGGTCGGGCCACGGCCGGCGCGCGCGCCCCGAGGCGTCGACGATCAGTCCCGCCATCCATAGATTGAACAGGGTGATGGTGAGCCAGATGATGGCGAAGGCGGCGGGAAGCGCCCGGGCGAGCACGTTCGAGAGGCGCGCGATGTTCTCCTCGGTGAGGAGGGTGCCGTCGCGATCGAGCTCCTTCAAGGCGCTGTGACTGAGAATCTGGCGGATCGACTCGCGATAGCTGTCCTGATCGTAGCCCAGGATGAGCACGAGGATGCCGGCCAGGATGCCGGCCATCAGCGCCGCCCAGGCGACGAGACGGCCCGGCGGATACCATTCCAGCGCACTCGGCACCTGGCCTTGCGCTGCCGCGACCGGACGCGATAGGAGCGCGAGATGGACCAGGAGCGCGGTCGGCGCGGCCACTGAGAGGGCGAAGATCGCTGCCGTGGCAGGCCCGAGGCTCGCGGCGATGATCACCGTGGCGGTGAGCGCCGAGAACAGCGCCGCCATTCCGCCCCAGCCGAGCCCGGCCAGACAAAGCGGCAAGGGTGCGAGATAGAACAGCACGCCGGCAAGCGCGGTGGCCGTGGCGGCCGAGGCGAACAGAGCCGCCGAAACGAGGCCGGAGCCGGCGCCGATGATGAGAGGTGTTGGCATTGTTGCGCTGTCCCGCCTCCTCGAAGAGCGGTTAGGGGAGGGGGTGTGCCCCGCCCCAACTTTGCTTACGGCCTAAGCTCAAGCGGCGTGCCTGAACTCCCTACTGAATAAGGTAAGGCAGAAGGCCAAGGAACCGCGCGCGCTTGATCGCACGGGCGAGCTCGCGCTGCTTCTTGGCGGAAACTGCGGTGATCCGGCTCGGCACCATCTTGCCGCGCTCTGACACGTAACGCTGTAGAAGCTTCACGTCCTTGTAGTCGATCTTCGGCGCCTTATCGCCGGAGAAGGGACACGTCTTGCGCCGGCGATAGAAGGGGCGGCGCGCCTGCATTTGCGTCATGCTCATCAGGAGTCCTCCCCGCCTTCGATGGCGTCTACGGTTGCAACCTCAGCCTCGGCCTCGGCGGGGACGCGCGCTTCCCGCGGGGCAAAATCGCGGTCGCGGTCGCGATAGTCGCGCCGGCCTCCGCGGCCGCCGCCGCGATCGCCCCGATCGCCACGGTCGCCTCGATCCCCGCGATCGCCGCGGCCTTCGCGCTCGTCGCGGTCGGTACGGCGCATCATCGCCGACGGTGCCGCATCGTGCTCGTCGACCTTCACGGTGAGGAAGCGGATGACGTCGGTTGAAAGGCGCATCTGGCGCTCGAGCTCGTTCACCGCCTCGTGGGGCGCGTCGATATTCATCAGCGCATAATGGGCCTTGCGGTTCTTCTTGATGCGGTAGGCCAGCGACTTCAGTCCCCAATATTCGGTCTTGCCGACCGACCCGCCGCGCTCCTCGAGGATAGAGCGGAAGCTCTGGAGAAGAGCGTCGACCTGCTGGGCGGAAATATCCTGCCGCGCCAGGAATACATGCTCATAGAGAGACATGGATTGCCTTTCCTTCTTCGTTGCTCCGGCGCGAAGCCTCGCATGGGCGCTTTAGAAGGAAAGGCCCAAGAGACGACCCTGAGAGCGGAGACACGGGAGGGCGGCGATCAAAGCCTGCCGCTCGATACTTTGAGCGGTCCTCCGTTCAGCCTCCGACCGGAGCGGTTGCTGGTGGCGGACTTATAAGACTTCGCGCGGGCTTTGCAAGGCCCGGCAGGCCCGCTGTGAAGCTTAGGTCCTATTGCGGGGCCGACTGCGACGTGCATTCCGTGGCTTTGTTCTCGGTCACTGAGAACGCCTTGCAATTGCCGGCGGCGTTGACCTCGACCACCCCCAACTTGTCGATGGGGGCATCGGCATATTCGACGGTGAAGCTCACGGGCGTGACCACCTGTATGGTCATGTCCTGCGGTGGGCGCCCCTTGGCGTCGAAGGCGAAGATGAGGTCCTTGGGGTCGCCCATGCGCGGCGTCAGCTGGAGCTCGGTGTAGTTCGGGGTCGGGGCCTGGGCGTTAACCGTGATGACGACGGTGGGCGGGTTCGACTTGTTGATGACGACGCTCACGTCGTCCACGGAGACGAGCTGTACCAGCGCGGGATCGGGCGGCAGTTTCGACTTCCAGGGCCAGGGCAGCGGATCAGCGGCCAAGAGGGGCAAGCTTGCGGTCATGACCGCCAAAAATGCGGTCAAGGCGCCGAGGCGAACGGGACGATTCATGCATGTCTCCCTTTTTCAGTCTTATTAGGGCTGCCTATCGGAACACTCTTCTAGCACGTGGGGTTGCGCGGGCGCGTTATCTTTTCGGTTGCTCGGTCTTCGTATGGCGGAGCGGCGGAAGCCTCGCTTGACAGAAAAGATTGAAACAGTGTCTTTGGCCGCAACTCGTCATCTCCCCATTCATCCAAGCGCCTATGAGTATTGCCTTCATCTTTCCCGGCCAGGGAAGCCAAGCCGTTGGTATGGGAGCCGAGCTCGCCAAGGCTTACCCGTCCGCGCGCGCCGTGTTCGACGAGGTCGATGCGGCGCTGTCACAGAACCTGTCGCGGTTGATGTGGGAAGGACCCGAAGCCGAACTCACGCTCACCGAGAACGCGCAACCGGCGCTGATGGCGGTCTCTCTGGCGGCCATGCGGGTGCTCGGCGACAAGGGGCTCAAGCTTCCGTCCCGCGTGGCCTATGTCGCAGGACACTCGCTCGGCGAATATTCGGCCCTTGCCGCGGCCGGCGCGCTCAGCCTCGCCGACACGGCGCGGCTCCTCAAGATTCGTGGCCGCGCCATGCAGGAGGCGGTGCCCGTGGGCGAAGGGGCGATGGCGGCCTTGCTCGGCGCCGATCTCGCCCAGGCGCAGGAGCTTGCCAAGGTAGCGGCGCAAGGCGAGGTGTGCGAAGCCGCCAATGACAATGCGCCGGGACAGGTGGTGATCTCGGGCGCCAAGCGAGCGATCGAGCGCGCGGTGAGCTTGGCGCCGAAATTCGGCGCCCGTCGCGCGGTGCTGCTTCCAGTCAGCGCCCCCTTCCATTGCGCCCTGATGAAGCCTGCGGCCGAGGCGATGCGGGCGGCGCTCTCCAAAGTGACGATCAACCCGCCCGCGGTTCCTCTGATCGCCAACGTGCTCGCCGCGCCGATCTCAGACCCCGAAATCATTCGTGCGCGTCTGGTTGAGCAGATCACTGGCATGGTCAGGTGGCGGGAGACGATGCTTTATCTCAAGGCAGAAGGCGTCGGCACCGTCTATGAGGTGGGCGCCGGGCGCGTGCTCACCGGGATCGCCCGGCGTTTCGACGGGATCGAGGCGCGGAGCGTGGGCACGCCCGAAGAGCTCGAAGCCGCGGCGGCGGCGCTTGCGGCCTAAGGCCGCTTAGGAGAAGGAGAGGTTTCGATGTTCGACCTCACAGGCAAAGGAGCGCTCGTCACGGGCGCCACCGGCGGGATCGGTTGGGCCATCGCCAAGGCGCTGCATGTCCAAGGCGCTCACGTAGCGATCTCAGGCACCCGCGCGGAGCGTCTCGATCAGCTCGCCGCCGAACTCGGACCCCGCGTGAGCGCGCTTCCTTGCGATCTGCGCGACCGCGCGGCGGTCGCCAAGCTCGCAGAGGATGCCGACAAGACGCTCGGCCAGACGGATATCCTCGTCAACAACGCGGGCATCACCCACGACAATCTGTTCATGCGCATGAAGGACGAGGAATGGGATGACGTGATCGCCGTCAATTTAACCTCGGTGTTCGTGCTAACCCGCGGCATCTTGCGGAACATGATGCGCCGCCGTTACGGGCGGATCGTCAATATCGCCTCGATCTCAGGCGTGCTCGGCAATCCGGGGCAGGGCAACTATGCGGCCTCGAAGGCGGGATTGGTCGGCATGACCAAGTCGCTGGCCCGCGAGGTGGCGAGCCGGGGCATCACCGCCAACTGCATCGCGCCCGGGTTCATCAAGACGCCCATGACCGATGCCTTGACGCCGAAGCAAGTCGAGGCTATTGCCGCCGCCATCCCGGTAAAGACCTTCGGCAAGCCTGAAGACGTCGCCGCCGCCGTGGCCTTTCTCGCCAGCAACGAGGCGGCCTATATCACGGGCGAGACGATACATGTGAACGGCGGTATGGTCATGGTGTAAGCGTTTGATTGACAAAGACTTGGAGCAACGGCTTCAGCAGGTTTGGCAGGCATTTTTCTCCCGGTGAGGGCTTCTGGCAAAGTCGCATAAAGTATGCTACCCAAACGGCCGCTTTGTGGGGGCTTGACAAACGACAATCCCACCGCGATCAACCCTCTTAAACTTACCGCTCGGGGGTGCGTTAGGCCGTCAGCCGACAGCTCGGGGGGACGTGCGAGGCTTAGGGACTGACCAGCAAGGGACGGGTGAGGCGGATATGAGCGATATCTCGGAGCGCGTAAAGAAGATCGTGGTGGAGCATCTCGGGGTCGAGGCCGACAAGGTCACCGAGAACGCGAGCTTCATCGACGACCTTGGGGCCGACAGCCTCGACACCGTCGAGCTGGTCATGGCCTTCGAGGAGGAGTTCGGCTGCGAGATCCCCGACGATGCGGCGGAGACCATCCTCACTGTCGGCGATGCCATAAAATTCCTGGAGAAGAATACAGCCGCTTGACGCGACTTCGCGCGAGGCTTAGCCGCATCCGTCGTGACAAACGAAAGCCCTCGAACGGCTCGACAACAGGTTCCCGCGAGGACCACGCGAAGGCGCGATGCGACGTGTCGTCATCACAGGCTTGGGTCTCGTCTCGCCGCTCGGCTGCGGCTACGAGATCACGTGGCAGCGCCTC
>Ga0209521_10002831_pt1 | contig 14119 bp, 15 predicted proteins | sample Rifsed19ft4_FD_184016 | JGI IMG/M metagenome (GOLD analysis project Ga0209521, IMG submission 184016) | Soil microbial communities from Rifle, Colorado, USA - sediment 19ft 4 (version 2) | ecosystem: Environmental > Terrestrial > Deep subsurface > Rock core/Sediment | place: Rifle, Colorado... | reverse complement strand
CGCGGCCGCACGGATCGCCCTCAGGTTTTCCGCGACGCGGTCGGGGAAGATTCCGGATCCCGACACGAGGATGTCCGCGCCCGCCTCCGCGACGATGGCCGCGGTGTCCGCCTTGATCCCGCCGTCGACCTGGAGCCCGACATCGTAGCCCATCTTGTCGATCGTCGCACGGGCGACGCGGATCTTCGGGACGACGTCTTGGCGGAACGCCTGCCCGGCGAACCCGGGATGCACGGTCATCACGAGGAGCAGGTCGACCTCCCCGAGGAGCGGCGCGGCTCTCTCGAACGGCGTGTCCGGGTTCAGCACGATGCCCGGGCTCACGCCCGCGTCCCGGATCGCGCGGATTGTCGCGCGCACGTCGTGGTCGCTCTCGACGTGGACCGTGAGGTCGTCCACGCCCGCGTCCGCGAACGCCTTGACGAAGTTCTGCGGGTGCGTGACCATGAGGTGCGCGTCGAGCGGGACCCGGGTGAGCGGCCGGATCGCCTTCACGACGCCGGGCCCCATCGTCAGGTTCGGCACGAAGTGTCCGTCCATGACGTCGATGTGGAGCATGTCCGCGCCCGCGCCGACGGCCTCCTGGATCTGCTCACCGAGGCGGTCGAACCGCGCGGAGAGGATGGACGGGGCGATGCGGATGCCCATTAGCGTCGCCGAAACGACGGACGCGGGATAAGGGTTCGCTCGCATGGCCGACGGACGTTCGTTGGGCGAGCGGGGCGCGCGCGAGGTCGAGCGATTGCGTCATCGCGCGTCCGCGACCAAAGCCCTTAAGCCCGTCTCGCCTTCTCCGGGCGCATCCTCAGGCCGGCGCGGGTGGGAGGAAGGCCATGGGCGAGATTTCCGAGGAGACGATCGCGAATCTGAAGAAGCAGGCGACGATCCTGCGACGCCATGTCCTCCGGATGACGCACAACGTGCAGAGCGGCCATCCGGGCGGCTCCCTCTCCTGCGCGGACATCGTGACCGCGCTATACTTCCACATCCTCCGCGTGGACCCGCAGCACCCGCGGTCGCCGGACCGCGACCGTTTCGTGATGAGCAAGGGCCATGCGTGTCCCGTATGGTACGCCGCCCTCGCGGAACGCGGCTTCTTCCCCGTGGACGAGCTCCTCACGTTCCGGAAGATCGACAGCCGGCTGCAGGGCCACCCGGAGCTCGGCACGACGCCGGGGATCGAGAACGCCGCGGGGGCGGAGGGCCAGGGCCTCTCCTTCAGCGTCGGACTCGCCCTCGCCGCCCGCCTCGACCACGCACCCTGGCGCGTGTACTGCCTAATGGGGGACGGCGAGCAGGACGTCGGGCAGACCTGGGAGGCCGCGATGGCTGCGGCGAAGTACGGGCTCGACAACCTCACGGCGATCATCGATCGGAACGGGATCCAGCAGGAGGGCCGGACGGAGGACGTCATGCCCCTCGAGCCGCTCGCGGAGAAGTGGGAGGCGTTCAACTGGCACGTCCTGAACATCGACGGCCACGACTTCCGGCAGATCCTCTCCGCGATCGAAGAGGCGCAACGGACGAAGGGTCGGCCGACGGTGATCATCGCCCGCACGGTGAAGGGGAAGGGCGTCTCGTTCATGGAGAACAAGATCAAGTACCACGGGGCCGCCACGAGCGACGAGGAACTTCGGCAGGCTCTCGCGGAACTGGAAGTGCGACTGTGACCGCCGCGACACCGTGGAAGCTCGAGAGCCAGCGCGGGTACTTCGGCAAGGCCCTCGTGGACCTCGGCAAACGGGACCCCGACGTCGTCGTCGTGGGCGCCGACACCACGGAGTCGATCAAGACGATTGATTTCGGGAAGGCGTTCCCCGAGCGCTTGTTCCAGCTCGGGATCGCGGAGCCGAACATGGTCTCCGTCGCCGCGGGTCTCGCGGCCGCGGGGAAGACCGTGTTCGCCTCCACGTACAGCGTGTTCGGAAGCGCGCACACGTACAACATCATCCGCCAGAACGTTGCGTACACGAACCTCCCCGTGAAGATCTTCTGCTCGCACGCCGGACTGAGCGTCGGGCCCGACGGCGCGACGCATCAGATGAACGAGGACATCGGCCTGATGCGGGGGATTCCGCGGATGACCGTCCTCGTCCCCGCGGACGGCCCCGAGACCGCGAAGTGCGTCGATGCGGCCGCCGAGATCGCCGGCCCGGTGTACTGCCGGTTCTCGCGCACGAACGTGCCCACGATCACCTCCTTGGACGACGGGTTCGAGGTCGGGAGGGCCCGGGTGATGCGCGACGGCTCCGACGTGACGCTCGTCGGGTGCGGGCTGATGGTCGCCCGTTGCCTCGAGGCGGCGGAGGCGCTCCGGGCCCAGGGCGTCAGCGCGCGGGTCGTGAACCTGAGCACGGTGAAACCCTTCGACGTCTCAACGATTGACAAGGCTGCGCGCGAAACCGGGGCGATCGTCACCGCGGAGGAGCACTCCGTCGTCCATGGGATCGGAGCCGCGGTTGCCTCCTGTGTCGCCCAGAACACCTTCGTGCCGCTCGCAATGGTCGGCGTGCAGGACGTGTTCGGTGAAAGCGGGGAGGCGGACGAGCTCCTGCGGAAGTACGGCCTCACCGCGGAGAAGATATCCGAGGCCGCGCGTCGCGTGATCGCGCGCAAGTGACCGAATCCACCCGTCCGCGGGTTCCGAACCTACCGGACGCAGCCCTTCTCCGTGATCGTGGAGACGGCCACGATGCCGCCCGTGTTCTTCCCGGAGAGGTTCAACTCGCCGTCGCGGTACCACCATTCGTCCGCGTTCGTCACGAGGGCCTTCTTGAACTCGAAGCCGCCCGGCAGGACGATCCCGGACTCGAACGCCTTCGCCGTCACAGGGTTCCGGATCGGGGAACACGTCCCCCCGCCGAGGCCCTCCACCTCGAATCGGCTCCCGTAGTCGTCGTAGTGCCACTCGATCTTCGCGACCCGCATCGGGAGCCATTTCGCGATGACCTGGGGCATGAGCTCGAAGATGCCGCCCCCGACCGTGCCGCTCAGGATCGCATCGAGTGCCGCTCGCTGGGCCTTGGTCGTCCGGGGATCCACCGCGTAGGCACCGAGCCCGTTCCCTTCGTGCATCGCCTTCGGGAACCAGACCGCGGCCGCGAACCGGACTCCGTCCATGGTCGTGCCATCATATCGGCCGTTCCGGACGCGGTAGCCGTTCACGCCCTCGCATTGACCGTACGTCGGGTACGCGTTGAACTGGCACGGGCATCCGTACGCGCAGTTGCATGCCTGGATCTGCTCGAGCTGCAACCGCCATTTCGGATTCGGGGCCATCCTCGCTCCCCCTCTCCAATCGGCCTAGCCGACGCAGCCCTTCTCCGTGAACTTCACGACGGTCACGAACCCGGAGGCGTTCTCGTGAGAGGCCTTCAGGTCCCCGTCGTCGATCCACCACTTCTTGATCGCGGTGACCTGGGCGTGCTTCCAGGCGAGTCCGTTGGGCAGGTCGATGCTCCCCTCGAACTCCTCGCCAGTCACGGGATTCTTGATGTGCGCGCTCCGGACCTCGCCGACTCCCGCGACGCGGAACCAGCTGTCATGTCCGTTCGAGACGAACTCGATCTTCGTGATCTTCGTCGGGTGCGTCTTCGTCCAGGTCTTTGGGAAGACCTCCCACACGCCGCCCCCGTGCTGGCCGCTCGCGATCGCCTCGATCGCCTTGCGCTGCTCCGGCGTGGCCCCGGAGTCGACGTAGAGGGCTCCGATCCCGTTGCCCTCGTGGATCGCCTTGGGCCACCAGGCACCCTGCGCGAACCGGACCCCGTCGAGCTTCGTCGTCCCGAACCTCCCCTTCCGGATCTGGTACGCGTTCAGCGCCTCGCAGTTCCCGTGGGACGGATACCCGTTGAAGTTGCACGGACAGCCGTAGTCGCAGTTGCAGCTCTGGATGAAATCCGCCTCGAACTCCCACTTCGTGCCCGCCATGGAGGAACCCTGTTCTCCTTCCTCGGAAAGGGATGCAGTTATATAACAGTTTTCGGATAGCCGAAAGAATGGCGGCGGAAACCTCTCACCGCGAGCCGGACGTGTTGCGGTCCCTGACCCTCCCCGTGGCGGTCGCCGTCGCCGTCGTCACGTTCGCGGCCTGGTACGTGACCTGGGCGACGACGGACACCGTGATGGCCTTCTTCGACCCCATGGCCCCGGCGGAGCCGATGCAGGTCGCGCTTTTCTTCGTCCTCCTTGTCGTCATGATGGTCGCGATGATGCTCCCGTCCGCGCTCCCCATGGTCGTCACGTACCACGGCCTCACGCGCCTGGAAGCCGGGAGGCCGACGCGACCCGCGGACACCGTCCGGACCGCACTGTTCGCGTCGTCGTACTTCCTCGTGTGGGGCGGCTTCGGGGTCGTCGCGCTCCTGGGCCTCATCGCCATGGGGATCCTCGATCCGATGATGGGGTCGATCCCCCTCGTCTCCGCGGGCGCCCTCCTCGCCGCGGGTCTATACCAGCTCACGCGGCCGAAGGAGGTCTGCCTCAGCCACTGCCAGTCCCCGATGGGGTTCGTCATGCACGCCTGGCGGCCGGGGCGCGCAGGGGCGTTGCGGATGGGGCTCCACCACGCCCTGTACTGCATCGGGTGCTGCTGGCTCTTCATGATCGCCCTCTTCGTCGCGGGTGCGATGAGCCTCCCGTGGATGGGTGTGATCTCCGTCGCGATCTTCGCGGAGAAGCTCGGCACCCATCCGGAGTGGACGCGCCGCGGGATCGCCGCGGTCCTCGTCGGGCTGAGCCTCGTCCTTGTCGTCCAGGCGATGTGGTGATCCGACGAGCGCGCGGCGCGGCATGGTTCTCCTCGCGACGAGTCAGGTCTGCTCGTTCGCGACCGCGTTCCTGTTCGTGTTCTTCGGCCCCTTTGCCATGATTGACATGGGCGGAGGGGCCGCCCTCGGCGGCCTGCCGTTCGCGATCGCGTTTCTCGCGACGCCCGTCGCGACGATCCCCGCGGGTCGCCTGATGGACCGCGTCGGGCGCGCGCCCATCCTCGCCGCCGGTCACGCCGCAGGCGCAGCGGGCGCGATCGCCGTCGCCGCGGCTCTCGCCGGTCGCAGCGCGGGCCTATTGGCCATGGCCGGGTTCCTCGGAGGACTCTTCCTCCTGAGCGCGGGGGTGAGCGTGACGTACCTCGGTCGGCTTGCCGCAGCCGACCTGTACCCACCTTCCGAACGCGCGCGGGCGATCAGCCGCCTCGTGCTCGCGAGCTTCCTCGGCAGCCTCGTCGGCGGCGGCGTGTTCAACGTTCTCTCCGCCTCCGGGGAGGCGACGCCTGCGCAGGGATACCTCGCGATGGTGCCATTCTTCGTCGCCGGCGCGGTCGCGATGCTCTTCGCGCGGCGAGACCTGGTCGGCCGCGGCAGTCCCGGCGTCCGCGGGCGCTTCGTGAGCGTCCTCCGGCGTCCCGGAGTCCCATGGGTCGTCGCGGGGAACGCGGGCGCGCAGGGCGGGATGGGCGGAGTGATGTCCATCGCGAGCGCGACCCTGGCCCCGATGGGCGGAATGTCCGCGGCCGGGATCCTTGTCGGCCACTTCGCGGGGATGTTCCTGCCTTCGCCGATTGCGGGCCGGATCGCGGATCGCCGCAGCCGAGCGCTCGCGATCGGGGCGGGCGGCCTCACCCTCGCGCTCGGGGCGCTCCTCTTCACACGCACGGACGTGGGCCTCATCGCCGGCGCGGGGCTCTTCCTCGTCGGCGCGGGATGGTGTTTCACGTACGTGCCGGGGACCGCGGTCCTCGCGGACGCGACGGCGGTCGAGGAGCGGGGGACGTTGTTCGGAGCGAACGACGCGATCGTCTCGGTCGTGGGGGCGACGGTCGTCCTCGTTGCGGGCGCGGCGTTCGCGGCCTGGGGGTCCGTCGGCCTGGGCGTCGTCGGCGCGGCCTGCGGACTGCTCCCCCTCGCCGCCGGGCTCATCGTGCGGCGCCCGTCTCCGCGCGTCCCGCAGGCGACCGCCAGTGACCCCTGACGGTCGTCGAACGTCCAGGTGTGCACATCGGACCCCCGGGCATGCGAATTTCCGTATATACACGGAAAGAGAGTATGTCAATCCAAGCTAATTGAGACATCGCAGTCGGTCTTCCAGAGGTGGAAGCCGATGGGGGCATACCCAACGGAAACGGTAGGGAAGACGCTCTTCCAGAACGTCTTCGGCGTGGAATGGCGATCGGGAAAGACATGGTCGATTTTCTTCGCCCGGATCGGCCTGGGATTCTACTTCCTCTGGAGCGCCTACTTCAAGATCCAGACGGAACTCGCGGGCGGGATGGCGACGAAGGGCTTCCTTGCGAACAGCGCGTCGGGACCCCTGCAGGGGTTCTTCAACAGCCTCTCCGGGAACTGGGGCGTTGAGGTCCTCGTCGTCTACGGCGAACTCCTGATCGGCATCTCCCTGCTGCTCGGAGTCCTCGTGCGCGTCGGCGCGATCAGCGGCGCCCTGCAGATGCTCCTGTTCACGGTCGCCCTCTGGCCGATCGCAGACACCCCGACGGCAAATCCGCTCGTCGACAACCGCGTGATCCTGGCCTTGATGCTCGTGCTGATGTACTTCCTGAGCGCGGGCCACTTCCTCGGGCTCGACGGGATCATCCAGGGCACGAAGTTCGTGAACCGCCACCCGAGACTCCAGAAGACCGCGGTACGGCTCGCGTAGATTCGAATCGAGGGGCGTTCGCGCCCCTCCTCCCTCCTTTTCGTTTCTTCGAGGACGACGTCACTCGCTCGGGGCTGGCATCTCCCGGAGGCTGCGGACGGGGCTGAACAAGACCCAGGCGAACGCGAAGAGGCCTCCGATGACCGTCACGACGACCGTGGCGCGCAGGCCGATGACGACCCCGAGGATCCCCCCGAGAAGGCTGCCCAGGGGAACGGTCCCCCAGACGAGGAACCGCATCGTCGCGTTCAGACGGCCCTGGAGCCGGACGGGCACGAGCGCCTGGCGCAGGCTCACTTGGTTGATGTTGTACACGAGGATGGAGAAGTTCAGGAGCGCGAACGTTCCGACGAGCACGACGAACGCGGTCGCGGGAGTCGCGAAGAGGATCCCGACCGCGGCGACGCCTCCGATCAGGCTGCCGAGGACGATCGTCGCGCCGATCCCGAGACGCCGGGCGAGGCGCCCGGCGGTCACCGCGCCGAGGAGGCCCCCGATCGCACCGACGCTGAAGATTACCCCGAACGCGGGAGCGAGGGTCTCGTCCGTGAAGCCGAGGTCCGACTTCGCGTAGAGGAACAGAATCGCGAAGGTCGCATTCGCGAACAGGTTCGCCGTCGCCGTGCAGCCCGCGATCGACCACAGCCGGCGGTCGCGGAACACCACCGCGAGGCCCTCCCGCATTTCCGCCCAGACATGTTTCCGCTCCGCGGGGCTCGTGACGGTTTCCGGCGTGCGGATGCCCGTCATCATCGCCGCGGCGAAGAAGAACGAGAACGCGTCGAAGACCATCGCCCACCCTACAGACAGGATCCGGATCACCGCGCCCGCGAGGCCGGGGCCCGCCACCGCCGAGAGGGAGTTCGTCGTCTCGAGCTTGCTGTTCCCCTCGACGAGCTGCCGTCGGCTCACGAGGCTCGGGAGGTAGGCCATGTACGCGACATCGAAGAACACCGTGAGGACGCCCGTGAGGAACGAGAGGACGTACAGGATCCACATCTGGAGGAGCGATGCGAAGGCGAGGAGGGCCACGACCCCGACGATGATCCCGCGGCCCAAGTCTCCCGCGATGAGGACCGGACGCCGGCGGTGCCGGTCGACCCACACCCCGACGAAGAGGCCGATGAGCGGGAACGCGGCGGTGCCCGCGGCCCCGAGGATCCCCATCTCCGCGGCGCCCGCGCCGAGCGCGAGGATCGCGATGATCGGCAGGGCGAGGGCCGTGAACTGGTTCCCGAAAACGCTCACGCTCTGCCCGATCCACAGGAGCATGAAGTCGCGGTGGCGCCAGAGGGTCGCGGGTGCCGCCATGGCGGCGGCACGACCTCGCGGTCTGAAGTAGCTTCGCCTGCGCCGGCCGATTTCCTCCCTATCCGGCGCGACCGCGAACGTTCTTAACCCGACCTGCCTATCCGAGCGCGGCGGACGCGCATGGTGAAGATCTTCCTCGATACCGCGGACATCGACGAGATCCGCGAGGCCGCGTCGTGGGGCGTCCTGGACGGGGTGACGACGAACCCCACCCTCGTCGCGAAGACGGGGCGGAAGTGGGCTCAGGTCGTTCAGGACATCCTTGCACTCGTCGACGGCCCGATCAGCCTCGAGGTCACGACGACCCAGGCGGACGAGATGGTCAAGCAGGGACGCCAGCTCGCGAAGCTGAACAAGAACGTCGTCGTGAAGATCCAGATGACGACGGAAGGCCTGAAGGCGATCAAGACGTTGTCGAAGGAGGGCGTGAAGATCAACACGACCCTCGTCTTCTCGGCGAACCAGGCGATCCTCGCCGCCAAGGCGGGCGCGAAATACGTCTCCCCGTTCATCGGCCGCCTCGACGACCAGGGGCAGGACGGGATGCAGGTGATTCGGGAAATCGTACAGATCTTCCGGAACTACGAATGGGACTGCCAGGTCCTCGTCGCGTCGATCCGCCACCCGCTCCACGTGATCGAGGCCGCGAAGCTCGGCGCCGACGTCGTCACGGTCCCCTTCGACGTCCTGAAGAAGATGACCCAGCACTCCCTGACGGACGTCGGGCTGAAGCGGTTCCTCGACGACTGGAAGAAGGTCCCGTCGTAGGGAGTGCCCGCGGGTCCGAGGATCCGGCGACCGTTAGGCTCCTCCCGAATCGCAGGGATGCCTTCAAGAGGCCCCACGGCCATCGTCCGTGGCCATGATGCCGGGGCCGTCAAAGATCACCTTGGACCAAGAGAGCTTCAAGGCCCTTGCCTCGGACGTCCGCGTGGGGATCTTGAAGACCCTCGACGGACGGCGCCAGACGGTCACGGACCTGAGCAACCTCCTGGGACTCAGCAAGCCGACGCTGCTCGAGCATCTTGAGAAGCTGCAGAGCGCGAGCCTCGTCAAGCGCATCGACGAGGGCCGGAAGTGGATCTACTACGAGCTCAGCGACAAGGGCCGGAAGATCCTCCATCCCGAACGCGTTTCGATCGTCGTCGCGCTGTGCAGCTCGGCGGGCCTCGCGGCGATCGGCATGCTCTCCCTCCTCGCGAGCACGGGGACGCTGAGCGCGCCGACCGCGGGGCGCGCGGACTACAACGCACCCGCGATCGAGCTCGCGGGAGCCGAGGTCCCGTGGGTCACCGTGATCGCGCTCTCCCTTGCCGCGGTCTCCGCCGTCGCCGCGTTCGTCCTGCGATGGGTCGGGAAGCGGCGGCGGGAGCGATTCTTCCACGAGCTCATCGCCGCGTGATGCGCGCTCGATACGCTTGCGGGAAACTCTTATCTGGACCGCCGCGTTCGTCGTCCCCATGTTCGGGGTCCGGCGGGGGAGGACGACCTGGCCGGCGTCGATCCTTCTCTTCGCGGCGGTGCTCCTCGTCGCCGCCCTCGCATTCAACCTTGCGAATCTCGACCCGAGCGAGGCGCTCCCGGACGTCCCCGACGCGGGCGGGACCGCGCCGACGGAGGGCGGGGTCCTGCTCCCTCTCGAGGTGTTCCATGCCGCGTTCGCGGTCGTCGCGGCGGTCCTCCTCATCGGCGGGTTCTACATCCTCCTCACGAACCGTCGGAAAGGCCGGGTCCGCCTGAAGCCCGTCAGCCGGTGGGAGCTCCTCGGCGCGATGATCACCCTCCTGATCTTCCTCGCCCTCGTGATCGTCTGGCCCGATCTCGCACGGAGCCTGAGGGATCCCGCGCAGCCGGGGTCGGCACAGCCTGGCAGCGGTGACGCGGGCGACCTCTGGCCGCGGGCGGCGAACGCGGGGGTCGGGCTGTCGCTCGTCGCGGCGACGTTCGTGGGGATCGTCGTCCTCGCTCTTGTCCTCCGGTCTTCCCCGTTCCGCCGCGTGGCCCTGCCTCTGGGAGGTATCGTCCCGAAGAGCGAGGCTGCCGTGCAGGCTGTCGGTGAGGCGATCCGCGAGCTCGACCTCGGGGGGGACGTCCGGACGGTGATCCTCGCGTGCTACCACCGGTTCTGCGCGCTCCTCCGGGGGAAGGGGCTCGCCGCGCAGGCCCCGATGACCCCGAGGGAGATCGAAGTCGCGGCCGTCCACGAGCTCCATGTGACCCGCGATGCCGCCGGCACCCTGACCTCTCTCTTCGAGGAGGCGCGGTACAGCCTGCACGCGCTCGGGGAGGACGCGCGATCCCGGTCCCTCGCGAGCCTTGAGACGATCCGTCGATCCCTGGAGGGCTAGCGTGGCGTACGGGATCTCCCGGACCGCGAGCCCGGTCCGGATCCAAGGAAGCGCCGACGAGGGACGTGCGCGGCACGCGTCCCTCGCGCCCCTCGCCGTCCTGGCGACCGGGTTCCTCGCCTTCCTCGTGTTCCTCGGCGAGTTCACCGGGACCGTCCGGTGGGTGCTCGGGATCCTTCTCGTCTCGGGGATCGCGGTCCTCGCGTGGGTCCAGGTCTCCCGGCGCGCGTCCGAGGTGCCCCCGCTCGTCGGCCCGCGGAGGCCCGGCGTCGTGCGCGAGGGGGAGCTCGCCGAACTCGCGGCCGCGGTCCGGCGGGCGGACGGCGGCCTGCTGTACAGCCAGATGCTCGTCGCGACCCGCGCGCGGGACGCGTTCGCGACGAGGACGCGGCTCGTCCTCGGCCTCTCGGAAGACCGGATGCGGGAGGTCCAGCAGGACCGCGCGGCGATCGGCGGCCTCGTCGGGGACCCCGTCCTCGAGGACTTCCTCCATGTCCGTACGGAGGACGGCGAGGAGCGGTACCGGTGGGTGCGCCAGGCGCGCGAGCGCGGGGGATTCGATGCGGCGTTCCGGGACGTCCTCCGACGGATGGAGGCGTGGCGGTGAACGGCGCGCGGACGGGCTCCGCGGTGCTCGACGAGATCGAGACCGTGATCGTCGGCAAGCGAGGGGTCCTCGAGCGCGTCCTCTGGGCGGTCCTGAGCGACGGACACGTCCTGATCGAGGACGTTCCCGGTCTCGCGAAGACCCTGATCGCTAAGTCGTTCGCCGCTGCGCTCGGCCTCACGTTCCGCCGCGTGCAGTTCACCCCGGACCTGCTCCCCGCGGACATCACGGGGACCCACGTGTTCGATCGGACGACGGGACAGTTCCTCCTCCGCCGCGGCCCGATCTTCACGAACGTCCTCCTCGCGGACGAGATCAACCGCGCGCCGCCGAAGACGCAGTCCGCCCTCCTCGAGGCGATGCAGGAGCGCCAGGCGACCCTGGAAGGCGAGACGTTGAAGATCGAGCCGCCGTTCCTCGTCCTCGCGACGCAGAATCCGATCGAGCACGAGGGAACGTACCCCCTTCCCGAGGCCCAGGTCGACCGGTTCCTCATGCGGATCGACGTCGGGTATCCGACGCGCGACCAGGAGGTCGAGATCCTCCAGCGTCGCCGCGCCCGGCGCACGGACGACGCGATCGTGAAGGCGGTGACGACGCCCGCGGACGTCCGCGCGCTGCAGGCCGAGGTCGAAGGGGTCCACGTCGACCCCGCGGTCGAAGGCTACATCGTCGACCTCGTCGCCGCGACCCGGGCCCATCACCAGGTCGAGATTGGCGCGAGCCCGCGCGGGTCCCTCGCCCTCCTCAAGCTCTCCCGCGCCCGCGCCGCCCTCGCCAGCCGGGACTTCATCACCCCGGACGACGTCAAGGCGGTCGCCGTCCCCGCGCTCGCCCACCGGCTGCTCCTGAAACCCGACCCGTGGATCCGCGGCGTGCGGGCGAACGTCGTCGTCCAGGACGTTCTCGGGCAGGTCCCCGTGCCCAAGGTGCCGTGACATGCGGACGACGCTTTCGAGCGGGCTCGTCGCGACGTCCCTCGTCTTCGTCGTCGCGGGCCTCGCCCTCCGGCACTGGCAGGTCGTCCTCCTCGCGCTGCCTCCCCTCGCGTTCCTCGCGGTGGGCGCGCTCCTGCCGCCGGCTCCGCCCAAGGTCTCCGCGACCCGGCTCGTGTCCCGCGACCGGGTCCAGGCCCGCCATGAGGCCGACGTCGTCCTCGAGGTCCGGAACGACGGTCCCGGGCTCGACCTCGTCGAGATCCTCGACGCCCTGCCCCCGGAGCTCGCCCTCGTCCGCGGGACGAACCACGCGGTCGTGCCCCTCGATGCGGGCGAGACGCTCCGGCTCGACTACACCGTGCGGCCCGAGGTGAAGGGCGACTACTCGATCGGTCCCGTGCGGGTGCGGTCCCTCGATCCGCTGTACCTCGGCCTCGAGGACGCGACGGTCGATGTGACCTCGAGGCTCGTCGCCGCTCCTGCGACCGAGGACGTGCGGCGCGCGAAGCTCGGACCCCGGCGCACGCGCCCCTGGTACGGCCAGGTGCCGTCGCGCCAGCGCGGCGTCGGGACGGACTTCTGGGGAATCCGGGAGTACGCGCCCGGGGACGACGTGCGCCAGCTGAACTGGAAGGCGACCGCGCGGCTCGACCGCCTCCTATCGAACGAGTACGAGGGGGAGCGGTCCGGGGACGTCGTGATCGTCCTCGACGCCCGCCGGGAGTGCTCCGTCGGGACGGACGCGGACAACCCCGTCGAGCACGGGGTCCGCGCGGCGCTCGGGATCGCGGAGCACGTCCTCGCCTCGAAGAACCGCGTCGGTCTCGTCGTCCAGAGGGACGTCCTCGACTGGGTCCACCCCGCATTCGGCCGGCGCCAGCTTTACCGGATCCTCGACGCGCTCATCCGGGTCCGGCCGGGCGGGCAGTGGGCGTTCGCGCACGTCGCATGGGTGCTGTCCCGGTTCTTCCCGCGGGACGCTCTGATCGTCGTCATCACCCCTCTCCTCGACCGCGCATCCCTCGACGCCGTCGTCGGCCTCTCTGCACGCGGCTACGACGTCGCCGTCGTCTCGCCGTCGCCCTTGGAGATCGAGCGGCGGCTCGCGCGGGAGGCCCCCGCAGAGGACGCCGCGTACGCGGTCCTGAGGATGGAGCGGGAGAACTCGATCGCCCAGCTCCGGCGCGTCGCCCAGGTCGTGGACTGGGACCCGCGGACGCCGCTCGCCATGGCCCTCGGGAGGGGGAGGACGTGGGTGCGGGGCGCTTGATCCGTCGGATCCTCCGGCTCGCCCCGATCGCCGCGCTCGCCGGCCTCGGCGTGTGGACGCTCGCCGACGTGCTCGTCGTTGATCGAGCGGGATGGAACCTCGGGCTCCTCGGGCTTGCCGTCGTCGCTCTCGACCTCTCGATCCTGGGGTTCGCGGAGTGGGGCGCGTGGCCGCGGAGGCTCGGCGTGTTCCTCTTCGGTGGAGCATTCTTCGGTGCGCGGCTCGTGGACCTGGGCGTCGAGCCTGTCGGCGCCTTCGCCTACATCACTCTAGCGATCGTGTACGTCGAACTCCGGATCCTCTCGGACCGGTTCGGCCCGGTGTACGAGGGGTCTCTGTCCACGGACGCCCGATCCGCGATCGACGCCGCGCTCGTCCGCCAGAGCCTTCGGCTTCTCGTCGCCGCGTCCCTCGCGGTCTTTCTCCCGATCCTCGCGGCGGACCTCGCGATCGCGGGCGCGGTCCCGCTGCGGTCCTTCACGACCGCACTCCTCGCGTCCGCCGGAATCGTCGCAGTCGTCGTCCTCCTCGCCCTCCTCCCGGTCCTCCGGCGGAGATCCGCCGGGGTCGGATCCGGGGACCGGGTCCAAAAAGCCTAATTAGGGTGCCACACTTGACCACGCCCGCGCCCCGGTGGTCTAGCGGTCTATGATCCCGGCCTGTCGAGCCGGGTGCTCGGGTTCGAATCCCGACCGGGGCGTTCCTTCCTGCGTCCGCCCATCCGTCTACAACCGTAGCAGCGTTCGACACGCTTAAGGCGCGGAATCGGATGGGTTTACCCATCCCGGAAGGCCGCACGGGTCTCTTTTCTGAGGGGCGCGAGGGATGAGCGGAGGGACTCGCGGATGACTCCGAACAGCCATGGAGAGCCCTCGCAGGGGGGAATCGAGGATCAACGCCCGCGCAGCGGGAGGAGGTGACGACAACGAGAACAAGAGTGGCGGCAACGCTCGTGATGTGCGCGTTCGTGTTCCTCTTCGCGGCCCCGAGC
>Ga0209521_10002825_pt1 | contig 14131 bp, 10 predicted proteins | sample Rifsed19ft4_FD_184016 | JGI IMG/M metagenome (GOLD analysis project Ga0209521, IMG submission 184016) | Soil microbial communities from Rifle, Colorado, USA - sediment 19ft 4 (version 2) | ecosystem: Environmental > Terrestrial > Deep subsurface > Rock core/Sediment | place: Rifle, Colorado... | reverse complement strand
GAGCGACTGGCCCGTCGCGGACATGAATCCCCTCGTGGGCCTTCACGAGGCCGTGACGCGGCGCACCCCTGAGGGAGATCCATCTCCCCATCGCGTTTCGATTCACGAGGCGATCGACGGGTACACACGCCGGGCTGCCTACGCCTGCCACGCGGAGTCCACCCGAGGCACCCTCGAGCCGGGCAAGTACGCGGATTTCGTCGTCCTCTCCGAGGACGTGTTCCTGACCCCTCCGGAAGGGATCCGAAACGCGAAGGTTCTTCGGACATTCGTCGGGGGCCGAGAGGTGTACTCGAGAGAAGATTCGATCCCGTAGGGCTCCGATAGAGGACCGACAGCGCGCGCGAGTCGCACGGGGGAATTGACCCCCCGAACCTGCGCCTTGCCTCGGCGGAGTTGGTGGATTCTGGACCGCCAACCCGGCTACTGGCCGTATCCCCCCGTCCACGGCTCCACATTCCAAAGGGACGTGTCAAAGAGTCCGCTTTCGTCGACGCAGGACCGCGAACACCGCGGCAACGAGGGGACGCCGCCCGACGACCCCGACTCCCCCAGGACGCCCCGTGTCGAATCGCCGTCACGACTGGCCCAGAACTTGCGCGATGGACTCGTAGAGAAACGGAAGCTCCGGGAGATCCCCGCCATTGCAGTAGATCGTCCCGCTCCGGTAGCCGGTGAACACGGATTTTTCGATCCGGACCCGCCATGCCTCATGGGAGTCTTTCAAGTCCTTGTCTTCGACCGCACCTCGGCGAAGCAAGAGCTCCCGAACCTGCGCGAGCGCACCCGGACTCGCGCCTTTCCACGTTTTTCCCTGCACGGGTGTCCATCGTTCCGGAATCTAAAACGCTTGCGAGGGGACGAGTCGATCCGAGTTTTCATGCCCTTCCTAGTCGGGGCAGTTCAAGACCGCACCGCCGCCTTCGCCAGCCGCACCGCTTCGCGGGGGCCTTCGTTCCACGGCTCTCCATGGCCGGGGAGGATGACATCGACCGCGAGAGAGCTGCTGGACAGAACCGAACCTCCACCTGCACTATCTCAGGGCGCCTCCAAGCCCGTGCTCACCGAGTACTGCGCGGGACAGCGCAGAACTTCCGTCACGACGATTGGCCGCAGACTCGTTGAGTCGATTCGATGTCGGCATCCTTATGCATGACGTCGGCTTTCCTTGCGCCAACATCCCGACGTAACGCGTAGGACGCTGTGAGATCTGGAAAGATGGCCAAGCCATCGGCGCCGCACGCAGTTGTTCTCGGGGACGCGAGAGTCACCATCAACGCGATTGCCGCCCGGGTGTTCGAGGCGCTGACGGACTCCGATAGGCTGGGGACTTGGTGGGGCAAGGACGTGCGAATGGACGCCCAGGTGGGCGGCCTGTACGAGGCGACCCTCGCCGTGGGCCGCGTGGAAGGCACGATCACCGCCATCGATGGACCGGAGAAGCTAACCTTCGCATGGCCGCTCCAGCATGAGGGTGGAACCGTGGTGACGAGCGTCGCGTACACGCTGACTCCGAGGGGGGCTCAGACGGGCGTTCACGTGATCCATCACGCCCCCAGGAGCGTCCCCGGAGATTGGAACGGCCTGTGGCGACCCGTCCTGGAGGCGCTCAAGGCGTTCGTGGAAGGGTCTGGAACGCAGCCGTTCTCGGACTGAAGAGGACCAACTGGATTCCTTCGCGATCGTTCTCCTGGGGAGGCACGGGTTCCACCGGAGGGAACGACTCGATCCAAACCTTCACACCCTCTTTGGTCGAGAAGCCTCAGGACCGCCCTGCGGCCCTCGCCAGCCGCACCGCTTCGCGGGGCCCCTCGGTCCAAGCCTCTCCATGGCCCGGGAGGATGATACGGGCCGGAATCTCCTCGAGCGCCGAAAGGGAGCGGAGCGCCTCTCTTGTGTCGAGGTTCAGCGTGGACGGCATCACCTGCGGACCCTTCCGACCGGTGAGCGGATTCTTGGTCACGAGGCAGTCGCCCGTCAGGAGAACCTGCCGTTGCTCGAAGAACACGGCGGCCATCCCCGGGGTGTGGCCCGGCACATGGATCGCCCGCGGGCGTCCCGGGGCTTCGATCGTCTGGCCATCCGCGAACGTGGACACCTCGAGGATCGGGACGAGTTTCGTTCGCCCCAGCCGAAACAAGGTCCGCCACGCCTCGGGGTATCGCAGGTAAGGGAACAACCAGCCCTCACCCTTCCCGGGTGTCGCGCCCTTCGCCACCGCGGCGTCCGCCTCGTGGATCCAGACCGTTGCGCCTTCGTCCACCCGCCCCCGGTTCGCGAACCCTGTGTGGTCCGGGTGAGCATGTGTGAGCAGAATCGCCTCCAGTTGATTCGAATCCCGACCGAGCGTCGATACGGCGTGTGTGAACGCGTCCCAGTCGCGGGGGATGCCCGCGTCGACCAGGAGTAGCTTCCCATCGTCCTGGATCAGATAGAAGTTTGAGACGCCGTTCGTCAACCGATGAAATCCTTGCGCGACTTCGATAGGACCACTTCCGCGGGATCTCGTTCAGCTCCTGGAATGGGGACCCAGCGCTTGACGATTTCGGATTGTGCATTGTAGCGCGGGCACGGATGGCGAACGCTGCCATCCGAGAGCCGCAGGGGGGAATTGAACCCCCGACCTGCGCCTTACCAAGGCGCCGGTCTAGGAAGGGCTGGCCAGAAGGCAGTCTTCAAGGTTCAAACTCCCATTCCAACAAGTTCGGGGGACCAGGTGCGAGCGGGAGTGCAGGATCATCTGCAGGCGCTGTGGCTACACGCGGGATCGCCCCGAGCCGCAGGACGACATGCCCGCGACCTGGGCAGGGTGCACCTCCGACAGGATATCAGGGCTGGCCGTGCGATTCCACGTCGAGTTCGTCCGGCGGAGAGGTTTCGCTCGGGGGAGGCATGTTCGTGGGCTTGCGGCGCTTTCCGCGCCGGAAGATGAGCCATGCGACCGCGGCCGCGCCGAGCATGAGGAGCACGATGCCTCCATATTCGACGAAGCCGAGCCCCTGTGGAGGACGCGGGTTCGAGAACGTCACCGTGCGATCCGTCGAGAAGGGGTTACCGGCCGCATCGTACGCGGTCACGCGCAACGTGTGGGTTCCGTCGGAGTAGTTGCCCGTGCTCAACGAGAACGAGTATGGCGCGGTCGTGTCCGTCGCCACGAGCGCGCCGTCTAGTCGGAGCTCGACGCGCGCCACCCCGACGTTGTCGCTCGCCGTCACGCCAATCACGAGCGTGCCCGATACGGTTGCCTCGGAGGCGGGCGAGTCGATCGATGCGGCGGGGAGGGTGACATCCCGGACCGTCACGGTCAAGGTGTCCGCCGCGGCGTTTCCTGCGGCATCTCGGACCGTCAACGTGACCGTGTAGACGCCCGGCGTCGCGAAGACGTACGTCGCCGAAGATCCGTACAACGTCCTCGGAGATCCATCCGTGAAGGCCCATGTGTAGTTGGCCACGCCGACGTTGTCGGTCGATCCAGCCCCGCTGAGAGTGGCGGTCGCATCCTCGTCGACCGTCTGATCGGGGCCCGCGGAGGCGCCTGGACTCGTCACGTCGCGCACGGTCACCGTCACGGTGTCCGATGCGCCGTTCCCCGCCCCATCCCCGACAGTCAGGGTGACGACGTACACACCCGGGGTGGCGAAGGTGTAGGAAGGCGCGCTCCCTGAGAGCGTCCGGACCGTGCCGTCCGTGAACGTCCAGGTGTAGCTCGTCACGGCGACATTGTCGGTCGACCCACTCCCGTCGAACGCGACCACCATGTCTTCGTCGACCGTTTGATCCGGGCCCGCGAAGGCGATCGGCGCCGTGACATCGCGCACGGTCACGGTCATCGAGTCTGTCGCCGTGGACCCGCCCGCATCCCGGACGATCAGGGTCACGACGTAGGTCCCCGGGTTCGCGAAGACGTAGGTGGGGGACGGCCCGGTGAGCGTTTGCGGGGTGCCATCCGTGAAGGTCCAGGTGTAGTCCACGATGCCCGCGTTGTCCGTCGATCCGCTTCCGTCGAAGGTGACCGTTGTGTCCTCGTCCACCGTCTGGTCGGCACCGGCGTTCGCGACGGGCGGTGTCACGTCGACGTCGAACAACGCCACCGAGTAGTTCCAGTTCCCCGCCGAATCCACCACCTGGAGGAAGGCCGCGTAGCTGCCAGAGGGCACCACGTCGTCGTATACGAACCGGAGGCCCGCAAGCTCAAACGCGGACCCGAAGATCGGCGCGGAACCGAGGATCTGACCCGTCCCCAGGTTGATCGTCAGCCCGGAACCGGCGGGCGTGAACGTGGAGGTCGCCTGGTCGGCGGGAGTGATGATCCCATACGTGAAGGAGAAGACGAGGGCCAGGTCGCCGCTCGCCCGATCGAACATCGCCATGGAGAAATCGGGCGACGGAATCGTGCCGTTGTACCAGTAGCCCAGCACCCCGTCCGTGTCCGGGAAGAACCCGGGCATCGATGGCCACCATTCCGTCGTCGAGGCGTTCTGGACCCACCCCCCGGCGGTCCTCGCATCCCACGACGTCGAAACCGTGTATTCGCCGGAGGCGGGCTGCGCGATGACGAGGTCGGCCGGATCCACGGACCCGATCGCAAGGAACGTCCCGTCGGGTCCGGTGACAGACATCAGGCGGAGCAGGGTCATCATCGTGTTGTCCGGGTCCAGCTTCTTCTCGAGGATGTCGGCCACGAGAGCCGTCGGGTTCGCCGGGCTCACGCCGACATCCGGCGTGGCGGTGAACGCGACGAATTGCGGGGGAACCGGGTCGAAATCGAGGGTCAGGTTCACCACGATGGTGTCTCCGGAGCTGGGGCTGATGGAGGTCTCGTTCGAGGCGTACCCGGGGGACGTCGCACGAATGAGCTGGGGCGAGGCCACGATCCACAGTTCGAAGTAGCCCGAGGGATCCGTGAAATTCAACGTGCTCGAATTCGGATAGCCGCTGGCTGCGACTTGGGCGCCCGCGATCGGGTTGCCGGTCCCGTTCTCCGTGATGTACCCGAGGACGTGAACGTCGAAGGGCAGGGCGGGATACAGCGCGATGTCCACGAGGTTCAGGCCCGGTGCGACGATCATCGTCCGGGAATCCGCGTAGTAGCCGCCGGCCGAGACGGACAGCCCGACGTCTGTTGTGGCGGGGGATGGGAGGTCCGCGTAGCCCGAACCATCCGTGTTGTTGGTCGTGGAGTACGTGAACCCCCAGGTGAGGCTCACGAACGCTCCGGCGATGGGCATGCCGGTCAGGGCGTCCGTGGCGTGGACCCGCACGGTCGCGTTGAGCGGGTATATCGTGATGTTGGTCCAAACGACATCTCCGGGCGCGGCGCTTGTGAACGTCTGGCCTCCGGCGTACCCCCCTCCGGCGGGGACCAAGGCGATCAGAAAGTCACTCTCAATCACGCCGAGGAAGTAGAAGCCCGTGCCGTCGGCCACCGTGACGTTGCTGAATCCGGTGAACACGTCGAAGACTGCGACAGTCATGCCCGGGACGTGGGATCCACTGGAGGCGTCAACGACATAGCCCTGGACCGTGGCGACGATAGGCGGCAACGGGACGAGTGAGACGTTCGACCAGACCGTCTCGCCTTCGTTCAAGAAGAGTCCCGTGGAGTTCGGGGAGTAACCGGGCGCGGACGCCTCGAGGTTGAGCGACCCCTCGGGGACCGGGATCTCAAAGTACCCTGTCTCGTTGGACGAAACCTGCTCGTAGTAGCCGAGCGAGTCCGCGGCGCTCACGGTCGCGTTCGGAATGGCCAGCCCCGTCGACTCGTCCGTTACGTACCCCCGGATGGATGCCAAGATCGGCCGCAAGTACAGGTCCACCGTGTTCGACGTCATCGACGCGACGAAGACGGTCTGCGTGTCCGGCCCGTACCCCACGAGGTTCCCTGTGACTGTGGCGAATCCCGAGGGGACCGAGATCGTGAAGCCTCCCGATGCATCTGTGACCACGCCCGGGAGGAAGAGGTCGTCGACGTCGACGGATACCGTGACGCCGGCGAGCGGCGCGAGCGTGCTCGCGTCGTACGCGGTCCCGGTGATGTCCGCGTTGAACGGATTCGGACTGAGGCTGATGTTGAGCCAGAGGACCTGGCCGTCTCCGAGGGTCACGGAGGTGCCGAAGCCGAAGTAGCCGACCACGCTGTCCGTGAACAGGTTGTAACTGCCAGGCACGAGGTCCATCGCGTAGGATCCCGTGATCCCGTCGAAGTAGCTGATGTTCACGTAGTCGAAAGGAGGCAACTGCGGAACCGCAACGATCCGTCCGACGGTCACCGGAGCGCCCGTCGAGGTGTCGTTCGCATACCCGACGAGACGCGCGGTCCGCGGGGCTGCCCAATCCAAGGAGGCGTTCGCCCACGTCGTCTGGAGGGAACCGATCCCGATCGAGACCTGGTAGAACCGATAGTCGCTGTGCAGGACGATGAAATTGTAGGCTTGGGGGACCGCGGAGACCTCGAAGTAGCCGCTCGCGTCCGTGGACAGCTCGTAGAACCAGGGAAGATTGTTCGGCTCAACCCGGACAAATGCCCCACTCACCGGGAAACCCGTGGCTCGGTCCGTGACGTACCCTTTGATTGTTCCGTCCGGACCGGACGCGGTCGCGGGCACGGCGAGTTGCAGGACGATCAGCGAGGCAAGGATGAGCCATGCGGCGGTCGGGACGAGCTTCCTTCGGAGCACGATACGTCGGCGGGTCGGTTCCATCAAGGCATCCCCTCCGCAGGTTCGCGGATTTCCGACGACGGATGAAAAGCCCCCATAGATAAATCATCCTCGGTAGGAATCGTGCGCAGAAACGAGGGCCGCCAGCCGCGGTCGGCCGCCGACGGGCTGCGATTGCCGCTTCGTGATGTATTCGCCGACGCGCCTCTATCTGTCCGGCTCGAAGCCATCGTCTCTGGATCAACGTGGGTCGAGCTGACGATCCGCGCGTGTCACTCCGCCGGGGCACGATCGGTCGATCCGCAGGTCGGAGGTCACTCTGGCCGGACCTCAGAGCCGCAGGGGGGAATTGAACCCCCGACCTGCGCCTTACCAAGGCGCCGCTCTACCCCTAAGCCACTGCGGCAGCGTCGCGGCAAAACCGCAGGGACCGGATAAACGTTCTCGCGAATGTGCATCCCGACAGGGAAGTGCGTCGTCGCGCCAGCGCCCTTTTATCCCGGCTTGCGATAGCCGCCCACGCGGGGAAGATCTCTGGCAAAATCCAGGAAGACTCGGACAAAGGCCCGGGGCCCCGGACGCGCTTCGAGAAAGGGGATCCTCGAGCGGCTCGAGGAGGGGATCGTCCTCGGCGACGGCGGCTACCTCATCGAGCTCGAGAAGCGTGGCTACGTTCAGGCGGGCCCCTTCACCCCGGAGGTCGTCCTCGAGCATCCGCAGGCCGTCCGCGAGCTCCATCAGGAGTTTCTCGACGCCGGCGCGGAGGTCCTCCAGTCCCTCACGTTCTATGCGTCGAAGGCGAAGCTCGGCACGACCGGCCACGCCGGCAACGTGCGCGAGCTGAACCGGCAGGCGGTCCGTCTTGCGCGCGCGGTCGCCGGCGACAAGGCACTCGTGGCGGGGAACATCAGCCTCACGTGGCTCTACGACGCGAAGGACTCGAAGTCGAAGGACCGCGTGCGGCGGGAGTTCGACGAGCAGCTCGGCGTCCAGGTCAAGGAAGGTATCGACTTCGTGATCGGCGAGACGTTCTCGTACCTCGGCGAGGCGCTCGTCGCCGCCGAGGCCGCAAAGGCCACGGGCCTGCCGACGATGATCACGATGTGCTTCGAGCAGAAGCCGCTCACTCCCGAAGGGAAGACGCCCGCGGACTGCGCGCGGGCCCTCGTCGACGCCGGCGCCGACATCGTCGGCGTCAATTGCCTCCGCGACCCGAGGCACATGCTCCCGATCGCTGCGGAGATGCGCAAGGCGGTCGACTCGCACGTCGCGTGCCAGCCCACGGCGATCCGGACGACGGACAACCGGCCCGACTTCACGAGCCTCCCGCAGTTCCCGTTCGAGCTCGAGATCCTCACCTTGTCCCGGCGGGAGATGGCGACGTACGCGCGTGAGGCCGCCGCGATGGGCATCAACTACATCGGCTCGTGCTGCGGCGCGATCCCCGTCCACGTGCGGGAAATGGCACGAGCCCTCGGGAAGCGGCCCGCGGAGGACCGGGCGTGGCGGGTCGACTACGAGAAGCCCATGTCCGCGTACGAGTACTACGACCACCGCGAGAGGCCCCCCGGGGCGGGCTAGGGCCGAAGCACGGGGGAGGGAGCGGGACCTCATGGCAGCCTTCGACGCGGTGATCGTGGGCGGCGGGCACAACGGCCTCGCATCCGCAGGATACCTCGCGAAGGCGGGCCTCAGCGTGGTCGTCCTGGAGCGCAGGGCCCTCGTCGGAGGGGCGAGCGTCACGGAGGAGGTCTTCCCGGGCGTCAAGTTCTCCCGCCTCGCGTACAGTGCCGGCCTCCTCCGGCCCGAGGTGATCGAGGAGCTCCAGCTCGCGAAGTTCGGCTACGAGGCCCATCCGTTCGACCCGCAATTCTTCCTTCCCTTCCCGAACGGCGACTCAATCCTGCTGTGGAACGAGCTGGACAGGAACCTGAAGGAGTTCGCCCGGTTCTCGAAGAAGGACGCGGAGGCGTACCCGAAGTACGTGCGGTTCTGGACGGATGTCATGGAGCTCATCGAGCCCATGGTCCTCGCGGCTCCCCCGCCCCTCGCCGACCTGATCGGCATGTTTCAGGGGGCCGAGGCAGAGGAGCTCGCGAAACGCATCCTTTTGCAGAGCGCCGCGTCCCTTCTCGACGAGTTCTTCGAGTCCGAGGAGGTCAAGGCGACCTTCGTGAACGCGACGACGATTGGGCTCCCGGCCGGACCGCGCACGCCCGGCACGGCGCTCATGCTCGGTCACATGCTCCTCCACGAGATCAACGGGGTCAAGCAGACGTTCGGCTACGCGAAGGGCGGGATGGGCGGGATCTCGCAGGCCCTCGAGAAGGCCGCGATGCATTTCGGCGCGACCGTACGGACGAACGTCGCGGTCACCCGGATCCTCACGCGGGACGGCAGGGCGACGGGCGTCCAGCTCGCGGACGGGACGACGGTCCACGCGAAGGCCGTGCTCTCGAACGTGGACATCAAAACCGTCTTCCTCAAGTTGGTCGACGCGGACGCCGTGGACCCCGCCTTCCAGAACCGCGTGCAGTCGATCAAGGCGAGCGGCGTGGTCACGAAGGTGAACCTCCACTTGTCCGAGATGCCGGACTTCACGAGCCGATCCGGGAAGACGGTTCAGTCCCACCACAAAGGCTACATGGACATCTGCCCGTCCGTGGACTACCTCGAGCGCGCGTGGGACGACGCGAAGTACGGCGACCCGTCGAGGCTTCCGTTCCTCGACTGCGTGTCGCACAGCGCGACGGACCCGAGCCTGTGCCCGCCGGGCACGCACACCTTATCCATGTACTGCCAGTACTTCCCATACCGCCTGCGCCGCGGGACCTGGGACGATCGGAAGGAAGAGGTCGGTGATCTGATCGTGGATACGCTCGCGGAGTTCGCGCCGAACCTGCCGAGGGCGATCCTGGCGCGGGACATCCTCACGCCGCTGGACATGGAACGCGAGTACGGCCTGCCGGAGGGATGCATCTACCAAACGGACATGATGCCGGACCAGCTGTTCTCGATGCGGCCCCTCCCGGGATGGTCGAACTACCGCACGCCAATCCGAGGCCTGTACATCTGCGGGAGCAGCGCCCATCCGGGGGGCGGCGTCACGGGAGCCCCAGGCCGGAACGCGGCAATCGCCGTCCTCGAAGACTTCCCGACCCTCCGATCCGGATCCGCGGGCGTCACTCCTTGAGGGGCGCCCAGAGAATCGTGAGGAGACTCTCCTGCCGGTCCTCCTTGTGGTCGTCCGGATCGCAGACGAAGAGGTCTCCCGGAGGCCCGTGGAGGGGCCCGACCCGCGTTGCGCGAGCCATGCTCATGAACGTCTCCCACGCGCGCCCGAGCCCGTCGAGAGGACCCCGGTAGGCGTACCAGACGACCTTTCCTCGGACGTGCATGTTCGAGGGCAGTTCGCCTACCTGCACTTCGCGGTTCGCGTGTCGGTCGTACTCCTTGTGGACTTCGTCGCACATCGCCATCGTCCCACCGAGGATCCCCATGATGTCCACCCTGGATTGTTGTATCGCAGGATGCGGGGCACAATCATCAAGTAAGGTCCCCTCCTACGGAGCGATCGACCATGAAGACCGCGCTCACGTCCTTCGACCTCCGCGCCCTCGTCACCGAGTGGCAGGACGTCCTCGGCGGGTTCGTCGACAAGGTGTACCAGCGCGGAGACGAACTCATCCTACGCCTGAACGTTCCCGGCCGCGGACGGAGGGAGCTTTACTCGAAGGCGGGTCGATGGCTCTGCCTCCATGAGATCGAGGACAAGCCCGAGGCGCCGCCTCCTTTCGCCCAGACTCTCCGACGGCTCCTCGACAATGCTCGCGTCATCGCCATCGAGCAGCGAGGACTCGACCGGATCGCCGTGTTCACCTTGGAGCGGGGGCCCGAGACGTACCGACTCGTGTTCGAAGTGTTCGGGAAGGGGAACGTCGTCCTCGTGAAGGGTCCCACGACGGTTGCCTGCCTGACCACCCAGGCATTCAAGGACCGCAAGGTCAAGGTCGGCGAGCCGTACTCGTACCCCAATGTTGGGACGAATCCGCTGGAGCTCGACCGCGCGGGCTTTGCGGAGGCTCTCCACGGTTCGAAGGGGCAGGTCGTCCGAGTCCTTGCGACGGCGCTCAATCTCGGCGGCCAATACGCGGAAGAGCTGTGTCGTCGCGCGGACGTCCCGAAGGACACGAAGGTCAAGGATCTCACTGGCGGCCAGGCGGACGCGTTCTACACGGCGTTGAACAACATCGTGGTGGCCGTAGATGAGGAGCGCCGGCCCGCCGTCCTCCTCGCTGGCGGCCAGGCGGTCGACGCGGTCCCGATTGACCTCGTCGTGTTCGCAGGATCCGAGCGGCAGCCCTTCCCGACCTTCAACGAGGCCCTCTCGCACTACATTACCGTCGCGCGTCCCGAGGAGGAGGCCGTCGACGAGATCGCCGCCAAGTTCGAGCGTCGGATCGCGCAGCAGGAGGAGAGCCTCCGGTCGCTGCGCGAGGAAATCGGTCACCTCGAGGCCCGCGCACACTTCCTGTACGCGCACTACGAGCCCTTCGACGAGCTGCTCAAAGCGATCCGCGAAGGCCGCGAGCCGCCGGCGAACGCGCAGGTGAAGTCGATTGACCGCAAGACCCGAACCGTCACTCTCGGCATTGCGGATTTCGATGCGATCACCCTGGCGTACGAAAAGGACGTGACCGCGAACGCGCAGGATTTCTATGAGCGACGCAGAGAGGCACAGCTCAAGGCCGACCGAGTCGAGGAGGCCTTGGACGCGACGCGGCGCGAGATGTCGGAGGCTCGGCGAAAGGCGGTCCGGATCGTGAGCAAGCCGCGGGTCCGGGCGACCGCGCGACTGTGGTTCGACGCCTATCGCTGGACGTTCTCGTCGGAGGGCCTCCTCATCCTTGGCGGGCGAGACGCTCGCTCGAACGACCAGCTTGTGAAGAAACATCTCAAAGAGGGGGACCGCTACGCCCACGCAGACGTCCACGGGGCTCCGTCGACCGTCGTGAAGGACGGCTCCCGGGCGACCGATGCGACCCTCCGAGAGGCGTGCACGTTCGCGCTCGCGTACAGCAAGGCATGGTCCTCCGGACTCGCGAGCGGCAGCGCCTACTGGGTGCTCCCGGAGCAGGTCTCGAAGCAGGCCGAATCCGGCGAGTACCTCCCTCGGGGAGCGTTCGTCATCCGCGGGAAGAGAAACTACATCCACGACCTGGCCGTGACCCTCGGCGTGGGGGAGGTCGAGGTCGAGGGACACCGGAAGATCATGGGCGGGCCCGTGTCCGCCGTATCCGCTCGGTCGACCCGATACGTAAGCCTCGTCCCAGGACAGGGGGACCGAGAGCGGCTCGCGAGGCGACTTGCAGAGGTCTTCGAGGTGCCGATCGAGGACGTTGGGAGGGTGTTGCCTGCGGGCGGCATCCGGGTGGCGGCCGCCCACGGCCTCGAGATCGAGGGCAGCCCCAGGTCAAGTTCATAAGGGACCGGGCCGTCTCTTGAGACCTCGGACAACCGGGTGTGGTGCATGGGAGCGGCTCGACTGCTCGTCCTGTTCACGGGGCTCACGACGATCTTCGTCGTCTTCGGGTGGGCCATCGGCACGATCTGGCTCAACGACTGGGTCACCGCCGCGCTCGTGTTCCTCGCGCTGGCGGCCGTGATGAACGCCATCGCATACTTCGCCTCGGATCGACTCGTCCTCTGGACGTATCGCGCAAGGATCGTGACGGAGGCGCAGGCGCCTCAGCTCCACCGAACCGTGAGGGAAGTTGCCCAGATGGCGGGCTTGCCGATGCCCAGGGTGGCAATTGTCCCCTCTCAAACGCCAAACGCGTTCGCGACCGGCCGGAACCCGAGGAATGCCGTCGTCGCCGTCACAGAGGGGATCCTCCGAATCTTGGACGAGGATGAGCTCCGAGGCGTCCTGGCCCACGAGGTCTCCCATGTCGGGAACCGGGACATCCTGGTCACGGCCGTCGCCGCGACGATCGCGGGAGCCATCTCGTTCATGGCGCGTATGTTCTGGTGGAACAGTCTGGCCGGTGGCGGTCGGGATCGGAACGGCAACGGCCTCGCGGCCCTCCTCGCCGTGGTCGGCATGATTCTCGCGCCGATCGCGGCCGCGCTCCTTCACCTTGCAATCTCCCGTAGCCGGGAGTACAAGGCGGACCATACGGGTGCGAAGACGAGCGGCGCCCCCCTCGCACTCGCCTCGGCCCTCGAGAAGCTCGAGGTCGCGAACCGGCGGCGCCCGATGACGTTCGGCAGCCCTGCGAGCCAGAGCCTCTTTATCGTGAACCCCTTCGCGGGCGGCAGCCTCGTGAGTTTGTTCAGCACGCACCCGCCGGTCCGGGAGCGAGTCCGACGCCTCCGGCTCCTCGCCCAGGGCGTCGACGCCTACTAGGCCGACTCAGCCGAACTCGTGCCCGACGTGGCGACCGTGTTTTGCGTCCAGGTCGCGGATTTGCTCGCGAACCTCGAGGTTCGGCTCGAGGACCTCGAATTCTTCGAGGTAGGCGCGGTCCTTGAAGAGGACCATCGACCGGCCGTCCTTGGAGGTGCGGACCATCAGGTTCAGGTCGCCCCCGCCTTCGGGGCCCTCGTAGAGGGTATAGAAGCCGAGGAAGTGCCCGATGATCTCCTCGAAGCCCTGCTGCGGGTAGAAGAACCTCAGGCGGACCCGGTCCCCGGGAAAGATATCGAGCCGATCGAGCAGCCGATCGTCGAGAATCTTGGCCTCTTTGAGGATCCGGCGCTCCTCCGCGACGCCATTCTCCTTCTCGGCCATCGGTCCGCAGAATAAAGAACCGTCCCTCGGCTTAAACCCGCGCCCTGCAAAGGCGAAGGAACGGGGACCGGCGCGAGGAGGCTCACGCCGGCGCTCGGGACGGGATGATCCTCACGCGTCCATGTACCGGTAGAACTCGTAGGGGGACGGGCGGAGCGCGGTCTGCAGGTGCTCGTCGAGCTTCATCTCCTCGTACTTGTCGAGCAGGTCCTGCGTGAACACGGACTTGAGGAACATGTAGTCCGTCTGCAGGAGCTCCACCGCCTCTCGCAACGAGCCCGGCAGCTCCCGTACACCGTACTCCTTCCGCTTGTGCGCGCTCAAGTGGTACAGGTCCTCATCGACCGGATCGCCGGGATCGATCTTTCGCTTGATGCCGTCGAGTCCGGCGCAAAGCAACGCGGCGAAGGTGAGGTAGGGGTTGCATGCAGAATCCGGCGTGCGGTACTCGATCCGCTTCGCGTGCTCGATGCCTTTGTAGTACACCGGGATGCGGATGTTCGCAGACCGGTTCCGCTTGGACCAGGCGATGAACACGGGCGCCTCGTATCCGGGGACGAGGCGGCGATACGAGTTCGTCGTGGGACAGGTGAAGGCGCACAAGGACCTGGCGTGGTCCATGAGTCCGCCGATGTAGTACCGGCAGGTCTGGCTGACCTCCGCGTACTCGTCGTCGGGG
>Ga0209521_10002824_pt1 | contig 14134 bp, 30 predicted proteins | sample Rifsed19ft4_FD_184016 | JGI IMG/M metagenome (GOLD analysis project Ga0209521, IMG submission 184016) | Soil microbial communities from Rifle, Colorado, USA - sediment 19ft 4 (version 2) | ecosystem: Environmental > Terrestrial > Deep subsurface > Rock core/Sediment | place: Rifle, Colorado... | reverse complement strand
ATCCAGCCGGAGAGAAGGTCTACAACCCTATCAATGTGAGCCCGTTTCGCAGCTTTAATGTACGGCATAACCTACTCCTTCTTTTTCTTAGCTTTCTTCGGCTCAGGGTTAAACATTGAAGCGAGCTTGGGGTATCTCCATGTCTTAAGCATACAGAGGTATATTTCCCAATCTGCATCTGCATCATCCGGGCAGTCAATAGCTTGAAACTTCTCTACGTCCTTTGTCTCCACCTTACGCGGTACAGGAAGTATCTGTCTACCCACGATAGGATACTTCTCTACCAGTTTGGGTTCACATTCCTCCAATAGCTTCCAGTATCCTGCCATCTGAATGTCTGCTATGGGCTTAACTCTGCCTGTCTTAATGTCGCCTATAGTAAGCCCGTCTGGTCTGGACTTAAGCACATACCCGAGGTCTAATCGTCCTGCCAAGAGAAGGGTCTTAGAGACTACCAGCTTCTCTATGAGCACCACCTCAAGAACATTCTTGTCCAGCCACCGCCGGAATAAATCACCGTGTTTCTGGTATTTCTTAGGGATAGCAGTGGCCTTCTCTCCCATGCACTCAGCAGCTATGCCCTGACATACAGCATGAATCTTTGTACCAGTCTTGGCTGCTTTGTCAGCTATTATCTTGGCTACCTCCTCACCTATCTTAGCTTTCCATACGTCAAGAGCATGGGCCTGTACTGCCTGGAAGGGCTTAGTCAGCCTGACAAACCGTTCCTCTCCAATTATGTATACGTCTGAGGTAGTTTGAACGTCAGTTACGTTCATAGCGTCACTATCCTTACTGCTGTAATTTTGGTAATGCTATTTGCAGGAATAGAAATAGCATCTGCCAACCTGCCCTGCTCATCATAATTCAAAGCTACAGTCACTACCTTCTTAGTCTTACGTACCAAGAATCCTGCTGTAGTAATGCGCAAAGTTCCCGATGAGGCAATAAGATTAGATTCATCTGACCACGAGCTATATGAAGCAGCATCTACCCACTCAACTATCACTAACTTTCGTTTCATAAGTCCTCCTTAGAGATACCAAGACTGTAAGTAATCTATGGCCTCATCCAAACTGGATACAATCTTCGAGGCATAGGCCCGTACCCAATAATGATTTGCAATATGCGGGTTAGTGGTCACGACAATCACTGGTATGTCACAGATTTTGCGGGCCAGATAAATCTCCATAAATGTACCAATACTCTTTCCACTTGGAAAAGCTATCATTAAATCCGAACTCTTAATGTCGTTTTCATCACGATGCACTATCTCATTGGGCTCGTAAAGTGAAGCCACTTCGTTATCAAGAACCTTACCCCGTACAGGACTAAGAACATCCAAACCTAACTTAAGGAGTTTATCTTCCATGTTCTCAAAATAACTAAACACCTCTTCTACCTTAAGCCCGGCTATACCGCCAGAAACATATACAGTTTTAATCTTGTTGCTCACCGTTACCCCCTGCTGCCGTTAAGCCTGGGCCTATCGTCACTGTCCTCATAGCCGCGTATTACCATACCCAGGAGCATCATGGCCTGAACTATTACGTGTGCTAAAGCGTGTCTACCGGATTCATAGTCTATGTCCTCACCCTGTACAAAAGCCATTAAATGCCTGTGTATCTTATTTATCCTATGACTGTAGGGTACTCCTGCCGTCCATGACTGACCCTCACCCTGTCCCTGGTCTACGTGCTTCCATTGGCCAAACGTCAAGACCTCTACTATCTCTGTGAGCACATCCATCGGAATAAGGTCATACCGGAGATAGCGACCAGAAGCCCAGGGAAATGTATCTACGGGCTCTGCCGGAAGGTCAGGAGCAGACGTTTCCTCCAGCGACTTAAGCGCAGAGCGTACAGTTGCCAGTTCTTCCAGACTAAGACGTTCTAACAAGTCTGCGGCAAGCTGCTGCATACTGACTGTCTCTGGTATGATATCCTCGTAAGTAAATGGCTCCTGTATACCCACGTAGTTTTCGGGCGATTCCTGCTCCGCAACAGTGGTAGTCTTAGCAGACGGCATAAAATGGTTCCTGGTATGCAGACCGTCCTTTATATCGCACCCATCACACCAACAGGGTTCTACGTGCGCTGGCCGCTCATCCTCAACGGGCCTACCCTTGAGGTCTACAGGGGGCTCTATTCCACCAAGTGTATGCAAACCAGCATCATCCTGTACACATATAACCCCCTTACCACTCGTATCTACTCCGAGAAACATCGTGTTATTCTCAACCCTACAATTATGAAATTCCGTTTCAGGCTTGTCACAGCTACAATTTATGTCGTCCTGGAGACAGTTGCGGCAAGGCTCTCCATTAAAGCCGTTAACGCATATAGAACAATCACCCGCACAGTCATACTTCGCATCTCTGTCTGCCCTATACTTATCTCTCATTATGTCCTCAGTCATACTTTACTCCTTTCGCTCTATCACTACTGACTCTGGTGCTCTACGGTACTTTTCATTAAATTCTTCTTTCCCCAACTCTGCGGCAGAGGAAATATCCCGTGCATCTATCGTCAACTTTAATACCTTATTTCCCGCCATCATGGTAACAGAATACTTATGCTTCTCCTTCATCAGTCTGCTCCAATACTTTAAAATGTTCAATTGAAAACATCCAGTATGGTAATCCGTCTATCTCCAGGTCAGCTACTACAGCGGCTCTCTCAAAACCCAAGCCAGACTTCATACTACATGGTACAACGCATAAGTTAAGACTACCGCTGTGAAACACCACTACGCTGAACTCATCTACTATACTACGCAGTATATCGGGGTTCTTCCAAACCTTCTCCAGAGTAATATCTTTCCTGTTCTTACACTCTATTGGAGGATAGCCCCCATCAAGGCATTTTACGTCATAGGACTCATACTGCCCACCAGAACAAATAGTTCTTCTCCATCGTCTACCAGTGAGTACAGTAAGTCTCTTAGCGATATCGCGTTCAAATGCCTTGCCCTTGTCTTTTGAACGCTTACCTATTTTCTTCCAGTCCGGCATAACTCAACCCTCCAATTTTGGTAGTCTGTCTTTAAGGTCTAAATTTTCTTGCGACAGCCTCCAAATCTGGTGTTTAAGGCCCCCTATCGTCCTCTGTATCTCATTACACGTTGTACATAGTGGGCAGTTTTCACCCTCGTACACAATCCCCATGTGTCCATCGTTACAAATACGCATATAGCCCCCTACTTAAATACGCCAGTTACTTCTGCCACGTAATCGTTAAAACCTATGCCATTCCCTAACTCAAAAAGTTCCTGCTGTTTAAACTTCTGTCCTATAGAAAGGGCCTCTTCAAGACTTTCAGCCGGTACAGCTACATCAACCAGGAGAGTAATTGCTACCATAACTGTATAGTCCTTAGCGGAAGTCTTAATCTTCTTCTTCTTCATAGCATACACCTCTTTCGTATTTGGTCTGCGGTTATCCTTGGCTCAAGGAACTGACATATATACTCTAACTCTGTCCCGGATATACACGCTACTGCATCCTTGTATCGTCTGGAACCGGGGGGTGCATTAAAGTAATCCTTGAGCGTTTCCTCTAAGACAGTAGCCCATAGTCTTTTAATTCTATCAAACTCCTTATCCTTTTGAACACTCAGGGGCATTGGCATCGGTTAATCTTCCTCCCCTTTAACATCTTCCACGTTGATTTTATTCTTTCTTTTTTTGCTATTTACTTTATTGAGGTCTACATCATGGTCAAAGATAATATCTACAGTAGCCTCTTTGTACGGGGGAAACTTCTTGTTCTTAATGGTACGAACCCGAGCCTTAAAACCTATTACTTTATCAGAATACTTTAACCACCCCACCTTCCGAATTTCCAAACGCATTACTACCAGATGCTTAAGCGCATGACCCCCCGGAGTAGTCTCTTTATTCCCATACCTTACGTTGAATTTATCACGTATCTGATTGATGAACACTACAGTAGCCTGATACTTCTTTAACTCAGAAAGAAGTATACCAAGCTGTACCGATACAAGACGTGCATTACTGGCAAGACCCGCGTGTTCCTCTATGACTGCCTCGGGTATTAAACAGGGAACACTATCTATACCGATAAGAGTATACCCCTCAGTAAGAAGCCTATATAGTTCTTCAAAGGCTTCTTCACCAGTAAGGGGCTCACTGTAATAAAGTTCATCTATGTCTACCCCGAGGAACGCGGCATGGTCAAGGTCAAGCGCGTGCTCCATATCAATGAACGCACACTTTTCTCCCTGCTTCTGTGCTTTGGCAATCATCATACACAACAGCGTAGTCTTTCCTGCACTTTCTGGCCCGAATACTTCTACCATGATACCGCGAGGTATGCCGCCTGGTTTAGTTAAAATGGGGTCTATGTCCGCGTGTACTGAAAAATTACCTTTATTCATAACTCTCTCCCAAACTTACGGAGGCTATCCAGTAACCACTTTTCTTTAATGGGAGCAAAACCGATACTCCCCTCAAAGCGAAGAAAGGTATGAAACGGATAATACCGGGTCTTGCTGTGAGTACCAAAGCGTATGACTACCATCTCGGGCTCCTCCTCGCCCTCGAAGTGTGTATCTCTACACCAGCATTGATGGGGGTCTTTCTTTCCACCACGATAATTAATAATGTGAGGTACTTCTGAGAGTGCAAGCGTCTGGTCAGCCAAATCCGCTATGGCCGTAGAACCTTTTGCTGCTTTATTATTGGCCTTTGACGTATGATGAAGGACAATTACTGTAAAACCAGCATCTCTAATTTCCTTCAAGCGATTCATTATCACGGCCATATCCTTTGACTCATTCTCATCTTTCAAGTGAGAGGCCCGTAACGTATCAACTACCAGAATCCCTTTAGGTAGCTGCTTGAATATTTCATAGTCACTTGAATCCAGACGAGGAGGAGAAGCTACCTCATTTGTCGTATGCCAGAAATTTACAGGGTCAGCACTGAGAATGCGGATACGCTCTACCAACACTGGTAAAGCATTTTCATAGTCTATATAAACAACATTTGCTTTAGTGGTGGTTATCCCCATGAAAGGCTTACCCTTTGCAACAGCGTTAGCAAGCTGTAGACAAAGCCACGTTTTACCTATGCCACCTCTGCCGGATAACAAAACCAAACTATCTTTTGGAATAAGTCCCTCTACATACCACTCTACTTTACAGGTTAATTTCTTAAGCTCTGAACCAAGCTGTAAAGCAGAAATATTAAACTCGTCATACTTAGCATAGTGCTTTGCGTATATACTCTTTACTGTAGTGGCTATTTCCTGCTCCCCAAGAGGGGGGTCATTTTTACTGTTCCATACCTCAGCCATTCCCAGGCACTCATCAAGAGAAAGACCATCAGCAACCCAGGAGCCAGCCAATCGAGCAAGAGCCTGATTACGACCCCCGGCCTTAACTCCTCCATAAAGATTCTTTATTGGGTCTGCCTTTGCGGGAGTTGCACTAAATGCCTCCTCTGGAAATTCACACAGGTCTATGGTATCTATCTCATACCCTTTTTCCCATGTATACTCCTTACCGGATTTGTGCTTAGACGGAGGGGCTACAACATAGCCCCCATCCCCCCGTAAGTCTATTCCCTTTAAGTCAGGACGTGCCTGAAAATTACTTATGGCCTTATCGTTAGGGTGCTTAAAATATAAGTGTCGGCCCCCTCCACCTGTAATAGCAATTGGAGTATTGAAGATATCCCATAACTTACGTTTCTTCATACCCTCTTTATCTACGTCAAGTACAACAAGACCCGAGATACGACCAGTGACTACCCCTATGTTAGCATCGGGCCAATCCTTCCACCACCTCTTTACCTCAGAGATAGAAGCCCGCCTGCTCTGGAACTCCCTCCAGTTCAGGTACGGGCTCTTATCCTGCTTTAAAGGAATGATGGAGAACCCAAGCTCACGATAGTAAATAGCGTAATCTACTGTAGCCGTTAACGGCATGGTATCTCCTTACTTTCTATTCTTCCCAAACGCAGACTTCTTCCCTGTTTTACTATTATTAAACTTCTTGGGCTTCGGACGCTCAGAGGTTTCATCAGACTTGCTATCCTTCTTGTATCCCCCGGACTTCTTGTAGCCGCCTGACTTCTTCTTACCGCCGTCCTCCTCGGGTATAGCTACCGAGTAATCGCCATGCCAGTCTTCTTCCTTTTCTACGTTCTCATGAGAAAGCTCACCCTTCGGAAAGATGAATAATGTTATCTTACCATTTTCATCTACCTCAACTTCCTGCAAGGCCTCACGCTCTACCCTAACTACTATAAAATTACCATTCTTCCCTGTCTTATCCCAACCGTTTCCCACGTAGCTCATATCACTTTTCTCCTATTCTCCGTCTGAACACTCGTCATAAATGCGTTCTTTTATACCCTGAATCTCTGCTACAGCTTTACGTACCTCAAGCTCCATAGTCCCCATTACCTCCTCCGCAATATGGGAAAGGAGCTCCTCCTCTTTTTCTCCATCCCTAAGACTCCTCGACTTTGAGACATGAATATCTATGGGCTCAAACTTATCTATCTGGAGCTTAAACCCCACAGAAAAACTCTGTTGCATAGTCTTGAGAACAATATCCCCTATAGTATTACTTTCAGTTTTCTTCGTCGTCTTTGCCATCGAAAAATTCTGCTCCTTTCTCTACCGTGTATGAACCATGTACATAATCTGTTATTGCCGCTAACTGCTTTTTTACCTCACTTACTCGCGTTACTTGTGGATACTCAAACCAGCCGTCCTCCTTTGTTACGCTACGTACAGATAAAATACAAGTATTCCCCTCAAGCTTAATTTTAAATTTTCGTTTCCTCCCTGTGGCTGGAATCTCAATGTACCCATTTACCAGTATCATATACACCCCCTATTAGAATTTAGATAAAATAACCAATATTAGTATTAAGAGCGATACCCAAAAGTTTGCCAGCATTAACAGGGCCAAACTTCTCATACCTTTACATCCTCCATGTCTGACCAGTTTTTACCCCTCTTAACTTCTACCTCAAACGGAAGCTCCATATCCTCACCATTTATCTCTAAGGTCTGCTCCTCCATGATTGCCTTTACATCTTTTACTATTTTATCAAAAGACTTTTTACCATCTATTCTTAAGCTATCATGTACAGTAAGGTCTACCACCCCATAACCAGAATCCTTAACGTAGGGAACAACCTTATTAGCAGCCTTAAGCATCACTACCAGCGCGGGGTTCTGTATTAAGTGATTCCTTGCTTCCGTAGGCTTTTCAAAATAACGCTTCATACCAGTTGGGGCATGAACCCAACCCGACTGTGGACGATTCCATTTATCATACGTCTCCACTTCAACGTACTCCTCCCAAAATTTCTGACCTCTCGGATGAGCCTTCCAGAATCGCTTGAACATCTGTTCCGTTTGCTCTATGGGGAGCCCGGTAACAAGGGTCAGTCTGAAAGGCCCGCCTCCATTGATAATCGTGAAGTTGAAAGTCTTGCCTATGAATCTCTCCTCTTCGGTAATAGCTTTTAATTTCTTAGCAAAGATATCTGCCGCAGTATTCGCGTGGGGGTCGCCTGTTCTTACCGCGTCAATGAGTGCATCGTCCTTAGCGAGACAAACCCATACTCTCCATTCGATGCCTTTATAGTCAAACTCCAAAATGAAATCATATCGCGGTATAAAGACCTCACGTACATATCCTCTTGGAGTATTCTGCATATTTGGATTGGAACTTATAAGCCTACCCGTTGCCGCTCCTGCCAAAAGTAAATCGGTAAACACAAATTGCTTTCCCTTCACTGCTACCAAATGCTCTGTCAGATGCTTTAAAAACTTATCTCTCCAGCCTATCCACTTCGAGGCTTTATTTATCTTGCTAAGGGTAGAGCCCTGACAAACTTTACATTCCTCCACCTGCCCCCCGTGGTGCGTTTTAATATGCTCCAGCTTTAACAGAGCTTCTACGACTTCGGCCTCTGTACTTGGGGCTCCGCTATCTGTAGTCTGCAACACCGGATAGCCAAGCATATCGTAAATAACTATCTGCTTTTGCTTCGAGGAGCCTACATTAAACTGCCCGCCTTTTACTTTCTTACCCCATGCCTCAACAAATGCTTTTATTGTAAGCTCACTGTGTAGCTTTAAAGCATCAAGGTCTTTATTTATTCTCTTGGTTACTTCTGAAATCTTAGATGGACTAACGCATATCCCTTCGAGTTCGATTTGTGCAAGCGTCTTTGCTGCTGGTACTAAGACTTCATGGTAAACCTTTCTCTCAGCCTCAGTTAATTTGGGATACAGGTATTCGTGCAGAGCTAACGTGTTCCTTGCATCACGAGAAGGACGTTCCTTAAGTTCCTTCCCTTCAAACTTTGCAACATCCCCCGTCTTATAATACTTGTCTATCTCAAATCTTAAAACGAGAGAGTTTAAATCGGCGGGTAAGCGCTCATCAAATAGCCTTGCCTCTAATCTGGTATCGTAATCAATTCGAGCGTTAATTCCTTTTGACAAGAACCACTTGTTTTCAAATTGAGCGTTATGAACAAGTAAACTGTTCTGTTTATTCTCACAGAACTTTTTTAGTTCATTGAGCTTCATTTTTTCCTAAGCTCCATTTCTATATGCTGCTCAATAGAAGCAAACCATTTATCAAACTCAGCTTTTGTAATAGACTTTATACTTGGAAACGCATCTTCATAAGGATACACTTCTCCGTTCCCTCCGCAAGCGGTACAAAGGGCATCACTATCAGCATCAGGTAAGAATTCTCTATGGCATCCATTACACTTAGCCACGCCCATCCTCCACTTCGGCATAGTATATGTCCTTACTATTAGCAATCGCTAAACACTTTATTTTTGCCGGGTGTTCTACACGAGCCTTGTCTTTCCAGTCTACTCCACAAGGACGTAAGCCAGTTGTCTCTATATCCAATGCAAGTAAACCCATTACTGGTGCATCTACAAGACTCCGTACCTCTTTAAACCTTACGGGTTTCTCTTTATCAAAATACTTTAAGGCCGGAAGTAAGCCTTTTTCAAATTGCCGGATATCGAGCCCGTGTTCAATCGCGGAAGGATGAAAGCATACTAATATAGGAATAGGTAATACTTCCCCTTCAAGCTCTGTCAACACCTTTCCATTCAGCTTCTTGATACCCTTAAGTCCAGTAAGTGCGAATAAAGCCACTTCTCCGAGGGCCACTATTAGTTTTGGATTAGTCTTTTTTATGTCTGTAAGAAGGTCGTCAATACAGTGATGTATCTCAGTTGCGGAAGGTTTACGGTTATCGGCAGTATAATACTTTACAGCATTGGTAATAGAATACTTAATTTGTTTCTCATCAAGCTCCTTAAGATAGTCTCTTAATACCCTGTCGCTATTGCCAGCAAGGGGTCGTCCGGCTCTTACCTCGTCTGCCCCAGGATTCTGTGCTATAAACAGAATACCCGAATTCTTTTTTAACTCCCCTTCAATGTATGGCTCATTAGCTAAGAGAAACTCTCGCGGCATAACCTATGTCCTTCGACTTCGAGTGTTGAATCCTATTTATGAAAGTAAACTCTTATGTAAGACGCATCGGCTTGGGCTTTGGTTTAAGCGTAGCCTCCAGTATGCCCGGAAATTCTACACACAGTTCAATAGCAAGTTCATTTACTATTTCTGCTACTACTTCTTCAACATTTAAATCAGGACTTATCATAACAACCTTTCCATTAAGCCCCTTATGTATCTCTCTTGCAATAGTCCTTTTAAGTGACAGCATCCAATAAATCCTCCTTCTCTAATGTATGTCGGCTTTTTACTAATCCGGCTTTTATCAGCCCGGCTATATGATAAGAAACTCGGTATGGCATTAACCAGATTACGCCTGAATCCACTAAAGCCTGAACAGTCTGTAGGTACTCATTGCTGTTAGTTCCATCAAACTCATCAAGAAGAAAATCAAAGTCCTGTAGGTCAAGCTCGCGTAGCCCTCTCCGAGTAGTCTGGATACATCCCATTAGCCCTCCTCCTTTCCAGCAGTCCTGAGCCATCGTAGCGCGTAAAGCGGGGTATTTTGAGCATACATACCAAGCATAAGGATATTGTACCATACAGCCCATACACTTGTCAAGGTAGTATCCTGATATCACCTCCTCTCTATCTCTTGGATTATACTCTCTGCCTGTTCTATTAACTCCGGTTTTCTGTCATGCAGTCTCTTATCGGACAACATACGTTTCTCCTTTACTATACCTCAGTACAGTTGATTTTTTCTGTGTACGCTCTTTTGAACAGTTTACTTTATAGCAAGCTTTAACTCATCTGACCGTGCCTCTATGCTAATGTACGTTAAGGTATTGATTCTAATCTCGTACATCGGCAAAATTTCAGAATTATGCAAGGCATCCGGCTTATCAATTACTCGCATAACTTCCGCGTCAAAACCATTGTATATACTATACGCTGTATCGCTTGATTCATAGATTACGATATCGCCCACTTTAAATTTACTTTTCATACTACTTTCCTCCTTTATCTATAACTCTTCTCAGACCAACAGAGCTATTAAGAACCCTAAAAAAATTGAGGTATAGACTACCACCTCGCGCCATATCGTTGTGTTAATTTGCGGCTCGGTTGCTGTCCGGTATGTAGATAAGATACTCCGTCTCACGTCTTACCTCCGTTTACTTTAAGTCTACATCGAGATAATCGCTTTTACCCTGTAACCTTGCCAGTAACTTAACAGCCTTTTGTACTACGGGCCGGGTATAAGGATTCATAGGAGTATAATGCTCTCCACTGGTAATTAGTAACACCATACCCTTGAGCGCATCCTCCAAATAAAAACAAAACACGATATTTTCTTTTTCATACTATCCTCCATTCAATTAAGGGTCTTTGTCTCTGTACCCGTATCTGCGCCCGGCTGTACCAGTCTATCAAACAACTCAGGCTTTACCAGAATAGCTATAGGCTCCAACATAACATTCTCACCTTCTTTGCTTACAGCTACGATTACAGCCGTCTCTACACCATCAAACTCTGTACTCACAAGCGCAAAGTTAGTATACTTTCCACTTGTCAATGCTTCAAATACTTCGCTTTCCTCTTTGCTTATCTCCCTCATTTTTCTACCTCCCCTGGCATACATTAAGGGTATACCCGCGTGTTTCAAGTTCGGCTTTTATAGCCCTATACTCCTCTGGTCTTGCGGGTCTGGTCTGCTGAATGACTGCGGCATAATCCGCTCCTCCATTCTGACCTACGTGCTCAAAAGAATTTACATACCCACGTAACTCATCAACAATCCAATCAGGAAACATAGCTATTATACCATCTCCGTAACCATGTGTATGCCACTTACGAAATACTACTCTTTCCGGTTTCATTTCTATCCTCCTGTTTTCCTCCATCAATTACCACCAAAGCCTTACACCCCTTAGCCTCATACTCCCGCTTTAACTGTAGACCCGCCTCTAAGCTGTCTACAGACTCGCCATGAAACCTATCCCTCTTATCCTGTTTCCAGTATACTTTCATCGCTAACTCCTAATCTTCTATGGTTAGAATTAAGATATATGTAGCCAAGCCAAAGCTGACGTCTGAGCAGCCACATCTACCTCTTCCAGAGTATCACAAACACAAGTACTATTTCCACAGTAACTACATACAAGACTCCCGTAGACGAATTGCAACTTCTGCCTCACCCCACGAAATATGAGGAAAAATAAAATCAGGATTTACTGCAAGGTCAAGGATACGCTCATAAGGTATACAGATATAACCAAGTACATGAGCGCGTGTCAATATACGTTTTACCTGTGATGATATACCATGTACACTGTAATCCCGAGAATCTCCTCCGCGTAAAACGTACTGTATCCTGTAAAGGTACTCATTATGGCGCGTATCAAAAACATCAAATATTGAACCCTTCGACTTGATATCTAATAAATCAAGATACTGCCCCCCAAGCGCCCCCCAATACAATAGTACGTCTTTATCAAAAGCCAGTCCGCTGTTATGACTCAAGTCCACCACATGGTCAATGAATACTGTCGGCGGTAACTCGTAATAAGATTGTACAGCCTCAACTATCATCTGCCACGACCTGCCACCGTAACCCTCGTGCCAATACCAACTATCAGAAAAAACCCCATGTAATATGGGTAAAAATTGTATTGGATTAGCATAACTTCCAGTAGTATCCGTATAACTCCGGGAAACCTCATCGGTAAGCCTAATACCATGAACAGTAATATATGCCTTTTGGTCTACGTCAGTACGGGTAAGTAAATGTCGAGCCTCGCTTAGTGCCGCAATAGCAAAATAATCATGAAGCCATTTTGCCATATCTTCATAATACCTATTTGCATATTCTTTAAACTCCTGTTCAAAACATTCTTCTGCTAAATACTCCCTATGGCCGCGTGCTCTCTTTTCCTGTATCCCGGCCTCTATCTCCTGTAAAGCATAAAAACCGAATACTGAGCCTAACAGACTTGCTTTTTCTTCTGGTATTCTACTCATAGTATACTCCTATGCTGCCGCTTTTGCGGCAAGCTCCTGCCTGTACAGTATCCTTAATGACTCTATGCGAACCTTAAGGTCAGAATCTACCCGTCCGTTTTTCTCCTGCTGATAGAGAATCCTTTTTAAAACAGTTAATGCCGTTTCAATAGAAGTGTGAGAAACAGCTATACTATCAGCTATTTTTTCTGTTAGGAGATTTTTATATCTGTAAAGCGAAGATATATCCAGATAACGTAAATCCTTATATGTAATGTAATGACCTACTTCATGCCATACTATAAAGCGAAGTTCATCATCGGTATGGATTATATTCTTAAGCCCCTCTAAATTGAATTCAAGATAAAAATCAGGTATGTCAAAAGGATACTTAGCGGTAAGAGTTAAACAGGCATAATTCGTATACGTACTAAAGTACACTGATAGCTCTGCACCCGTTTCATCTACCAGATTGTTTACAAGTATAGTATCCATAATTTACCCTCACTGTTATGTGTTAGGACGCTTGCCGCAATAATCGCGGCAAGGTTTCGGGTCTTAAACCCTCATCAGCTAACCTGCAAATACTACTTTACCATCTACTGCAGTAAGGACGGTTGAGCCTGTAGGGCTATCACTGCCGCCAGTGAATATAACCTCGAATTTGTCCTTACCGTCCGCGTCTACATAGCCCTTTACTGCTATGCCAGAAGTCCAGCCGCGTGTATGACTGAATATCTCCCTGTGTCCGCGTCTCGTTGCCGGGGTCTTTGCAGAGCCCTTTACCTCTCCGTAGAATCTTGACATAATTACCTCCTGTTAAATGCGCCTAAGTCAACCTCAAGCTCTATCGGCGCGGGTTTATACTCCAGTGTAGCTCCACGCTCCTGCAGTACACCAGTACATGGCCCGTCAGGCGGCAAGGTAAACAGGCCATATATGATAACGATAAACGATATCACTGGTATTGCTAACAGTATTACTTTGATATACGCTGGTACTAAGTCAAAAGGAATATATGTACGCATATTACGTTATCTCCTTTAGTCTATGGCCGGATACAATGCTTCTCCGTGTCGCATAAGACTGTATGAAGTACTTCCACGCTGACACGCCGCTGCCCGGATTATCCATAACCTCATAGCGTAGTAATCGCCTTTTGATTCTGCTATAATCGCCGCGTCAAAATCCCTGTCAAAAACTTTTTCCTTCGCGCTCCTACTCATGCTTTTAATCCTCCTCTATTGTCCGTAATACCTTACCCTTTACGGAAACATAGCCCGCGTCTATCAGAGCCTCTGCCGCGCGACCATAAGAACCCTGCAAACTCCATGCTGTTCCACTCTTGATAAGCTTCGCAAAGAGTTTTATCGTCTCATTTGCGGAAAGACCCCCTGATTCATATTCTATGATGTTTCCTACTACGTCATAAGGCTTTGTCATGGTCTTAGTCCTCCTTTATTTGTCTAACTCTTGCTGAAACGTGGGTATAGAATTATACCCATCAATATATCCGTCCGCGTATCCTCTTATATGACTTGTAGAAGCAAGGATAGACTTCATTCCAAAAAGATAATTATCAAGACGTCCCCTTTGATACCCTTTGTCATATTCTTCTCTGTAGTCTACGTCATTAGATAATCTCATAACCTT
>Ga0209521_10002823_pt1 | contig 14138 bp, 10 predicted proteins | sample Rifsed19ft4_FD_184016 | JGI IMG/M metagenome (GOLD analysis project Ga0209521, IMG submission 184016) | Soil microbial communities from Rifle, Colorado, USA - sediment 19ft 4 (version 2) | ecosystem: Environmental > Terrestrial > Deep subsurface > Rock core/Sediment | place: Rifle, Colorado... | reverse complement strand
GCGCGGCGGGTTGTCTACCTCTCCAGCGAAAAGTTCACGATTGACTTTATTGAGGCCGTTCAAACAGACAGGGTAAACGATTTTTCGGGGTTCTATCGCTCCGTCGACCTCCTTATTGTGGACGATATCCAGTTCTTCTCCGGAAAGGAAAAGACTCAGGATAATTTCTTTCACACTTTCAACACGCTCTATCAGCTTGGAAAACAAATCGTCCTTTCATCCGACGTTCCCCCAAAAGAGCTAAAGGGGCTTGATGATCGGCTCATCTCGCGATTTCAGTGCGGGTTAACCGCTGATGTTCAACCTCCGGATTTAGAGACCCGCATTGCCATTCTCCAGAAAAAGAGCGAGGAGAATGGTCTTGACCTGCCTCAGGATATTATTGAGTTTATCGCGGCAAACGTTACAAGCAATATTCGTGAGCTCGAAGGGTGTCTCATCAGCCTCTTTGCCAGGGCCTCGCTAGAGAATCGAGAAGTTAATGTTGATCTCGCGCGGGATGTCCTTCGCGTGGTTGTACACGAACTGAAAAGCCCCATATCTATTGATCAAATTCAACATACGGTTTCCGATTTCTTCAATCTTCCGACAGATCTTTTGAGGGCAAAAACGCGAAAACAGGAGATTGTTACTGCGCGTCAGGTGGCAATGTATCTTGCGAAGGAATTGACAAATTCTTCATTGAAGACAATTGGTCTACATTTTGGTGGGCGCGATCATAGCACCGTTATCCATGCGTACCAATCAGTCGAAGACAGGCTTAACACCGATGCTGTGTTCAAGCAAAACGTGGATCAGCTCAGACGGTTCCTGCAACTTAACAGAGCCTCCTGATGTTTTTTGTATTTACCAGAACAAGCCCCGAGCGTTTGGGGCTTTTTTGTTTTGCTGTGTTGAAAGGTCGTTTCATAACAGGTGAATAGCTGTTCCGTTGGTGTTTCTATCTCTGACAATCTCGTCTTGGTTTTGTGTTTTTGATTTTCACTGTGCACAACCACGTTTGTCATTAACACCCTGCCAACAATGTTGATTTCTAAAACCGCCATTCTTTCTTGTGTCTTGTTTTGTTCGTCTCCGGTTATTCACACAATCCACATCATTATAATGATTCATCTTTTATTCTTAAGTTACTTATTATAAGTATAAGCATTTCAATCAATTAGACAGAGCGTGTTCTCAAACATCTCTTGTTTATACACGTTTTTTTTGCTAAATTTATTAACGACGCCAACCGATTTTTCCTACAAAGGAGCCCGTAAATGAAATTCACGGTCGCCAGTAATGACCTTCAAAAAGTCCTTACCCGAATCATAGGGGTTGTTCCATCAAAATCAACCCTTCCTATTCTTGAAAACATCTTATTTGATCTCAAGAAGAATACACTACGGCTTTCTGCGACCGACCTTGAGGTTTCGATGGCTGCGGTCCTCGATGTGAAAGGCAGCGAAGATGGGTCAATTACTGTTCCGGCAAAACGACTCATGGAGACGATCAGGGCTCTTACCGATGTGAGTATTATTTTTGTGGCCGATCTGTCTTCGAACAAAGTGAAAATGATTACGGAAACCGGCGAGTATACACTTATGGGTGAATCGAGCGAAGAATTTCCGACCATTCCGCAATTCAAGGGAGAAGACCAGATCGTAGTCGACGGGAATCAGCTGAGAAGGATTATCGGGCGGACCAATTTCTCAGTAAGCACCGACGAACTAAGGCCGGCAATGACGGGAGTTCTTTTTCAGGTGAGTCAAAAAGAATTTAGAGCAATCGCTACCGATGGACACAGACTCGTGCGCTTTAAATATGCAGGACTGAAACAAGCAAAACTGACCAAGGACATTATTATTCCAGCAAAGGCGCTTAATCTCGTTGCCAGAACCTCTGAGGAAGCAGAAAGCACTATTACCGTTAACACCTCTCATGTTCAGTTTTCTTTCGGCACCGTCGTTCTTACTTCCAGGCTTATAGAGGAAAACTATCCAAACTACGAGTCTGTCATCCCACTGGACCACGACAAAACACTCACCGTCAACCGTGAGCTGCTTCTTGGTTCAGTCCGCCGCGTAGCACTGTATTCAAGCACCACAACGCACCAGGTGCGGTTCTCAGTGAAAAAGGGGGAAATGAAGATTGCTGCCGAAGATATTGATTTTGGCGGCGAGGCGCGCGAAAAGATCCACTGTCGTTTTGAAGGAGACGAGATCGAAATCGGTTTCAATTCCAACTATGTCATTGATATTCTCTCCCACATAGACGCGGACGAAGTAACATTCAAGATGAGCACACCGGTGAGGGCGGCGACCATATCACCCACAACACAGAAGGAAAACGAGGACGTTCTGATGCTTGTCATGCCCGTGCGATTGAATGCATAGGAGCGCAAACAAAACAATTGATGTGCGATAGCCCCGGCTCGTCGGGGCTATTGTGTTGTATGGTTGACGCATTATGAAACTGCAGAAGGCTGAAATACGGAATTTTCGAAACCATTCGGCGTCAAGCCTTGATTTCACCGACGGCATCAACGCAATTTTTGGGGACAACGGGGAAGGAAAGACAAACATCGTTGAGGCGATTTCCTATCTGTGTCTTACAAAGAGCTTCTATGCAATCAACGATGCGGTTGTCGTCAGAATCGGCAGCGAACATTTTGATGTTCGGGGCTCATTTCGGGCAGACAACGGTTCAGAGTGGTCTGTTGCGGCTTCATACGAATCCGCCAGCGCCAAGAAAACAATAACGGTAAACAAAACACCCGTTGAGACGCTTTCATCGGTCGTTGGGCAGTTCCCCGCGGTCATTCTCTCGCCCGAGCAAAACGGAATAACCTTTGGTGCTCCGACAGAACGACGGAAATTCCTCGACCTGGCTATTTCACAAGCGAGCAAACTCTATCTTGACGAGGTTCTGGAATATCGAAGAATCCTCCGTCAAAGAAACAAGATTCTTCTCGATGCAAAACTCACCCGAAAAGACAGCACCGATCTCCTGGAACCGTGGGATGAGAGCCTTGTTCGCACCGGAACCAGCATCATGATACGGCGGGCAAAGTTTGTGGAGGATTTTCGGCCGCTTGTTGTGGAGAAGTTTTCCTTTGTGGCCGGCGAGACGGAGCTGCCGGGAATTCGCTACATGCCGTCATTCGAGACATCGTTTGTATCGTCGCGGGGGACGATCGAAGAACAGTTCACAGAAGAACTGAAAAACCATGCGGACGAGGAACGAAGGACAGGAACGACCGCCGTTGGGCCTCACCGGGATGAGCTCGAGTTTTGCATCGATGATCTGAGCCTGCGGAAATTTGCATCACAGGGGCAGCACAAAACCTTTCTCGTTGCGCTGAAGCTCGCAGAGTTTTTCTATCTCAAAGAACACCGCAACGAAACACCGCTTTTGCTCCTTGATGATGTCTTCAGCGAACTGGACGAACACCGCTCGCGCCGGCTGTTAGATCTCGCAGGAAGCGTTGGACAGGTGTTTGTAACGGCGACAGACGACAGGGCCTTTGCGCCCGGATTCCGGTGGGATGCCGGACATCGGCGGTTTCTGGTGCGACGCGGAATAGTCACAGATCATGCAAAAACAAGAGTTTTCGTCAACTAGGACACTCGGTAAAGCGATTCAGGATTTGATGGAGAATCTCGGAATTGCCGGGCGAATCCGCGAATATGACGCCGTGGTGAAATGGAACGATGTGGTGGGTGAGCAGATCGCCCGAGTGACCGAGGCAGTGAAGATTGAAAGGGGAGTTCTCGTCGTCCGCGTGAAAAACGGTCCGTGGCGCAACGAACTTAGCCTTCTTAAGAACGATGTCATTGAAAAGATGAACGCGTCACTGGGAGAGAAGTTGGTGAAGGATATCAGGTTTGTGTAGTCAATAAAGTAAAGGACTCTATGGGTCGAAAAGAATCAGATGAGAAAGTGAAACAACAGGGGAAGACCCCAAAAGGTAACGCTCTGCCGCCGAAAAAGAACGGGCAGGGAGAATACACCGCAGACGACATCACCGTCCTCAAAGGACTTGAAGCGGTCCGCCGGCGCCCTGCGATGTACATCGGTGATGTTAGCGTTCGGGGTTTGCATCATCTCGTGTATGAGGTTGTCGACAACTCGATTGACGAGGCCCTCGGCGGATATTGCAAAAACATTTCCGTCACCCTCAACGAGAATGGATCGGTTACCGTGGAAGACGACGGGCGCGGCATCCCGACCGACATTCATCTGGAAGAAAAACGATCTGCTCTTGAAGTCGTGATGACCGTCCTTCACGCAGGGGGAAAATTCGACAAGAACACGTACAAAGTTTCCGGCGGGCTTCACGGAGTGGGTGTTTCGGTTGTGAACGCTTTGAGCGAATGGCTGGAGGCGGAAGTTCGGAGAGACGGGAAAATTTCTTATCAGAAATACAAAAAAGGGGATCCCGTGGCCCCCGTGAAGGTAACAGGAAAGGCCGAGAAAGGAAAAACCGGGACCCGCGTTACATTCTTGCCGGACGGGACGGTCTTTAAGAACCGCATTTTCAAGTTCGAGACAATTGCAGAGCGCCTACGCGAACTCGCGTTTCTGAATCCGGCGGTTGTCTTGGTGATCAGCGATGACCGAACAACGGACGGCGAGGAAGAAACATTCCACTTCGAGGGGGGACTGACGGAGTTTGTGAAATACATCGACTCCACGCGCCCCGCGATTACGAAGAAAGTCTTTTATGCGAAAGGGGAAGACAAGGATGAGAATGGGCGCGCTGTCGAAGTAGAAATTGCCCTGCAGTATAACGATCAGTATAGCGAAAATATCTTTACTTACGTCAACAACATTAACACCCACGAGGGCGGAACACACCTTGTTGGATTCCGCACGGCGCTGACAAGAACGCTGAACAATTTCGGATATAAAACCGGTCTGATCAAAGAGGGTGGCATTCAACTCGTGGGAGATGACTTCAGGGAAGGGTTGACTGCAGTTCTGAGTGTGAAGGTGCCCGAGCCCCAGTTTGAAGGGCAAACGAAAACGAAGCTCGGCAACAGCGAAGTGAAAAGCATCGTCGAGTCAGTTGTTGGGCCGCAACTTGCAGACTGGCTTGAGCAGAATTCTCCCGACGGCAAGAGAATCATCGAGAAGTGCCTCAAGGCCGCAGAGGCGAGGGAGGCGGCAAGAAAGGCCCGGGACCTGACTCGCAGGAAAAACGCCCTGGATTCGGGCGGACTTCCCGGAAAGCTGGCTGACTGTTCTATCGACGATCCCGAGCATTGCGAGCTTTACATCGTGGAGGGTGATTCGGCCGGGGGAAGCGCCAAACAGGGCCGTGACAGGCGTTTTCAGGCGATTCTACCCATCAAGGGAAAGATCCTGAACGTCGAAAAGGCCCGAATGCACAAGATCTTGGAAAACGAGGAGATCAGAGCGATTTTCACAGCTGTTGGGGCCGGTGTTGGCGAGGATTTTGATCCGGCCAAGGTTCGGTATCATAAGATCATCATCATGTGTGACGCAGACGTAGATGGTTCTCACATTCGCACGCTTTTGCTCACGCTCTTTTTCAGGCATATGAAGCCACTGATCGAGCTCGGTCATATTTACATTGCCCAGCCGCCACTTTACAAGGTCAAAAGGGGAAAACAGGAACACTATGCGTACGACGAAGAAGAAAGAGACGATATCATCAAACGCATAAAGAGCGAAAAGCGCCCGGCAAAAGAGTTGAAAACAGACCAAGCAGAAGAAACTCCACCCACGACAGAAGAAGGTGTCGTGATAAGTTCGGACGGCTTTGTCATTTCGCGTTTCAAGGGGTTGGGGGAAATGAACCCCGACCAACTGTGGGGGACAACCATGAATCCTGAGACACGAACCGTCCTCCAAGTGACCATTGAGAACGCCGCGGACGCCGATCGGACATTTTCCATTCTCATGGGCGACGAAGTAGAACCACGCAGAGAATTCATCGAGAAGAACGCCAAGTATGTGCGGAACCTCGACGTCTGATAAGCAGAACCAGGCATCGAACCGAAAAGTTAAAATGAACAGTAAGGAATCATGGCCCAGATAAACGAAAAAATTGTACCGGTCGACATTGAAGACGAAATGAAGGGGTCGTACATCGATTATTCGATGTCGGTCATCGTTGCGCGGGCGCTTCCCGATGTGAGGGATGGCCTGAAGCCTGTTCATCGACGTGTCCTTTATGGCATGCAGGATTTGGGCCTCATGCCAAATCGGCCTTATAAGAAAAGTGCGAGGATTGTCGGAGAAGTGCTTGGCAAATATCATCCGCATGGGGACACCGCGGTCTATGATACCATGGTGAGGATGGCGCAGGAATTCTCGCTGCGATATCCACTTGTCGATGGCCAAGGAAATTTTGGGTCTGTCGACGGCGATTCACCCGCAGCGATGCGGTACACCGAGGCGAGGTTATCACGCATCGCCGAGGAGATGTTAAAGGACCTTGAGAAAAACACCGTCAATTTCGCGCCGAACTTCGACGACACATTGCATGAACCGACGGTCATGCCTGCGCTTTTTCCAAACCTCCTTTGCAACGGCACCAGCGGTATTGCTGTGGGGATGGCCACGAACATCCCCCCGCACAACATCAACGAAGTAATCGACGGGTGCCTTGCTTACATCAAGGACTCCGCGATCAGCAACGAGAGGCTGATGAAGCACATTCTTGCCCCGGATTTCCCCACCGGCGGTATTATTTACGGCTATGATGGAGTCAAGGAGGCGTACACGAAAGGCCGCGGACGCCTGTTGGTTCGCGCAAAAGCGAGCATTGAAACAGGGAAGGGGGACCGTCAGCGCATTGTGGTGACAGAGCTTCCCTATCTCGTGAATAAGGCCGGATTAATTGAGAAAATTGCCGATTTAGTGAACGAAAAGAAGCTCGAGGATATCTCGGACATCAAAGATGAATCAGACCGCGACGGCATGAGAGTTGTCATTGATTTAAAGCGGGATGCAAACGCAGAGGTTGTTCTTAACAACCTGTTCAAGCACACGCAGATGCAGACGACATTTGGGATCAACATGCTCGCGCTCGTTGGTGGTCGGCCACAGACGCTGACGCTGCGTGAGATGATTCAACATTTCATTGAACACCGCAATGAAGTTGTTGTTCGGCGGTCAAAACATGAGCTCGACGAGGCCGAGAAGCGAGCCCATATTCTTGAGGGCTACATCATCGCGCTCGACAACATCGACGCGATCATCAAGCTTATCAAGCAATCCAAGGATGTCGAAACCGCAAAGCTTGGCCTGATGAAGAAGTTCAAGCTTTCTGAGATTCAAGCCAAGGCGATTCTGGATATGCGGCTGCAGAAGCTGACAGGCCTGGAGCGGAAAAAGGTCGAGGATGAATATCGCGAGACAATCAAACTTATAGAGCGTCTGAAAACGATTCTCAAGAGCAAGCAGCTTCAGCTGAAGATCATCGAGGAAGAGCTCGTTGAATTGAAAAAGAAGTACGGAGATGAACGCCGTACGGAGATTGTGTACAAAGCGGAAGAATTCAGCATTGAGGACATGATCGCCGAAGAGAACGTCGTCATTACGATCAGCCATCAGGGATATATCAAGCGATTGCCGGTGTCGGGATATCGGCGTCAGGCGAGAGGCGGAAAAGGAGTAACGGGAGCGTCAACGCGCGAAGATGATTTTGTGGCGCATGTTTTTGTGGCGAGCACGCACGACTATATCCTTATCTTTACGGATACGGGCAGGTGCTATTGGCTTAAGGTGTTCGAGATCCCGGAAGGCGGAAGAACGGCAAAAGGAAAACCAATTAACAGTCTTGTTTCAAAAGCAGCCGACGAGACCATAGCTGGATTTATCGGCGTGAAGGGTTTTGATGACGACCACTATATCCTGATGGTAACCGAATACGGACTGGTGAAAAAAGTCATCCTTTCGGAATTCAGCAACCCGAGAAAGTCCGGCATCACGGCAATGGGGTTGAAGAAGAACGACAAGTTGAAAGACGTAAAGCTGACAAACGGTAAACAGGATATTATCATCGGGACAAAAGAGGGTATGGCAATCCGGTTCCACGAGGGAGAGGCCCGGGCGATGGGAAGAACAGCTGCCGGTGTGCGGGGAATCCGCCTGGACAAAAAAGACAAAGTGGTCGGAGCGGTAACTCTTCATCGGAACGATACAACGATTCTGGTCGCAACCGACCACGGGTACGGCAAGCGCAGCGAAGCGTCAGAATACCGGGTGAGTCACAGAGGCGGGAAGGGGATTATCACCGTAAAGACATCCGACAAGACGGGTATGATGGTTGCGATCAAAGAAGTGACGGACACCGACGACGTGGTAGTGGTTACTTCCGGGGGAATGGTGATCCGCCAGCACGCTACGGATATTCGGGTTGCAGGCCGCAACACCCAGGGCGTTCGGCTGATCCGACTTGATGCAGGCGATGCAGTGGCCGATGTCGCGGCCGTGGTTGCTGAAGAAGCGGAAGACAGGAAATTGGAAGAAGCAGAGAAGGCGAGCAGCACCAAAGGGAACGGAATGAAAGACGGAAAGGATGCTCCAAAGGCCGGCGTTCGAGGAGCGAAGGAACAAGAGGGGGACCAGAAGCCAGGGAGCAAAGAACAGAAGTCAGAGCCCAGAGGGCAAAAAGGGAGCAGCCAAAATCCGAAAAACGGTAAGAAAGACAAGTAGTACCCGCTACAGGCGAGCCAACACAACCACCACTAAATCAACAAGTTAGTTCTTCTTCTTAAGAAGTCCCTTAAGGGCGTCGCCGGCCTTCTTCTTCAAGGCGTCTTCCTGCTTCTTTTTCTCCCCCTGAACCTTATCCTCCAACTCCTTCTTCTTTGCCTCGGCAAAAGCGATCTTGTCGTTTACCACACCCTCGTATGACTTAAGGCGGGCGGTTACCTCGTCTTTCTTCTGGTTGAACGACCGCTCGACCTCCTGACGCTTCTCGGCAATTTTTCGATCCAGTTTCTGGCGCAGTTCGTTGCGGAGGCGGTTCACCTCTTCACCAATGACCTTCTTTGTCCGATCGGCAAGCAGATTATCAAGGTCAGTTTCAAACGCTACATCGAGCCTGCCTTCCTTTTTCCAGAACCGCAGCAAAACATTAAACGAACGAACAGACTCCAGAACCTCGCGCACAAGACGTTCAACGGTATTACGCGCGGTGCGGTCAAAGGAGACAGTAAGAGCAGAAAGCGTGATCTTTGCATTTGCATCGAACTGATTTGCCGGAACCCTTGCAGCAATGGAAAACCGACCCACTGCATTTGAAAGTTTTGCCGGAACAAAGTCGGTCCGTCCAAGCGACATTTCCCCAATTGGAACGCCGGTCAATGAGGCTTTGTATGTATCCAGGGGCGAATCTTTTGTTCGATCAATCGAAGCATTCAGAGAGGCGTTTGTTCCCCGTCCCTGCGTCGCTGAAAGATTAACCGTCAAAGGAAGGCCGGTAATTCTTTGATTCGACGAGATGTCCCGAATTTCTCCGGTCGCATAAAAATAGTTCGGATCCTGCTCCCTGTCGGTTCCCCCCGAAATGACGACCTTCCTAATCCAGAATTTTGGGTATGATTTTTCAGCCGGGAAGTGGATTGTCTGACCGCGCATTCGGGGCGGGTTTGCATCCTCGGGTTTTGAATCGGAGTTCTTGATGTGGTTCTGGGCAAAATCAATCCAGTAAAGGTACTCGCTGGCGCTTGAAAGAATATCCTTTCCGAGCAGCAACTCGGCAAGTCCCTGCATGCTCACATCGGGAAGACGAGCGAGCTGGAGGACATTCTGAAAATCCTGTCGTGCCAGATCATCAATAACGCGCACAGAAGCCGATAATCGGTTCACCTCGTCGGAGAGCGCAGACTTACGGCTTGTGAACGTCTGGCTGATGTCCCTGATTCCCCGTTGAGCATCGTTGACGTTCTTCAAAGCCGTCGTGATACTCTCAACCGACTTCAGTTCGTTGACATTGATTGCCTTGATCTTTCCCTCGATCTCGGTCGCGGTTACTTTCGTTTTTTCGATGTCCGCCAGAGTTGTCTGCCATTGTTGAGAGGCCTGTGCGATCTGAGTTTTCAGCGAATCAATATGACGAACCGATTGAAGATTCTGAACATTCAACAGGCTGTCGATATTGAGCTGTTTTCGGAGCTGGTCAAGATCAAAGACAGGGGTGGATTTCTTTTTCTCCTGAACAAGATTGTCGGCTTGTGCCGCAAGAGAAGGTTCCGAGGATGGCTGAGTCGAGGGCTCAGGCCGAGGTTCAGGTTCCTTCGGGATCGCACCATCGCTTGTTCTCTTTGTTCCAAGAATCATATTATTTGCTTCCATCGTTTCAATAATATATTTGCCACGGAGAAGCTGGCCGAAGTTGAGGGCGAACTTCACGCGACCCGTTTCGAAAGTGTTTTTCCAGGTGTCTCGGGGATTGGCGACCTGCAAGCGGGCGAATTCCATGCCGACCGGGGAGAGGGTCAGACGAAGATTGTCGATTTCAACTTTGGCGCCGACAGCGGATTCTCCTGCGAGCTCAAGCCCCGCCTCAACCCAGCCGTCGAGGAAGAAATACAACACCAAAACAAGTATTATTGCAGGAACAACCATGAAGTAGACAAATTTCTTTCTCATGTCACACCCCCCAATCGCGGACTTTTCGATACCACGTCACAAAGGAATTCTTGCTCAGGACCTGATAGATCTTCCATTTTTCGACACGAGGGAAGAGATGTGTTCGGTATGCAACCACAAAGCGTTTCATGCCGATGTAGACCGCAGGCGCCAGGATAATCGCTCCCGCCAGGCTGCCAAGGACAAGCGTATTGTTGAAGCGCGTGAGCGGCGCAATTGGGGCGTTATAGAGCGCCGTCCAGAGGTCGTGGAGGCCGTCGACCTGCACGAGAAGAAAATAGCCAATCTGATGGAAGAAAGGATCGAGCAGGTAGGCAACTAGAGCGAAAAGCGTAAAAGCCAGGAAGGCAGCGGAGAGATTCACATCAAAAACAAAAATTATCAGCCATACACAAAGTCCCTGTAGTGTCAGCGTTGGAGACAGACCGACGATAGAACCAAGAGCGAATCCGCCGGCAACCTGACGCGGGGTTTGTCCTGCACGGAGAATCTTGATAAAGTTCGAGAGAATCTGGAGCCAGAACATAGGAAGACCGTGAATTGTGAATAGTCAATCGTGAATCGTTCTACTGCGTACGGCAAGATAGGGGAACGAAAGGATGGATTCAAGGGAGGGGGAACATGAAACGGTGTGACGATGTCGGCAATATAGGGGAGATTAGAGAGGAGGATTAAAGCAAGGGGGATTAATGGAGTATTGTTCCGACGGGACCCCTTCGGGGAAAAATGGATTAAGGTGAAAACAGCGAAGGATTACCCATGGTGGAAAGAGACCCGGAGCGCGATGTCCGGGTCACCGACCAAGAATGCTAGGTAGAGCGGAGTGCGTTGACGATGTTCAACCTGGCAGCACGTATCGAGGGGAGAAACCCTCCGGCAAAGCCCATGATGATTGCGAAAATCACTCCAAAGAAAATAGTCCACGCCGTGAGAGCAAAGGTGAACTCCAACTCGGAAAAGGAGCCAAAATTCATTGTTGAGACCTGCACAAACTGAAGGAACGACGCCAGGAACATTCCAGCCGCAGCTCCTGCGAGAGAGAGAAGAAACGATTCGATAAGGAATGCCGTTAAAACGCTTCTGCGCTTAAATCCGAGGGCCCTCAGGGTTCCGATTTCAACGGTACGATTGGCAACCGCCGCATACATGGTGATCATGGCACCGATGATTGCACCAACGCTGAAGAACACGGTGATGAAGATTCCAAGCACACTGATAAAAATGGACATGAATTCCGACTGTTCTTCGAAGAAAACCCTCTCAGATTTCGCCTCGAATTGCTGGAGCCGGTTATCATCGGCGAAGGCCTTTTTCACCAATTCAAGCTGGTCGGGATTGGCCATGCGGAACGTGACCGTTGAATAGGATCCACCGCGGCGGAACGCATCCTGCAACTGGCTGACATCTCCCCACATCTCGGAATTGAAGCCATCGCCTCCGGTTTCATAAAGGCCTACGATTGTCCACACGTCTCCGGCGAACTTGATAGTGCTGCCCAGCTGTGCACCATTGAACCGTCTTGCGATTGAGGATCCCACAATAATTTCCCGGGCGCCCCAATTGAACATCCTTCCTTCTTTGATCCGGACTTGAGGACGTAGTTGAAATGCTGCAGCTGAAACGCCACGCACGGTCACGTTGCTTATTCCCCCGTTGGTTCCAATCTTCTCAAGATTGATAACCACCACCACATCTCCCGAGATGATAGATCTGCCATCCACGCCCCGGGCGATTTGTGGAAGAGAGGAGATCACACCATACACATCGCTGGTGATGATGCTCGATATTTCCCCGTTTGCTGCTTTTCTCGCTACGAGCACATTTTCACTGGATCCAGTCCCTCTCAGTGTCTGACGAATGCCGTCGGACATCATAAGAACGGAAGTGAAGACGAAGACGACAAGGGCGACACCCAGCACCGTAATGGCGGTCGTCAACCGTCGCGTGAAAAGACTTCGCACGATGTATTTCATTGGGATTTTCATGCAGGATCCTCTTAAAAAACAGAACAGACCTAGGAAGAAAAAAGAGAACCGGTTATCATCCTACAAATCTCAAACCGTCCACAATTGATGTTCGTAGCGCCCGTTGTACCGGGAAAAGGGACGCAACAATACCGACAACCAGGGCTGAAAGACCTGCCATCACCAACGTCGTGGGCTCGACATAAAAGACCGGGAACCAGGACTTGGGAACGGCGATCGAGAATACGCCCACCAGCGGATACGTCAACAAGAGCCCCAACGCACCGCCAAGGGCGGAAATAACAAGGGACTCACCGGCAATAAGCCCAAGAAGATGTTTTCCCGAGAACCCGATGGTTTTCAGGACGGCATATTCCTTTGTGCGCTCGCGGGCTGACATGATCATTGTGTTTCCAAGCACCAGCAGGATAATCCCGATAATAACGAAAGAAATAAAGTTCAGGAGCGTGATAATCAAGCTCGTTCCCTGAATGAATCCCTCCTGGAAGGCCCGCTCGGTTTCTGTTTTTGTTTCGGCCCGGGAATTCTTAAAGAGATTATCCACCTGCTCAGAAATCGTAGCTGATTGATTCGGATCATTGATCTTGATGATGTACCAACCCACGTCGCCCTCGCGCCCCGGCATTTCCTGTTTCATCCGTTCGTCCACGTACTCCCAATGAAAATAGAATTGTGTACCGTCGACCGTTTTGTCGCGCGGCTGATAAATTGCGCGCACAACAAATTCCCATTTTCCGGGATAGATATCTCCTTCAATCGGAATGACATCTCCGATTTTGAAACCGTATTGTTGTGCGAGATCGGCACCCATAACACAGGCATTGCGTTCCTTTTTGAATGCTTCCAACTGATCGGGAGGCACTATAAACTCCGGATAAACTTCGAAAATCGTTTCGGCGTCAACAGCCATCCGTGGGAAGAACTGGGATTTGTCAATGTACACGCCCCCGAACCAGTTCGCGTAGGATACAGTCTCCACTCCCGGGATCCGTGCAATACGATCACGATAGGCGTACGGGAGCGGGAATATAAAGGAGATGGAATTGCGCGTCACGAGCCGGTTTGCCGCGGACATCTCAACACCGGCGTACCACGCGGTGACCACGGTTCGAAGGAAGCCAAACGCCACAACAGCGATGGAAATACCCAGAATTGTGAGAAACGTCCGAAGCTTGTGCCGGAGGGCATTCTTGAACATCAGTTTGAACACTTTCATCGGGAAACCCTCCTATTGAAGTTCACCCTTGTCGAGATGGCGGGATGTGTGGGCACGTTCGGCAGCGCGGGGATCGTGCGTGACCATAACGATTGTTTTCTTGTATTCCTTGTTGAGGCGGCCGAGCAACGTAAGGATCTCCTCTGCCGAGTTCTTATCGAGGTCGCCCGTCGGCTCATCAGCCACGAGGATGGTGGGATCGGTTGCGATCGCACGGGCAATTGCGACCCGCTGTTCCTGCCCTCCAGAAAGCTGCTTGGGATAGTGATGCATGCGGTCGGTAAGGCCCACAACGGTTAATGCAGCCTCCACATGTTCCCTCCGCT
>Ga0209521_10002822_pt1 | contig 14139 bp, 15 predicted proteins | sample Rifsed19ft4_FD_184016 | JGI IMG/M metagenome (GOLD analysis project Ga0209521, IMG submission 184016) | Soil microbial communities from Rifle, Colorado, USA - sediment 19ft 4 (version 2) | ecosystem: Environmental > Terrestrial > Deep subsurface > Rock core/Sediment | place: Rifle, Colorado... | reverse complement strand
TTCAGGCTGCTCAAAAAGCTCCATATGCGAGGCGTCGAGGAGCGAGGAACGAGTCGTACTCTTCATGTACGTCGCAGTGACGAGCGACGAAGACAACAAAGCAGATGGAGCTTTTTCAGCAGCCTGCCCAAGGTACGCCATGCGACAACGAAGAGAGGCCAAAGGCCCGCCAGGGGCATTTGGCCGTAGAGTTCAGATTGAAGCAGCCTGCCGCAGACGCTCTTTATCCGCACCCCGCTCAAACGGTTTTTCCCTGCTGGAACTTATCGCCGTAATCGCCGTTATAGGTCTAATGCTCGCTGTCGTTTTTCCGAGGCTCTATGGACTTCAGGACCGTTATCTGGACTCTGACGCCGAGAGGCTCGCCCTGTTTCTTTCGTACGCCGGCGAGAAGGCCGCGAGCTCGAGGACGTATTACAGGGTGGGCTTTGACCTGCATGGCGCGAGGATAGGCATTGAGATCTCCCCTGACGGCAAGGAGTTCGCGCCCTCTACCGACCCGGCCATACGCGCGTTCAATCTGAAGGACGGAGTTGACATAGGAGAGGTCTCGGCGCCGGGGCTCGGCAAGGTCACTCGGGGCCAGGCCAGCATATTGATGGCGCCCACAGGGGCGCCTTTCTTCGAGGTCGCGCTCGTCTCAGGCGGCAGGAGGACGATAGTGACCTACAACCCCTATACCGGCAGGGCAGCCGTATCGAAGGGCCATGATGATGCAGCGAAGCGATAGCAAGGGCTTTACGCTCATAGAGGTAATGGTAGCCCTCGCCATACTCTCCGGGGCGGTATTCATGCTCATAGGGAGCTTCAATTTCCATCTCGGGGCTTCTGAGCGGAGCCGCGCCGAGGTGCTCTCTACCGTGCTCGGCATGGAGAAGATCGAGGAGATGCGCCTTGCGGGGGGCGCAAGCGGACTTGAAGGCGGCTTCGGCGAGGCGTACCCGGAGTTCAGTTGGACACTTCTGGAGGAGGATTCCGGACTGAAGGGCGTAAAAAGGCATGAGCTCAAGGTTACGAACGGGAAGGGGGCCCCTCTCTCTCTTGTCTATTTCAGCAAAGAGGAATAGCGGCTTTACGCTGATCGAGGTGCTCGTGGCGGTTGCGCTCACGGCAGTGCTGCTCGCGGCCCTCTATGGGGCATTTTTCTCGATAGCCGGGGCAGGGGCATCGGCAAACAGGGCCTCGACCCGGTATGCAGAGGCTGGGAGGTTCCTCGAGAGGTTCGCTATAGAGACGAGGTCAGCCTATTACAGGAGGGACAACCCGTATACCCTCTTCGAGGGAGAACGGACGAGCCGCCACTCCGAGGTGGCCTTTACCTCCTTTACCTTTCCGCTGGGCTCAGGGGACGCGCCCGGTAGCGACCTTATCGCAATCAGGTATTCCATAGAGAAGGACGGAGAGAGAAGGCACCTTGTGAAAGAGGTCTGGAGCCCTTATACCGGGGGCATGATGAGCTTCCGGGCCGTGGAAGAGATAGGAGACTTCGAGGTGAGCTTCTTTAACGGCAAGGACTGGTCAAAGGCCTGGGACGCGAAGCTCGAAGGGACGCTCCCCAAGGCCGTGCGCGTGAAGCTCATCTTATCCACAGGGGAAGAGCTGGTACAGACGTCCGGTCCCATGATAAGATAGATTATTAATTAAATCAGGCAACTATGCGTTTTATAGATGAAATCAGGAACAGTGAAAGGGGCATAGCGCTGGTAACGGTCCTCCTGGTCGTGGCGTTGCTCACGACACTTGTGACCGATTTCATCTACAGGAGCTATATCTCGTCGAGCAGGGCCGCGAACTTCAGGGACTCTGCCAGGGCAAGCCTCCTTGCCAGAGACGGCGTCACGCTCGCGAGGGCCGGGCTCGAGGAGCTTACAAGGAAAGACCCGTTCCTCGTAATGGACGAGGGGGGCATGGTCTTTTCCAAAACGGTCGCGGAGGGGCTTCGGATAGATGTCAGGGCCACAGACGAACGCTCGAGGGTCTCTGCCCGCATAGCCTATCCGTTGACCGGAGTGATAGAGCCAAAGGCGCACGGGAGCTACTCGAGGCTCTTGAAGGCCGTGAGGATTAGCGACGCCTCGCTCGTTGACGCCCTGGCGGACTGGATAGACAACGACAGCTCTCCGAGGCCGTGGGGCGCTGAGGAGCACCACTACAAGGCCCTTTCAACGCCCTATAAGCCGAGGAACAATTACGTGGAGAGCGTTGACGAGCTCAGGCTCGTAAAGGGCTACGACAGCGAAGTCTTGAACGCCATCGGGCAATATGTGACGCCGTACAACCCTGACGGCCTCATAAACATCAATACGGCGCCCAAGCCCGTGCTCATGTCCTTGACGGACGAGATGACCGAGGCGCTCTCCGACGAGATAATAAAGCACCGGAAGGGCGTACCCTTCAGGGACAGGTCGGATGTAATGAAGGTGCCGGGCTTTGCGAGGATAGGCTTCAGCCTTCAGGACCGCGTGACGACCACGAGCAGCGCCTACAGGGTATACTCGAAGGCAAGGTCCGGAGAGGTGGTCCGCGAGGTCGAGGCTGTAATAGAGCTCAATGGAAGGGTCCTTTACTGGAGGGAGATGTAGATGCGCAAGGTCCTTATTCTGGACATAGGCAAAGAAAAGCTCTGGGGAGGGGTTTTTTCCTCGGTGAAGCCCGAGGCAAAGGGCTTTGTCTCGGCAAAGATAAAGGCTGCCGAGGGCGGCCTCAGGGAGGCGTTCTCAGAGGTCATAGCCATGCTCGCCGGGAAGAAAGGGGCCGTGGCATTTGACAGGGTGCTCGTTAGCGTCCCGGCAGAGGAGCTCTCGATAAGGATAGTCGAGATGCCGTTCAGCGAACGCAGGAAGGTGCGCGAGGCCCTGCCCTTCGAGCTTGCGGGCCTGCTGCACGTCGAGGTAGAGGAGGTCGTCACCGACGCCATACAGCTCGGCGGCAACAGGTTCCTCGCCATCGCGGTCGAAAGAAGGCTCATAAGAGGCTATCTGGATACATTAAAGTCATTGGGCATAGACCCTTGCTGGATGGGCTCAGGCCTCTTCGCGGTCCCGGCCCTCGCGGCTGACCTCTACGGCGCGGATGGGGTAAAGGCCCTTCTCCTGCCAGGGGCCATGGCTGTCATGGAAGGGGCAAGCCCGCGCCTTTTCAAGGCAACGAGAAGGATCGACGGGGTCCGCCTCGGCGCGTCATTCCTCGAGTACGATGGCCTCGCCATAGACGAGGTCCATTACGCGGGATGGGACGAGGCGGCATTGAGGGAGATATTCGACTCTTCGACTCTCATCCCCATGGACCTGCCCGAGGGCTGCCCGCCTGAGGCCGCGCCGGTCTGGGCCCTCGCGCTCATCGAGGCAAAGGGCCTGCTGAACGAGACTGTGAACTTCAGGCAGGGCGAGTTCGAGTACACGCGGGACAGGGCCTCTTTCATGAGGGGCGTGAGGATAGCGGCCGGGCTCGCGGCGGCGCTCCTTCTGCTCGCTCTCGGAGACCTCTACGTCAGGTATCAGGGGCTCTCGGCAGAGCTCGAGTCATACAGGCTCTCCCTGAGGTCGTCATACGTCGAGCTCTTCCCGGGCGAGCGGAACGTATCAGACCCGGTATATCAGCTGGAGGCGAAGATAAAGACCCTTGAGAAAGAGGGCGCTTCGATTGGCATGGGCGGCATGGGCGTCGATGTCCTCGACGCCCTCAAGGGAATAGCCGAGGCCACGCCAGAGGGCGCCGGCATAAAGATAACGGAGCTTGCCATTGCCAATGACGGCAGGGTTGTGGCAAAGGGAGAGGCCGCATCCTTCGAGGCGGCCAGCAGCCTTAAGGATTCGCTCGCAAAGGGGCCGTTGCGGGACGTTAGCCTGAATGAAACCAGGGCAAGGCCAGAGGGCGGGGCGTCATTCAGCATCAACGCTTATTTGAGGTAGATCGTATGGAGATGAGCATAGCTTGGACAAGACACCTGTTGAACAATGCTCTGAAGGGCGGACTGGACAGGAGGAGGGCCATCAGGTACGCCCTCTACGCCGGAGTCCCAATAGTGATCGTGCTTGCCGGTTTCGGGCTCTACGGCAGGTATGCGCACCTTAAGAGGGCAGTTGCGGCAGGCGAAAGGAATATCGCTGTTATGGAGGCGATGAAGATGGAGTATATAGAGAAGAAGGCGGCGTTCGACGCTGTGGCGTCAAGGATGGGTGCTAAAACGGAGTCCCCGGTGGCGGTAGTCGAGGAGCTGGCAAAGAGGACAGGCACCAAGGAGAGGATAACCTCCATAAAGCCCCTTGAGGAGAAGAGCGCCGCCGGATATACGGACAGGCCCGTGGAGGTGAAGGTCGAGTCAATAGACATGAACCAGCTCGTGAACTTCTTCTACCAGGCCGCTAACGGCGAGAGGCTCGTCGTCATAAGGGACCTCACAATAAAGGAGAGGTTCGAGAACAGAGATCTCGTGGACGCCACGTTTACGGCGTCACTCGTAAGCCGCAATTAACAGCCAGTGTGAAGATTTTCTGGGGGAACCTTTCTGTAGAAAGTTTCCCCCAGACCCCCTTCAAAGACTTTTAGTTCCCGTTCGCCCCCCCGAGAACTTATGGGGGGGCGAACGGGAAGAATTAAAAGTTTTTGGAAAGAGTTTGAGAGAACCTTTTTACAAAAAGGTTCTCTCAAGAATCTTTACTCAGGCCTGTTAAGTATAAGCGACAGCAGGAATATGACGAGGGCGATGAGGACTATCGTCCCTCCGCTCGCGAGGTCCATGTAGTACGACAGGAAAAGTCCTGATATGACCGACACGAGCGAGAAGAGGATGGATAGTATAATCGTGTTCCTGAAGCTCAGTCCGAACTGCTTGGCGCTTACGACAGGAATGACCATTAGCGCGCCTATGAGTAGTATCCCGACTATCCTCATTGAGAGCGATATGGTGACCGCCGCCAGCACGACTATGAGGAGGTTCAGTCTCCTTGCCTTCACCCCGCCCGCCTCGGCGAACTCCTCGTCGATCGAAACGAGGAAGAATTCCTTATAAAGAAGGACGATGGCCAGGAGCTCGCAGACGAATACCGCTCCGAGCATGTACAGGTCCACGGGGCCTATCGTCGAGATGCTGCCGAAGAGGTAGCTCAGGAGGCTCACATTGAGCCCCTTCGCGAGGCTTATGATGACGACGGCTACGGCGAGGCTCCCGGAGAGGAATATGGCGAGTATGGACTCCGCGAAGAGGCTTTTGACCGCGCGGAGCTTCTCTATGGCAATGGCGGCAAGGGTCGAGGCAGCCAGCGCTGAAACGACCGGCTGGGAGTTTGTGAGTATGCCGATGGCCACGCCGACGAGCGATACGTGGGCGAGGGTGTCCGCCATGAGCGAGTACCTGCGCACGACGAGGAAGACGCCTATGAGCGGGACTATTATCGATATGAGTATCCCGGCCGCAAAGGCCCTCAGCATGAAATCGAGCTGGAATATTTCGGGCATTTAATTCCTTTAAAAGTTGATAAAAACTTCGATTCTGGTCAGGCTGCTAAAAAAGCGCCAGTCGTACTATTCTTGTACGTCGCAGCGACTCGCTTCTGAAGCCAACGCAGCAGATGGACTTTTTCAGCAGCCTGCTTAGTGGCCGTGCAGGATGAACTTTACCTTTTTCCCGTATAGCTCCTGCATGTACTCCTCGCTTATGAACTTCTTGGGCGAGCCGTGGCATACGAGCTTCCTGTTCAGGCACAGTACCGTTTTTGTCTGGTGGGCGACCACGTCGATGTCGTGCGAAATGAGGAGCACGGTTATCCCGAGGTTGCTGTTCAGGTCCTCTATGAAGGTGTAGAACTTCTCCTGCGAGGTCACGTCGACGCCGACGTCAGGCTCGTCGAGTATGAGTATCCTGGGCTCGCTTGAGAGCGCCCTCGCGATGAATACCCTCTGGCGCTCGCCTCCGGATAGCTCCCCTATGAGCCTCTTTTTGATGTTTGCCACGTCGGTTATCTCCATCGCGTGCTCAACCGCCGCCCTGTCGTCTTTTGAGAAGCGCTTCAAGAGGCCGAGCCTCGCCGTCCTGCCGCTCCTGACTATCTCCTCGACGGTCGCGGGGAAGTAGACCTCGGCCATCGCCCTCTGAGGAACGTACCCGATGAGGTGGCGCCTGCCGAATCGGGTCCCGGGCTCCCCGTATATCCTGACCTCGCCTGTAGCGGGCTTGAGGAGCCCGAGGATTATCTTGAAGAGGGTGGTCTTGCCTCCGCCGTTCGGGCCAATGATGCCGAGGTATTCGCCCTCTTCGACCGCGAAGGTGATGTTCTCGAGGACAGGGGTGCCGTTGTAGCTGAAGCTCACGTCCCTGACCTCTATGCAATTGACCTTTGTCATCTGCAATCGAGCGCCTTCCTCAGGTTCTCAAGGTTGTCCCTCATTAAAGTAATATAGTCCTTGCCCGCCTTCGCCTCATCCGTGGTAAGCCCCTCGATGGGGTTCAGGACAAGGGTCTTGGCGCCCGTCTCCCTCGCGACCGCCTCAAGCGCGGCGGGGCTCGAGAGAGGCTCGGTGAAGATATATTCGATCCGCTTCTCCCTCACGAGCCTTGTTATCTCGGCCATCCTCCTGGGCGAAGGCTCCTCGCCGGAGGTTATTCCGCTTATCGGGGTAATATTCAGATTATACCTCGCTCCGAGGTACCTGAAGGCGTCGTGAGCCACTACGATATCCTTTTTGGCGCAGTTTGAAAGGCCTGCCCTGTACTCCTGGTCGAGCCTCCCGAGCTCCTTTATGAACGCCTCCGAGCTCTCCATGTACTGGTCTTCCCTCGCGGGGTCGATTTCAATGAGCTTGTCCCGGATTATCCCGGTCATTCGGACGGCCAGCAGGGGGTCGAGCCAGATATGCGGGTCTGAAGTACCGTGCCCATCCTCGTGAGCGCCTTCTTCGGATCCCATGAGCTCAAAGCTGTTGGCAAGCTCGAGGGTAGCCACGCCCTGCCTTTGAAGCTCGGGCGAAATGCGCCCGGCCCATGGGTCAAAGCCGCCTCCCATGAACGCGAAGAGGCGCGCGGTGGAGGCCCTCTTTATGTCCTTTGGCGTAGGCTCGAACTCGTGGGACTCCACACCCGGCGGGGTTATGCTCTCGACAACTACCCTGTCCCCGCCAGCCTTGCCGATGAAATGGGCGATGGTGTAGAAGCTCGCCGTCACATTGAGCCTGTCGTCCTTTAACGTCTGCGGCTTGCGTTTCATGGCGACATAGGCAGCGGCGGCAATGAGGAGGCCGAGTATTATGAAGAGGACGGCTATCTTCCTTGGCGTGTTCATCGGCATGCCTGGCATATCCCCAGGAATTCGAGCGAATGGTTCAAAACATGAAAGCCGGTGGATCTGCGAATCTTATCCTCCTGCTCCTCGAGGTGGGCCTCCAGGACTATGTCCTCGACCATCTTGCACTTCAGGCAGATGAGGTGGTGGTGATGGTCGAGGGACGAGAGCTCGTACCTTTTGACCCTCTCGTGCAGGAACTGGATCTCCTTGATTATCCCGGTGTCCTTGAGAAAGGCCAGCTCCCTGTAGACGGTGGTCTTGTTGAAGGAGGCCTTCTTCTCCTCCAGCCTGGCTATAATGTCGGCTGCCGACAGGGGGAGGGTGGAGCCGAGGAATATCTCAACAACGGCCTTCCTCAGGCGCGTGAGCCTGAAGCCGCCTTCGGAGAGGGCGGATAGTATGTCGTCGAGTTTTTGCGCCATGAGTCGAGTTTAATGCAACTAAGTTGCATCTGTCAACTTTAATCTGCGTTTAACGGAAAGCCTCTTAGATTTATCCGGAAGATTGGAATCGGGTCTACTGGAGGAGGCAGGTATGCGCAGGGAAGCTCTGAAGCCCATGGGCGTGGTCTCGACAGCCGTCTTTTTCCTCTCTCTGGCGGCGTTCGCAGCAAGGATCGCGATTTAAGGATCCGGCCTCGGCGCGACGAGCTTTCTGAGTATCGCCGTCCTTATGCCGGTTCCCTCAAGAAGGCCAGGCATCTTTCCCGGGTCTTCCTTCTTCGTGAAAAACCTCGGGTCCTTCGAGAGCATGAGGCCGTCCTTCACCGCCGGGTCAGGCTCGTCAACGGGCGTATAATGGACAGGGATGAAGAGGCAGGGCTTTATTACCTTGAGGGCCTCCGCGATATCGCTCAAAGAGATATTCCAGGTATTGTCCGCTATCGGCATTATGGCAGCGTCGACTTTGCCCAGCCAGTTCATCTCCGGTATAAAGGACGTATCCCCGGCAAAATAGACCCGCTGCCCGGCGACCTCGATCAGAAAGCCGCAGCCCTCTCCCTTCATGTGGAATCCCCGTTTCGTGTAGGCCTCTACTCCAGTGACCCTGGCAATTCCGAAATCAACGGTCTGGCCGACCTTGATCGTCCTCGCGCCCTTGATGTCGTGGACGCAGTATTTTATATAGCTCTCGTGAAAGGCCGCGACCCTGGTATTTTCATTCCTGATGGGCGTTATGAACTCCGGCAGGCAGTGGTCTACGTGGTGATGGGTAATGAGGATGAGGCCGGCGGGGGGAGGGGAATCGTCGAGCATCACCGGGTCGATATATATGACTGCATTCCCGGCGGTGAGCCTCATCGATGACTGACCGAGCCATTCGTATCTTATCCCGTTATGGACTATAGCCTCATCAAGGACCATGCGCTTCCTCCTTCGCTCAAGATTATCTCATACAAAGCCCAGTGAATATGATTTAAGTTAGCCGGGCTGGAAGCCGGCCGTCTAATTATCCTTTAATCTCGCGCTAATTATAATGGGGGCGTATCAAGGCAAATAGAAGCGCCATCCCCCGGGCCGGAGAGGCCCGCGAACATACCCGTACCGAATCCTTCTAAAATTCTGTTCCCGCTCCCCAGCCCGCCTTTTTTTGGGTATAATTCCACCTGGACGGATTTCCGGTCTTGACAAAATCCGCGCGAGTTATTATAGTAAGCACTCACTTACTTACCTGCCCGGGGGCTCCCATTATGAAAGCAAGGGTCCAGAAGACCGTCCGCAAACCCTCCCAGGCCGGGCCCCGGAAGGCCCGCGCGCCCAAGAGGATGACGGGCGAGGAGCGCAGCCGCCAGATAGTGCGCGTCGCCGCCGGGCTTTTCGCCAACAAGGGCTTCAAGGGCACCACCACCCGCGAGATAGCGCGCAAGGCCGGCATCAGCGAGGCGGTCATCTTCAAGCACTTCTCCTGCAAGGAAGACCTCTACAAGGCCATAATAGACCTATGCTGCGCTGACCATACCGGGCAGTCCAGGCTCATGGCCGGGCTCCACGGCAAGCATGGCAGAGAGGTCTTTTTGTCAGTGGCCGAGTTCCTCCTCGACGAGCACGAGAACGACCCTACGTTCCTTCGCCTCTTCACCTATAGCGCCCTTGAGCAGCAGTCCCTCTCAGAGCTTTTCATACAGACGATGGGCGCCCAGCTCCTCGAATTTCTCGAGGGGCATATAAGGGAGCTTGCGGCAAAGGGCGCGTTCAAGGCCGCGGACCCGGCCATATGCGCGCGGGCCTTTCTCGGCATGGTCATCCACTTTGTCATGGCCCAGGAGCTTTACGGCTTCAAGCGCCGTTTTACAAGGCCCAATAAACAGGTCGCCGAGACATTCGTAGACATCTTCTTTGAAGGCATGAGGAGGAGGTAAGCACACCATGGCAGTACCAGGCAATTTTACGAGCTCTTTTTGCACTAAGATGTACGTCCTTTTCGCGGCCGCCGTCTTCATCGCCCTGCCAGCAGGCGCTCTCGCCCAGGACAGGGTAGTGAAGATCGACGAGGCATACAGCCTCGCTGTCGCGAACCATGAGAGGGTGGCCATCGCCGGAGAGGAGATAAGGCAGGCCGAGGCCGACCTCAGGAAGGCGGTGTCCCGGATACTGCCCAACCTTACGGCAGAGGCCAGCTATACGAGATATACCGCCGAGAAGGGCTCCGGCACCTTCATAATCCAGCCCGAATCGGCCAAGAACGCCGAGCTCCGCCTCACGCAGCCGCTCTATTCGGGCGGCAAGGAATGGGCGACCCAGAGGCAGGCCAAGCTCCAGATAAGGAGCAGCCGCGAGGGGCTCGAAGGCGCCAAGGAGGACGTCCTGCGCGACACCTCGCGCGCATATTACGGTGCCTTGAAGGCCATGAAGACGGTCGAGATCCAGAAGGCGGCATTGAAGCGCGCGGACGAGAGGCTCGAGGTAGCGAAGGCGAGGCTCAAGGTAGGGGAGGTCACCAGGTCCGCCGTGCTCAGGGCAGAGGCTGAGAGGGCAGGGGCCGAGGCAGACCTCATAAAGGCGGTGAACGGCCTCGATAACTCTCTGGAGCTCCTGCAGAGGATAACCGGCGTGCGGGAGAGGATAAGGGTCGAGGAGCCCGCTGCCCAGCCTGCCGTGGCCCTCGCGCCCGATGAGCTGGTCGAACAGGCCATGAAGGAAAGGACCGATTACAACCAGAGGACGTTCGAGGAGAGGGCGGCTGACGAGGGCATAACCATAGCCAGGGCGGGGTTCAAGCCGTCCTTGCGCCTCGAAGGCCTCTATTCCTGGCGGGACCAGGACCCGGCGACTACCTTCTTCCAGGAGAACAGCGCATCCGCCACGGTGAGGCTTACATATCCCCTCTTCGAGGGGTTCCTGAGAAGGGCCGAGCTCTCCGAGGCAAGGAGCAGCCTCCGTCAGGCGGAGCTCAGAAGGCTCGGCCTCAAGCGCGACATAGAGGTGCAGGTCAGGGAGGCGGTTAACAACGTAAAGGCCATAGAGGCCCTCACGGAGTCATTCAGGCGGCAGCTCGCCTTCGCTGAAGAGGACTACAGGATGGTCTTCGAGCAGTTCAAGTTCGGCGTGGCGACGACCCTGGATGTCATAGACGCCGAGAACACGCTCGTCTCGGCCCAGAGCTCTCTGTCGAACGCGGTATACGACCTTGAGCTCGCCAAGATAGACCTTAAGTACTCGACAGGGGCCCTCATAGAGGGCACTGAAGAATAGCAGGCGGGGTGAATATGAAGGGGCTTAAATCTGCTTTTATCCTAATCGCCATCGCGGCGCTCTCTATACAGGGCTGCTCAAAGAAGGATGCCCAGGGGCCGCCCAATGGGCAGGCCGGCGCTCAAGCGGCCAAAGAGCTCAAGGTAACTACTACCTCTATAGAGGGCAGGACCGTTGAGAGGTCGATAGAGGCCATAGGCACACTCGCGGGCTGGGACGAGGTCGTCGTATCGAGCGAGGCCGCGGGGACGGTGCGGGAGATAAAGGCAGACCTGGGCGACAGGGTAAGGCCGGGCCAGGCGATCGCGGTCCTTGACCAGAGGGAGGCGAAGCTCGCATACGAGCAGGCGAGGGCAGCGCATCAGACGAGCTTGAAGGTCCTCGAGCGCGAGCGGGCAACTCTCGAAGAGACCAAGAAGAACCACGCGAGGTACGAGGAGCTCTTCAAGAGGGAGATGGTCTCTGCGAGCCAGTACGACGACATGAGGACGCGCTTCGACGTCGCGGCGGCCCAGTTCCATCAGGCTGAGTCAGGCGTGGCAGAGGCGGAGGCGAGGCGCTCCCTTGCCGGCAAGAGGCTTGGCGATACGGTCATCAAATCGCCGATCGAAGGAGAGGTAAGCAGGCGCGTCATATCGGCAGGAGAATATATAAACGAGAAGGCCCCGGCCTTTACCGTCGTGTCGACCGGGACGCTGAAGTTCAAGGGAACGGTAGCCGAGTCCTCTGCCCCCGAGGTAAGAGCGGGGCAGGAGGTGCAGGTCACCGTCGAGGCATTCAAGGACAGGGTCTTCAAGGGAAGGCTTACGAGGATAAGCCCCGCTGTCGACGTTCGCACGCGCACGCTCGAGGTCGAGGCGTCCGTGCCCAACCAGAACGGCGTATTGAAGCCGGGCTTTTTCGCCAAGGGCCGGATATCAGCCCGGAAGGAGGCCAACGTTGCCTTTGTGCCGGAGTCTGCCGTCTACTCCTTCATAGGCATAAACAAGGTATTCGTAATAGACGGCAAGACCGCGAAAGAGCGTATGGTAGCGGTGGGCGCAAGGGACAGGGGCTTTGTGGAGATAAGCGGAGAGGGCATAGAGCCCGGACAGACTGTGGCGACGTCAAACCTCGCGAACCTCTTCGAGGGCGCGGCAATCACAATACAGAAATAGGCCTATGTCACTCTACGAGATATGCATAAAAAGGCCGGTATTCGCGACCATGCTCATCATGAGCCTGGTAGTAATGGGGATCGCCTCATACCGCGACCTCGGCCTGGACCTCTTCCCGAAGGTCGACCTCCCGACCGTGACCATAACCACGAGGCTCGAGGGCGCGAGCCCCGAGGAGATAGAGAGCCAGATAACCAAGCCCATCGAAGAGGCCGTAAATACCATAAGCGGCATCGACGAGCTCCGGTCCACTACCATCGAGGGCCAGTCCCAGGTCTTCGCGACCTTCCTCCTCGAGAAGGACATCGACGTCGCCTCTGACGAGGTGAGGGACAAGGTCTCCCGCATACTCTCGGAGCTGCCTCCCGGCACCGATTCGCCCATCATGGAGAAGTTCGACCCCGACTCTTCGCCCATTCTATCGATGGTCGTCTCCGGCAAGCGCTCGGCCAGGGAAGTCACCGAGATAGCGGACAAGAAGATAAAGCGCCAGCTCGAGGCAGTGAAGAACGTCGGCGCCGTTACCCTTGTGGGCGACAGGCGCCGCGAGATACAGGTCGTAATAGACCCTGACAGGCTCCTGGCCTACGGCCTCTCGATCGCGCAGGTAAGGGACGCCATCAGAAAGCAGAACGTCGAGGTGCCGGGCGGCAGGGTGACCTGGGAGACGACCGAGCAGGGGCTTCGCACGATGGGGCGCATCGAGAACATCGAGGAATTCGGCGGCCTCATCGTGGCTGACATGAAGGGCGCGCCCGTGCGCCTCAACGACATCGGCGCCGTGCTGGACACGGAGGAAGAGCCGAGGAGCATCTCGCGCCTTGACGGCAAGAACGCCGTCTCCGTGCTTGTCAGGAAGCAGTCTGGCACCAATACCGTCGAGGTCATAGACAGGATAAAAGAGAAGGTCGGGGAGATAAAATCCACCCTGCCGTCTGACATAGAGCTCGAGGTCGTCATAGACCAGTCGAGGTTCATCAAGAAGGCCGTAACCCAGGTCGAAGAGCACCTTGTCATGGGCGCTATCCTCGCGAGCCTCATCATACTCGTCTTCATCCGCAACTGGAGGAGCGCGCTCATCGCGGCCATAGCCATACCCGCTTCCATCATCGGCACATTCACGATGATGAAGTACATGGGCTTTACGCTAAACAACATGACGCTCCTCGCCCTTTCCGTCTGCACGGGCATAGTGATAGACGACGCGATAATAGTACTCGAGAACATATTCAGGCACATGGAAGAGGAGGGGAGGACGCCCCTCGATGCCGCTGTGAAGGGCACCAAGGAGATAGCCCTCGCGGTCACGGCCACGACCCTCTCGCTCGTGGTCATATTCCTGCCCATAGCCTTCATGCAGGGCACCGTCGGGAAGTTCTGGAAGAGCTTCGGCCTTACGGCGACCTTCGCGATAGTGATATCCCTCCTCGTTTCGTTCACGCTTACGCCCATGCTCTCGTCGCGCTTCCTGAGATTGAAGGAGGCAAAGGCCTCATCGAAGGATTCCATGGTCTATTCTATGGTCGAGAGCGCCTATCTTAAGCTCCTCGGCTGGAGCCTCCGCCACAGGGCGATAGTCATCATAGCGGCGGTCGCCGTGCTCTTTTCGGTCGTGCCGCTCTCGAAGCTCTCCAAGGCAGAGTTCATAGCGGACGACGACATGAGCGAGTTCGAGGTCATCGTCGAGACGCCCCCTGGGTCGTCCCTTGACAAGAGCTCGGAGATAGTCGCGGAGGTCGAGAAGAAGATAGCGGCCATCCCGGAGGTCGAGCACACCTTCACGACAATAGGCGTAAGGGGGCAGTACCTCTCCAACGTGACCGACGCATCGATATATGTCGATCTCAAGCACATGTCCGAGAGGGAGAGGTCGCAGAAGGAGATAATGCAGCAGGTGAGGGTGCTCTTGAAAGACATGCCGGGCTTGAGGGTAAGCGTCCAGCTCATCAACCTCGTCTCCGGCGGAGGCTTCAAGTCTACACCATTCAACCTCGTTCTCCGTGGCCCTGA
>Ga0209521_10002821_pt1 | contig 14142 bp, 10 predicted proteins | sample Rifsed19ft4_FD_184016 | JGI IMG/M metagenome (GOLD analysis project Ga0209521, IMG submission 184016) | Soil microbial communities from Rifle, Colorado, USA - sediment 19ft 4 (version 2) | ecosystem: Environmental > Terrestrial > Deep subsurface > Rock core/Sediment | place: Rifle, Colorado... | reverse complement strand
TTAGCCTGTACCTCCATACTTTTGTTAGGACTTTTAGATGACAAGATAGGACTTTCTCCTACTTGGAAGTTTTCAGGACAGCTGGCTACCGCTTTCTTATTTTTGGCTTTCTATAATCCCGGCCTGTCTGGCTTTGGTTTCCCGCTCGGTTTTCTGGTTCTTTTGTTCTGGACAGTTGGCTTAATCAATGCCTTGAATTTTCTGGACAATATGGATGGCCTCTGCACTGGAATTGGCCTGGTGGCCAGCTTAGCCTTCGCTTTACTTTCCTATTTAGAAGGGAAAACTCTTCTTTTGGTCATCGGCCTCTCTTTGGCAGGAGGTTTTTTAGCTTTCCTCAAATACAACCTGACCCCAGCCAAGATCTTTTTAGGTGATGCCGGAAGCATGCTGAGCGGTTTTGCCCTGGCCGGGATGGGGATGCTCTTTGTCTCTGAAATTAGAACTCAATATTCTTTGCTGGTTCCCCTCCTGATTCTCAGCTATCCGATTTTTGATATTTCCTTCGTCACATTCACCAGGCTCAAGCAGGGGAGAAAGTTTTACCAGGGGGGGCTGGACCATTCTTCGCACCGCTTAGTCTATTTGGGAGTAACTTCCCAGAAAGCGGTGCGGGGAATATTGATCATATCTTTCTTTCTGGCCGCTACCGGGATTCTGACTTTTTACTTCTTTGATTCCCCGGTCAAGATTCTCATACCTTTGGCACTGACCTTTGCTCTCACATTATTTGGAATCCATCTGCACCGCAACTTCCTAAACTTCAAGGAGAAGCTCTTTTTGATTGGACTGGATGTAGTGGTGGTTAACGTAGCCTTCTGGTTGGTCTGGCAGGTCCACGGAGAGCTGGGGCAAAACTGGCTGGGTCTGACTGGCCTGCGCCTGGACGCATCAGCTTTGGCAATTCTTCTGAACTTTTACTGGATAAACCTGTTTGCGGTAGCAGGATTGTATGAGTTCTACCGGGGCATATTAGTGAAAGAGGAACTCAAAGCAGTTCTTAAAACAGTTCTGGGGGGTGGAGCAATCCTAGTTGCCATGGGAGGCTGGCATCTGTGGGGTTCAAGCGAATCGACACTCCTTTTCCTCGTCTATGTTCTCTTGATACTGGCAGCCCTGGCCAGCCTGCGCTCCTTAGTCATATTGGCTCAGAGATGGCTCTGTAAAACGGGTAAGCTTTCCGATCCGGCCGTAATCGTAGGCACAGAGCAGAATGCCCAGTTAGCCTGGGAGCAAGTGACCGGCCAGAGAAGACAAGGATTGAAAGTCTTGGGCTTCATCGATGAAAACCACAGCCAGCTGGAACAGAATCTCCCCTTCCGAATTCTGGGTAAACTGGAAAACTTAGAAGAGACCTTGCGAAAGAACAAAGTCAGGGAGGTCTTGATAGCAGTAGAGCCGGACTGGCCCGGCTCGGTGAGTGAGGTTTTAGAGACGGCTCAGAACCTAGAGGTAAATTTTAGAATAAAATCCAATTTGCTGGAGAGAGTCCGGGGCCGTAAAAGAGCTCCCCTGTTTGATAACTCATTTTACAAAGTCTATCCCTCTCAGATGAGAACCTGGGAGTGGGGAGCCAAACGCATAATGGATATTATCCTCTCTTTTACGCTGTTGACCTTGACCATTCCGATTCAGATTGGGCTGGTACTTGGAACCTACATCTGGAAGAGGAAGAATCCATATGAAAGGGTAACTATCTTAGGAAAGAGGGGAAAACCAGTCAAATTAATTCAGTTTGAGTCTAAGTATAGCTTTGGAATCTGGCGCAAGCTTCCTATTTTGCTATCAGTTTTCAAAGGAGACTTAAGTTTAATTGGACCGGGCTGGGTCGAAGTGGAAAAGGTCGAGGACCCTTTCCTGCTCTATTCCCTTTTCGAAGATCAGTTGAAAGTCAAACCAGGTCTGATCAACCCAACTTTAGCAAAAAGGCCTCCCTCCGACGGCAATGGCGCAGGCCCCAGAATCGAGCCGGCAGACATGCAATATATTGAGTGTATGTCTTTTACGTCCGACCTTAGAGTACTGTTGAAGTCTTTTTCTCGCCCCCTCTCAAAGCTTCTATTTTAATCTGTGCTGGACCTGAAGTTTATCAGAGAAAACAGGGACAAAGTCTGGGCTGCCATCCGCAACAAGCATGAGCAGGTTGACTTGGGTCAGCTCTTACTCCTAGATGAGGAAAGGCGGGACCTGATTGCCCAGGCTGATCTTTTGAAGCAGGAGCGCAATCGGGCTTCTGCTTTAATCCCTCGACTCAAGAAGGAGGGGAAAAACCCTCAAACAGAATTATCCAGAATGAAGGAGATTTCAGATAAAATTACTCATCTGGATGCTGAAATCAGGGGGGTGGAAGAGCAGCTGGATTACTTACTCTGCCGGGTGCCCAATGTTTCGCACGACAGTGTGCCAGTGGGGGAAGATGAATCAGCTAATAAGGTAGTTCGAGAATGGGGAAGTATGCCCCAGTTTGATTTCCAGCCCCGCTCTCATTGGGAACTAGGGGAGATATTGGGAATTCTGGACCTACCCCGGGCGGCCAAGATTTCAGGCTCCAATTTTGTCCTATTAGTCAACTTAGGCGCCAGATTAGAAAGAGCTTTGATCACCTTTATGCTGGATCTGCACACCAAAAAACATGGCTACCAGGAAATCTGGCCCCCCTATCTGGTCAGCCGGGCGAGCATGACCGGAACCGGCCAGCTTCCCAAGTTAGAAGAGGATATGTACCTATGTGAGAAAGATGACCTTTTTCTGATTCCCACTGCCGAAGTTTCAGTCACTAATCTGCACCGGGATGAGATACTCAAGGCCGAAGATTTACCCATTTGTTATGCCTCCTATACCCCCTGCTTTCGCCGGGAAGCTGGGACTTATGGCCGGGAGACTAAAGGGTTGATACGGGTGCATCAATTCGACAAGGTAGAGCTGGTTAAATTTGTCGAGCCGGAGAGCTCCTATGCTGAATTGGAAAAGCTAGTGACCGACGCAGAGGAAGTGCTAAAGCTTCTGGAACTCCCTTATCGAGTGCGCCTCTTGTGTACCGGAGATTTAAGTTTTGCAGCAGCCAAATGCTATGATATCGAAGTGTGGGCTCAGGGAGTGGGCAAATATTTGGAGGTTTCCTCCTGTAGCAATTTTGAGGATTTCCAGGCCCGGAGAATGAACCTTAGATACAGACCCCAGGTCGGTTCCAAACCGGAGCTTCTCCATACCTTAAACGGCTCCGGCCTGGCGCTGCCCCGGACTTTAATCGCCATCCTGGAAAACTACCAGACCAAGACAGGGACGGTCAGAGTCCCTCCGGTATTGCGGCCGTACCTAGACGGCTTAGAAGAAATCTCCTAAAATGCCCTGGCGCTCTCCTCAGAAAAAGTTCTCAGTCGATTATAAAGGGGTCTCACTTTCCTATAAGATTTTTCTGGTGGTCGGCATTGTCTTAATCGGTTTAGTCTTTTTCTACTACACCCAGACTGTGGTCAGTCGCCTTAAAGAAGACTCCAAAAGAGTCCTCACCACTTATGCCCGGCTGTGGCAGCTGGTAGCCTCTGGGGCAGAGGGGGGAGAAGAAGTGAGTATCTTGTTTGAGGAGGTTATCCAGAAGAGTAATTTCCCCATCGTCATTACCGACCCCCAGGGGAATCCCATAGCCTGGCGGGAGGTCCGCCAGGTACCAGAAGGGGATACGACCCAGGCTGGACGAGAAAAGTTATTAGAGATTATCCGAAAAATGGATAAGTTCAAGGAGCCAATCTCCATTTATTACGAAGAGGCCGGCCAGAGAAGAATTCTCAATCTGCTTCATTACGGAGACCCGCACTGGGTCTCCCGCTTACACTACATTCCCCTAATTGAAATCGGGATTATGAGTCTGTTCGTATTGATCGGGTTTTTAGGATTCTTAAACATCAAGCGCAGCGAACAGCAGTCCATCTGGGTGGGGATGGCCAAAGAGACTGCCCATCAGCTGGGAACCCCTATCTCTTCCCTATTGGGCTGGCTGGAGCATCTGAAGAGCCAAACCAAGTCCGGCTCCGGGTCTGATTCCATCAATCTTTCAGCAGAAATGGAAAAGGATATAAAAAGATTAGAAAAGATAGCAGCCCGCTTCAGTCAGATTGGCTCGGACCCGGAGCTGGGCAGCGTGGATCTAAATCGTCTCTCCAGCGAGGTGGTGGAGTATTACCGCCAGAGGCTACCTTATGCTGGCTCGGGTGTCAAAATAGAGGAAAACTATACCAGCGGAGCCAATGTGCCTGGCAATTCAGAACTCCTCTCCTGGGTCTTGGAAAATATAGTCAAGAACTCCTTGGAAGCGGTGGACCCCAAAAGTGGACGCATATTAATTTCTACTGGCCTGGATACGCGCAAGAAATGCGCCCTGATATCGGTCGCCGATAATGGCCGGGGAATTCCATCCAAGGACCAGAATAAGGTCTTCTCCCCTGGTTTTACCACCAAGAAGAGAGGCTGGGGTTTAGGGCTCTCCTTAGCCAAAAGAATAGTGGAGCAGTACCACCACGGGAAGATTGACTTGGCGGAAAGCATACCAGGAGTCAGAACCGAGATTAGGATTCAACTCCCTTTGCCTGCCTGATGTCCAAGCCAGGAAATTAAATCCTAGGCTTACAGGGAGAGAAGGAATAACGTATTTATTGACTGGGATATGATTACAAAAGAGTATGGGAACTCAAGTAAGGACTAGAAAGGGAGTTTTGTCAAAGCCGGGTAAGTCTGCAAAAACAGAAAACATATCCCCGACCAAGGCCAAAGACCAGGCTAGGATTAGAGCCTGAGATAAAACAAATGAGTCGATTAAGATCAAAAGCGAGATGAAAGAAGAAGTCAGAGAGATCCTGTGGGTAGATGACGAAATAGATCTGCTCAAATCTCAAATTATGTTTCTGGAGCAGAAGAACTACCGGGTGACCCCGGCCCGCAACGGGGATGATGCCATTGAACTGGTAAAAACCAAGCAGTTCGATCTCATCCTCTTAGACGAAATGATGCCGGGCCGAGGGGGACTGGCCACTTTAGAGGAGATTAAGAAAATTTCGCCAAGTCTGCCGGTCATAATGGTGACCAAGTCAGAAGAAGAGAGCTTGATGGAGGAGGCCATTGGCCAGAAAATAGCCTTCTACATCACCAAGCCGGTCAATCCCAGCCAACTTCTCTCTGCCGCTAAAAAAATCTTAGAAGAAAAAAAGATCAGAGGCGAAAAAGTTGTGCGGGATTACGTCTCTGAGTTTAGAAAAATCCAGGTTCTGTTGCAGGGGGGTCCGAACTGGCAGGAATGGATCGAAATTCACAAGCAGTTAGCCTTCTGGGACCTGGAGATGGAAGGGGTCCAGGAGCAGAGTCTTTTGGACACACACCAAGGGCAAAAGCGGGAATGCAATTCAGAATTTGGCAAGGCAGTTGAGAAATCTTATATCGGCTGGCTTGGTTCCAAGAGTGGACCAACACTCTCACCTCACCTAGTCAAGAAATACCTCTTTCCCTTGCTGCAGGCCCAAAAGCAGGTCTTCTTCATAGTCTTAGACTGTATGCGCCTGGATCACTGGTATGCCATCCAGTCAGTTCTGGAGGAAATCTATGAGATTCAGACCGAGTATTATTACTCCATTCTCCCTACCGCTACCCCTTATGCCCGCAACGCCATATTCTCAGGACTCTTTCCAGACGATCTGGCCAAAAAATTTCCAGAATACTGGAATACTAAAGATGAAAGTGACGCCTCCCGCAACCGGAACGAAAGGCAATTATTAGATGCCCAACTCAAGAGATTGGGATTGGCTTTCAAATCTGAACCAAAGTATGTCAAAGTCTTAGATCTGGCAGAGGCAGGAAATTTAGCCCGGAAAATATCTACTTATGCCGGTACACCACTTTTATCCATAGTAGTCAACTTCTTGGACATTCTGGCACACGGCCGTTCTGAGTCCGAGATTCTGCTGGAAATTGCCCCCAATGAGGCCGCCTTTCGCTCTTTGATGAAGAGCTGGTTTCTGCACTCCCCCCTTTTGGAGGTCCTGCGCTATCTGGCTAAGCAAGATTGTGTAGTGATTTTCACCACAGACCATGGCTCGGTTTTAGGGACCCGGGGGAATTTGGCTTACGGGAAGAAAGATACCTCCACCCATCTGCGGTATAAGTTCGGAGATAACCTGAATTGCGACCCTAAGGGGGCTATTCTGATAAAAGACCCCAGAGTGTACCGCCTCCCGATGTACGGTCTGGCCACCACCTATATCTTTGCCAAAGAAGATTACTACTTTGTCTATCCTACCAATTACCATGAATACGAAAGAGAGTATCGCAACAGCTTCCAGCACGGTGGCATCTCTTTGGAGGAGATGATCCTCCCCCTGGCAGTGCTGCATCCCAAGTAAGTTGTCCAGCACCTTAAAAATCAGATCCACCTCACTGGCAGAAACCCAAAAAATTGGCGCCACCTTGGCCAAGCAACTTCATCCAGGGTCAATCCTGGCTTTCTTTGGCCCTTTAGGTTCTGGAAAGACCTCGCTTATTCAGGGAATTTGCCAGGGTTTAGGGGCTAAAATCCCGGCCAGCTCTCCATCTTTTGTAATGATCAACCAATATCCAGGAAAGCAGACGGCTTACCACTTAGACCTTTACCGTCTCAAAAACATAGAGGAACTAATTGACTTAGGATATGAGGAATATTTCTACGGGGAGGGAATTTGTCTGGTAGAGTGGGCTGAAAAAGCCCAAAAGTTACTGCCCCAAAGAAGGTGGGAGGTGGAGCTTAAAATAATCTCAGAGAATGAGAGAGAAATATCAATTACCCAGAGAGAATAAAGTGAAAATACTGGGTGTGGATACCAGCCTGGATCGATTAAATATCGGTCTGATTGAAGATAGAATCATTTTAGCCGAGACAGCCCGAGAAGCCAAGGGAATCTTAGCTGAAATTATTATTGATTCAATTGACCGGACTCTGAGAGAGGCAAAGACCAGTTTGTCTGAGTTATCCGGGTTGGCAATCTCGATAGGGCCGGGTTCATTCACTGGACTACGGGTAGGTTTATCAGTCCTGAAGGGAATGGCCTGGAGTAGTAATCTTCCCCTGCTGGCAATTCCCACCTTTGAAGCCCTCGTTTATCAATCTGGCGAAAAAGAAAGACCAGTTGCAGTTGTAATCCAGGGCAAGCAAGGGGTGATACTGGCAGGAGTATACGAGTTCAAAAAAACACTGCCCATTCTGAAGGGTGAATTTTTCACCAGCCAGCTCCATCACTTACCAGAAAAAATTCCTCCTCAGGCCTTACTTATCGTTCTGGGAGGAAACTTAGAAGTTGCCCAGCTCAAAAAGAGCTTGCCTGGAAGGGAGATTTTGATTAACAATGAGGCTGGAGTACTGCGCGGCTCAAGCGTAGCCTTTTTAGGTCTGGAGAAACTAAAGCAAGGCCAGGCAGTCGATCCCAAAAATGTCGAGCCCATCTATCTACAGAAAGCCATCTATCGCTCTCCAATTAAATATGAGAGGGTACATTATCCGCACAATGACCGAGGCTGATCTTTCTGAGATAATTCAGATTGAACAGGAGAGCTACTCTGACCCCTGGAGTAGACAGATGTTTGCAGATCATTTAAGCTCTCCCAGCAGGCTGAACTTGGTTTTAAGCAAAGAAATGATCATTGGATTTGCCTGCACCACTTTTATCCAGCAGTATCTTTTGACCATCGACAACTTTACCATCAGAAAAGAATTCCGGGGAAAGGGAATCGGCAGCCTCTTCTTGGGCGACGTCTTAAGAAAGGGAAGGAAGCTGGGAATTAAGACCTTTACCCTAGAGGTGAGAGAGTCCAACCAGACCGCCATCCGATTGTATAACAAGTTTGGATTTTCGACCTGTGGCCGGCGCAAGAGATATTACCATGTACCAGTCGAGGATGCCTTGATTATGACTCGGGAAGAGTAAAATGGCGGAGTGGTTTAAGAAAATAAAAGAGGGAATTACCCCAGGTGACAAAAAGGATATTCCCGGGGGGCTGTGGACTAAATGCACTGACTGCGGAGAGATAATGTATGTCAAGGCTTTGGAAGCCAACCTGTGGGTCTGCACCAAATGCAATTTCCACTTCCGCATCAAGGGCCGGGACTATCTCAATCTGCTCTTGGACGACAGCAAATTAGAGGAGTACGACCAGAATCTGGTCTCGGCCGACCCCTTGAAATTTAGAGACTCCAAGCGCTACCCGGACCGAATCAGAGACTCTATCAAAAAAACTGAACTAAATGATGCCATAACCACAGGCTTAGGCCGGATCTCCGGAATCAAGGTCAGCTTCGGAGTGATGGAATTTGGCTTCATCGGCGGGTCGATGGGTTCGGTCGTAGGTGAAAAAGTAGCCCGGGCCATTGAGCGCTCCCTAGCGCATAAAATACCCTTAGTAATCGTCTCCTGTTCAGGCGGAGCCAGAATGCAGGAGGGAATTCTATCCCTGATGCAGATGGCCAAGACCTCCGCCCTATTGGCCCAGCTCCACCAAGAAAAGATCCCATTCATTTCCATTCTGACCAATCCTACTACTGCCGGGGTAATGGCCAGTTATGCTTCCTTAGGGGACGTCATAATTGCTGAGCCGAAGGCGCTCCTAGGATTTGCCGGCCCCCGGGTCATCCAGCAGACCATTGGCCAGGAGCTTCCCCCCGGATTTCAGAGCTCAGAATTTTTCTTGGAGCATGGATTTCTGGATATGATAGTGGATAGAAAAGAACTGCGCAAAACTGTCTCCCTTTTACTGGAGTATCTGACCCACCGCAACAGCCAGCCTGAATGAATTACCGGCAGTGCTTAGGTTACCTTTACAGTCTTCAAAAGTTTGGAATCAAATTAGGATTATCCAACAGTGCCAGGCTTTTGAACTATCTGGGAAATCCTCACCTCCGCTATCCAACGGTTCACATTGCCGGCAGCAATGGCAAGGGTTCGGTCTGCGCCATACTGGAATCTATCCTGTGCGCCGGTGGTCTTCGGACCGGCCTGTATACTTCTCCCCATTTAGTCAGTTTCAGCGAGCGGGTAAGAATCTCCAGAAAAGAGATCGAGCCTGAATTCATCGCTGAGTTTGTCAACTATTTAAGACCTCGAATAGACCGGGACCAATACACTTTCTTTGAAGTCACCACTGCCCTGGCTCTTCTCTATTTTGCGGAGCAGAAAGTCGATTTTGCAGTAATCGAGACCGGACTGGGGGGAAGACTGGATTCAACTAATCTGGTACAGCCAGAAGTGGCCGGGATAACCAATATTGCTCTGGAACACACTGATATTTTAGGAAAGACATTAAGAAAAATAGCCCTTGAAAAAGGAGGGATAATAAAAAAGGGAGTTTCAACTGTCACTGGTGTGGTCGACAAAGAGGTAAAACGATTTTTGCGCCAGGTTTGTCAGAAAAAAGATTCCAGGTTTATTGCAGTTCAGGATACCTCGAATTGGAAAATCGAAAAGCTCTCTCTGGGAGGCTGCCAATTCTCAGCCCGGGTTGAAAATCAGAAATACTCCCAGCTTTTCGTGAATCTGGCCGGCAGGCATCAGGTCACAAATGCTGTATTTGCGCTAAATGTAGCTGAAGAGTTGAGACTAAAGGGCTGGAAACTATCCCAGGCTGCGGTCCGGAAAGGCTTAAAGTCAGTATTCTGGCCAGCTCGGTTTCAAGTCTGGCGAAAAACGCCGCTGGTGATTCTAGATGCAGCCCATAATCCCTCCGGTTTAGAAATTCTGGTGCAGGCCTTTGCTGACCTATTACCGGAAAGAAAAGTAAATTTTGTCTTCGGGGTGATGTCAGATAAGGATTATGAGACTATGCTGACGCTTTTGGCGCCACTTGCCAAGGAAATGACATTCGTCCAGCCCCAAGGGGAAAGAGCGGCTCGGCTCTCGGACTTAAGCCGGGTGGCCAAAAAACTGAAAATGAATTGTTCAACTGCCGGCTCGGTTCAAGAAGGGTACCGACAGGTTTTGAAATCGTCTGCCAGAGAAGATATAATTTGCGTGACCGGGTCTCACTATACCCTTGGTGAGGTATTGAGTTCCTCTTCAACTCGCAAAAATAAGTAATTGACAAGTTTGTACTCCTCAGAAGCATTAAATAACTGCCCGACTTGTCAGTTGGAGATATAAAGTGTCTAGGAGATAAAACCAAAACTGAGAAAGAGTATGCCAGGAATCTTTGGGATATGTGATTTCTCTGGAAAACTGGAGCTACCCAAGACGCTGCCAAAGATGAGGGAGATACTCTCATACCAGGCATTCTTTGAATCTGAGACCGTTCTGGGTGATAAGGTTGGATTAGGGAGGGTTGGTCTGGAAGTGGGTGATAGGAGTCGCTTGGCCGAGTCATCAACCGGCAATTTACTTGTGTATCACGGCAGGATTTTCAATCTGCAAGAGCTGGGCAGTAGTACTGAAGCGCACTCAGATGCCCAGACTATGTTAGTCCTCTACCAGAAGTTTGGACCAGAGTTTATCCAACGGCTTAAAGGCTCATTTGTCTTAGCTCTCTGGGATGCAAAGATAAAGCAATTGCTGATCGGCAACGACCGCTTTGGGACTCGGCCATTGTATTATGTCCAGAAACCGGCCCTGTTCACATTCTCATCAGAGATGAAGGCATTCCTAGGATTCCCGCAGTTTTCGCGGGAACTCAACTTCCAGGCCATATCTGAGCTATTCTCCTTCGGTTTCATCCTGGAAGAGAAAACCCTGTTAAAAGAAGTTTCACTTCTTCCGCCTGCTTCGATTCTATCGGGCGCCTCCGATAAGTTAGAGTTAGGCAGCTATTGGAAGGCATTCTTCTGTGATTACAACCCCGGCTTTTCAAAAGAGAAGGCTGTCGAGCAGGCCCATTCTCTTCTGGAGCAGTCGGTCAGGCAGAATATAAGCTCAATTGCATCCCCAGGACTCTTCTTAAGCGGTGGCTTAGACTCACGCCTGCTTTTGGGACTGGCAACAAAACATAACCCAAATCTCCAGACCTTCACCTTCGGGACTAAAAACAGTCTGGATGTCTATCTGGCTTCCCAGATAGCCCATTCTTTAGGCGTACCCAACCACTGGTTCGAAATTTCCCCAGATTTTCTGATCAGCTGGGCAGAAAAAGGAGTCTGGTACACCGAGGGAATGTCAAACTGCTTAAATTTTGCAGGGATCGAAGTCCTCCCGGCCGTCAGGGAAAAGTCAACCACCCTGATGAACGGTTATGGGAGGAACGAATTGTTCGGGTTCCTGTCTGGAAATTTGGCCAAACACTACCACTTCGGAAGAGTTGATAAATTAGCCGGTCAGCTTTATTCCAATCTCTGCAGGTTGTTCAGCCCCAGGGAGCAATCCGTTTTATTCACTCCGGAGGTTTACAAGAGTATCCAGGATTTTGCCTTTGAGTCGATTGGGAGGGTCTTATCAGTCACCCCGGAGAAAAGTGGTTTCACAAAGCTGTACAATTTTATGCTGACTCAGAGAAATCGGCGCCTTAATCTCTTGGGCATTATAATGGACCACAGCTACCTGGAATACAGCCTGCCTTTTTTTGATTATGACTTGGTTGATTTTGCTTTGAGCCTCCCCGCCTCAGAGAGAGTCTGGGCCAAATTTTACAGATATTTCCTGATCAGAAAATTTCCAGGACTGGCCAAAATCCCTTACCAGAGAAGCGGGCTGCCCCTGACTGCCCCTTTAAGCTTGATTCTGGCCAAGAGAATCTTGGAGCGCTGTGGAGTACGAGTAATCGGCAAAGCCTTAAGCCATTTGACCCCCAGCTATGTTGACTATCCTGGCTGGACCAGAGGAGAAATGAAGGAATTCATCCGGTCCACTCTGCTGCCAGAGAAAATGTCTTCGGCCGACTTATTTAACTACGGATTCATAGCAGAGCTCTTAAGCCAGCACTTTAGCGGGAAGGCTGAGCATTCAGCCCGGATAGGGTTCTTACTCACCTTTGAATTCTGGTACCGGCAGTTCGTCCGAGGCTCGGTTCCGGATTGATTCCCTCTCCAAGGGTCTCGTATATTAGATTGAGATGGGTAAGGCCGAATTCAAACTAGTTTCAGATTACCAGCCCGAAGGAGACCAGCCAGAGGCGATTTTGCAGCTCGCCCGGGGGGTTCTCAGAAAGGAAAAGTATCAAACCCTTTTAGGGGTTACCGGCTCCGGTAAGACCTTTACCATGGCTAATGTGATTGCCAATCTGGGTAAGCCCACCCTGGTAATTTCTCACAATAAGACTTTAGCGGCCCAGCTCTATGGTGAGTTAAAAGGTTTTTTTCCTCAAAATGCTGTAGAGTTTTTCATCAGCTACTATGATTACTATCAGCCCGAGGCTTATATCCCTTCCACTGACACCTACATTGCCAAGGATACTTCCATCAACGATGACATCGACCGGCTCAGGCTGAGAGCCACCTCCTCCCTTTTTGAACGAGAGGATGTGGTCATCGTGGCTTCGGTCTCTTGCATCTATAGCCTGGGTTCACCCAAGGAATACCGGGAGCAGATGCTCTTTCTGGAAACAGATCAAAGCATCGAAAGAGACCGAGTCTTGAAGTCCTTAATCGAGATACATTACTCCAGAAATGACCTCGAGTTTGGCCGGGGGACTTTTCGGGTCAGAGGAGATGTGATTGAAATTCACCCGGCCTACGAAGAGACTGCGGTCCGGGTGGAAATGTTCGGAGACCAGATAGAGAAAATCTCAGTCGTGAATACCTTAACCGGTGAGCTTCTGGAGCAGAAAAAAAAGATAGCCATCTATCCGGCCCGACATTTCGTCACCACTTATCCCCAATTAGAGGAAGCCATCCGCAATATCGAAATTGAATTAGCCCAACGGCTGGAATTCTTCCGCTCCCAAAACAAGCTCTTGGAAGCCCAGCGCTTAGAATCCCGCACCAAATACGACCTGGAGATGATGCGGGAGATTGGCTACTGCACTGGGATTGAAAACTACTCCCGCCACCTCTCCGGAAGAAAGCCGGGTGAAAGACCTTACTGTCTGATTGACTTTTTTCCCAAGGATTTTCTCTTAATCCTAGACGAATCCCACCAGACTATTCCTCAGATTCGGGGGATGTATGCCGGTGACCGCACCCGCAAAGAAGTGCTGGTGGAGCACGGCTTCCGTCTCCCGTCCGCTCTGGATAACCGCCCCTTGGTTTTCGAGGAATTCGAATCATTAATTGACAATGTAGTTTTCGTCTCTGCCACCCCGGCTGAGTTCGAGCTGGAGAAATCCAAAGGAGTTGTGGTAGAGCAGCTAATCCGGCCCACCGGCATTATCGATCCGGAGATTACGGTCAAGCCTCTGGCCAAACAGGTGGATGATCTGTTGGAAGAAATCCGGGTCCGCTCACAAAGAAAGGAGAGAGTCCTGGTCACCACCCTGACCAAGCGGATGGCAGAGGATTTGGCAGATTATTTAGCCCAGCTGGAGATCAAAGTCCGTTATTTACATTCAGAGATCGATGCCATCGAAAGGGTAGATATTCTAAGAGATCTACGATTGGGAGAATTCGACGTTATCGTAGGGATAAATCTTTTAAGAGAAGGGCTGGACTTACCGGAGGTCTCTCTGGTGGCAATTTTGGATGCCGACAAGGAAGGTTTTTTGCGCTCGGAGAGATCGTTGATTCAGATAGCGGGCCGAGCAGCCAGAAATAAGGCAGGGGAAGTAATTCTGTATGCGGATGAAATCACTGAGTCGATGCGCAAGGCGATGGCCGAGACCGCCCGGCGGAGGAAGATCCAAAAGGAGTACAACCGGAAACACGGGATTGTGCCTCAGACTATTTACAAGACCAGAGCAGAGATTTTGCGCACCACCACCTTTGCTGATTCCCGGACTCCCCTGATTAAAGAGCTGGATTTAAGTTACGTGGATAAGCTGAGCCGGGAGGATAAACTGGAGGTTCTGACCAGGGAGATGAGAAAGGCTTCGGCTAATCTGGATTTTGAGAGGGCGGCGGTTTTCAGGGATGAGATAGCCAAGTTGAAAGCAGGAAAAAAGAAAAAGAAGGTTTGACCATCTCACTTAAGTACCCCTCTCCTAATAGGGGAGGGTTCACCCTGAAGGCTCACCCTGAAGGGCAAGGGAGGGGTTAGAACCATATAGCACTGCTGTAGCCGA
>Ga0209521_10002820_pt1 | contig 14150 bp, 9 predicted proteins | sample Rifsed19ft4_FD_184016 | JGI IMG/M metagenome (GOLD analysis project Ga0209521, IMG submission 184016) | Soil microbial communities from Rifle, Colorado, USA - sediment 19ft 4 (version 2) | ecosystem: Environmental > Terrestrial > Deep subsurface > Rock core/Sediment | place: Rifle, Colorado... | reverse complement strand
CCAGCCTCCAGTCTTCAGCGGTCAGCCTACAGCGACCACTCTGGTAATGCCCCGCATCCAGGTCACGCCCGAAACCGAAACCTGGCAGCGGGTGGGGAAGCCGGAGATCAAGGTGGATGCGATCAAACTGGCCCAGGGCAAGCCAGCTTTCGCTGCGGACTTCGAAAAGCGCGGCCTGTTGGTGGCCAAAGTCTTGCACAGCCCTCTGGCGCATGCCCACATCAAGCGCATCGATGCCAGCCGGGCGCGGGAGTTGCCTGGCGTGGCAGCGGTTCTAACCTGGCAGGATGTCCCGCGTGTGATCTATTCTACCGCGGGGCAGTCTGATCCCATCCCAGGCCCGCTGGATAGCTTCTCGCTCGATAAAAAAGTTCGTTTCGTCGGCGACCGGGTGGCGTTCGTCGCCGCTGAAACGGAGGAGATTGCACAGCGGGCTTTGGAATTAATCGAGGTCGAGTATGAGCCACTACCGGCGATCTTCGATCCTGCCCAGGCGATGCAACCTGGCGCGCCATTACTGCACGACGAGCTGGAATACGTCAACTTTGCCGAGTCGGACCCAACCCGCAACCTGGCAGCGCACATTAGGATCGACATCGGCGACGTGGAGCGCGGATTCGCCGAAGCCGATACTATTTTCGAGAATGAGTATGAAGTGCCAAAGGTGCAGCAGGCGCACATCGAGCCGCATGTCGTGATCACCTATTGGGATGAGGACGATCGCCTGGTGATCCGCACCAGCACCCAGGTCCCCTTCCATGTGCGCCGCCAGTTGGCGCCAGTTTTGGGTTTACCGATTAAGCGCATCCGGGTGATCAAACCGCGCATCGGGGGTGGTTTTGGCGGCAAGCAAGAGGTGCTGATCGAAGATGTCGCCGCGCATCTGACCATCGCTACAGGCCGGCCGGTGATTTTCGAATACACCCGAGAAGAAGAGTTCACCGCGGCCCGCTCCCGACATCCCATGCGCATCCGCATGAGGACGGGCGTCAAAAAAGATGGGACGATCACCGCCAACGCCATGTACGCCTTGAGCGACACTGGCGCCTATGGCTGTCACGCCTTGACCGTTACCGGCAACACCGGGCACAAATCGATGGCTCTATATGTAGGCGATGGTCCTTACCGCAAATCGCCCAACATCCGTTTTTACGCCGATATCGTCTATACCAACCACCCACCGGCTGGCGCCTACCGGGGTTATGGGGTGCCCCAGGGATATTGGCCGGTCGAACGCCACATGGAGAAAATCTCCCGCCAGCTGGGGCTGGATCCATTGGAATTTCGCCTGAAGAATGCCTTGCGCGCCGGGGAGCTGCACCCGTTCAGCACGGCCTGGAGCGAGGGGCGCGAGCCGCGTCCGGAGACAATCGAGACTTGCGGTTTGGAGGAGTGTGTCCGGCAAGGCAGAGCTGTCATCGGATGGGATGAGAAATTAGGCAACCGTGGTTGGCACCAGGTGCCTCGCAAGCCGCACCTGCGGCGCGGTATCGGCGTGGCATTGGTGATGCAAGGCACGGCGATCCCCTACCTGGATATGGGTGGGGCCAGCGTTAAAATGAATGATGATGGATCTTTCAATCTATTGGTGGGCGCTACAGATTTAGGAACTGGATCGGACACAGTGCTGGCGCAAATGGCAGCTGAAGTGTTGGGTGTAGCGGTAGACGACATCCTGGTTTATTCTTCCGACACCGATTTCACTCCCTTCGATAAGGGCGCTTACGCCTCCAGCACGACTTACATCTCTGGCACAGCGGTTGTCCGGGCGTGCGAACAGGCTGCCGAGCGCATTCGCCAGCGGGGGGCGCGCCTCTTGAACGAGCAGGATAATCCGGATAAAGTCTCCCCGCATGAAATCCGCCTGGTCGATCGCAAAGCAGTTGCCCCGGATGGGCGCTCTGTCAGCATGGCTGAGATCGGGCACCACGCCCTGCACCACGCTGACCAGGAGCAGATCATGGGGGTTGGCTCCTATGTATCGCCAGTAGCGCCGCCGCCCTTTGCCGCCCAGTTCTCAGAGGTGACTGTCGATATTGAGAGCGGCCAGGTGGTGGTGGACAAACTGGTCATGGCGGTCGACTCGGGGGTGATCGTCAACCCAATCACCGCCTCCGGACAGATCGAAGGTGGGATGACCCAGGCGCTTGGCTATGCGGTCTGCGAGGAAATGCGGTATGATGAGCACGGACGCAGCCGGGAGCGGGACCTGCGCGATTATCATATCTTTCAAGCCCACGAAATGCCTGAGTTGACCACGATTTTCATCGAGACCTTCGAGCCATCGCACCCATTTGGGGTCAAAGCCGTGGCTGAAATCCCGATGGATGGTGTCGCTCCAGCAGTCGGCAACGCCGTCTTGGATGCCTGCGGTGTAGAGATCGATGATATTCCGATCACACCAGAGAAGGTGTGGCGGGCGCTACGGGATAAATAATGACGCGAACATACGTTATCGGTCATGTAAACCCTGACACCGACACCATCTCCTCAGCGATGGGGTATGCTTGGCTATTGCGCGAGCGGGATGGAGAGGAAGTCGTCGCGGCGCGCGCTGGCCCGCTTAATCCGCAGACAACCTGGGTGCTTAAGCGACTGGGGTTAGAAAGTCCCCTTCTTCTCAACGATGCCTCACCCCGTTTTGAGTCGGTATCAGTTCGATTGGATACAACGACTCCGGACCGCCCTTTGCGTGATGCCTGGGCGATTGCCAACCGTACCTGGGGAGTGGCGCCGATAGTGAACGAAGATGGTACACCTTTTGGATTGGTGCATGGCTCCAGCCTTTTCACTTTCCTGAGCAAGCAGGTCGGTCCTCACCCTCGCCGACAGGAGATGCGCATCGCCGAGATACTCGACTTGCCCTGCCGGGAAGCCTGCGACATGGATGTGCCGCGCTTCCAGGCGACTGCCCGGATTCGCGATTCACTCAACCGCATATTACGCGAAGAAGGCGACGACTTCTGGGTGGTTGACGAGAATGGATTGTACGTAGGAGTTTGTCGCCAGCGGGGAGTGCTCAACCCGCCGCGCTTACGCTTGATTTTGGTGGATCACAACGAGCCCAGCCAGGCAGTGGGTTCTTTAGAGGAAGCCGAATTGGTGGAGATCCTTGACCACCACCGTTTAGGGACTTCCTCGACACATGTCCCCATCCGCTTCACGATCGATGTCGTCGGCAGCACGAGCACCCTGGTCTCGGAACGGATTGAGGAGGCAGGCTTGAGCGCGCCGCCAGACCTGGCTGGCCTGCTATTGGCAGGTTTGCTTTCGGATACCTTAATCCTTACTTCGCCCACCACCACCGAGCGGGACCGGCAGGCGGCGGAACGGCTGGGACGCTGGGCGCTGGTGAAGGGAGGACCTTTGGTGGATGAGACGCTGCGTTCGTTCGGCGAGGGTGTCTTGCGGGCTGGATCGGGCTTGGCCAGCCGTCAGCCAGACGAAGTGGTCAGGACGGACATCAAGGTGTACGAAGCTGGGGGTGTGAATTTTGCCATTGCCCAGGCTGAAGTCACCGATTTGCTTCAATTGAATGAGCATCTCCAGCAGTTGCACAAGGCGCTGTGTGACCTGCGAGACAGGCGCGGCTTAGATTTTGCTATGTTGATGGTGACGGATGTGGTGCGTGGCTCAAGCCGGTTGTTGTTAACCGATGATCTGCCTGTATTGAGCGAGATGCCTTACCCGCGCCAGGCGGACGGAACTTTTCTTGCCGAAGGTGTTGTCTCTCGCAAGAAGCAATTGTTGCCTGGAATTTTAGGCTTGTTGGAAAGTTAATTTGGAATTTTCTGGAGTACAGACGTCCTCAGCTGGCCAGAGCCACGAAAGTTATCCATCCGATCCAGCGAATCGCAAATGAAGTCGATCTATCAGGTTCTCGTTGAGTTAGAAGCGAACAATCAGCCAGCGGCTTTATGTACTATCGCGAGCAGCCAGGGCTCCACACCACGCCATGTTGGCAGTAAGATGATCGTCTATCAGGATGGGCGTATCTTTGGCACAGTTGGGGGCGGTGAGCTGGAGAGCCGTGTCCTGGCCACAGCCCTGGAAGCGATCCAGGATGGCAAGCCACGCTTGTTGTCATACAATTTGGCTGACCCGCAGCGCGGTGACCCTGGCGTTTGCGGCGGGCAGGTGGAGGTTTTTGTGGAACCGATTCTTCCAAAACCGACCCTGGTGGTGGTAGGCGCCGGGCATGTAGGTAAGGCTGTCGCGCATCTGGCTCACTGGCTGGGATTTCACGTGGTTGTCAGCGACGATCGGCCTGAACTATGTTCACCGGAGTCCGTTCCAGAAGCGGACGAATTTATAACCGGTCCCCTGGTAGAACTCCCCCAGCATATAAGCATCACTTCTTGGACGTATCTGGTACTTACCACGCGCAACGTCACTGTTGATGTCCCTGGTTTACCGGCATTATTGGAGACTCCCGCAGCTTATATTGGCGTGATTGGGTCAAAACGACGGTGGGCAACGACCGTGGAGATGTTGCGAGAAGCTGGGGTGGCTGAGGAGCAGCTTGCCCGCGTCCACTCGCCGATGGGGCTCGAGATCAAGGCCGAGACGCCCGAGGAGATCGCCGTCAGCATCATGGCCGAGATTATTAAAGAGCGGAGGCAGCATGTGGCGTGAATATTTCAACGTAGCTAACATTGCAGAAGTAGTCCAAATCCTTGCTCTACGGGGGTCTCGGGCACGCATTATTGCCGGGGGGACGGACTTGATCCTGGAGATCGAGCGGGGAGTCCGGAGGGATATTGAGACATTAATCGACGTATCGCGCCTCCCTAACCTGGATCGGATAGGCCTGGATGAAGATGAGATCATTCATTTGGGGCCGTTGGTGACCCACAACCACTGCGTCGCTTCGCAGTTGATCGTCGAAAGAGCGTTCCCATTGGCCTTAGCAGCCTGGGAAGTCGGTGCACCGCAGATTCGCAGCCGTGGCACTGTGGCAGGTAACCTGATTACAGCTTCTCCAGCCAACGACACGATTCCACCTCTCCTGGCGCTAGGAGCTAAAGTAACATTGCTTTCCGAGGCAAGTGAAAGGGTTGTACCTTTACGCGATTTCTATCTTGGTGTGCGCAAAACAGTGATGCGACCGGACGAGATGTTGGTAGATATTTCTTTCCCGGCGATGAATGGCGATCAGGTCGGCACGTTTATCAAGTTGGGTTTGCGTCGAGCGCAGGCGATCTCTGTGGTAAACGTGGCGATCCTCTTAACGTTGGCGGATAAACCGGGGCGCAAGGTGGAGCGAGCAAGGATCACCCTGGGATCTGTAGCGCCAACCGTCATTCATGCTCAACAGGCTGAAGCTTACCTGGTAGGACGCGAGCTGGACTTTGAAACGATCGAGATAGCAGCCAAATTGGCTGAAGCCGAGTCACAACCGATCGATGATGTACGCGCATCCCGGGATTACCGGCGGGAAATGGTGCGTGTTTGCACTCTCCGGGGGTTGCGTGATTTGGCGGCGAACGTTCAGCGAAGTGAATTTCCGGCTCAACCGGTGATGTTGTGGGGTCAGAATTACCTGGAAAAAGAAACCTTCCACTCTGAAAGCACACACCACGCGGCAGGTTCCCCCATTGTCACCCGCATTAATGGAAGAGAGTATACTTTTAATAGCGGACATGATAAGACATTATTGCGATTATTGCGGGAGGAAGCCGGGTTGATCGGGACAAAGGAAGGCTGTGCCGAAGGGGAATGCGGCGCGTGTACGGTCTTCCTGGATGGGGTTGCGGTGATGAGTTGCATGGTACCTGCACCCCGCGCCCACGCGGCCGAGATTTTCACTATTGAGGGATTAGCTAAAGACGGTCAACTCCACCCTGTTCAGCAAGCTTTTATTGAGGAAGGCGCAGTACAGTGCGGCTATTGTACACCGGGCTTCTTAATGTCAGCAGCCAAACTTCTAGAGGAACGTCCGAAACCGACAGGTGATGAGATCCGGCAAGCGATTACTGGCAACTTGTGCCGCTGCACCGGTTACTACAAAATCATTTCAGCGATCGAACGTGCCAGCCAGCTTAATCCATAGGAGGCCATGGATGAGTAAATACAACCGACCCTATTTGAACCCGGCTGCGAAACCAAGGCCGTGGCGGATACATCCAATCTGGCGAGGGATCGGATGCCTGATATTGATCTTGCTCCCGATCATCGCCTTCTCCGGGGCGAAGTTGTTGGTGCAGGAGAATTCCAGGCAGAATTGGGTAGCCATCCCGAAGGAGTTGGCAGGTTCGATCGCTGTCCCAACCATCGGTCGAGTCCTCTATGCTGACCTGGCGGTGATGATCATCCTACTCGTCATTGGATTTGGCCTGCTGACAGTGCTTTATGCCTTGATGTTCCGCTTGTTTGGTCCCCCAACCTACGGGCCATTGGATGCTCCTCCTCAGAGGAGAGGGTGAGCGACCATGGAACGGACGGTGCCCAGCACGGCTTCAGAGGATATAGATCTATACCAACGGACATATTATTCTTTGCTGCGTTCTACGGCTGAAGTACAAATTCGCACGCTGGAGGAAGCCCATGCCAGAATGAAATCGTTGTTGCATGCAGGGGCGCGTGAACCAGCTCCAGATTTATCAGCGTTTATTTACTGCCTGCTCCGCCTGCCTCTGTGTATGGACATGGTCGAGCTGATTGTGTTAGGGCAGAGTACATCCGTTTTTGAGCGCAGAGGGTTTGGTAATGTCGAATCCTGGATGCAGGTCGTTGCCCCTGCCAGGAGACGGCGGTGTTTTTTTAATGGCAAAGATACTCTTGCCTGTTTCATCGCTAGCCGGACGGATATTGACGATGTGATCCCTATCCTGACAGCGTACCAGATCGAATGGAATAAGCTCCATTCTTTTCTTCAATTGTTGCCGGATTCGATTAACTTATCAAACCTGAGTGAAGATGATGCTTCCCTGGCAGTAGTAGCCGAGGCGCTAAAGATTTCGTTAGATGATCTTACCCAATTGGAAATTATTTGGGGGTCAGATTTCACATACAATTTGGAAAAAATCGCCTCCCGGCCGTGCAACTTGCGCGTCTTGTTGCTCAGCGGTTCGCTGAGCGAATACTGGCGTGCCACGCGCATCTGGTGGGAGAATATCGAGGAATCCTTCCCTGAATTGCGTGAAAGGCCAGTGTATTTTATTTCAAGTAATCCGCACAGTGTGGTAAATCTCCTCTCAGGTTTCGCACTCCAACTCAAGAATGAATTGATCGCTTACCTGGAACAACCAGGGAATGATGCGTTATTGAATGAATGGGAAGAGATCAGGGCCGCAAGAGTGCCCTCCAGCCAGGAGAATTTCCTGTACTATGTCCTAAAGAAATACCAACGAACGCAGCCGAGCCGGCACTTGGAAAAGCAGTTACCCGCCCACGAGAAGGCGTGCGGCATCTTGCGCATTCCCAGCGAGCACAGTTTCGATTTGGAAGGGCAAGTGATCGAGCTTTCTCACCTGAATCGGGATTGGTTGGATCCACGCCTGGATGACGACATCTCCTATCTGTCTGATAGTGAGGCGTTGATTCTAAATATCGATTACCCATTAGGGATGGCGGCATATAATATCCTCTCCAAAGTTGCGGAGCATGTCGGCGAAATCCTGGGCGTTTATGTAACAGGGAAGGCAGCCACGTTGAACGGCGTGATTGGCGATGTAATGATCCCTAACGTGGTGCACGACGAGCAATCCCGCAATACATATCTGTTCCCAAATGCGTTTTCTTCAGCGGATGTTGCCCCGTTTGTCGTATTTGGCACCGTCCTGGATAACCAGAAAGCGGTATGTGTACGCGGGACGTTCCTGCAAAACACAAACTATATGGATGTCTTTTACAGAGAAGGTTACACAGATATCGAGATGGAGGCCGGGCCTTATTTATCAGCGGTCTACGAGATGTTTCGCCCTCAACGCCACCCGGTAAATGAAGTTGTCAATCTTTACGGGCTGCCTTTTGACCTGGGCATCCTGCACTATGCTTCCGATACACCGCTCAGCAAAAGCAGGAATCTAGGTGCAGGGAGTCTTTCTTACTTTGGGATGGACGCCACTTATGGGGTTACTCTGGCGATCCTGCGCAGAATTTTCCACCTGGAAAGATCGCGCCTTCAAAATCGACGCAGCCCCCGCGGGTAGTAATTCTTGATCACTCCCTGAACTTGCTTACCCCAGCCCAACGGAAAACCATCCACGGTGACCAACACCCAACCATCATCCGGTTTGGTTTTTCCTTGCCTCTCCCCGGAGAGGCTTTCTCCCCGTAAGTAGGCGCTTACCTGCTCCGGGTCGGAAGACACGAGTTCAACCAGGCGACGGGCATCCTGTTTGGCCAGCCCCATGGCGAGCGCATGCGCTGGTACAAAACGGTTCTTTTTCATCGTTCCCAGCCACCAACCTGGATGGAGGCGGCGCAACCTACCCAGGTCAGGCAAGTCGGCAGGGAGTTGGTACAGGTAAGAACCGATCAAATCCAGACGGGGCTCGGTTGGGATTGAGACCAGATTTTCTTGGATATACTCCTGATAAAGCCTCTGGACGATGGGGGGCACCTTGCTCGGGGGAGAGGGTTTTAGGGCAGACATGGCCTGGCTCTCATCACGCCTGAGCAGGGCGATAAAGTGGCCTTCTCCCGGGGCACGATGTGGCCATAACCGAAAAGCGCCGCGCAGTGAATCGGGGGCAGGGGGGGTGAGCCATTCCGGATGGCCGGCGGAAAATCCCGGCAGCCTGGGCGACGGGATAATCTCAAATTCAGGATGACTTTCCAGAAAGCGGGCCAGTGTGGCCTCGTTTTCCTGGGGTGAGAAAGTGCAAGTGGCGTAAGCCAGCCAACCGCCTGGTCGTACCAGGCGCGCCGCGGATTCTAGAATCTTGGATTGGCGGATCGCACAGCTCTCAACCAGCTTGAGATTCCACTCCATACGCGCGATAGGGCTTTTTCGGAACAGGCCTTCGCCTGAGCAAGGCGCATCCACCAAAATTCTATCGAAAAAGGCTCCGAAATGCTCTGCAAGGTGTTCGGGGGTTTCGTTTGTGATAGTAGCGTTGCGAACGCCACAGCGCTCCAGGTTCTCGGCCAGGTCCCAGGCACGTTGAGGGTGAATCTCGTTGGCGACGAGCAAACCCTGGTTTTCCATCTTAGCGGCCAGGTGGGTGGATTTGCCACCCGGGGCTGCTGCCAGGTCTAAAACGCGTTCACCTGGGCGCGGGTTTAGCAATTCCGCCACGGCGAAGGCAGAGGGTTCTTGCATGTAAAATAAACCCGCCGCGTGGTGGGGATGCTTACCGGGCGAGTGGCTGCCAACCACATGGGGGAGCACCCGAAAGCCCACTGGCGACCAAGGAATCTGCTCCAGATGGAAAGGCGTGATTGTAAGTAATCTCTCGGCAGAAAGCTTTAGTGTGTTGACCCGCAGACCCGTGCAAGGTGGATCGTTGTAACTTGCCAGGAAAGCCTGATATTCATCCCCCAACAGGCGCGCCATGCGTTCGAGATAAGCCGGTGGGAGTTCATTCACCTGGATATCTCGTATAAGGCGGCGTATTTAAACCGGCGAATTAGTTTTGCCGCGTCCAAATCGAGGACATTGGGAAGACCTTCGTGTTCGATGACGCTCTCTAAAGTCTGGTTATGTTTCTCATTAACCAATACGATCACCCGGTTGAATTCCGACTGGTGATCGTAAAAAAAGTCGTCAGGAATGTCATAGGCGCTGAAATAATAGCCAACCTGGGCGCGCATTGGAGAAATTGCGACGATTACATCTCCGGGTTGCAGATAGTCTTTTAAATAGCGCGTGATCTCCTCCTCGACACCAGTGGTCTGCGCCGGATTGGAAGGGTTAATATAATATGTGGCCACGAGAATTGTGGGCAACAGGATTGCCACCCCGATGATGGCGAGGTATCCATTTTCAAAAGAGGGTCTTACCTGGGTAGCCAGGCGGAGCAGGTATGTCAGCCCGGCCGAAGCCCATATAATAAATAATGGCAATAGAAAGAGCCAAATCCTTGGCCAAGGAGCGACCCTTTGAAGGATGAGCACAATGGCGATCCAGATCACTGCTGCAATCTGGAGGGGAAGCCGATGGGGCGACAACTTGCGGTGGAATACTAGCGAGACAATTGTGCCGGTGACGAGCAGCATTGTCATGAATAGGGGCACCCCGGCTGTCCAGTCTTCCCAGGTATTTTGAGCGCGCACCCAGATACTTTGCTGGAAATCATCCCAACTAAGAGAAGCGACAATAGAGTTACCGACCAAATTGTCCAGACCGGAGAAGATCAGGATGGGTGAGTAAAACAGAATCGTGAGGAGTGCCACACAGATCGCGGCCGAAAGGAGGTAATAAATAAATCTTTGGCTGTAAGCCAAGGATACATCTTTCAAGAGCGCACTCACCAAGAGCCAGGTCATCAATATTCCGAATGGATAAAGCATGGTTGGGTTAGTATAGAAACCAAGGGCTGAGAGACTTACGATCAAGATCCAGGCGATCAGATTCTTTTTTTCTTTGACATGCACACCGAGCGCCAGGATGAGCAGTGCAAACAGGCTGAGTAAAGAATAGCCGCGGGCATTGGTTGAATAATCTATAAATGGCGAGGATGTTGCCACCAATGCCGCGCTGACTATGGCTGTATCGCGGTTATAGAACCTGTTTCCCATCCAGTAGGTGGCGGGCACAACCAATACACCGGCTACCAGAGCAGGCAGACGGATAATCCAGGGTTGGTTACCGAGCAAGTGGTATGCCAGATAGACCAGGAGAGTATGAAAAACATGGTTGTTCGGCAGGTGGTAATCGGAGAGCACCACCCTTAAAGAGCGTGAGGCGAATGCAATAAAGGTGTAAGCCTCATCATGGCGCATCGGCCGTGATATGAACATCAGGCGGATAAATAACGCCAGGAGCGTGACTATAAGCAGGGCTGCCAGATAAAGCCGGTTCTTGCGATCGCCAAAGGAGATAGCGAATATTTTGCGCAGGTCGCAGGCCAGATTCTTCCAGGAGAACACCTCCAGCAGCCCTGCGAGGATGGACCGGGTTTTTGACCGGAGGAGGTACATCCCGAGCGCCAGGGACGCGCAGAACCCCCCAAAAAGACGGATGGTGGGCAAAGCAGCCCGCAAGGAAGACTGGCTGAACGATTCGACCAGGCCGTCTGAAGCCAGTGAATCAATCAAAGCCTTAAGGAAACTGAAGGGTAGCAACGAAATCCCGAGGGAGAAGGTTGCCAAAATAAGGCAAACACTTAGCAAAAGCGCCCAAAGGGTGTGAGCTGATCTGGTCTTATTCATCGCCAACAGTAATGGGTGGATCGGAAGTCGTAACTACGACTCTACCTTCCTCTGGTTATTCCACAGCTGCGTCAGTGATCCTGAGGGCTTGATCCAGGGCTGCAAACCCCTCCGTGAGCTGCTCCTCGGTGATGATCAGGGGTGGAATGATCAAGATTGTGTGCCAGTGGGTGTAAACGAATACCCCCTGATCCAACAGGGATTGTCGTAAGGCGGTCATTTCAGGACTGCTGCCATTGTAAGGAGCCATAGGTTCCCGGGTGCGGCGATCGCGCACCAATTCGATGGCACCAAATAGCCCGATGGAGCGCACCTCGCCCACCGACGGATGTTGCTCGCCCAGGTCTGACAAAAGACGACGAAGGTTTGCGCCCATGGCCCGGGCCCGTTCAACCAGGTGATCGTCTTGCAGGACACGGATATTGGCGAGAGCCGCTGCCAGGGAAATTGGGTGGGCGTTGTACGTTAGCCCTCCCTGGAAAACGCGATCATCGAAGAATTCAGCGATTTCGCTGCGCATAGCCACTACCCCAAGCGGTGCATATCCAGATGTTAAACCTTTAGCCATTGTCATCAGGTCCGGCACGACTTTCCAATGATCGACGGCAAACCACTTTCCGGTGCGCCCGAAGCCGCTCATCACCTCATCGGCGATCAACTGGATGCCGTAGCGGTCACACAGGGCGCGCACGCCTTGCAGGTAGCCTGCTGGAGGAACGATCACGCCGTTCGTGCCAGTCACTGTTTCGATCACTATCGCAGCGATCGTTTGAGGACCTTCATATGTAATGATCTCTTCGAGGTGGTTCAGATAGTCCTGGGTAAACTCGGGTTCCGGAATATCAGGGTTATAACGGTGGAACGTGGAGCGATAGCGGTAGGGATCTAAGAAATGAACTACGCCTGGCATTAAGTTTGGTTCCCAGGCTACGCGCCGCGGATCCCCGGTCAGCGCCATTGCGCCGGCAGTTGCTCCATGGTAAGAGCGGTAGCGGGCCAGGATTTTATGACGACCAGTAAAAGCACGCACCAGTTTGATGGCGTTTTCGTTAGCATCCGCGCCGCCCAAGGTGAATAAAAACTTTGACAGGTTTCCGGGGGTTATCTCGGCGAGAACTTTCCCTAACAGGGCGCGCGGTTTGGTCGCCATTGAGGGTCCAGCGAAAGGCAGCTTACGCGCCTGCTCGACAATCGCCTCGATCACCCGTTCATCCCCATGGCCGATGTTAGCGCACATAACCATGGAGTTGAAATCCAGGTACCGTTTTCCATTTGTGTCCCAAAAATAGACGCCCTTGGCACGCGTTACTGGGATGGGTGTGACTCTGGCCTGGGCCGACCAGGTCCAGAAGCTGTGCTGCATTGTGAGAGGCAGGATCTCTGAATCGGGGATGTCAAACATGTGAACCTCTGCGAGGAAAATGAACTTCGAGAAGAATCGTATCATAAAAAGGGGATAAAGGATAAAGGATAAAGGATGAAGGATGAAGGATGGAGAGAAAGTTTTGAGGATAGATAAATTGACGGAGGGATTTGTTGGTTGATTGAGAAGAGTTTTGATAAAATTCCCTAATCTGCCAATTGGCAGCAATTATTACATCGAGAATTCCATAGGAGAATAAAATGTATTCATTTGTCCTCGCAGTTCACAACGTCCTGCGTTGGGTTGCCATAATTCTGGCGATCGTAGCTCTGCTGCGTGCATATCGGGGTTGGTTGGGTCGGCAGGAATGGACAGCAACTGACCGCAAGATCGGAGTATTTTTTGCCTCGGCGATGGACCTGCAGCTTTTGCTGGGCTTGATTTTATACATTGTCCTCAGTCCGACCACCCGGACTGCGTTCAGTAATTTTGGAGCAGCCATGCGTGTTGCGGATGTGCGCTTCTTTGCCCTGGAACACATTCTTTATATGGTTATTGCAATCGTGTGTGTCCATATCGGGACAGCGGCGGTGCGCAAAGCCACCCAGGCGGTGGACAAGCATCGCCAGGCAGCCATCTGGTTCAGCCTGGGCGGGTTGGCTCTCCTGCTCGGGATGCCCTGGTTTCGCCCCTGGCTGCCAGGGTTGGGGTAATCTGGCAGGTTGGACAGACTAAGAATAGCCCCCCTGATCAAAGCTACCATTGCGGTGGTTGTCTGGGGGGCTTCTTTTATTGCCACGAAGGTCGCCTTGCGGGATGTCTCCCCGGTGACGGTCGTGTGGCTACGTTTCGCCATTGGAGTGGCGATCCTGGGGGTAGCGGTTTTCTTTCGGAGACAGTTCTACAGGCCGCGCTGGAAGGAGCTGGCTTACTTCGCTCTGCTGGGCTTTATCGGGATCACCTTCCACCAATGGTTGCAGTCGACCGGGCTGCTCACCGCCCAGGCTTCAACCACGGCCTGGATCGTTTCGACAACGCCGGTTTTTATGGCCTTGCTGGGATGGTCCTTTTTAAAAGAGCGCCTGGGGTGGCTGAGCGTGTTCGGGATTGGGCTGGCAGCGGCTGGGGTCTTGTTGGTGGTGACCAGGGGTGATCTCCGCTCGCTTGCCGGCGGGCGTTTCGGGACGCCGGGTGACATCCTGATCCTGATCAGCGCCTTCAATTGGGCGGTTTTTTCGGCGCTCTCGCGGTATGGACTAAAAAACCATCCTGCCACACGCATGATGTTCTACGTGATGGGCTTGGGGTGGCTGTTCACATCTATCCTGTTTTTTTACGGTCCAGGCCTGGCGGAAATCCCACGACTCACCATAGCCGGCTGGCTGGGGATCGGCTTCTTGGGCGTTTTCTGCTCTGGGCTGGCGTATATTTTCTGGTTCGACGCGCTGAAAGCCCTGCCGGCTTCGCA
>Ga0209521_10002816_pt1 | contig 14162 bp, 10 predicted proteins | sample Rifsed19ft4_FD_184016 | JGI IMG/M metagenome (GOLD analysis project Ga0209521, IMG submission 184016) | Soil microbial communities from Rifle, Colorado, USA - sediment 19ft 4 (version 2) | ecosystem: Environmental > Terrestrial > Deep subsurface > Rock core/Sediment | place: Rifle, Colorado... | reverse complement strand
CGCCTCGGGTCTCCCTTGTCTCGCGACGAAACCCTTCCGGGGACCGGCCCCCTGCAGCGGCGCTCGAATGCCAAGGTATTTGCGAGACGGTGCACTAGGGCGGGCACCGGAGCGAAGGAGATGACGGAAGAAAGAGACAGGGACGCCCGGCACCGGGCCCGGCAGGAGTTCGAGAAGCGCACCGTCTTCACGGAGATCGTCAACCTCTTTTCCCTGGTGGGATTCCTCTACGGGGCGCTCGACGAGGAGCTCCCTTTCCGCGAGGCGGTACGGAAGCAGTTCGAGAAGCCGGTCTGCTTCTACCGGACGAAGCTCGAGAGCAACCTGCTGGCCTGCCTCGGGGGGATCGCGTTCCTCCTCTATCTCTTTCTCCTGGGAACGGGAATCCTCCTTCTATTGTATTACCGCCCCACGACGGCCGAGGCGTACAGCAGCGTCGTCGAGATCACGAACCGGGTCCCCTACGGGTGGCTCATCCGCGGGATCCACTTCTGGGCGGCCAACCTGATGATCGTGACGGTCCTCCTGCACATGATGCGGGTCTTCTTCACGGCCGCCTATCGGCCTCCGCGGGACGTCACCTGGGTCAACGGGATGATGCTGCTCCTGTTCACGTTCGCCTTCGGGTTCAGCGGCTACCTGCTGCCGTGGAACCAGATCTCCTACTGGGCCACGACGGTCGGAACGGACAGCATGTCGGCGATCCCGGTCGTGGGCGACACGCTGAAATACCTCGTGCGCGGAGGGGACGTGGTCGGCCAGCTCGCCCTGACCCGGACCTTCGCCTTCCACGTGGTGATCCTCCCGGCACTGATGCTTCTGTTCATGGTCCTCCACTTCCTCATGATCCGGCGGCAGGGAATCGCCGACCCGCTGTAGGAGGAAGAAATGGCGCAGCCGGAACCGCGCGAACGATACGACAGGTACGGAAGCGAGCCGTTTTTCCCGAATCACGTCATCCGCCAGTCGATCCTGTTCGTGCTGCTCTTCGCCCTCCTCATCCTCCTCTCCTCCCTGGTGCCGGCGCCGATGCTGCCCAAGGCGGACCCGTTCGACACCCCGGAATACGTGAAGCCCGCGTGGTACTTCCTCGGCGCGTACCAGTTCCTGAAGGTGTCCGAGAAACTGGGGTTTCTGGGACCGTGGGCGCCGAAGGTCATCGGAATCCTCGCGCAGGGACTCGGGGCGATGGTGATCTGGTTCCTGCCGTTCTGGGACCGGAACCCCGAGCGTCACCCGTACCGGCGGCCGACCGCCATCCGGGCCGGGATCGCCTTTGTCTTCTTCTTCCTGATCATGACGATCTGGGGGTACTTCTCTTGACCCGGGCGGGGAGCCCCGCGGGATCCGCCGCGAGGATGGCCGGTGCGGCCGCGCTCGCCCTTTTCGCAGCCCTGTTCGCCTCCCCCGCCGCCGCCGTCCAGGAAAAGGTCGACCAGTGCTTCGCCTGCCACAACCGGCTCGGGGGGAAGCTCGGCGCGCCGGCCAAGGAGCACATCGGGAGCGTGCACCGCGAGGCGGGGGTTGCCTGCGTGACGTGCCACGGCGGCAATCCGTCCTTGCCCACCGAGGAGGGGATGGACCGCCGGTACGGATTCCGCGGGAAACCGGCGACCCGGGACATCCCCGAGTTTTGCGCCCGCTGCCATTCGGACGTCACCATGATGCGGCAGTACAACCTGCGGACCGACCAGCTCGCCGAGTACCGGACGAGCCGGCACGGCAGGCTCCTGTACGAGAAGAACGACACCCGGGTCGCCGTATGCACCTCCTGTCACGGCCGGCACGAAATCCGCCGGAAGTCGGACCCGGAGTCACCCGTCTACCGCACGAACGTCCCCCGGATGTGCGGAACATGCCACGCGGACCCGGCCTACATGAAGCCGTACGGCATCCCCACGGACCAGCGGGAGAACTTCGAGAACGGGATCCACGGCCGGATCCTGGCCGGGAAAATCCGGCGGGAGAACCCGACTCTCGCCCCCAACTGCGCCACCTGCCACGGGGTGCACGGCGCCGCGCCCCCGGGGGTCGGGGAGGTCGCCAACGTATGCGGAGGCTGCCACGCCGTCGTGGCCGGATACTTCCGGGAAAGCGCCCACTTCGCCGCGGCCCGGGAAATCGGGGAGCCGAAGTGCATCACCTGCCACGGGAACCACTCCAACCGCAGACCGACCATCAAGGTCTTTTCGGGGTCGGGGCCGGGGGAATGCGGATTCTGCCACGAAAAGGGGAGCAAGCCGCTCCAGTTCGCCGAAAACGTCCGTGATCTGCTGGGGGCGCTGGAGGAAGGAGTCGCGGAATACCAGAAGGAACTCGACGCGGCGACGGCGGCCGGCCGGAACGTGGACAAGCTGAAGGAGGCCCATGAAAACGCCCGCAACAGGCTGACCGAGGTCGAGCCGGTGTTCCACACCTTCTCCCTCGACCGCGTTCTCCCCCTGATCCACGAGTCCGACTCCTTCCTCCGGGAGGCCCGGCAGGAGATCGGGAACTTCCGGGAGGAACAGCGCCAGCGCAGATCGGTGGCCGTGTATTCCGTGACGATGCTCCTCCTGATCGCCGCCCTGCTGGGAGTCAAGCTCGCCCTCCTCCCGAAACACCCCCGCGCGGGAGACGTGAATACAGGTTGAACTCCGCGGGGTGCCGCGGATACAATACCGACTTTGCATGCTGGTTGCAGGAATGATTCCCGGCAAGGAAGGGACCGGCCATGGACGAACCGCAGAAAGGGTCCGGGGCTCCCGCCAGCCATGAGAAAACCCGCAAGAAGCGGGTCATGGAAAAGTTCGGGATGCACATCCCCGAGGGTAAGGAGGACAGGCTCCACCTTAAGCCCCGGTTCTTCAAGTTCCTCGGATTCCTCGGCGTTCTTTTCCTCATCTTCTCCGCGGGGATGTTCGAGTTCTCGACCAGCCCGTACTTTTGCGCCAGCTGCCACATCATGAAGCCGTATTACCAGGCGTGGAAGACCTCCAGCCACAACCACGTGCCGTGCGTGGACTGTCATTATCCGCCGGAGGTGCGGGAGAAACTGATTCTGAAATTCCAGGCGCTCTCGCAGGTCGCCAAGTACGTTACCCGCACCTACAGCTCCAAGCCGTACGCCGAGATCGACGACGCCTCCTGCCTGCGGATGGGATGCCACGAAACCCGGCTCCTCCAGGGACAGGTCACGTTCAAGCGCGGGATCAAGTTCGACCACCGGCCGCACCTGGTGGACCTCAAGCGAGGGAAGAAGCTCCGGTGCACGAGTTGTCACAGCCAGATCGTCGTGGGGAACCACATGGAAGTCACCGAGAGCACCTGCTTCCTGTGTCACTTCAAGGGAACCAAGATCGGGCGCGTCGAGAACCCGATCGGGGGATGCGGAAACTGCCACGCCGCCCCGGAAGGGGACATCAAGGTAGGGAACGCGAGCTTCAACCACAAGGAGTTCGTGGGAACGCGCCACGTGGCGTGCCAGAACTGCCATCTCGAGGCGATCCAGGGGGAAGGGGAGGCGAAGAAGGACCGTTGCCTCCAGTGCCACAACGAGCCGTCCCGGCTCGCTCGCTACGCCGACACCGACTTCATGCACAGGAACCACGTGACCGACCACAAGATCGAGTGCACGCACTGCCACGAGGAGATCCGGCACGCGGTCAAGACGACGGTCGAGCCCCTGCAATACGACTGCACGGTCTGCCACGAGAAGAAGCACAACATCCAGAAGCAGATCTACATGGGGATCGGCGCCCGGGGAGTCCCCAACAGGCCAAGCCCGATGTTCGTGGCCAACGTGGACTGCGTCGGGTGTCACCTCGTGCCGAAAACGGCGGAATCCACGGTGGCGTTCCTCGGCCAGACGTTCCAGGCCTCCGAGGCCGCCTGCCTCGGGTGCCACGGCCAGGACTACAAGGGGGTGATGGGGAGCTGGCGGGAGGAGGTAAAAAGCGCTCTCGCCAAGACGAAGCCCGTCGTGGAGAAGGCCCGTGACCTGCTTCGATCCGCCGACGCCTCCCGCATGGAGAACCGGAAGGCCGTTGCGCAGGCACGGGACGCCGAGTACAACTACCTCTTCATCCTCTACGGGAAGGGGATTCACAACGTGGAGTACGCCACCGAGGTGCTCGGAAAGGCGCGGGTGGACGCCGAAACGGCTCTTTCAACGTTCTCCGGCAGGGGGGCCGGGAACGGAGGCAGGAAAGCGGAAGACGGAGAGGCGGGGCAAGGCGGGAAGCGGTAGCCCCCCGTACGGGACGAACGGCAACCCCCGGGGGTTATGGTTTCCCGGTCACTTCTTCTTCAGGATCCTGTCCAGGGAACTCTGCGCCGATTTCAGGAGATCCCGGCTCAATTCGTAATTGTGGGTCCCCCGCCCGTTGCTGACGATCTGATAGTTCGTCTCGGCCCCCTGGAAAAGCTTCATGTCCTCATCGACGTTCTTCCCGATCTTTCTGCTGCGCTCCAGGTATTCCCTCGCCTCCTCGAGCGACACCGAGATGGCATTCTCCTTCGCGGTGATCTCCTCCTTCCAGGAGAGGAGCATCTTCCCGTACTTGGCGCTGTGGCACTCCTCGCACTTGGACTTCACGGTGAGGACCGTCTGCGCCCCCTTTTTCAGCTCGTGGCAGTCGACGCATTTCAGACCCGCCTCGGCCATCACGTCGGGGGCCGGGGAAACGCCGGCGGGTTTCACCTTCCCCTCGTAGAGCGCCTTGTGGGGCTTGTGGCACTGCCCGCAGTCGATGTCCCGGGACTCGTGATGGCACGCCATGCACTCGGACTTGGTGACGATCCGCATCTTGTGTTTGTCCGGGGAGTGGCACTTGGCGCACTGGATCCCCACGTCCTTGACGTGGAGCGTGTGCGGGAAGCTCACCTCCATCTCCCGGAAGAAGAGCTTCTCCGGAGGCCTGACCCGCTGGTGGCACAGGGTCATGCAATAGGCGGACGGGCTCGCGAGGATGGGCGGCCGGGGAGGCCCGCCGGGGACGCCGGCGGCCTTGTACGCCGCGGAGACCTGGTCGTAGCCCGCCTTCACGATCTTGTAGGCGTACTCGATGTTGTGGGCTCCGCGCCCGGCTTTCAGGAGGTTGAGATTGGAGCGGGCATCCGCCACCAGCGCGCGGGCCTCCCCGACTTTCTTCGATTTCGCGGGGCCGGTCCCGACGGCCGCCTCCCCGGAGGCGACGATCGCCCCCATGTCGGCGGCGAGGATGCGGGACGCGTGGATCCAGTCGTCGAGCATCCGGTCGTAGTTCTTCCCGTGGCAGGCGACGCAGCTGTTCCGCTCGGCCGTGAGCTTCTTCTCGCCGGGGAAGGAGACGCCGGACTCGCGCACCTCCACGGACTTCGTGTGGCACCCGTCGCAGGACACCTGGGCCGAGAACATCCTCGACGGGGTGTCCGGGACGCCGCTCGCGCCGGCCCCCATGTACATCTCCTTCTGGTAGTTGTGGAGCCGCTTGTGGCAGGCGTCGCACTGGACCTCGAAGGTCTTGACCATCTCGACCTCGCCGTGCCGGATCTTCTCGTGGCATTTCAGGCACTTGATCGCGTTGATGGTGACGTGGATCCTGTGGAGGGCGAGCGGGTCGGTCTTCCTGTCCAGCCTGCCCACGTGGCAGTCGTAGCACCGGGAGTCGTCGACCCGGCCGTCCCCCTCCGCCACGCGGATGTGGCACTGCTTGCACTGCACCCCGATCTTCAGGTAGGACTCGTGGGAGAACCGGAAGCCGGAGTGGTCCACGGTCCGGGTGGGCGTGCCGTGGCACCCCGGGCATCCGCCGAGGGCCTGCCCCTGGCTGATCCCCTTGAAGTGGCACAGGAAGCAGATGTTCGTGTCGACCGCGACGTGCTCTCCCTGGACGATCGAATAGTGGCACGACGTGCAGCGCAGCTTCTCCCCGCGCTTGAGCTTCGTCATGTGTTCCTGGTGGTCGAAGGTGATGCTGCCCAGCTTGGCCTTCCCCTTCTCGATGCGCCCCTCGTGGCAGCCGGAGGACAGGCACAGCCGGTCGGGAACATTGGCGTGCGGCCTCGGGTGATACAGCCCGGTCCAGTATTTCAGCGTCGTCACCGTGATGAACACCGGGGAGAAGGAATGGCACTTGATGCAGGAGACGTTTGCGTGCTTGGACGTCTTCCACTGGTCGTAGTACGGGTCCATGTAATGGCAAACGACGCACGACTTGGGGAAGTAGGCGGAAACGAAGAAGGCCCCGTTGATGACGATCAGGATCCCCAGCACCACCGCCCCGACCGTCAGGAGCGGCTTCCGATGCGTGACGACCAGGTCCCACCAGGAGAGGAACATCTCCTTCATCGGTTGGTCACCTCCGCCGCCTCCTGCCTGGAACGCTTCGCCATCATCTCCTCGTATTCGAGCGGGTGCTCCTCTTTCATCTCATGCTCCGATATCTGCCCGTGCCACCACATCAGCGTCCCGGGGAACCGGTCCGGGTTGAAGTGGACGTTGTAGAAGTGCCAGATGACGATGGCCAGCGTGGCCAGCATCGCCTCGTCGCTGTGCATCTCGTGGGCGACGTCCAGGATGTACTTGGGGAAATACTTGAGGGCGATCGATTCCCCCCAGAGGAAGAGCCCCGAGCCGATCATGATGACGCATCCCCAGTAGACGGCCCAGTAGTCGAATTTCTCGATGTAGCTGAACCGGCCGAACCTCGGTTTCTCCGGGGCCTTCCCCAGGAAATGGCGGATGTTCTGCACCAGGTCCCTCGCGTCCTTGGGGGTGGGGATCAGGAGCACGAAATCGCGCCGCCCCTGCCGGGAGAGCACCGTGTAGAAGAGGTGGTGCACCATGAAGTAGATGAGCATGCCCGCGCCGATCCGGTGCACGATCGTGGAGTTGTGGAACCCGCCCCACAGGTTCACCAGGAACCGGGACAGGACGAAGTCGGGGAACTTGATCGGCATCCCGGTGATGATCAGGAGGATGACCGAGGTGAACATCACGATGTGCTGAAAACGGAAGTTCCGGTTGAACCGCTGGAACATCTCCCCTTCCTCGGGGTGCTTCTCCTGCCGCTTCTCCTCGCGGCGTCTGCGCTCCTCCGCCCTGCGTTCCGCAGCCGTGCGGATGCGTCTCTCCCGTTCCACTTCCTCGAGGACGCGGGCGCGGACCTTCTCCCGGATCTTCTCCGCCTCGGAGGGCTCGAGGCCGGCGGTCCCCTCGGCTACGGCGGCCTCGATCTCCTGTTCCAGGGTTTCCCTCTTCGAATTCTTCTTCTCGTCCACGGACATTCGTTCACTCCCCCGCTACCGGTTTTCGTCCAAGAGGCATCGGCGGCGACTCTTCTATCGCTCCCCGCGCAATCGTTTTGACCGCCCGTACATGTCGAGGAAGATGTGCGCGATGAGGGCGAGCATGGTGCCGATCGTGAGGTATTTGAAGAACAGAGCGGTGTAATAGATGACCCCGGACTCCTTCTTGTGGGAGTCGACGTGCATCTTCCCCACGGCGAAGTTGGGGTTCGCTCCCGGGTGGCATTTCCCGCAGGTGGCGGGAACGTTCTTCGGGTTGACCATCGAGAGCGGGTCCTCCGGCGGGCGGATGTCGTGGATCCCATGGCAGGAGCTACAGTTGGCCACGGTCCGGGAGCCGAATTTGCTCGCCACGCCGTGGAACGAGTTCTGGTACGTCGTCACCTGCTCGGAGTCGATGCCGAACTTGCTCATGATCGCGACCGAGGCGTGGCACGTCGAGCACTGCTCCGCGACGTGGGTCGCGAATACGGTGGACTTCGGATCCTTGTGCCCGTAGATCTTGTGCTCCCCGTGGCACCCGGTGCATGACGGGGCCTCCGTGATCTGCTTGGACAGCGCCACGCCGTGGATCGAGGTCTTGTACTGGGCGTAGATCTCGATGTGGCAGCGTCCGCAGGTCTCTGCGACGCCCCGGCGGGCCACCGCCGACGCCGGGTCCTTCGCCTTGCGGATGGCGTGGCTTCCGTGGCAATCCTGGCATAAGGGGGCCTTCGTGTTCCCCCGGGCGATCGCCGTGCCGTGGACCGACCCGAAATACTCCAGGTAGGCGTCCGACTGCGGGGCCCCTTCGGCGTTTCCCTTGTAGTGGCAGTGGGTGCAGACCACGCGCTTGGGGCGCTGGCGGTGGGGAATCTCGCTCACGTCGAAATGGCAGTCCACGCACGTCTTCTTCTCGTGAACGGATCCCTTCAGGGTCTCCCCCGTCGCCAACAGGTCCCGGATCTTCCCGTCGACGAGGATCTTCCGGAACTCGGGCTTTCCGTGGCAGAGGGTGCACTTTTCGAGCGAAACCCTGGCGTCCGCGGGGGAGAAAAATCCCCGGGCTCCGACCCCCAGGGCGATGACGATCATCGCTGCGAGGAACTTCCCCCTCATAGGATCCCTTCTCCTTTGAGTTTTTCATATTCGAGCGGGTGCTCCTCCCGGAGCCACTCGGCGTCCACCTTGCCCGTAAGCCACGCCATGTTCATCGGGAATACGGACGGGTGCAGGTGGACGATGTAGAGGTGCCAGAACAGAAGGACGACGAAAATGAGCAGCCCCTGGTACCCGTGGATGATCAGGGTCAGGTCCAGGACGAACTTGGGGAGGAACCTCATCGAGAAGGTCTCCGCCCAGAGGATGACCCCGGTCACGGAGATGAGGAAGACGCCGGTCGTGGCCCCCCAGTACTGGAACTTCTCCTTGTACCCGTATTTCCCGAACCGCGGGTATTCGTTGCCCATCCGCAGGTTGTACCGCATCGCCTGGAGAAAGTCGTCGAAATCCCGCCGCGAGAGCCAGACCTCGTTGAGCTCCCGTTTCCCCTCGCGGGAAAAAAGCATGTAGAAGGCGTGGTAGACCAGCTGGGCCATCAGGAACACGGCGGCGACGCGGTGGATGATCCCACGGTACAGCACCCCGCCTTCCAGGCTGATCAGGGCCTGCGCCAGCCGGTTCTCGTGGTACATCAGCGCGAAACCGGTCACGGCAAGGACCAGGAGGGAGATGATCAACAGCATGTGCTGCATGCGAAACAGCACCGACATGCGCTCCACGTACACCGGTTTGCGGGATTCTTCGCTCATCGGGGTTACTCCTTCGTCCCTCCCGTTTTCGGTTCACCGCGCCGGCGCCTTCCCAGGAGGTCCATACCGATATGGAGGACGAACAGGATGACGAGCGTGCCGATGAAGATCGTGTAGAAGACACGGACGACGAACACGCCCATCGCCTTCTGGGGGGTCACCTCCACGTGGACATACCCCTTGGCGAAGTTCGCCCCCGCGTTGGGGTGGCACTTCCCGCACGTCTTCGGAAGGTTCGCCTTGCTGACGGACGAGGCGGGGTCCGACGACGGAAGGATCCCGTGGAACCCGTGGCACGAGGCGCAGTTCGCCACCGTGGTCATGCCGTACTCGAGGGCGACCCCGTGGAACGAGTCCATGTAGGTGGAGAACCGCTTCTTCGGCAAGGCGTACCGCGTGGCGATCGCCTCGTTCCCGTGGCACGCCGTGCAGGTCCTCGGGATGTTCTTCACGTACACCTTCGACTCGGGGTCGGTGATCTTCGTGATCGAGTGTTCGCCGTGGCAGTCGGTGCACACCGGGGATTCCGCGATCCCCGCGCGCATCCCTTTCCCGTGCACGGAGCGCTCGTACTCCTCCAGGATGCCGGAGTGGCACTTCCCGCACAGCGTCGGGATGTTCTGCCGGTGGGTGGCGGAACGCGGCTGGTCCCCGGGGAGGATCATGTGGTTCCCGTGGCAGTCCGGGCAGACCGCGGCGCCCAAGAGGCCGGATTTTTTCTGGGCCCTCCCGTGGACGCTCTCCCGGTAGGCCGCCATCACCTTCTGGTCGGGAAGCCCGTACCTCTCCTCGATCACCTTGTCCTCGTGGCACGTAAGGCAGGCCTCGACGACGTTGAGCCGGAAGGTGCGCCCCTTCGGGTCCTGCGCTTTGCGGATATCGTGCCTGCCGTGGCAGTCGTCGCACCCCGGGACGTCCTGGACTCCCTTCGCGTGCACCAACCCGTGGGTGCTCTGGGAGTACGACTTCTCCGCGTCGGGGTGGCACTTTCCGCACGTGACCGCCGCCAGCTTCCCGTGCGGGGCCTTCGCGTCGGGGTGGCACGACGTGCACGTCCCCTTCCCGTGGACCGACTGCCGGAACTCCTTCTCGTCGACGAACAGCGACTGGGTCTTCCCGTCGGGAAGGGATTTCTCGATCGTCGCGTCACCGTGGCAGTCCAGGCAATCCGTAACCGTGGGACCGGCATCCGCCGTCGCGGCCAGGCCGGCTCCCGCGGCCGCCAGGAGAACCGCAAAAAGGAACGATCGCAACGGGTTCATTTCTCCTCCGTCAGCAGGATGGTCGATCCCGGCACGGCTCCCTCCCCGCGCGCCTCCCTCTCCTCGATCTCCTCGAGTTCGAGGGGATGCTCGTGCTCCATGTGGTGGCGGGAGATCTTCCCGTCGATCCAGGTGAGCGACATGGGGGCGAAGTCCGGGTTGATGATCACGTAGTAGAGGTGCCAGACGAAGATGGCCAGGGTGGCCAGGATCGCCTCGTAGTAGTGAATCAGGGTGGCGACGTCCAGCCCCCACATCGGGATCCGCTTGAGCGTCTCGTTCTCGAACCAGAGCATGAACCCCGTGACGATCATCACGATCGTCCCCCACACGAGCGCCAGGTACTCGGCCTTCTCCACGTAGCTGTACCGGCCGAACTTCGGCCTGTGACCGGAGATCCCCGCATAGAATTGGAGCATCGCCACGACATCCAGGGCATCCTGCCACCGGGGCATCATCCGGCCCAACTGGTCCCGCCCGCGGGCCGTGAAGACGGCGTAGTAGACATGATAGAGGGATGTCCCCACCATCACGAGCGCTGCCGCCCGGTGCCCGTTGCTCCGGAGCGAGACATTCGCCCCGGACGAGAGGAACGGGATCGACCACTTGAACTTGAGGGCGAACCCGGTGATCACGAGCACGAAGAAGCTCGAAAGCGTCAGGAAGTGCTGGAGCCGCTCGGAACGGTTCAGCCGCTCGTATCCGGGGTGCGACCACATTTCCGCCCTCTCCCGGTAGAGGGCCTGCATCTTCCGGATATAATCGGCGCCGTTGTGAAGGACCATCCCCCCGATGACCAGGACGATCAGCCAGATGTAGATTCTCTCCACCCAGGACTTGACGACGCCCCCGATCCCGCCGGCGCCGACATGGATGTTCCCCTTGGCGAAGTTCTCCGTGGCGCCGGGGTGGCACTTGCCGCAGGTCACCGGGAGGTTCTTCGGGTGGATCGTGGACCGCGGGTCGGAGGAGGGGAAGATCTCGTGCACCCCGTGGCAGGAGGCGCAGTTGGCCACCGTCCTGTCCCCCAGCCGCTGCGAAAGGCCGTGGAAGCTCTCGCGGTATCCCTTCACCTTTCCCGTCTCGACACCGTACCGGTCGGACAGCCTCTCGGCGGCGTGGCACGAGGGGCACGTCTTCTCGGAGACGGCCATGAAGGAAACGGGGGACCGGGGGTCCGCCGCCTGGCGGATTTCGTGCTCCCCGTGGCAGTCGGTGCAGCCGGGGGCATCGGGGACGCCCCGGGAAAAAGCGACTCCGTGCGCGCTCTCGCGGAAAATGGTGAACACGCCGTAGTGGCACTTCCCGCACGTCTCCGGGACGTTCGTCCGGTAGATGGGGGAGGACGGGTCGAACCGGTCCTTGAGTGCGTGGGCCCCGTGGCAGTCTACGCACGTGGCGGATTTGTTCAGCCCCTTCTCCACGATCGCGATATTGTGGATGCTCTTTGCGTACATCCTCGCCGCGCCGGGGATGGCGATCCCCCCCCGCTCGATCACCTCCTTGCTCCCGTGGCACCTGGTGCAGGTTGCGGCGACGTTCCGGAAATAGACCGGGGAGGTGGAAAGAGTCGATTTGGGAATCGCGTGCGCCCCGTGGCAGTCCTGGCAGCGGGGGGCCTCGATCCCCACCATTCTCTTTTGTGCGATCACGTGCCGGCTTTTGGCATACACGGCGGCCGCCTCGGAATGGCAGGCCGAACAGTCCACCACCCGGAGGCTCGCGGTGTGCGGCAGCCCCTTTTCGTCCTTGTGGCAGTCGGTGCAGGAAAGGTCGGCGTGGACCGATGCCTGGTACGCAGCGGGATCGACGAAAAGGCTGGTTCCCGGGAATGGGGCGGCGCCCCGGCGGAGTTTTTCCGGACCGCCGGGCTTGACGTTCGACGCCTTCTCCCCGGCCGACCACGAGAGGATGTCCGAACTCCCGTGGCAGTCGAGGCAATCGGAATTGCCCTGGGCCCAGGGCGAAGAGGGCGTAAATGCCAGAAATACCGCCACTACCGCGAAGAGGCCTGCGATGCGGGTTCTTCCCGGGCGCAAGGGGAACATGGTCGCTCCCTTCCTTTCGCTATGATTGGTTGGAGGAGGGTTCAATGCCGGTTCCCTTTATGCAACCCATGACCAGTTTTGTCGACTGTATACATAACGCAACAAAGACCAAGAATCAAGACGAAATTTCCTTCCCCGGGGGGAAATCCGAGCCTTCTGTTGAAAAATTCTGTAGAAAAATTCCACGGTGCGTCCGGGACAAGAGGTGCGCCCCGACAGTCGGGCGGAGAGTTTCCTCCGCCCGCTCCTCTTCCCCCTCCCCTTGTCGGGTCAGGAGGCGGTACGGGATATGGCCGGCGGGTGAGGCTCCTTTGGGAAAGACGAAAAGGGCCGCGAGTCGTCCGCGGAAAAGATGGCTGTTTTATTCTCGGGGAAGCCGCTGATCCAAGATGAGTTAGAAGATTTTCCTTTTTCCCCCGCCTTTTCCTTGACAGCCCCACAGGGACACCATATCTTGTATGCGTGATAAACATCCACCACAAGATACGCTATCATTAAAGTGGGATAATATTTACAAGGGAGCAGCTACCATGAAACTGGACCTCTCGGTTTCCGTGCCCTCCATCCCGGAGGCCGACAAGCAGGAGACTTCCTTGGTCTCCGGAACCAGGGAACTTCCGGATCACCCTCCGAAGGAGTGGGCCGAAAGGATGCGGGCGAAGTACGGCCCGATGCCGCTCTCGGAGAACGCCCGGAAGGTGCTCGAGCGCCGATACCTCAAATTGGACCCCTCCGGGGAGAGGATGGAGACTCCCGAGGAGATGCTCGCGCGCGTGGCCTACAACATCGCGACGGCGGAAGGGCGCTACCCAGGCACCGTGCCCGAGGTCGTCCTCCGGTGGGCGGAGAGGTTCTACGCGATGATGTGCCGACTCGACTTCCTGCCCAACTCCCCCACCCTGATGAACGCGGGGAGAGAGCTGCAGCAGTTGTCGGCGTGCTTCGTGCTGCCCGTCGACGACTCGATGGAGTCGATCTTCGAAGCGGTCAAGAACACCGCGCTTATCCACAAGAGCGGAGGCGGTACCGGCTTCTCCTTCTCGCGGCTGCGCCCCAAGCACGACGTCGTCAAGTCCACCAAGGGCATCTCGTCGGGGCCCATTTCCTTCATGACCGTGTTCGACGCGGCGACCGAGACGATCAAGCAGGGGGGAACCCGGCGGGGGGCGAACATGGGGATCCTGCGGGTCGACCACCCCGACATCCTCGAGTTCATCAACTGCAAGACGAAGAACGACCGCCTGAACAACTTCAACATCTCCGTCGCGCTCACGGAGGACTTCATGAAGGCGGTGGAGGCGGACGCGGAATACGAGCTCGTCAACCCCCACTCCCGGACGGTCGCCGCGCGTCTCCCCGCCCGCGAGGTGTTCGAGAAGATCGTGGACGCCGCGTGGCGGAACGGGGAACCGGGGATCATCTTCCTGGACCGGATCAACCGGGACAACCCCACCCCGAGGCTCGGCCCCATCGAGAGCACCAACCCGTGCGGAGAGCAGCCTCTTTTACCCTACGAGAGCTGCAACCTGGGCTCCATCAACCTCTCCGGGATGGTGACGGGCGAGAACGGGAGCATCCGGATCGATTACGAGAAGATGCGCGAGACGATCCACGACGCGATGCGGTTCCTCGACGACGTGATCGACATGAACCATTACCCCCTCCCCGAGATCCGCCAGATGACGATGGGGAACCGGAAGGTCGGGCTGGGGGTGATGGGATTCGCCGATATGCTCATCAAGCTCGGCATTCCCTACGACTCGGACGAGGCCCTGGCCGTTGCCCAGGAGGGG
>Ga0209521_10002814_pt1 | contig 14170 bp, 9 predicted proteins | sample Rifsed19ft4_FD_184016 | JGI IMG/M metagenome (GOLD analysis project Ga0209521, IMG submission 184016) | Soil microbial communities from Rifle, Colorado, USA - sediment 19ft 4 (version 2) | ecosystem: Environmental > Terrestrial > Deep subsurface > Rock core/Sediment | place: Rifle, Colorado... | reverse complement strand
CGCCGATGCCAGCCAATGGCCCTGACGCGAGCCGCCTGAGTTCCGCGACGTAAGAAAGCGCGAACTCTTCTGGAGAGAACGACCAAGTGATGTCTTTTTTCGCAAGGCGAGCGCACCGAGCGAGAAATTCCAGGTCCGTGCCCAAGCCATCCAGATATTGCAGTGTTAGTCGGTCGGTGTCCGCGAGACTGCCGACGTAGCGTGCAATCGCCTCTCGCAGTTCGTCGGCAACCTGGTTCGGGTCCGGAGGATGGCGTGGCACCGATCGACCCGCCAGATGGTCGAGGAGTGCGCGGTGGGTTGGCAGCGCTGTACCGCGGACAAGAGCGCCGAGTCCGCACTCGATGAACCATTGCTCGATCGCCGGCGCATCGACATTGAGCATCCCGGAGGCTGCCATTGCTAACGCGACGCCGGCCGCAACCGCACGGATTTCCTCGGGCGTGAGACCGATGCGCCCTGTGGCTAGCCAACCCCACGCCATTTCTTCCGCGATCCGCCAGCCGGTTCGCTCGTCGAACTTCATGCCCCGCGTGCTCTGTCTGACAATCGTCTGGAGGATGTAGGCATCGAGAAGGGTCGCCTCACTCTGCGGTTTCCTCCCTGCCTCCAACTCTGCCCTCAGCAGCCCGAGCATCAGGGGATTTGATGCTAGGCGCTCAATTGCCAAAGGCAGGCCTAGAGCGTGAACTCGATCGCCGAGCACCTCCTCGATTTGTTCTCGAGACAGCGGGGCGAGGTTTAGCCTTCTCCATCCAGTTAGCGCCGGCATGATCTGCGGGCGAGCGGTGAGGATTAGATCGAGTCGAGGATGCGCCTGACCGAATTGATCCACCTGAGTGGCGACTAGTTCACGATGTCGCAATGGTGCCTCGTCAAGCGAGTCGAAGACGAGGAACGAGTCCCTCCGAGACAGATAGTCCTTGAGCGCGGCAGCATCAAGATGCGTTCCAGCAGCTGCGGACAACGTTGCCAGTAGGAGACTGTCGAGGCTGTCAATCCACGAGCTCAAGCGGACGTGAAGCCCGTGATGTCCCATTTGCAGACGTTCCGCTGCGACCTGAACGGCGATCCGACTCTTCCCAGAGCCGTGACCACCGGTTAGCACCAGCCTACCGTCTAGGTTGGCCCAATCAGGTGGTGAAGTATCTGGACCGTACGAGGGTTGGAGTTGAGGTAGATGCGCAACGTCAAGCGTCCGGCTGTCCTCGCGAAGCGACTTCGCGTACCGTTTCAAGTCCACCGGGCTCGGGGTCGGGAGGACGGAGGCGATTAGCCCCGCGATGCCGCGGGCGATCGCCACGACGCCGAGCGCGACCAGCACAGTGGGTAGCAACGGCGGCACCCAGGTTGGTCGGACGGAAAGGAACATGGCGACACACATAGACACGCCGCCAAGGAGCAGTCCGAGAATCTGGGCTAGCGAAAGTCGCGCCCTCGTTGATAGCTGCCAGTAGAAGGTCGCCACGTCGCCCGTCACCCCCCATGCCTACGGAGTCACCCTAGCACTGTGCCTATAGTTGATCATCTTCTGCTGTATTTCGACAGCAACGTCTACGACCGGATCAGCAAAACCGGGGCGGCTGAAGACGTTCGCAAGTGGATACAACGTCGGTCGGCTTCCCTCCGCGTATCTGAGGTCATCCTGACTGAGGCATTCCGTATTGGGGACGCCGAACTGCGAAGCCACCAGGTCGACACAATCGTTAGCCTCGCGACGCTATACCCACGGCCTGGTGCCTTCCTCAATGCACGCGAGCTCGTGTCGGCTATCGAGCGCTACCGGCCTGGATGGTTGCGAAAACACCCCGACAACCTCACCGTCTCGCGTTTCTTGAACCTTGATCGCAACGTCTGGAGACGCCTGAAGGAGGATCCGGCCTATTACCCGCCTGGCATTGAGGCCGGCATCGAGCCATTGCCGGCATTAGCAGGTGAGGTGAAGAGGGTGCAGAAGCGGACGAGGACGCGCCTACTCGACCAAGGTGAGCATCCCGCCCAAGCCCTGACTCAGGCAGGCATTGAGACACACTGGAGATGGACCCAGATGCTGCAATGGGCGGACCTTTTGGATCCCGCCAAGACTGACCAAAAGTTCGCTCAGCTCATCAGAGCATACCTTCGGCCCGAGCCCGTCTCCCAGGAGGAATGGGAGATGTTTTGGCTCAAAGATGTCACAGCAGCGGACTTGCCGCGAAGTCGAGCGTATGCCGTTGCTGACTATTTCCAGCGCCGATACCGGGTGACTGCAGGAAACTGGATGGACGCGGGCCACGCAGTGGAATTGCTTGATGTCGACTACCTCGTAACAGGCGACCAAGACTTCTTCAAAGTCCTTGTTGACCTTCGAGGTGAGCTCCCGTATGGGGGTCTCCCGATCCTTCTGGAGCCAAACCAATCGGTCGTCGACGAGCTGGATAGGCGCGTGCCGCCGTCGCCCTCCGCGCCCGGCGGCAACTTCGGCCCGCTCTAACTACTACCCCGTCAAGCCGGGCCTGGATCCGAATGCACGGCAGGAATGTGCCAATCGGCACTCCACTCGCGGCCGGGCCGCGGTGGTACCGTCTCCGCGTTCGGCTGGAGCATGCGCAAAGGACCAACGTGCCATGACGCTCAACCGTGGGCTCCTCTTCTGGGGCCTCGCCCTCATCACCGCCGGCGCGGTCGCGCTGGCAGCCCAGCAGGGGTATCTCGACAAGGAGGCCCTCCGTGACCTGTGGCGCCTCTGGCCGGTCATCCTCATCGTGATCGGCATATCGGTGGTCGTGTCGCGCACGCCGTTCGCGGCGGTCGGGACGGTTGCCGCGGCGCTGGTGGTCGGCACCGGCGCTGGCGCGCTGATCGCAGTCGGACCGACGCTCTCGCTCAACTGCGGCGGTGCCGACCCGACAAGTCTCACCTCGCGCAGCGGCGACTTCGGGGGCAGCGCCGTGGTGGAGCTCGATTTCAACTGCGGGACGCTGAACGTCGCCATGACCGATGACTCGGCGTGGACGGTGGCCAGCGGGCAGCGGGGCGGGGATCCCGCCCGGATCACCGCCAGCGGCGATCGGCTCGAGGTCCGCTCCGCGGACAGCGGCCGCTGGTGGGACAGCGGGCGCCAGCGCTGGGAGGTCAGCCTGCCGACCGATCCCGTATACACGCTGACCGCGTCACCCAACGCGGCCGATACGACCATCGACCTCGACGGGGGCCGATTCGCGAGCGTCTCGCTCAGCCCCAACGCCGGCGCGCTCTCTCTTGACCTGACCGATGCCGACGTGGAACGCCTGGACCTGTCGCTGAACGCCGGTTCGGCATCGGTGATCATCGGGACGGCGATGGAGATGCGCGGCAGCCTGAGCGTCAACGCAGGATCGATCGAGGTCTGCACGCTTGGCGGTGTCGCCGTCGAGTTCACCCTTGACTCGAACATCACCTTCTCGCACAACCTCGATGACTCGGGGCTGACGCGGGCCGGCGACACGTGGTCGACCTCCGGCTACGCCGCAGCGGTCGATCAGATCCGTCTCGAGATCAGCGGCAATGCGGGGAGTTTCACCTTGAATCCTGAAGGAGGCTGCGGATGAATCGGCGGCTGTATCGGTCCCGCCGCGAGGAGATGATCAGCGGCGTCGCGGGCGGCGTGGCCGAGTACCTTGACCTCGACCCATCGATCGTGCGCGTTGTGTGGGCCGTTCTGGCGCTCATCACCGGGGGTGTCTTCTTCATCGTCTACGTCGTGATGTGGATCGTGGTGCCGCAGGCGCCGGAGGGCCCGGAGTCCTCAGACGCCACCGGGGCCGACCCGGGAGGCGCTGCGCCATCATCGGGCTGGGTGCCGCCCTCGGGCTGGGCTGCGCAGGGCGGACGCCGGCCCCACCGACACTCAGGTGGCGGTTCTTGGATCTTCGGGCTGATCCTGATCGGTCTGGGGATCTACTTCCTCGCGCGGGAGTATCTGCCGGACATCGACGTCGATCGCCTCTGGCCGCTCGGGCTGGTGGTCCTCGGCCTGCTCTTCGTGGTGGTCGCCTTCCGTCGTCGCGACTGACGGCGCCGCCTGGCCGCGGGAGCCGAGCAGGTCGCGCCCCATCAGCGCAAAGGCGGCCGCGCCCACCGAGACGACCGTGCCGATTGCGAGCTTCAGGCTGTCGGCGGTGATGAGTTGTGCGCGCTCACCCTGGGGCGGAGACGGGAACTGGAACGCGTAGTTCCACGGGGCCAGCGCGCGGGCCGCGTTGATGTACCAGTCGGGCATGACCAGAGCGGCGCCGAGCGGGAAGACGAGCACGCCGGCAACACCGACGGCCACCAGGAAGGCGATCGCCAGGGAGCGGTAGCCCCACGACCGCAGCCCCTCGTCAACCACGTACGCCACCGCGATCATCGAGAAGAGGACCGCGGTGAGGTAGTGGTACTGGAAGGTGGCACGCTCGATTCGAATCCACGGCAGGTACTGGAAGGCGAATGCCGCCGCTACCAGCGCCAGGGCCAGCGAGCGGCGGCGCCAGGCCATGAGAGCGCCCCACAGCACGGCCGGGACGCCGGCCCAGAACAGGATCGGATTGCCACCGTTGTAGATGACCGCCATCTGCCGATCGTCAAAGGAGTGGCTGTAGAACCAGACCGGCTTCAGGTCGAGCGGCCAGCTCCACCATGGCGACGAGGCAGCGTGTCCGGCCTGCAGGCCGAAGTGGTAGCCGAACATCTGCGAATGCAGTTCGTCGAGCGACCAGCCGTATCCCGGCCCCTGCCCGACGGTGGCGATGCCGTGACCCAGCTGCAGGTACGGGACGTAGGTCAGGAAATAGACCAGCAACGGGATGACCAGCAGGGCTGCGCCAACCCACGGCCAGGCGAACCCGCCGAGCTCGCCGGGGAGGTACCAGCGGCGGTCGCTGGCCCGGTCGCGCAGTGACCGCCACGCGCGGAGCACGATAAGGAACGCGGTGACGCCAAGCATCAGCCAGGCCGGCCACGCCGCCTGCGCGCCGCGGGCGAGGATCGCAAAGAGCAGCTCAACCGCGCTCCGTGGGTCGCGTCCCTCCACTGCGCCGTAGGCCATCGTGAAGGCCAGGCCGATGCCACCCGCCACCACGCCGATGGCCGGGAGCGCCGCCAGATCGCGCCCCGTCAGGCGCACCGGGCGCTGCCAGACCAGGACGAGCGCGAGCCCGAGTGCCAGCAGGCAGACGACCAGGAAGGGCCACGGGGCACCGATCCCGGCCACCACGGTGATGAAGGCCACGCCCGCCACCAGCAGGAAGCGGCCGAGGCCGGAACGCGCCAGGACGAGGACCCAGAGGCCGAGGAGCGCGTACCAGCCGACCCACTTGCTGGCGGCCGCCAGGCCGATGAGGACGCCGACCAGCGGCAGGGCCCACCACGCGCTGCGCGTCCAGCGACCCGACCAGATCTGCCAGAAGACCAGGTATCCCGCGACGATGAAGGTGGCCACGAAGATGTCGTTCATGGCGATCCGGCTCATCACGTAGCTCATGCCGTCGATCGCCACGAAGGCGGCGGCCAGCACCGCGATCCGTCGGCGCCGGAAGAGCGTCGCGGTGAGCAGGTAGATGAGCCCGACCAGGATCGAGCCGAAGACGATCCCGGCGAGGCGCCAGGCGAAGGCATTGCTGCCCGCGTCGATCGCCACCAGCTCACCGCCGTCGGCCGTGCCGGTCGAGACGATCAGGCGGCCGTGGTCATCGCCCTCGGCGTGGTCGGAGATGTCGAAGCCCAGGACCAGCGGCTCACCGGGGAGCGGGCTCGTGTCGTACGCGGCGAACCCGACGCTCTGCGAGCCGCCGTTGCCGTGCGGCATGACCGCCCACGCCTCGGCCTCCCCGGTCGCGGGATCGATCCCCGCGACATAGACGATGTTGGCAACCCACTGCCAGCCGATCACCCGCGGCGTACCCGGCAGCGGCACGGTATCGATCTCGGACAGCTTCTCGTCGAAGACGGTCAGGCCCCCGGCGACCGGGCCGTGCTCGTCGTCCGCGGGGAGCGAGCCCACCGGGACCCAGACCTGCGTGTCCTTGCCCCTCGCCTGGACCATGATCGGTCCCGTCGGTGCTGCGCGCAGGATGACCTGCCCGTCGCTGCCGATCAGCCCGGTGTCGAGCTCGAGAGAGCCGGCGTCGAGGGCCACCAGGCTGCCGCGCGCCGGGTCGATGGCGACCACGCGTGCCGGCGCGCCGTCTTCGCCCGAGCCGGCCGGCACGTAGCCGATGCCGCTCGCAACCAGGCTGGAGACGGCGATCTGCGCGCCGGTCTCGCGCTCCACCTCGGCGATCCCGTCGGTGCCGCGGAAGAGGATGATCGGCTGCCCCTGCGGCACCACGATCTCGAGGACGCCGGCCAGGCCGGTCTCGATCTGCGCGACGCCCGGCGGCGGACCGCGTTCACCGAGCTGGCCGAGGAAGGCGGTCAGGTCGAAGACCGATACGGTGCCGCTGTCGGCCAGTCCTACGAGCAGCCGGTTGGCGTCCTCGTCGTACGCCAGGCTGGCCACCGACCCGCTGACCGTCCAGCTCGACACGACCGTCCCCGACGCGGCCTCGCGCGCGGTGATCGTCTCGCCCCCGGCCGAGGTGAAGACGATCGATGCGAGGCGTCCCTCGGCACTTCGCTGCGGCACGACCGCCAGCGAGGTGGCCGGGGCGTCGAGCTCGGTCGTGCCGAGCACCTTGTTCGGGTCGGCCGCCGCGATCCCGGCGGCGATCAGGTACTTCGCCAGCGGGGGATGCGTCCACTCGTACGTGTCGCGGGTCCAACCCTCCTGCCAGTCGGCGAGCATCTCGGTCGCCGTCCTGGCGTGATAGACCTCGTCGAAATGGAAGTGGCGCGGGAAGTCGAGGCGCCAGAGGCGGAAGACGAGGGCGAACATCACGAGGCCGAGAAGCAGCAGTGCATCGCGACGGTCGAGGCGCCGGGGCGGCTGTGCGAGGTACGGGTCGGCCGGGTCGCGGCGCAGCCAGTGGCGCAGCCGCGAGCGCAGCACGGGGCGCTCAGCATCGATCGGCGCTTCAACCGCAATGGGCGGCGGCACCGGCTCTGGCTCTGCGGTGGCCTGATCCGGCGGCGCAGCCGATCGCATCGGGGCAAGCACCAGATCGCCGGCGCGGATCGCCATCGCGGCCGACTGCACCAACAGCCACGCCAGCACGACGACGATCCCGGCAGACAGCAGGTAGATGCCGGTGTCATTGAAGACGAACTGCGCCAGGAACGGTTCTCGCGGCATGGGGGCTCCGTTCAGCCCCGGATTCATCACGTTCGGTCCCGCCCAGGACCAATCCGCGGTGTAGACCCAGTAGACGTTGGCGAAGAACGAGACGGTCAGGGCCGCGTAGAGCACTGCCCATCCCCGCCCGCGCATGACCAGCGGAGCTGCCAGCGCCAGCGCCGGGAAGAGGTAGCGCTCGTGGACGCGAGTGGGGAGTGCGTAGAAGGCCACTGCCAGCACCAGCGCGCCGACCAGCAGACCGTCCGGATCATCCCGGCGGGCGATCTGCCACAGCGCGACGAGGGCGGCCACGGCGAACAGCACGGTCCCCACCAGCTGCCAGGTGACGGGGAAGGTGCCCAGCAGAAGGGCGATCCCCTGCCCGTCGGGGCACGTCGGCGGGGCGACATCGCACCCCCACTGCAACGAGTCGCCCAGTCCACTCCAGGGGTTGCGCCACAGGTTGAAGCCGTTGATGGAGAGGCCCTTGTAGGTGTCCGCCGCGTCGAGGAACTTCCCGATCAGCGAGTGCGTACGGTCGGCCGGCGTCCAGACCGCCAGCCCGAACGGCAGGATCAGCACGACCAGTGAGCCGAGGCCCGCGGCGAGCGAGGTGAGCACCCGCAGCGGGTCACCGCGGTCATCATGAGCGGGGTCCGACGAGCGACCGAGCAGGTGCCGCTTGATACCCACGATGGCCACGATCGGGATCAGGAAGGCGAACTGGAACTTGACCAGCAGCGCCACGACGGCGCCCACCGCGGCCGCCTCGGTCCAGCCGCGGGCGAGCAGATAGAGCGTGGCGAGAATGACGAGCGCCCCCACCGAGTCAACCTGGCCCCAGACCGATGCGTTGAAGATGGTGCCGGGGTTGAATAGGTAGATCGCTGCCGCGATGACACCGATCCGCTCGCCGCCCCAGCCGCCGAGCCATCGGTCTCCGAAACGGCGGGCGTAGATGAACAGGAGCCACGCCACCCCCGCGTCGGCCAGGATGCCGGGAACCTTCACCAGGCCGGGCGTGATCGATAGGCCGAACACCGGGCGCAGCCACTCACCGACCGAGCCGAGCAGCCACAGGACGTACATGTAGCCGGGTGGGTAGTCGCTGAAGTAGTCAGCCTGGTAGAACTCACCGGGCCCGTTGGCAGCCAGGCGCTGTGCCCAGGCCGAGAAGTCGCCGACATCGATTCGGAAGCCGGAGAGTGGTACGTAGATCCCACCGATGAAGGCGCGCAGAAGCACCCCCATCACGATCAGGAGGATCACCAGCGTGGCGGGATCGAGCGGCAGGCCGCGGTCGAATGGCCTCGCGCCCCGCTCCCTCACGGAGTCGCGGGTCATCGGTGGCGGCACCCGGTCAGGGACGCCTGCGGTCGTACGCCAAGGTGGGCCGGAGTATACATCGACCCCTTGACGGCCCCGCTCTCCGGGCGGTTGCGCTACGGTACCGCGGACCCGCTGCAGAGGAGGTCGCGTTGACCCAGGACCCAAACCCGTCCCCCGCCCGGCCCCCGGCACCGTCCGGCGACGCTCGGCCGGCGCTCACCTTCTTCTTTCCCGCCTACAACGAGCAGGAGAATATCGAGCGGACCGTCGAGCGCGCGCTGGCCGAGATCGGTCCACTGGTCAGCTCGATCGAGGTCCTGGCCATCGATGACGGATCAACCGACCGGACCCCTGAGCTCGCCGACGCGCTGGCCGCCGCCGATCCGCGGGTGCGCGTCCACCACCAGGCCAACCGCGGCTACGGCGGTGCCCTCAAGGCAGGCTTCGGGAACGCCCGCGGCGAGCTGATCTGCTTCTCTGACGGGGATCTGCAGTTCGACCTGCGCGAGATGAGCCGGCTGCTCGATCGTCTCGCCGACGAGCGCAAGCCGGTCGACGCGGTGATCGGCTACCGGATCAAGCGGCGCGACCCGTTCCACCGCATCTTCATCGCCAAGACCTACAACGCCATCGTGTCGGTCGCCTTCGGCCTGCGGGTGCGTGACATCGACTGCGCCATGAAGCTCTTCCGGCGCGAGGTCTTCGACGGCTTGCGGCTTGACGCCGAGGGGCCGTTCCTGTCGGCCGAGCTGCTCATCAAGCTGCGCGCGCGCGGCCGGCGCACCGCCCAGGTGGGGGTCAATCACTACCCACGTGCGGCGGGCACCAACACGGGAGCCAGCATCGGCAAGATCCTGCGCACCTTCCGCGACCTGGCGGTCCTGCGCTGGGCGCTGTGGACGCGCAGGGCGCAGGTCCTCGGGACGCGGCGCGAGACGGCCTAGCCGCCGAGCTCCTCGCGGGGCGGACCCTTCTCGCCACCGCCGAGGTCGACGTCGAGCGAGTTGATGAACTCGCGGAAGACCGCGAGCTTCTCGTCCGGGTCGTCGCCCGCCTCCGCCCGGTCGGGCTCGACCCCTGCCTCGTCGAGGACGCGCTCATCCACGTAGATGGTCGATCCGGTGCGCACCGCCACGGCGATCGCGTCGCTCGTCCGCGAGTCGATCTCGGCCTCGCTGCCATCGGCCGCCTCGACGTACAGGCGGGCGTGGAAGGTTCCCTCGGTCACGCTGGTGACCACCACCCGGTTCACCGATGCGTTGAGCGTCCCGACGATGCTGACCAGCAGGTCGTGGGTCAGCGGCCGCTCGGCATTGAGCCCCTGCAGGCGCATGGCGATGGCGTTCGCCTCGGACGGACCGATCCAGATCGGGAGGTATCGGTCCCGGTCCGACTGCTTCAGGATGACCACGTGCTGGCTGGAGAGCATGTGCACGCGCACGCTCTCCACGACCATCTCGATGAGCCTCACGGCCCGATTCTAGAGGAGCCTACTCGAGGACGATGCGGACGATGCGGTCCGGCGTCAGGAGGTAGGCGGCCGGCGGGCCGTCGGCGACCGAGGAGACGGCCATGGCCTGCACCGTCGCGAGCAGGCCGGACTCCGCGCCCTCGCGGGGCGCCAGCCACTGGCGCACGAAGGCGCCGTCGGCACGCTGGAAGGCGATGATCCGCGCGTTGGCCGCGTCGTAGATGTAGAAGAGCTCCCGCTCCCCGATCGTGGCGCCGTCGAGCAGGGTGTAGCCGAGCGGTCCGCGAACCGCCGCATCGGGTGGCGGATCGAGCGAATAGTCCTCCTGGATGAGCGGCGTGCCGAAGTTGACACGGGTCACCGTGCCCGGATGCAGGAGCCACAGGTTGGCGTCCACCAGGAGATCGCGGGCGTCCCCCGCCGGCAGGTCGGGTGCTTCCGTGAGGAACTGCTCCGGGTCGCCCGGATACGTCACCGGCACCACGTTTCCCGACGACCACTTGCGCACTTCGTCCGCGGTGGCATCCACCAGGTACAGGTTGAAGATCTCCAGCGGCGGCCGGTGCTGGAGCGCCGCCAGCAGGTGGCTCCCGGCGGAGACTGCATCCAGCCCGCTCATGGCGAGTCGCCGCGGGATCTGTTCGCCCAGGTCGAAGCGCCACGCCTGTCGCTGCCGATCGATCAGCACCACGTCGGTCGCCGCGGTGGCCAGCATCCAGGGTGCCCCGGCCACGCCCCCGTCGAGCTGCTGGCCGGACCGATAGACCACCGTCGCCTCCCCGGTCGCCGGATCGACCCGCACCATGCGGCCGCGCGCCAGCTCGATGACCCACAGCGAGCCATCGCTGGCGAGTGCCATGTCGAGCGGATCGATGTCGGCGAAGGCCGCGCCCAGGTCGATGACGGTGGTCGTCTCGGAGAGCCGCGTCACCGCGTACACGGCGTCCAGCCCGCGGCCCACCCGACGCTCGAGGGCGGCAAGGTCGGCCGCGGAGACTCCCGCGTCGGTCGCGCGTTGGAGTGCGGCTCCGGCAGCGTTCAGCAGCTCGGTCGCCGTCTCCGGTTCGCGATCGACCAGGTCGCGCCCGCCGACCCGCTCGCCGAGCGCGGCGACGAGATCCTGCGCTTCGACCACCGCGGCCCGCGCGAGGCTGGCACGCAGAATGGCATCGGTCGGGTCGGGATTCGGGAGGCTCGCGACGGTCGCCCCAACCGCCATCAGCGCCGCCACGCCCGCCATCCCCAGCAGCCCCAGGCGGCGCCGGCGGCCCTCTTCGCGGAGCGCGGTCCGCGGGATCGAGGTCGGGTAGGCCGGTCGTCGTCGCGGCACGAAGGCGAGCAGGATGTTGACCCCGTACAGGATCCCCTTGGCGACGAGAGCCTGCGCTCCGTCGATCGCGTCCCCGGCGCGGTGGAGTCCGGCGCCGATCGCATCGGCCAGAGGCACCGGGCTGTGGTCGGGCAGGCCGGCCAGCGGCTCGGCCGGGCGCACCGCCTCGAGCTGTCTGGTGGTGGCCGTCGCCGCCAGCTCGATCACCTCCAGGGCCAGGACGCCATCGGAGCCGACCCCGCCCCTGATGCGGAAGAGTTGCTGGAGGTGCTCCACCGCGGCCGCCGGGCGAAGCGTCGAGATGGCCTGCTGCAGTTCGTCGGTGCCGACCACGTCGGCCAGGTTGCGCGAGAGGAGGGCGATGCGGTCGTCCGGCGTCAGCTCCCCCTGCCAGGTGAAGGGTTGAATCTCGAGCGCCTCGCCGAGCGTCTCGGCGATCTGCCGGGTCCGGATCCGGGGATCCTCCTCGGCCGCCATCGGTGGTGGTGGCAACTCGTACATCCGGCCGCCACGGACGATGACGGCGGCGGCCGGTCCCAGCTTCGCCAGGTGCCCTTCGCGGCCACGGACCACCAGGGCAACGACGCTCACCGCTCCGCGGCGGGGAATCCCCAGGCGGCCACGCTGGTGAAAGAGGCGGCGGTTGGCGCCGGCGAGCGCCTTCGAGAGGGCACCCAGAGCGCCGACCGACATGTCGTAGTAGTAATCGTGCTCGAGCGCCTCGAGCGCCTCGCCGGTCGCCCGCGCCAGGGCGGCGCCTTCACCGGTCAGTTGTGCCACCACGAAGAGGGAGCCTTTGGTGCGCGACTCGGCCCCGGTGGCGGGCTCACGGAAACGGATGATGTCGAGCGCGCCGGCTCCGCGCTCGTCTGCCGCCGGCAGGCCGATGCGGGTGGAAAGGCGATTGCTCATGGGGCTGCGCTCGAGCGGTGGCTGAGAGTGGGAGGGACGGGTCGATTATAGGGAGCGGCCCGCGCCGGAACGACCCACCGAGACGGCGATGCGGGCCAGGACGATCGTCGCGCCCGGGCGCCCGGCCATGCGGGCGTTGACCGCGTGCACCAGCGCGTCGGCGCGCAGGGTGAGCTCCTGCGCGAGGATCGGCTCCGAGGCCTCTACCTCGGCGGCGCCGTTCCGAACCCGGATCAGGCGCGACTCCATGCCGCCCCGCTCCAGGCCGGCGGCGGTCACCACTTCGGCCCACGCCAAGCGGGCCTGCGCCTGGGCGATCTGCTCGGCGGCGCCGGGGCCCGCGCAGGTCAACAATGCGCGCTGGACTGCCGAGGCGGCCTCTTCGGCGCGACTCATGCGACGCGTGGCGTCAGGGACAGACGCCCCTCCCCGACCTGCCAGACCGCCACGCCACGGCGTCCTGACGGGAGAGTGGAGAGATCGGCCATGGTGACCAGCACCTGGCCGCGTTCGAGGAGTAGACCCAGCAGCCGCCCGGAACGATCAGCATCGAGTTCGCTGAACACGTCGTCGAGCAGGACGATCGGCGTGGGCCCGCCCGCGGACAGGAGATCGCGCTCGGCCAGCTTGAGGGCCAGGATGATCGTCCGCTGCTGGCCGCGGCTGGCGTGGGTCGCCACCTCGCGGCCGCCGAGCTCGACGCGCAGGTCGTCCCGTTGCGGCCCGACCAGCGAGACCCCGTTCCACAGCTCCTTCTGCCGGACCTCCGCCAGGCGGCGCCGATAGGCCGTTGCCAGCTCGGCGGCGGACGGCTGCGCCGAGCGATCCGCCCACGCTTCCTTGAGTGTATCGGCGTAGATGAGCCGCACGCGATCCCCGATCTCGTCGGTCGGCGCCACGGCGTCGTGCAGCGCCGGGATCTGGTCGTCCAGGTCCCGCACCAGCCCCATCCGTGAAGCGGTCACCCGGCCGCCCACGGTGGCCAGCGCCTCGTCCCAGAAGTCGAGCCCGTCGACCGTCGTCTCTTCGCGCCGTATCGCGCGAAGCAGCGCGTTCCGCTGCGCGAGGATCCGAGCCAGCTCGCCCAGGTCCCGGGCGGCTCCGCGGTCGCGCTGCGCCAGGATGGCATCCAGGAAGCGGCGGCGCTCTCCTGGCGCCCCGACCAGGAGAAGCATCTCCTCGGGCCGGAAGAGGACGACTCGTACGCTGTCGTGGACCGACGTGACGCGCCGGGCCAGCCCGTTGACGGTCAGCCGCTTGCGGATCTCCGGCGGCGCCTCGGCGCCGGGCAGGATGAGTTCCACGCGCAACGTGGCGCTGCCATCGGGGTCGGCGAGATCCAGGCGAACGCGGCCGAAGGGGCGCCCATGTCGCACCATCTCGGCGTCGGGTCCGGCCCGATGCGAGCGACCCGCGACCGCCACGAAGATCGCCTCCAGCAGGTTCGTCTTGCCGGCACCGTTCGGCCCGGCGACGATCGTCAGCCCCGGGTCCGGGTGCAGCTCCGCGGTGGCGTAGCTGCGGAAGTCCTCGAGCAGGAGGCGGGTCAGGCGCATCGGTGCCGCCGCGGCGCCGGCCGGGATCGCGCGCCCTTACGAGGCAGTGCGGACCGGCATGATCACGTGGACGTACTCGTCCTTGCCGATCCCGCGGACGACGCCCGGAGCCAGCGGCCCCGACAGCTCCAGGGCGACATCCTCGGCCCCCAGGTTGGCGAGGACGTCGATCAGGTAGCGCGCGTTGAAGGCGATGGTGGTCGCCTGGCCCTCAACGGCAGCCTCGATGGCGTCGGAGGCGTCACCGATATCGGCCGCGTGTGCCGTGATCGAGACCTCCTCGCCGGCGTCGCCGCCGAGCTCGACCTTGATGATGTTCGCGCTGTCGCGGGCGAAGATGCTCGCGCGCCGGGCGCCCG
>Ga0209521_10002812_pt1 | contig 14173 bp, 11 predicted proteins | sample Rifsed19ft4_FD_184016 | JGI IMG/M metagenome (GOLD analysis project Ga0209521, IMG submission 184016) | Soil microbial communities from Rifle, Colorado, USA - sediment 19ft 4 (version 2) | ecosystem: Environmental > Terrestrial > Deep subsurface > Rock core/Sediment | place: Rifle, Colorado... | reverse complement strand
GACGGCGGCGAGCGTGAGACCGGCCTCCGTCGGCGCTACTTCGAACGCGTCCTCAGAACGCGTACTCGAAGCCGACGAGCGGCGTGATCTTGTCCCGGAGTCCGTTGTTGTCGAGGTTGAAGAGAAGGTTCACGTCGACGAGCAGGCTCTCCACCACGTTGAGCTTGAAGCCCACGGCGCCGCTCAGGAGGTTGTAGGACTCCGTGGTGAAGCTGACGGTCGGGAGCGGCGTCTTGGCGGCGTCGAGGCCATGGAACGTGCTCTGGTTCAAACGGGGAGCGTCGAGGAGGTACGTTCCGAGCACGTCGAGGACGAAGGTGAACCTCTGGCTCACCCCGAAGTCGGCGCCCACGACGTAAGTCACCTGATCCGGCAAGTCCGCCGCCTCTCCCGTCGCGGGGTTTCCGGCGAGAACGCTCGACCCGTTCCAGAGGTAGCCGACGTTGAAGTGGGGCGAGAATGCCCTCGAGGACCGCGAGAGCACGACGAACGGCCGGACGCCCGGGGCTCCTACCCCCAATAGGTTCGCTTCGTCACCGGTAGGAACCCGCACGTCGAGACCGAAGGCCATCGCACCGGCCATGCGACCCTTGAGCCGAATCGTCACGTCGCCGATGCCGCTCGCGCTCCCGAACGCGGTGAAGGTGCGCCGATCGCCGATTTCGTCCTCGACGTCGCGGAAGAAGTGGATGTCGCGGTCGACGGTGGTGCCGAGGCGCCGCACGGTGGCGGCGGAGATCACCGTGAGGTCGGTCGAGACCATCGGAATCGCGAGAGAGAGGTCGAGACGGTCGGTCAGACCGTAGCTGATGAACGCCGTGAACTGGTTCACCCGGGCGTCGACTGAATTCACCGTCGTCACCACGTCCTCGCGGCCTCCCCGAAGCTCGGCGCTGTCGTGGGTGAAGACCGCCGGAATGTTGTCGATGTCGAGCCCTTCGATGGTATCGAAGGTGAAGTTCTGGAAGGTGAAGCCGAAGGTGAATCGGCCGCCTCCGATGGTCTCGGCGCGCTCGGCGAGGATCGGGCCGAAGCTCTGGCTCGTGCGCTGGAAGACGCCGAGGTCGGAGTCGAACTCGTAGGTGAACCCCGAAGCGGGGGAGGGGAGAGGCACCGCGGCGAGCTGGCTCGTGAGCGCGACGCCGAACTGGGTGAACTGCGTCTGGAAGGCGCTGTTGAAGTGCGCCGAGTGCGTCTGCCCGCTGGCAAGGACGCGGAGGCTGTCGACGATGAGACCCTTCTCCCCGTAGATCTGGGTGAATATCGTCGAGAGCTTATCTACGGGAACCGCTACGTTGAACGGATCCTGCGCCTGACTCGCGCTCGAGGCCAGGAGGAGAAAGAGGACGCTTGCCAAAGCTCGCTTACACATGAGTCACACCTCGCGATATTCGGTTTCTTCGGATTCGAATGAGACTGTCGATGGTTACTGACCGATCTGCACGATCACCCATTTGCCGCCGGCCCGGGACAGCACGAACGACTGCGGACGGGTGTTTCCGTTCTGAGAGCGCCCGCGGACCACGATGATGTCTCGCCGTGTCACGGCGACGGTAGCGGAATCGCCCTCGATGACGATGGTGTTCACCGTGATCTCCACGTCCTGGGAGTCGGTGTTCCGGAAGGCGTCGGTGAGCCGTTTCTCCTCTGCCGCGCTCAGGTTGGGCTTGATCTCGCGGAACAGCGCGATGTTCTTGGTCTCGATGGCCCGCTCGTAGTCCGCGAGCACCTGGCGGATGGCGGCCTCCTCCTGGGCCCGGGTGGGGGCCGAAGTGGTAGGAGGGGCGGTGGTGGCCGCGGCCGCAACTCTACGGGTCTCTTCCTCGCGAGCTCTGCGGGCTTCGGCCTCGCCCAGCTCGCGCCGAGCTCGCTCCAGATGAGAGGTCGCGTTCTCATAAGCTCCGGCCGCGCCGTCGAGATCGCCGGCCGCCTTCAAGCGCGCGGCCACTCCCTCTTCCGTCATCGCTCTCTGGTAGGAGGGCTGCTGGGTGAGAGCGGCGTCCGCCGGAGCTTGCCGCAGGCGGCTCCAGGCGCTCTCCGCCTGCCGGAGCCTTCCTTCGAGGGCCTCCCGCGCCGCTCTCGCTTGCTGCCCCGTTTCCTGCTCGGGCTCGGTCTGCGCGCGCTTTTGGGTCTGTTGCTGCTGTTGTTGGCTCCGCGAGTGCTGAAAGAGGTCGCGGGCTTCGAGGTACTTCTGAGCGGCGTTGGTGAAGACACCGCGGTTGAACTCGTCGGTCGCCTGCTGGCGCGCCCTATCGCCCATGACGTACTCCGGCCGTTCCTGCGCTCCCGCCGACTGGGCGGCGGAGCGGCTTGCCTCCATCTCGGAGCGGGCGCGTTCCGCCTGGCTCTGGAAATGCTGGCTCAACTGGGCCGAGAGCTCGACTCCGAGAGGATGGGATGGATCGAGAGCGAGCACGGTTGCGAGCGCGTCCGCGGCTTCCTGCATGGCTCCGCCCTCGAGCGCGTTTCGCGCCTGGGCGACGGCATTGTCGATGCGCTGGAGCGCCTCGCGGGCCTCGCCCTGCACTCGGAGCGCGTCGGCGTTCGCCGGGTCGGTTTTCAGGAGCTCTTCCGCTTGCGACAGCGCCGCGTCGTAATCCTTCTGGGAAAGGCTCCGCTCCATCAACTCGAGCTGGCTCGCGAGAAGCGCCTGACTCAAGGCCTCCACGTGTTGTCCCGAGCCAGTGCCCCGGGTCATGAAGTAGGCGCCTCCCCCCACCGCCAGAACGAGAGCGCCGGCGAGGACGTAAAGGGCCACGGGCGTGGTCTTCGCCGGGGCGGGGAGTGCGGAGACGGAGCTCGCGGCCGCCTCTCTCTTGCGAAGTGTCCCTCGACTCGCCGACGCGGAGGCTTGGGGTCCGGAGCGACTGGGGCCGCTTTTCTCATGCGACGCCGGGGTCGATGGGATCGAGCCCGTCTCGGCAGCCGGCGTCACGATGGTCATCTCCTCGCTGCCGGTAAACGTCGACTCGGCGTCCTTGCCCCTCATGACCGCGCGGCGTAGGACGCGCAAATGGTCCCTGAGGGCGCTCGCGTCGGCGAAGCGGCCCTCGGGGTCCTTGTCGAGGGCCCGGTCCACCAAGTTGATGAGAGGCTTGGGGAGGTGGGTGTACTGCCCGAGCGGTTCGCGGTCTCCCTGTACGACCTTGAACATCGTGGCGTGAATGGAATCGGCGCCGAAGGGCTTCTTCCGGGTCAGGAGCTCGTAGAACACCGCGCCGAGCGAAAAGATGTCCGAGCGGGGATCGACTCTCAACCCCTGGACCTGCTCCGGCGACATGTAGTTCGGGGTGCCCATCACCTGGCCGGTCTTCGTCATATCCGACGAGGCTTCATGCACCAGACCAAAGTCGAGAATCTTTACCTGGCCGTTCTTGCTGACGTGGATGTTCGCCGGCTTCAGGTCGCGGTGAATGACTCCCCGGGAATGAGCGAAGCCGAGGCCATCCGCGATCTGCTCCATGATGCTGAGGATCTGCTCCATGGTCACGGGAGCGCCGCTCTTGATGAGCTCCTTCAGGTCCTGGCCCTCGAGGAGCTCCATCACCATGTAGAGGTGGCCTTCCTCTTCGACGAAATCGTAGATGGTGATGATGTTGGGGTGGTTCAGCTGGGCGGCGTTTCGCGCTTCTCGCTTGAATCGTTCGACGAGATCGCTGTCGGTGCCCAGGGTCTCGGCGATGATTTTTATCGCGACGAACCGGTTGAGGACCGGGTCGTGGCCCTTGTAGACCTCGCCCATGGCCCCTTTGCCAATCTTTCCGACGATATTGTATTTCCCTAGTTTCTGGGGCTCGGTCGCCATGGGTCGACCCTCATTCCAACTGGGTTCGGGGCATGGACTCGAAGAGAAACAAACAGTCATTCTATCACTATCTACGATGGCGGTCTTGCTATTCTTCCTCGATGGCTCGAATGGCTCGGGCTTGTCCTGCCTGTGGAAGGCCGAACGGTGAGGCGGCGACGAAGTGTCTCTACTGTGTCGCCCCGCTTCCGCCGATCGAGATTTTGCCTCCCGCTCCCGTCGAGGACGCGGGGGCTCCCTCGGGCGATCGGCATCTTCTGATTCTCCTTCCCACGGAGGCGAGGGACGACGCGGACATCGTCGCGCTCTCGCGCATCGCCTCGGTATCCGCGTACGACGCGCGGCTGAGCCTCGCGTCCCCGCGGCCCCGACTCTTTCGCCGACTCGATACCGAAGCGGAGGCCCGGCGTTTCTCCGAGGAGTTTTCGGCCGCCCGGATCCCCCACTACGTGGTGCCCGAAGCCTCGGTGACGGCTCTTCCCGTCGCCAGGGCGTCGGCCATCGATCTCCGCGAACGTCATTTCCAGATGGTTCTCCCGGGCGCTTCCTCGAGTCTCGTTCCCGCACCCCCCGCACCCTACGACGAGCTGCTCCTCCTGGTGCGGGGGGAGATCACGCGCGAGCGCCACTACGAGAGAAGACTCGGCTCCACCAAGGGAGCGAGCCGCCGCCTGACCCCGGGTCTTCGCCTTCATATGTACCTGCGCGACCCCTCCGTCGCCATCGAGGTGGACCCCGACCTCTTCGACTTTCGCTTCCTCCTGGAGGAGAAGACCGCTTCCGCGCTCCTCAACTTCGAAAAGCTGATCGCGCGAATCCTGGAAAAGGCTCCAGGCCTCGCGGTCGACCGCGGGTTCGACCAGGAGCCGCTGGTGCTCTCCCGGGCCGGCGGCGTCGGCGACGTTACCGACTCCCTCGCTTCCTCCGACCGCGGGCCTTCGGGTGTGCCGTACGACGACGAGGCGAACTTCCGCTTCTACGCGCGGTGGCGGTATCGCCTGGCGCGACATCTGTCCCGTCGCGCCTCCGGGTAAGAGTTACACGGGACTCCCAAAACTACCCTTACGGCCTCTCGTTGCGAACGACTGGCCCTGCATTGATTGGGACCGATCTCCTTGACTTACAATAACTTGAGAAAATGCGCCGCGGGGCTTCCCGCACTGGCAGCGCTTTTGCTCTAGAGAAGTCGCGATGGGACAGTCACTCTGGAGCCTCCTGATTCTCCCGCTCCTCGCCGCTTCCGCGGAGCTCTCACAAGCCGAGGAAAACCTCAGACCCGACGTCCCCTTCCGCTTTACCGCCACCGTCGACGCCGTTCATCTGAACGTATCGGTCGTCAACAAGAAGGGCCGCCTCATCACCGATCTGTCCCGAGAGGACTTCACGGTGATCGAGGACAACATCCATCAGAAGATCGTCTACTTCGCCCGCGGCGAAGACGCCCCGCTCGACCTGGTGCTCCTCGTGGACGCGAGCGGCAGCATGGAGCTCACCGAGAAAGCCACGAACGCGCGCAACGCCGCGATCCAGCTCATCCACGGTCTCGGGCCCGAGGACCGCGTCTCGGTCTACGCTTTCGACCGCGACGTCTACCAGTTGACCGACTTCACCCAGGACAAGGCGGCGGCCATCGCGGCCCTCACCCGTCTCGAGCCCTTCGGCTCGACCGCTCTCTACGATGCCGTGGTGGCCCTTTCCGACGCCGTGGTGCACGAGGGCTTCGGGCGGCGGGCGATCGTGGTGACGACCGACGGCGTCGACACCTCGAGCACCCGATCCGTCGATGAGGCCGTCGCCAAGGCGAAGGGCGTGGATCTCCCGGTCTACGCCATCCGCGTCATCTCTCCCGTGGACGATCCCGAGAACGACATGTTTCTCGGGGTCCATGGCGCCAGTTTCCGCGGCGAGGACGCGCTCCGGCGCTTCACCGCGGAGACCGGGGGCGATATGTACCAGGGAAGCCAGTGGGGCCAGCTCGTCACCGCTTCGCGGCGCATCCGCGAGGAGATGAAGACGCAGTACCGCCTCGGATACGTTCCCGTGAACCCGAGGGACGACGACGGCTTCCGCAGCATAGAAGTTTCGACTCCCCGCCGCCGAGGCGTCGAAGTGCGCACCCGCAAGGGGTATTACCCGGCGCGGCCGGGCTTCTCGCCCAACGAGCCCGAACCGGCGTCGGTCAGGAAACAAGGCTCTAGTCACTAGGAGGTCCGCTCATGTTAACCAGAACCGCATCGGTAGTCGCCCTCACCGCAGTCGCGCTCGCAGGCGCCGGCTGCGCCACGAAGAAGTACGTCAGCAAGGAAATCGGAGCCGTCAACGAGAAAGTCGAGACCCTGAGTGAATCGGTCGAGCGAAACCAGGAGCGCATCGGACGCGCCGAAGAGTCCCTCCAGCGGCAGGACGGTGAGATCCGGAAGGTGGACGCGAAGGCCGACGAGGCCGGGCAGCTCGCGGCCTCGGCCCAGACCGAGGCGGAGCGCGCCTTCCAGCAGGCCGAGCGGGCGATGAACGGGAAGCTCCTCTACGAGATCACCCTCTCGAACGACAAGGTCAGCTTCGCGTTCAACGCCTCGGAGCTCTCCCCCGACGCCCAGGCTCTGGTGAACGAGCTCGCGGAAAAGGTCAAGGCCGACAATCGCGGTCTCTGGATCGAGGTCGAGGGACATACCGACGCGAGCGGCGATCCCGCGTACAACAAGGAGCTCGGCCTGAAGCGGGCGGAGGCGGTACGCGACTATCTCTATCAGACGCACGGCCTTCCCCTGCACCGGATTTCCGTCTACAGCTTCGGCGAAGAGCAGCCGGTGACGGAGAACGACACCCGGGACGGCCGGGCGCGCAACCGCCGCGTCGTGGTGAAGGTTCTGGAGTAGTTTTCGAGGTCTTGTAGTCTCCCAGCTCGGTACACGGGCTGTGGGAGCCCGGCAGGTCCCTTTTCCGGCGCGCGGGGGCCTGTCCGGGTTTTTCTTTTTTCCCTACAATGGAATGAATGGCACCTTCCTCCGGTACCATTCACGAGCCCGGATTGAGAGCATGACGAGCCTGGCCTACGCTCAGAGCATGGAAAGATCCGGAGAGTTCGACCGGGACCTCGTACTGCGCGCCCGCGACGGCGATCGGGACGCCTTCGCCGAGATCGTCCGGAGCTACCAGAGGAGGATCTACGCGGTGGCGATGCGCATGACCCGGCGTCACGAGGTGGCAGACGACATCACCCAGGACACGTTCGTCCGCGCCTATCGCAACCTGGGCCGATTCGACGTCGGCCGGCCCCTGCGACCCTGGCTCACGCGGATCGCGGTGAACCTCGCCATCAACTATTTGAACGGCGTCGCCAGGAGGGAGCAGCCCCTCTATACCGAAGACGCTCCCGGCGGTCCGGGCCGTCGGGGAGAGACGCGTGCCTCCCGGCCGGAGCCGCTCGACGCGAACCCCGAGAGAGCGCTCGAGTCCGAGGAGCTCGCGCTCGATCTCGAACGGGCGGTGGCGCTCCTCCCTCTCGAGCAGCGCACGGTGTTCCTGCTCAAGGTCGTCGAAGAGATGCGTTACCAAGAGATCGCGAAGCTCCTCGGGATCTCCGAGGGTACGGTGATGTCCCGGCTCTCGCGCGCCCGCGGTCGTCTGAAGGGGATGCTCGCCGCGCACGTGGGGCCGATTCCCAAGGCCGGAGGTTCCTGGTGACCGATTGCACCGAGCTCGTGGCACTCGTCGAGAAGCACTCCGATGGGGAGGCGACGGCCGCGGAGAAGCTCGCGGCCGAAGCGCACCTCGAGAAGTGCCCGAGCTGCCGTAGCCACGTCCTGTTCCTGGCCTCTCTCACCGAGGAGTCGCGGTCCATGCCCTTCCCCGAGCCGCCGGAGTCCTATTGGGAGCATCTTCCCAGGAAGGTGCTCGACCGCATCGATTCCGAGAGCAGGCGTCCGTCGGGCTTCTTCCGCATCCTCCTCGCACCATCGATGCTGCGGTGGGGGGCTCTGGGAGCGACACTCCTGGTGGTGGCGATGGTGGGCGTGTCCGTGCTCCGCGAGGACCCCCGCACGCCGTCGCCGCCCGCTGTTAGACCCGCTCGACCCGCTCCGGTGGCCGAGGCACCCGAGGCAGAAACTCGAGTGGCCGCGGAGCCGAGCACCGCTCCCCCGATGGCACGGGACGAGGCGGCGCCGGAGGCGGCACAGATCGAGGGCGCCGAGCAACGCGAGGGCGCGCCCGCCGAAACGGTCGCGACCCCCGATTCGACCGAAGACTACGTGCGCTCCCTCCGGCCAGCTTCCAAGGAGAACGTCCACGTCCTGGAGAGTGCCAGCGGGGCGCGGCCGACGGCGGCGCCCGCCGCGCTCTCCCGGGCCGTTCTCGAAGACTGCGACGCGCTGCGCCGCAGAGTCGCCGCGCTCGGCGAACTAAGTGCCCAAAGGGCCCAAGGGGATGGACAAGACGGCTCCGACGCCCGATTCCGGCTCGCGCTTTGCTCGCTCGAGCGTTACGAACGCGACGCGACGGACGAGCTTCGGAAGCGCGCGATCGAGGACGCCGAAGCATTCCTCGCGGGCGAGAGTGAAGGTTCGAGAGCGGAGGAGATCCGCGAAAAGCTCCGCCGAATCAATCAGTAGTGAGCGGGGTGCTGGATACTGGGCCCGCAGCCTGCGCGAGCGGGCCGAGCGGAGCCGTTCGCCCGAGCGCAGGGCGCCGCCCGCCGCAGCGAGCGCGCACTGATGAAAGCGAAGCGAGTCCTGGAGCGAGAAGCGCTGGGGGTGGGGCCCCAGCGCCCTGATTGAAGAGCGAGGGCGAGCACAACTAAAGAAGCGGAAGACCTGCGACGCCGAGCTCGAGCTGGAACACCGCGCTCGTGCCCGCGAGTGCGATCCCGCCCTTCCCGTCGAACGCGAGACCTACGAGAGCCGGCGCGGTAACGACCTTTTCCACTTCTCCCCCCGGCGAGATCCGGTAGAGACCGCTATCGCCGGCGAGGCCTTCGGTGACGTAGAGATTGCCGTCAGCGTCGAAGGCGATTCCCTGGGGTCTCCCGAAACCGCCCACGAACACGTCCACTTCGCCCTCGCGGCTCACCCGGTACACCGGGTCCACCGAAGCGAGGCTGGGAGCGGTGACGAACAGGTTGCCTTCGGCATCGAACGCGAGGTGGTAAGCGGCGACCGAAGGCTCGAGCCGGCAGAACGTGCGCGGCTCGCCGTTCGGCTCGATCCGGAAAATGGCGCCCCGGCGGTCGCCGACGTAGAGAATGCCCTCGCGATCGAAGGCGATGCCGGTGGCCACTCCGAGCTCGTCGGCGATCATCTCCGCCTCCCGATTCCGAGGGATCCGATACACCGATCCTTCCTGGCGGCTCGAAACGTAGAGGCAGTCGTCGGGCCCCCAGGCGAGGCCGGTGGGGTTCACGATATCGTTCGCGAGGGGATTCAGCTCGCCGTCCGGCTCCACGCGAAAGAGCGACACCGGGACTTTCTCGCCGCGACTGCCGCTGAAGGTGACGTAGAGGGTCCCGTCCGGATCGAACGCGGGATTGGCGACGGGCTGGAGCTCTTCCGCGAGCATCGTCGCGACCGAAACCCGATACGGAGCGCTGAGGCTCCCGGCGACGCTCACCTGCACCTCGGGCATCGCGCCATCGGGGACGATCGCCGAGATGTGAGTCCGGGACACGCGCGTTATCTGGGCGCGTCGGTCGCCGAAGAACACGCGATGCTCCTGGGCGCGCGCGGGGTCGAAGCCCTCTCCGAGGATGCTCACGCGCCCGCCGGGAACCGCGTGCGGGGGCTCGACGCCTCGAACCCGAGGCTCTTTTGAGGTCACGTCGTAGGTTCCGGCTTCGGAGTCGGCCGCATCATAGCATGGCCTCGCCTCGCCGAAGCCCGAAGGGCGAAGGCGGGCTACCCATCGAAATCGATGAGCCCCTCGTCGAAGAGACGTTTGAAGATGATGAGCACTTCCTGCTCTCCCATGGGGCAGATCTTGGTGATGGAATCGACGTCCCACTCGCCGTTCACCCGCGAGAGCACGAAACCCTCCTGAGGGTCGAGGTTCAGCCGCGCGAGCTCCATCAGAGTGACCTTGAGCCGAGGAACCCCGTTGAGGGGTATGTCGGCCACGTTCTGGAGATCCTCGAGGATGCGCCTGATCTTGATCACGAAGAGCCGCGCGTACTTGTTCTGCGGATCGAGAGCGAGCGCCTCTTCAAAGGTGCTCAGACCCATCTCGTACTGGCCGGAGTTATAGAGCCCCACTCCGTCCTTGAGCTTTTCGCGAAGCACCTGGACCTGGGCATCGTAATCGATCTCCTGCGGCGCCTCGCGCACGCGCACGAGGTTCCTCTCGTAGAGCTGGAGGAGACGCGAGGCGGCGTAAAACTCGACGGCGTGAAGCTCGAGTGAGATCCCGGCGAGGTTCTTCCCCCGCGCCACGAGCTCCAGCACCCGGCGGTCCTCGTCGGAGATCTCGTTCGCCGCTTCCACCGCGTCGTGATCGATTTCGAACGTGGTGAGGCGTGTGGGAAAGACTTCGTGGATGCGCTCCCACTCGTCGGTCCGGCGCGCTCCCTCGAGGATCACGCCCGTCAAGTCGAGCGGGAGCGAGACCGGAATCTGCTCCGGCAGCTTTCCCTCCTCGAAGGTGAAATCGCCGTCCTTCCAGAGGAAGGAGTCGTAGATGGACTCTTCCGTCTTGACCCGGAGGATGTCTTCGAGCACCTCCTCGCTGAGCAGCTCCGAGGCGACGAGGATTCTCCCGAGAGGCTGATTCGACCGGTCCTGCTCGATGAGCGCCTTGAAGAGGTCTTCTTCGGTGATGTGTCCGGAGCGGATGAGGAACTGGCCGAGCGTCTCCCGCGGGCTGCTGGAGACGGAGGAAAACAGCCGCCCGTCCTTGAAGAACAGCTGCTTTTCGACCGGGCCGCGCTTCAGCAGGAGGGTCCCGGTCTTGAGGTTGGCTCCGCACCACTGAAGCAGATCCCCGAGCTGCATCGTGGCGAGGCTTCCGGAGACGCTCATGGGTTCGGAGCCCGCCTCCCGAGTCCGGAGGGAGCGCGCAGAGCCTTCGCCGCTAGAGCCTCTAAAGGAAGTCCCGCCAGCTCGAGGGGACTTCCGCTATGCCGTAGGTGATGGCATGCGCCGCGAGATACGAGGGGCGTCCCGGCTTCCGGACGAGCTTCAGTCCGGCCTCCTGCGGGGTCTTTCCCCCTTTCTTCCGGTTGCACTGGATGCAGCAGGTGACGATGTTCTCCCAGTCCTTGCGCCCTCCCAGGGATGCCGGGGTGACGTGATCGAACGTCAGCTCCGCGGCCGAGAATCGATTCCCGCAATACTGGCATTGATAGCGATCGCGAAGATAAATGTTCGCTCGGGAGAACGGGACCTGGTGCAGCCGACGGGCCACGCGGGCGCGGCGCAGGAGCCTCAAGACCGCGGGAAGCTCGAGGGTCAGCGAGACCCCTCGGATCATCCGGTCGTACGAGGCGATGACCTCGACCTTCTCTTTGACTAGGAGGACCACTGCCTTCTGCCATGTGATGACCCGGAGCGGCTCGTAGCTGGTATTGAGCAGAAGGCTACGCTCCACGGGAAGCCTCCTCGGACGCCGGAACGGCATCCACGATGACCACACCCCGACACGGGGGTGAACACCGAAGCGACCCCGCGAAGCGCCGTTTGTCGACCTCGTTAGCTGGGATGACCCTCCGTTGAGATGCGAACCCGTAAAGCCCTAGTTTTGTCTATGTTGCGCAAAACCCGGAGGGTTTGTCAACCGCACCGCAGCGGACTCACGCCACGGTCGGGGCCAATCCCCTGTTGTTGTTGCCAAGGCCACCTGTGTCTGAGGCACAGCCTTGTTTAGAGATATTGCCGATAGATAGGATTCGACTGGCAGTAGCTCTGGATCGCCCTCGCGATGAGGCGAACATCCTCCACCTCGAGCTTCGTGAATCGAACTCCGAAGCCCTGGGGAAGACCATGGACGGGGTGCGTCTTCTCTTTCTGGACCCAGGCGACGAGGCCCGGAATCGAGAGCTCGCGCACGTTTCCCGGCACGTGGAATCGCACCCGCACCTCGTCACCCGACATTGGTAGCTCGTGGGTCGCGACATAGACGCCGCGCAGCGATAGGTCGAGGAGCATGGCGAGAGTCTCGCCGTTCGGGCTCGACACCGTGCAGCGGCGAACGAAGGGAATCCGGAGAGTGGCGGGAGGATTCTGGGACGCCATCAATGAGAAACCGCGGGGATCTCAGGGTAGCGTCCAGCGCCTTTCACTGTCAATCATGCTACGATGCGCGCCTCTCGGCATGAACCGCGCGAGCGATGTCGTCGAAGCCTCGGTGCTCGAAGAGCTCGAGAGATTCGTGCGGGAAGCGAGAGGCCCGCGGGCGCTCGCGGCCATCGGTCCCGACGCCTCTCTCGAACGAGACCTCGGACTCGGAAGTCTCGAGCGCGTCGAGCTTCTCTCCCGCCTCGAGACCCACTTTCGCAGGCGTGCGCCGGAAAAGACTCTGGGAGAGGCGGAGACGCCGCGCGATCTCGCGCGGGCTTTCCTCGCGGCGACGAAGGGCGTTCCAAGCGATGAACGGGAGGTGCTCCCGAAGGCCGCGTCCCGGACCCATCGGAATCCAGCGAGCGACTCGAGAACTCTCACCGAGGTTCTCGCGCTCCGGGCCCGGGCGGAGCCGGCGCTTCCTCACGTCTATCTCACGGAGGACGATCGTCCCGAGGAGACGATTACCTACTCCGATCTCTATCAGGAGGCCCTTCTCGTGGGCGGCGCCCTCGTGGCGCGGGGTATCCGGAGCGGAGACACCGTCGCCATCATGCTCGGAACCAGCCGGGGGTTCTTCTCGACTTTCATGGGCGCCCTCTTCGCGGGAGCGGTGCCGGTGCCTCTCTACCCGCCCTTCAGCCGCTCGCGGATCGAGGAGTACGCTCGCCGCCAGTCCGCGATCCTCGAGAACGCGCAGGCGAGAGTCCTGGTCACCGTGCGCGAGGGCCGCGCCCTCGGCACGGTGCTTCGATCTTCCACCTCGGCGCTCCGGGAGGTGGTCGAGGTCCCGGACCTGATCGAGGAGGCGCGCGCTCTCGATCCGGCGACGATCGCGATCCGGCCGGAGGGTCCCGCGCTCATCCAGTACACCTCGGGAAGCACCGGGGATCCCAAGGGAGTGCTCCTGAGCCACGAGAACCTACTCTCGAACATCCGCGCCATCGGCGATGCCCTGAAGATAGGACCTTCGGACGTCGGCGTGAGCTGGCTTCCCCTGTACCACGACATGGGCCTCATCGGGGCATGGCTCACGCCGATGTTCTTCGGGATCCCGGTCGCCGTCCTCTCGCCGATCGCTTTCCTCACGAGACCGGAGAGGTGGCTCTGGACCATTCACCGGAGACGAGGGACGATCTCTCCGGCGCCGAACTTCGCCTACGAGCTCTGCGCGCGCAAGATTTCGGAAGCCGAGATCGAGGGGCTCGATCTGAGCTCCTGGCGCGCGGCGTTGAACGGCGCCGAGCCGCTTTCGCCGCGGAGCCTCGATCGATTCGAGAAAAAGTTCGCACCGTGCGGGTTTCGCAAGTCGAGCTTCTTTCCCGTCTACGGACTGGCCGAGTGTTCGCTTCTCCTGACCGCGCCCGTTCCCGGCGCGGAGGCCCGCATCGAAGCGGTGGATCGGGACGCCTTCGGGCGAGAGGGAGTGGCGCGCGCGCCGGATGGCTCGGGTGTCGAGCCGCTTCGTTTCGTCTCCGTCGGGAAGACCATCCCCGGTCACGAAGTTCGGATCGTGGACGAGCGAGGCGAGGAGCTTCCCGAGCGCCGCGAGGGGCAGCTTCTCTTTCGCGGGCCGTCGGCGATGAAGGGTTACTTCCACAACCGGGCGGCGACCGAGGCGGTGATGCGTCCGAACGGCTTCCTTGATTCCGGAGATCGCGCTTTCGTCGCCGAAGGAGAAGTCTTCATCACGGGACGAGCGAAGGATCTCATCATCAAGGCGGGCCGGAACCTGATCCCGCAGGAGATCGAGGCCGCCGCGTCCGAGGTCGCCGGCGTTCGAGGAGGATCGGTCGTCGCGTTCGGGGTCTCGGATCCCGCGCTCGGCACCGAGCGGATCGTGGTGGTCGTGGAGACGAAAGACGAGAGCGTCTCTGGCCGCGCCCGGATCGAGGGGGAAGTGGAGCGCGCCGTCGCGGAGCTCGTCGGTGTCCCGCCCGACGAGGTCCTCGCGGTGCCGCCGAGGGTCGTCCCGAAGACGTCGAGCGGGAAGATCCGACGCGGCGCCTGCCGCGAGAGCTACCTTCGCGGCGACCTCTCCCGCCGCCCGAGGAGCTCCTCGTGGATGGCGGCTCGCCTCGCCTGGAACGGTGCGGTGTCCCGAATT
>Ga0209521_10002808_pt1 | contig 14193 bp, 9 predicted proteins | sample Rifsed19ft4_FD_184016 | JGI IMG/M metagenome (GOLD analysis project Ga0209521, IMG submission 184016) | Soil microbial communities from Rifle, Colorado, USA - sediment 19ft 4 (version 2) | ecosystem: Environmental > Terrestrial > Deep subsurface > Rock core/Sediment | place: Rifle, Colorado... | reverse complement strand
CCCGCATCCCGCGTCCATGGGCGGCTTCGAGGAGCTCGTCGAGGGCCTGGTCGCCGCCGAGCAGCGGATCCACCGCGAAGTAGTCGAACGTGTGGTAGCGATGGTTGGAGGCGGAGCTGAAGATCGGGTTGAGGTAGATGGCCGTGACCCCGAGATCGACAAGGTAGTCGAGGCGCTCGGCGATGCCGTAGAGGTCACCGCCCTTGAAGCCATGCCGAGTGGGAGGTGAGTCCCAGGGCTCGTATGGCCCGGGCGGCACGAGCCGCTCGCTCCGCGCGAAGCGATCCGGGAAGATCTGGTAGAAGACGGCGTCACGGACCCAAGCGGGCGTCGCGATCGCCACCCCGCGCTCCCCTATGCCCGGGCGCCCGGCGCCGCGGTGGAGCGACGCACGACGAGGTGGGTCCCGAAGACGCGGTGCGACGTCGGTCCCGCGGCGACGCCGGAGAGCCTCGAGAGGAGCAGGCGCGCCGCCTCCTCGCCCTTGAGCCGGACCGGCTGATGCACCGTGGTGAGGGGCGGATCGGTGAGCCGGCTGATCGGGAGATCGTCGAACCCGACCACGCTCAGGTCTGCCGGTACTCGCAGGCCGAGATGTCGTGCCGCCTGGAGCACACCGATGGCGATCGCATCGCTCATCACCAGGACGCCGGTCGGGCGCAGACCGTCCGCCCAGGCTGCCAGGAAGGCCTGCTCGCCCCCTTCGAAGCTCGCTCTCGCGGCAACGATGCGGCCTGCCGTGAGGTCGATCCCGGCCGTCTCAAGGGCCTCCTGGTACCCCTGCAGTCGGCGCCCGACGATCCCCCCCGCTGACAGCGCCGGGCCGGTTTGGGCCGGGCCGATGCTGATCACCAGGACATCGCGATGCCCCAGCGCGATGAGGTGCTCCGCCGCGGCACGGGCGCCGCCCTGGTCGTCGACGCCCACGGCCCCGTGTTCCTCCCAGGCCGCGGCGTCGACGATGACCATCGGGAGGCCTGCCCGGCGTATCGCCATGACCTCGGGGTGCCCCTCGTCGAGGCCGACGACCACGACCCCATCGACCGTCGCGCGCGCCAGGGCCCGCTCGAGCGAGCCATGCAGCGGGGAGATGAACAGCAACCCGAAGCCGCGTTCCTCTGTCACCCCCGCGACCCCCTCGGAGAAGAGCGCGAAGAACGGGTTAGCGAAGACGTCGCTGAGCGACTGCGGCGTCAGGATCCCGACCGTGCTGGTCTGACGCGCTGTGAGCATCCGCGCGACGGGATGCGGGCGGTAGCCAAGGGTGGTGGCCACCCCCCTGATCCGCGCCACGGTCCTACCGCTCAGTCGCTCGGGGCTGTTGAAGGCGAACGACACGGCCGCCTTGCTAACCCCGGCCTCACGGGCGACGTCTGCGATCCTCGCTCGGCGACAGCCAGCCAATGGAGCGCTCCTCCGCGCACCGGGACGGAGTCAAGCCCCGGCTCGATCAGTTTAGCAAACCGGTTTAGCAGGCCGTATGGCAGAATGCCCGCCCAGATGGCCGCCCGCCCGAAGCCAGAGTCGCTCCCCGCCTCTGAGCTCGATGCCATCGAGCGGAATGCTTACGAGGCGATCCAGCCTGGCGTCGTCGAGATTCGCGACGACGGTGACGCGTGGATCGTGCGCGCTGCGGGGCCGCCGGGTGCGATCGGCTACAGCCGCGCGGCCGTGCTGCGGTTCGCCTCGGCAGACGCCGCACGCGCCCGCCTCGAGGAGCTGACGCGCGGCTTCCACAGCGAGGGGCGAACCGCCGCCTTCGCCTTCGCGCACGGCGTCAGCCGGCCCACGGATCTGGGGCGCATCCTGCGCGCGCGGGGGCTGGTCGAGATCGAGCGGGAGGCCGTGCTGTGGGCGCGCGAGCCGCCCGCCATCCCGCACCTCGGTCCGGCGCTTCGGATCGAACAGGTAGGCGAAGCCGCCGCCTCCCACTATGTCGACGTCGAGGCCCAGGTCTTCGGCATTCCTCCCGGCATGGCCGCTGGGCGCCTGCCGTCGTTGCGAAAGAGCCTGGGCCTGCCGGGGCGGCGTGCGTACCTCGTGTCGGCGGCCGATCGGTACGTTGCGACCGCGCGACTCACGGTGGTCGCCGGCCTTGCGTCGTTGACAAGCATTGGCGTGCTGCCGGAGGTTCGCCGGCGCGGGTACGGTCGGCTGGTCACCGCCGTGGCGACGCGTGCGGGCCTTGCCGCCGGAGCGCGCCTGGTGTGGCTCGCCGTGGCGCCGGACAACAGCGCGGCGATGCGCCTGTACGAGGATCTTGGCTATTACCCCGCCTTTGAGCGCTCCCTGTGGATCGAGCCCGGCTATCGCCCGGGCGAGCGGCGCCGGCCCTAGCGAGGCGCGTCGGGGGCGACCCGCCGGAAGGAGGCCGGATCGAGCGTCGGGAAGGGGTTGTCCTGCGTCTCGAGGACGCGGCGGGCCTCGATGGCGTCGGGCGGCGGGGGCGTCCCCGGCGCGGTGGCCTCGAGGTCCCCCGCCAGCCGCTCGAAACGGGCGAGGTGCTCGCGGAAACGCTGAGCGGCGTACTCCGCGGCCTGGCCGGTCGTGACCAGGAACGGCCAGTCGCTCGATTCGAGAAGGAGCGCCTCGCGCGCGGCCTGGCGGAGATGGGCAAGCCGGTCCTCGTCGGTGGCGCCACGTCCCGCGGTGGCGCCACCCGCAGCGGGGAGCTCCCGCTCGCACAGCGCTTCCAGGCGCCCCTCGGTCTGATGGATGTGCGGCCAGAACCACGCCGTCTGGTCGTTCCACCACGTGTAGTGCGTCCCGCCGATGCCCCACGAACCTTCGGTCAGCTCGACGGCGTGGGTCGGCGGGTGCTTCTCGACGAAGCCGCTCGCCGAGGTGAGCTCCACCGCCGGATCGGTGGCCAGGTAGCGCAGCACCTCGCCGATCCAGGCCACGCCCTCGAACCACCAGTGCCCGAAGAGCTCGGTGTCGTAGGCCGACACGATCAGCGGCCGCTCGACGCCGCGCCGGCCCGGGTCGGCCACCAGCTCGTGGACCAGCCATGCGTAGTGACCGGCGTGCTCGGCGACGCGCCCGAAGGCGACGTCCGGGTCCCACAGCGCCTTCGCTCCCAGGTCGACGCCCGCACCGCTGATCTTCCAGTACTGCAGTCCCGAGACGTCGTCCTTCTTGTGGAACTCGCGGTAGACGTAGTCGCCCGGGTAGCCGACGGTCCCGGACCAGACCTGCAGGCCGGTCCGCTCGTTGCGCCCCACCACGGCGACCTCGCTCTCGCGCACCCAGTAGGCCTCGTACGTGGTCGCCGGACGGGGCGGTTCGTCGCGCGGGACCGGTGCGTCGCGGCGCCGCCTGACCGCACCGTACGGCCCGATGAGCTCGCCGCGGGTCGCGCTCGTGGCGGGCCCACCCTCGATCATCTGGCTCTCGACGAAGAAGACCGCGATCCCGGCGTCCTCGAGGAAGCGTTCGAGGCCCGGGCGGAGGGCCGCGGAGGGGTCGAGATCGGCCCGCTCGGCCTCGAGCGGAGTGCCCGATGGGACGGCCGGTCGGTAGGCGCACTCGGGCAGCCACATCGCTCGCGGAGGCCGGCCGAAGAAACGCTCGTAGGAGCGCACGCCTTCGGCGATCTGGCCGCGGATCGACGAGTCGCGCGCGAGGAGGGGCAGATACCCGTGGGTCGCCGCGGACGTCGCGATCTCGAGGACCCCGTCGTCCTGGAAGCCCCGAAAGGCGCCCACGACGTCGCGTCCCCAGCGGACGTCCAGGGCATCAGCGAGCTCCCCGTAGCGGCCCGCGTACCACTCCGCCAGACGGGCGAACGCGCGCGCTTCGTCGGCCCCGATCGCGCCGCCACCGCCGGCGAAGCCGATGCCTCCCGGAGCCGCGGCGAGCAGGCCGGTGCGCGCCGCCTCGGCGAAGCGGACCTGGTCCCGCTCGGCGCGGGCACGCCGGTCGGCCAGGTACGCGGCGCCGCGCTCGAGGACGAGCGGATCGGCGAGTTGCTCGCACAGGATAGGTGTCAGGCCGATGGTCAGGCCCCCGCCGACTCCCGCCCCGGCGAGGCCGGCGATCGTCTCGAGGAGCGGGAGGTAGGTCTCGGCGAGCGCCTCGTAGAGCCATTCCTCCCCATGCGGCCAGGTGCCGTTCTCCCGCACGTATGGGAGATGGCTGTGGAGCATGAACGTGAACGCTCCGCGGACGGCTGCCTCGGGCGGCACGAGTTCGTCCGGTCGGGCCGTCGGAAGGGGAGGTGCGTACATCAGCGCACGGCGGCGACCCCGAGGGGGACGCCGAGTTCCTCCGCCGTGCGGTCGCGGCTGCAGCGCACGGCCAGGCTCAGTGAGACGGTCGATGATGCCCCCGGTGCCAGTCGCAGCGGCCAGCGGAAGACGAGGGCGCTGCCCTGGTAGATGCGTTCGAAACCGCCCTCGGAGTTCGAGATCGTCTCGATCGGCTGCCACCACACCGCCGCGCCCGGCTCGGCGACCGCGTCGACCGCGACGCCCAGCCAGTCGTTGCCGAACGAGACCATCGCCGGCCCGTCGTGCGCTGCGCTCCCGTCATGCGGCGAGCGCTCACCGTCGACGAGGTACCAGGCCTGCGGGTTCGCCCCGCCGCCCAGAAGGTTGAGGGCCCACTCCAGGGCGAGCATGGTCTCCACCGTCGCGGACGAGCGATTCTCGACCCGGACCTCTGTGGCGAGGGACGGGGCGGCACGACCGCCCCCGAGGAGGAGCGTCTTCTCGACGCGCAAGGAGTGCATCCCGTCGGCCCGCTGGAGGGCGCCGTCCCGGCCGATCCGGATACGCCCCGGCTCGAGCGCCAGGACCTGGAACGGCCGATCGACGAAGTCGCCCTGCTCCTCGTAGGAGGCGTTCGCGAAGTCGGCCTGGGTCGTGGGCGGATCGAGGAGGTGGACCAGGGCGCTCCGGCGCTCGTGCCGGTCGTAGGCGATGTGTTCGACAAGGCCATCCTCCTTGACCGCGACGAGCTCGTGTATCGTGGCCGGCTTCCTCTCCGTCGCCTCCGGCTGCCCGTTCGACCGCCCGGCTGAGGACCGTTCGCCCGTCTCGCGCCCGGCCTCGACCAGCCGCGTGTGGGCCGCCTCGGGTCGGCGGCGGAGCACGGCGGCCAGGTTATGGCGTGCCGCCCGCAGGTCCCACTCGGCCAGCCCTCCGCCCTCCCCGAGATGGATCACCGCAAGCTGGCCGGGCGACTCGAGGAGCGCCTCCTCCTGGCCGTCCAGGTCGACGTCCACCAGCTGGGCCCGACTGCGAGGCTGGGATGGACCGGTCGTTCCATTCCCCGTGAGGGCCGCCGAGGCGGTGACGTCGGCGATGTCCTCGGCCGCGATGAGGTGCTCCCAGGTGGCAAGGCGTAGGTGCGTGATGTACACGCCGCCGAAGACGCCGTGCCAGTACGTGTCGTTGGACTGGCCCTGGTAGAGGTGCTCGAGAGCGTGCGTCCGCTCGCGCCCGGTCGGCATCGCTGCGACCCTGGCCGACGCTCGCAGCATCGCCTTGTGCATGTCGTTGATCTCGCGGTAGCGCGCCTGGTAGTTGCGCCAGAAGCCGCCGCGCAGCCAGCGCGCCTCGGGCGCACCCGCATCGGTGGCGCGCTGCAGCGCCTCGGTGAAGGCCAGCGATTCCTCGGGTGGAAGGGCCCATTCGGTCATCTCGATGTACGAGGTCGTCGGGATGTAGGCACGCCCCAGCGGCGGGTGATCGGCCAACCACGCGCTCGGCGTCACGGTGGTCAGCCAGTCGGAGGCTTCCCCGAGGGCCGTGAAGAAGCGATCGACCCACGCGTCGCTGCCCCAGCAATGCTCGTAGGTGTGGGGCCACGAGCCGAACTTCTCGCCGTCGTCGCCCATCGTCGCGAGGCGCGGCTCGTCGGAGCTCGCTTGAGAGCGGAGGTACTCGAGGACCCGCTCGGGCTCACCGAACGGGATCGTGTAGCGCAGCTGCTGGTCCGTGGCGAAGACGTCGATACGGCGCCCCTGGTCGTCCGTCGAGTATGGTCCCCACGCTTGCCCCACGGGCACCGACGCGGCGCGGAAATGCACGTCGTCCACGATCGTCCAACGGTAGCCCGCATCGGCAAGGGTGCTCGGCAGCGACGGCTCCCACACGCGCTCGGCCAGCCATGCTCCCGCGGGCCGCCTTCCGGAGAGACGCTCGAGCTCGTCGGCCATGCGTGTGAGCTGGCCGATCCGGTCACTCTCGGGCAGGGCCGCCAGGATCGGCTCGTAGTAGGCCCCGCCCATCAACTCGACCTGGCCGCGCCGGGTGAGGGCCACGAGGCGATCGAGGAATCCGGGCCGCTCACGACGCAGCCATTCGAGCAGCGGCCCGCTGTAATGGAGCGCCAGGTGCACACCTTCGTGGCGCTCGAGCGCCTCGAGGAACGGAAGGTAGGCCTGCTGGAACGCTTCCTCGTAGACCCACCCGAAGTTGCCGACCGGCTGGTGGTTATGGATCGCCAGGCCGAGCGAGAGCCTGGCGGTCACGACCGCGCGCCGGCCTCGATCGGAGCTCCGGCCTCGAGAGCCTCTTCCTCGGGCTGGGGACCTTCCGGTCTCGATGTGGGCGTTCCGGCGATCCCTGCCGCGGGCAGGTAGAGCTGCTCGGTGTACTCGCGCACCATGCGCGCTGCCGAGAACCGGTAGATCGTGCTCGTGATCGAGTTCCTCATGAGCTCGATCCAGCCGAGCGGCAGGCCGGACGCGGGGTCCCGTTCGTAGTAACGGGGCACGATCTCCTCCTCGAGGAGGCGGTACAGGTCCTGGGCGTCGAGGTAGTCCTGGTGGGCCTCGTTGGCGTCGCTCGTGCGGCCGCCGATGGCCCACCCGTTCGTCCCGTTCCAGCCCGCGTCCCACCAGCCGTCGAGGATGGAGCAGTTGATCGCCCCGTTGGCTGCCGCCTTCATCCCCGAGGTCCCGCTCGCCTCCAGCGGTCGGCGCGGGTTGTTGAGCCAGACATCGACGCCCTGGACCAGGAAGCGCGCCACGCGCATGTCGTAGTCCTCGACGATGAAGACGCGTCCGCGCAGTTGCGGGCTCCGGGAGCGCGTGAAGATCTCCTGGATCACCCGCTGGCCCGGGCGGTCGGCGGGGTGAGCCTTGCCGGCGATGACGACCTGGAGAGGGCGCTCCTTGTCCCAGATGATCCTGGCCAGGCGCTCCTCGTCGTAGAAGAGAAGGTAGGCGCGCTTGTAGGTGGCGAAGCGCCGGGCGAAGCCGAGGGTGAGGATCTCGGGATCGAGTGTGGTCTCCAGCTCCTCGAGCGCGGCGGGGGGCTCGCCGAGGCGGGCGAACTGCTCGCGCAGGCGCCGTCGCGCGAAGTAGGCCAGCTCGAGCTTCTGACGCTGATGGGTCTCCCAGAGCTGCGCCGCGGGGATCTTCGTGAGCGTCCGCCAGCGCCGTTCGCCGTTGGACACGAGGTCGGGGTCGGTCACCGCGCTACCGAGCTGACGCTCGTAGATGTCGCGGATGGGCTGACCCAGCCAGGTCGGCACGTGGACGCCGTTGGCGATGCTCACGATGGGCCGTTCGGCGACGCTGCCCCACGCCCCGGCGGCGGTCTCCCCGTGCAGCTTGCTCACGGCATTGGCCGCGCTCGTCAGGCGCAGGCTGAACGCCGTCATGTCGAACTGGTCGGCCGCCCCCTCGTCGACGCCGAGGCCGATCTGGAGCAGACGCTCGACGGGCAGCCGGGCGCCCTCGCAGAGCGGCGCGGCCAGGCGCCGGACGAGGTCGGCGTCGAAGCGCTCGTTGCCCGCCGAGACCGGGGTGTGGATGGTGAAGACCGCGTCGCGTTTGACGGCCGCCAGGGCGTCCTCGAGATCGGTCCCCGTGCGCGTCAGCTCGGCCACCCGCTCGACGAGCAGGAACGCGGAATGGCCCTCGTTCAGGTGCCACGCCGCGGGCCGGAGGTCCAGCGCGCGCAGGGCGCGCACCCCGCCGACGCCGAGGATGAGCTCCTGGTGGAGGCGCATCTCCCTGCCCCGGACGTAGAGGATGTGGGTGATCGGGCTGTCCGAGGGCGCGTTGTCGGGGATGTCCGTATCGAGCAGGAGCAGCGGGACGCGGCCCACCTGGGCGACCCACACCGCCGCCCACACGGTTCGCCCGGGGAGCTCGACCTGGACGCGCAGGTGGGCGCCGTCCGGCCCCGCGACGGCGTGGAGGGGCAGCTGCCCTGGATCCAGCGTTGGGTAGGCATGCTCCTGGTGCCCGTCCGCATCGATCGTCTGGCGGAAGTACCCGTGGCGATAGAGGAGTCCCACGGCCACGAAGGGCAGCGCCAGGTCGCTGGCGGCCTTGCAGTGGTCGCCCGCGAGAATGCCCAGGCCGCCGGAATAGAACCCCAGCGACTCATGGAGGCCGTACTCGGCGCAGAAGTAGGCGATCGGGCCGTCGAGCTTGCTGCCGTCGCCGGCGAAACGAGGATCGACGTCGAGCGCCATGTAGCGATCGAAATCGGCCAGGAGCGTGTCGTAGGTGGCCATGAAGTCCGCGTCGTCGAGGAGCGGGGTGAGGGGCTCTGCCCCGAGCAGGACCGGGACCGGGTTGCGATGGCGTGCCCAGCCGGCGGGATCGATCCGGCTGAAGAGGGCCCGGACCTCGGGATGCCACGTCCAGTACAGGTTGTAGGCCAGCCGGCGGAGACCTTCGAGGCGGGGCGGGAGGGGGAAGGACGGGCCGGGGAGGGTGGGAACCGAGACCGGTCGCATGTCCGCGCATGATATCGAACCCGTACATGCGCTGAACCGATTTAGCGCGCCATCCGGATCGAACGGCGGCCTATCATCGCTGTCGCCGATGAGCCCGACCACGGGGTCCCCCGAGCTCGCCGACCGGACGGCTCCCCGGCGGGTCATCTTCGTGGCCTCCGAGTGCGAGCCGTGGGCCAAGACGGGGGGTCTCGCCGACGTGGTCGACGCCCTGGCCCGCGCCCTCGGGCGGACGGGCGTGGAGGTCGACGTCTACCTGCCCGCCTACCGCACGGCCACTCACCCGGCGATGACCGAACGCCTGACCATCGCGGTCCCCGCCGGCGGCCGTGATGCCGGCGACGTGGCCACCGTGGACATCCTCAGCGGGTCCGCGGATGGGTACCGGCTCCGCCTGGTCGACCATCCCTTCCACTTCGACCGGGCCGGCTATTACGGGGAGGAGGATGGGGATTACCCGGACAACGGGGCGCGCTTCGCCCTGTTCTGTCGGGCGGCCCTCGAGGCGGCGCGCGTCGAGGGACGGCCGATCGACGTGATCCACGGCCACGACTGGCAGGGGACGCTCGCCCTCCTGTACCGGGACGCCCACTACGAGACGGACCCGGTCATCGGGCGGGCCGCGACCGTGCTGACGGTCCATAACCTGGCCTACCACGGCTGGGTGCCGCGCGACCGGTTCGCCGACCTCCAGCTGCCGCCGGAGGTTGGGGAGACCGCCGGTGTGGACCTTCTTCGCGAGGGGATCCGCGCGGCCGACGTCGTGACCACGGTGAGCCCGACCTATGCCCGCCAGGCGCTCACCCCCGAGTACGGGATGGGCCTCGAGCGCGACCTCGCGGCCCGCGGGGAGCGTTTCGTCGGGATCATGAATGGCATCGATCCGGCGGTCTGGGACCCGGCGACCGACGCGAGCCTCCCGCTGCGCTTCGCCGCGCGAGCCGACAGGAGGCGTGGCGTCGCGTCGCTGGCGGAGGGGAAGCGCGCGGCCAAGGCGGAGCTGGCCAGCCGGCACGGGCTGTCGGGCGCGGAACGCCGGCCACTCCTGGGAATGGTCGGGCGGCTCGACCCGCAGAAGGGCTTCGACCTCCTGGCGGGCGCCGCCGAAGGGATCGTCGATGCGGGCGGGCTCCTCATCGTGCTTGGCACGGGCCACGCGGAGCTCCTCCGCGGGCTGCGCGCCGTCGCCGCGGCCCGGCCCGGGCGGATCGCGGTCATCGAAGGCTTCGATCGCGACGAGGCTCGCCGCATCTACGCGGCAAGCGACATGTTCCTCATGCCGTCACGCTTCGAGCCATCGGGTCAGGGTCAGCTCATCGCGTTCCGCTACGGGACGCCGGTCGTCGCCCGCCGGACCGGCGGCCTTGCCGACAGCGTCATCGACGCGGGCGCCGCCGCTCCCGCCGGCAATGGCTTCCTTTTCGACGAGCCGACCCCGGAGGCGCTGCTCCCGGCGGTGCGTCGCGCGCTCGCCATGTACGCCGATCGTCCGCGCTGGAACGCGCTGCGCCGTCGCGTCATGTCCCTCGACCACTCATGGGCCGCACCGGCCCGGCGGTACAGCGCCGAGTACCGTCGCGCGCTGGAGCTCAGGCGCTGGTCGGTCGGTCGCCCAGGGCGCGAGCGAGGAGCGCCATGAACTCCTCGTGGTGCGTGCGATGGGGGCTGTGCCCGGCGCCGCTCATGACGAGGACGTGATCGTCGCCGAGGAGGGTTCGCAGGCGGTCCCGTCCGGCCTGCGACACGAAGGACCCCTGGCCGGGCTCGCCCATGATCACGAAGATCGAGACTTCCGGATGGCGCCGGCGGAGACGAGCGACCGTCGGCAGCGGATCGAACGGGACGTTCCCGGCCACGACCGCGACCATGGCCCGGGTCGACACCCTCGTCAGCGCCTCCGCCTTCGCGGCCAGGTCCATGGGGTGCCAGTCGGGCCGGTGGCTGAGGAGCGTGTCCCGCGCGGCCTCGTAGGAGTGGGCGGGCTCGGCCATGGCCTGCAAGCCGAGGGGGCGCGCCTGCGTCGCCGTGACGAAGGGCGGATCGAGGAGGACGAGGACAGAGGGGAGAACGCCGGCCGCCGGGAGCATCGCGGCCACCGACGCGCCCCACGAATGGCCGAGCACCGCGGGTCGTTCGAGTCCCAGGCGCGCGGCCAGATCGGCAACGACGGATGCGGTCGAGCGCAGCCGATGGCGCCGCGAGAGCCGGTGGCGGAGGATCGTCAGCCGCGAGAGGTCGAGGGGACCCGGTCGCTCCGTGTCCGAGCCGTCGAGCGCGAACGAGTGCCCGTGGCCGGGCAGGTCTGGTGCGACCACGTGCCAGCCTCGCGCGGCCAGGCTCTCGGCCATACGGGTCATGGTCAGAGCCGTGCTCTGCAGTCCGTGCAGGAGTAGCGCCGTGCGCCGGCTGACGCCGCCGCGTGCGGGCGCTTCGCTCGCGGTGCCGTCGACCGGCCACTCGAGGTAGCTGATCACGTCGCGCTTCAGCCGGATCGAGCGGCGCGCGGCGCCCGGCGGGGCAAGCGGCGGCTCGAGAGCCTCATCGACGATCGGCTCGTCGGCGGGCGTGGTCGACGCTGCGGTCGGGTACGCGGTCATCGGTTGCTCGGGTGCTCCGCTCACAGGGTAGCCGCTCGTTAGCATGACCCGCATGCGAGGCCTGGCCGGCAAGCGCGTCGTCGTGACCGGCGGATCGAGCGGGATCGGTGAGGCGACCGCCCGCCGCTTTCTCGTGGAAGGAGCCCGTGTGGCGATCATCGCCCTGCCGGACGACGGACTGCGTTCTGCGCCCGAGCGCCTGCCGGGCCTCAGCGCGGCGCTCGCGGCCGACGTCTCGGAGCGTGCGGAGGTCGAAGCCGCCTTCGTCGAGATCGACCGGCTCATGGGCGGTCTCGACGTCCTGGTCGCCAACGCCGGCGTGAGCGTGCGTCATCGGTTCACCGACATCGCGGTCGCGGACTGGCGCCGAGTCCTCGCGGTCAACCTCGACGGTGTCTTCCACTGCGCGCAAGAGGCCGTCCACCGCATGGTCGCCCCTGGGCGTGACGGCACCCCGGCCGGCGGCGTGATCCTCGTGACGGCCTCGACGAACGCCGTCGTCGGCCACCCGTTCTACGCGGACTACAACGCGTCGAAGGCGGCCCTGCTGGCGCTGGTGCGCACGATGGCGCTCGAGCTCGCACCGCACGTCCGCGTCAACGCCGTGTGCCCCGGTTACGTCCTCACGCCCATGCAGCGCGCCGAGTACACGCCCGAGATGCTCGCTGCGGTCGACCGCAGGCTTCCCCTCGGTCGGCACGCCCAGCCCGACGAGATCGCCGCCCTGTTCGCGTTCCTCGCCTCGGACGAGGCGGCCTACATCACCGGCGCCGCGATCCCCATCGACGGAGGCGAGACTGCCGGCGGCCTGGCCAGCGGCTAGTGTCCGGCCCGTGGCTAGTGCCCGGCCAGCGGCTAGTCGAGCTCGACCGTCTCCCGCCAGCGCGGTAGTTCGACGGGGAAGCCGAGCTTTCGCGTGACCGCGTCCGCGAGCATCCGCCGCGGCTCGGGATCTCCGTGGACGAGGAATGTGCGCTTCGGTCGCCGTCCCGCTGCGAATCCGCTGAGCCAGTCGACCAGCTCGCTCTCGTCCGCGTGGGCCGAGAAGCCGCTGATCGAGCGGACCGTGCAACGGACCGGTCGCTCGACGCCGTCGATGCGGACCGTCGAGGCGCCGGCCTGGAGGTGGGCGCCGAGCGTTCCCTCCCCCTGATAGCCGACGAAGAGCAGGGTCGCGGACGGATCGTCGATGAGCTCGCGGAGGTGACCGAGGATCCGTCCCCCCGTCAGCATCCCGCTCGACGACACGATCATGTGCGGCCGCGGCGCCGCCTCGATGGCGCGCGAGTCGCGACCGTTGCGCGTGATCGTGGTGAGCGGATAGTCGAGCGGCGCGTCCCCGTGGGCGATGAGCGCGGCGGTCTGCGCGTCGAAGTAGCTCGGGTGGCGTCGGTAGATCTCGGTCGCGGTCGTCGCCATCGGGCTGTCGAGGAAGAGGCGAAGGGGTGGGATCCGCCCCTCGCTGAGGAGTCGGTCGAGCTCCCAGACGAGCTCCTGCGTCCGCCCGATCGCGAATGCCGGGATGAGGAGCACGCCGTCACGTTCGCCTACCGCCGTCACGACCTCGGCGAGCAGGCGAGCCGCGTCCTCAGACGGCCCGTGTTCGCGGCCCCCGTAGGTCGACTCGCACACGACATGGTCGGCCTCCGCAAGGCGGGTCGGGTCGCGCAGGATGGGCGTCCCGGGACGGCCAAGGTCGCCCGAGAAGACGATCGAGCGCGTCCCGGCCTCGTCCCGCTCCCGCACATCGAGGCGCACGATCGCCGACCCGAGGATGTGGCCGGCGTCGACGAAGGTGGCCGTGATGCCGGGGGCCACAGGCCGGGGAACGTCGTACTCCAGGACCCGCAGCTGCGGGACCATGCGCTCCACCTCCGCACGCCCGTACAGCGGCTCGTCCCAGCCGACGAGCACCTCCGGCGGCTGGAGCCTGATCGCTTCCTCGGGATCGGTCCCGGCGAACTGGAGCACGCTCGTTCCACCGTCCACGCCCGCGGCACGCGGATCGGACATCGCGCGTGCCTGCCTGGCGGCACCTTCGGAGCGCCGCCGCAGGCGACGGCGCTCGCTCGCCGCCTCCTGCTGGAGCTTGCCGCTGTCGCGGAGCACGAGGGCGGCCAGTTCGACCGTCCCGGCCGTGCCGTGGATCGGCCCCCTGTAGCCCGTTCTGGCCAGCAGCGGCAGGAGCCCGCAATGGTCCAGGTGGGCATGTGTCAGAAGCACGGCATCGAGGCTATCGGGCGGGAACGCGAACCCGAGGCGGTTGTGCACCATCTCGTGCGGGCTTCCCTGGAAGAGCCCGCAGTCGATGAGGACGCGCGCTTGGGCGGTCTCCACGAGGAACTGTGAGCCCGTGACGCCGCTGACCGCACCGAGGAAGCTCAGCCTCACGGGCGGCTACGGTAGCAGTCCCATAGCGCGCGCCTTCATGCGGGCTCGAGCGATGACGTGGCCTCGGGTCCGTGGCACTCTGGGTCCGGGCTCGGGCTGATGGCAGGGGGTGTCCGAATGCGCAAGGCTTCGTGAGCGAAGAAGCGATCGGGCGGGTGGGCGCGCGTTTCCGGTTCGTGGCCTATGGCGTCGCCGGCTCGGCCGCCGAGGCCCTCTTCACCAGCGCGGTCGCGTCCGTGGGTGCGGGACGGCTGATCGTGCGGGGGCCGTCGACGCCGCTCATGGTCCCGCTCTACGGCCTCGCGCTACCCCTGTTCGAGCCGCTCCACGACCGGCTGCGCGGGCGCCCGGCCTGGCAGCGCGGGGCGGTGTACGCGGCGGGGGTCCTCGCGATCGAAGCCCTCAGCGGGCTCGCCTGGCGGCGCTGGACCGGCAGCGTCCCGTGGGAGTACCGCTCCGGCCTGGCGATCGGGGGAGTGACCCGCCTCGACTACGCGCCCGG
>Ga0209521_10002806_pt1 | contig 14195 bp, 16 predicted proteins | sample Rifsed19ft4_FD_184016 | JGI IMG/M metagenome (GOLD analysis project Ga0209521, IMG submission 184016) | Soil microbial communities from Rifle, Colorado, USA - sediment 19ft 4 (version 2) | ecosystem: Environmental > Terrestrial > Deep subsurface > Rock core/Sediment | place: Rifle, Colorado... | reverse complement strand
TGTGGAGCACCCAACCGGCGAGCGTCGCCAGCACGGCGAGGCGGTAAATGGCCTCCTGGCGCTGCACCAGGTGGACCAGCGCCAGCACCGTGGCCAGCAGATACCCCACCAGTGCCGAGTCGAAGAGGATCAGGTTCATGAAACCCCCTGAAAATATGTGGAAATTCTAACAGTCTGCCGCCTCCCACGCAACTTCGAGTTGCCCCCCGGGACAACCTGAGCCGACCCAGGACGATCTATGCCAGCGGAAAGACGAGGAACCGGAGTAGGCGATGGTGCCCGTGGTATGCCCTGGTGCGGCCTGGGTCTCGACTTCCTCTCGGAGCTCCCGGGCAAACTCGCTGGGCGTCACGGCGCGGCCACGAGATGATATAGCATCCAGTAAACGATGACCCCGGTGATCGACACGTACAGCCACACCGGAAGCGTCCACCGAGCGATTCGCCTGTGTCGAGCAAACTGCCCCCGCCAGGCGCGATAGATCGTCGTCAGCGCGAATGGAACGATCAGGGCGGCAAGGACGAGGTGCGAGATGAGCAGGGGGTAATAGACCCCTCGAATCCACCCGTGGCCCGCGAAGGGCTTCGAGCCGGCGTGATAGTGGTAGATGACGTACGAGACCAGAAAAAGACTGGAGACGCCAAAGGCCGTCAACATACAGGTCTTGTGAGCCGTCACCTTCCTCTGCCGAATGAAGACGTACCCGGCCGTGAGCAGCGCGGCGCTGGTTCCATTGAGGAAGGCATTGACGACGGGCAAGACCGAGACGTTGTGCATGGCGCCAATCTGCGGCTGGCGCCCCAACAGCAGAAACCCCACGGCCACGACGACCAGGGACGAGACCAGGCCAATCACCGATAGCACGACACGATCTGTCATGCGTTCATCGCCCATCTTTCATGAACCCCTCGACTGGAAGGCTACCGCAAAGCTGAGAGGGCCTTAAGTTGCAGCTGTTAATGTCCATTGCCCTTGACCGCCTCGGACAGGGCCGCAGCCAGGTTGTGGCGCGCCGAGGTCAGGTGCGGGTGGACATCGAGGGCTCGCCTAAAAAGAGCCGCCGCCTCCCGGTACTGGCCAAGCGCCATGTGGCAGAGCCCCTGGCCGGAAAGCGCCCCGAAGTGGTGCGGGTTTCGGGTCAGAGTCTCCTCGCAGTCGGCAATGGACCCCGCGTAATCCTCCGCCAGGTAGCGGACCGTCGCCCGCTTGTTCCACCCTTCGGCAAAGTCGGGGGCCCGCTCGATGATCCGGGTGAACAGGGCTAGAGCCTCCTCCGGCTCCTGACGCTCGATCGCCTCAATCCCCTGTCGGAGGAGCAGGTCCACCTCGCGGATTCCCGAGCGGCACCAGACCTGCCAGAGCGCGGTTTCCGCCTTGGCCGCCAGGGCCGGGTCATTACCGCGGATCGCCGAGAGCGCCTCGCCCTCAGTCATGGGGCTTCCAGAAGCTCATCGTTGGCCACATGGGAGCACTGGTCCCTGCCCCTATTCTATACCGGCGCTTTCGAGCACCATCGGGAGCCTCGGTTGAAGGAGATCACGGTGCCTCCTTCTTCAACGGCCCGAGATGACCACCTTCCGGCCATCCCGCCACTGGACCAGGAGCACCCGGTGGCCGATCTGTCGAGAGGTCAACGGGTCCAGCCTGAACCGTCCATACAAGGTCGTCGTCTCCAGGGCATGGGCCGCCCTGAGGAGCGATTCGTCCCCCAGGCTCGCAGCGCGCCGAAGACAGTCCGTGAGAACCACCCCGAGGGCAAAGGCTTGCGCAGCGGGATAGTCGGGGACCCGGTGGAAGGTCCGCTGGAAGGCGGAGTAAAACCAGGCCGAGTCGGGGCCAGAGCGGGGCTCCTCACAGACCCCCGGCTCCCACTGGCTCGGCCCGATCACCCCATCGGCCAGGTCCCCGAGCTCCATGTGGAACGCCGCGAGCCCGGCCGCGACGACGGCCAAGCTCCTCACGCCGGCGAAAAGCTTTCGCTGCCTGACGATGGCGATGTCGTCCTGAAAGCTCCCGAGCCCCACGACGAGGTCTGGCTCCGGCTCGAGCGCCTCGCTGAAGACCGCCCGGACACTCCGGATCGGCGAGTCGAAGGACGTCAGCCGAATCAGGTCAAAGCTGGCAGCCCTGGCACCTTCGGCGACGCCGTGGGCCACCTGCTCAGCAAAACTGCCGGTCTTCGCGTAAAGAATGCTAATCCGGCTGGCCTCGGGATCCTGCTGCTTGACCCAAAGGGGCAGAGCCCGAAAGTAGTCGCTTGCCGGGCTCGGCACACTCACCAGATGACGCCAGCCCTGCCGGAAGATCGCATCCGAAGCTCCGCCGTGGTTCCAGAGGATCTTCCCGTGGGCCGCGGCGAGAAGGGCGACGGCCAGAGTCAGTCCGCTCGAATAGGGGCCGATGAGGAGATCCACATGATCATGGGTCAGAAGGCGCAGGACATTCTCCTTCGCGAGCTTCGCCTGGCTCCGATCATCCAGGGCGAGCAGCCGCAGCGGGAGCCGAGACCCTGCGGGGCCGAGCGGAAGTCCTCCCTCTCCCCTGACGTACTCGACCCATAGCCGGAGCCCGTTGAGGGCCTGCTCCCCCTGCAACCCCAACGCCCCGCTGAGAGAGAGGGACACCCCGGCCCGAACTTCCTTCGGCACGTCTGGCCTCATTGGGCGCCGCCTCGCTGGCAGGATTCACATGGACACAAGGCCCGCAACCCGTCAAAGGGATAGATCCCCGTTGAATGCCCATCGCTCCAGCGGAACTGGGCGGCATACGGACCAACGAGAGAAATCTCCAGAGCCCTGATGTCTGAGGGGACGGACGCCGGCTTCAGGATCCGTTGTCCGGTGACCTCATGGACGCAAGCGGCGCAGGCGCAGTTCTCCCGGAGATATCTGTTCGTGAACACGCTCTTAAGCCCGTCGGCCCAGGTGATGTGGACCTCTCGGTTGTCGACGCGGCGGATCTCCGCCGGGGTCGTGTTCACCCTCGTCCCCGTGTTATCATCCCTCGGCGATCATGCCGGAAGCAGCCCGCTACCTTCGCGTGCACCCTGGTGCCGCGACGGGCGCCGGGGACCCCTCGCTCGGGCTGCGCCTAGATCGCCGGGCCAACTGGCTTCGCCAGACTTCGCTCTCGGTCGTCGCCGGTCCCCGACAGACAGCCGCGGACGTTACCGATCAGCTCTTCCCTCGTGCCTCGTTTGGCTCGTCGTTTGACCCGGCGCCGCGTCCCGCTCGCGGGCGTTAGTCGCCGGCCTTCTCCAGGCGCCGGAGGAAGACCTCGATCTCCTTCTTGGTCTGAAGGTCCCCGGTCCGAGCCGCCACTTCGAGGCCCTTCGCATACGCCGTCTTCGCCTCGGCCATCCGTCCCGCCCGCTCGAGCGCCCGGCCGAGGCCGCGGTGGGCTGCGGAGTAGTCCGGCTTGAGGCGAATGGCTTCCGTGTATTCCACGACGGCCGCCTCGGCCCGCCCCGCGTCCAGATAGGCCGCGGCGAGGCCGAAGCGGACGACAGGGTCGTCCGGCATCATCTCGGCGACTTCCTTGAACTCCGCGATCCGATCCTGAGCCGACATGAGAGCCTCCTGCCGCCGGATCACGGCGGGTGGATGCGTTCTTCGGGCACTTCAACCCGCTTGATCCCCTTGAAACTGAACAGCAGCTCGACGAGGTACACCGGCGGGGCCGTCGACACCGGCTGGACGATGGTCCCCAGAGCCTTCTGGACGTTCTGGCTGAAGAAGACGCCCTTGATCGTCAGGTTGGAAAGGTCCACCGTCACGCGCTGGTTGGGCTGATACATGCCACGTCACCGGCCAGCATACTTGGCGGACGCCAACACTAACCTATCCGAATGGCTCAACAGCAGAACTGAACTCGGGAACCAGGTGTCAGTTCCAGTGAGTCTCCACACCCGGATCTTGGTCCTTGAGAAGATGGCATCCATAAGATCCTCCTGTCGTTTGTGATAGCCGGCGAATGAGAGAATTCTCCTTCCGAGCCGCTCAAAGAAGGGGAAGGGTGGCGGGCCGCGGGAACCCCCATTCGGCCGCCAACGAGTCCGCCGCGATTTCGGGATCCTCCGCGGGATGGCGCCCACGGTTCCACAAAAGTGCGTGCGCCAACTCGTGGGCAATCACGTAATGGGCAAAGACCCGGGCGCGAGTGCCTAGGGAACTCGCCAGCGTCACGAGTCGGCTCCCCCGGGGAGCTTGAGGACACGGCATGAGGACCCGTGTTCCTCCCGACCGCCCCGGGTCGTAGATCCCGATCGAAAACCCTGGATCCTGCATGAGCTCTTTTTGCGCGCCTTCCGGCAGGGCGGAAAAGACATGAAGGACGCGTTCCTTCAGCGTCTCATCGGTGAGAAAGGCAGCAACGAAGTCGTGGACCGCTTGCACGTGGTCCTGGCCGCCCCGCACGTCCGCCATAGAGCAGTCGACCTTACCGGACCTTTCGGACGAGGAAACGATAGACAGCTCCATCTTTGGTAATTTCTGGGAGCTCGTTGCCCGTTTTCCGTGCCCAGCTCTTCATGTCAGGCTCGGAGCCTGGGTCATCAGACAGCATTTCGAGGATTTGACCGACGGCCATGGTCCTCAACGCCTCCCGGGTCTTCACAATCGGTATGGGGCAGAAGAAGCCGATGCAATCGATGCTCTTGCCCGGCACGATTGGCTGCACCAAGACCTGATCAGAAACGACCCGCACCTGGTTACTCTCGACCCTCTTCAAAAGAGTCCCTCCGATTCAGGGGTTCCCGTAGCGGTATCCTGGCACTCACGCTCCGAATCTCGTCGGGCCCCGGGCCGATGATGCGTTCGCCGCGTTGCACCGGGAGGACCTCAAACTCCCGCATCGGAGTCTTCTCCAGCTAGCGAGCAACCCCCAAGTAGATCGCTTTACACCTCGATCTCGATGTCGGCGCCGGTGACTCTCACCGCATAGCTCCTGACCCCCTGTCTGGCGGGCGGCCCCAGGACGGCCCCGGTCCGGAGATCGAACTTCGCCCCGTGCCAGGGGCAGGTCACCTCCGTTCCCTCGACCGCCCCTTCGGACAACGGCCCGCCGCGATGGGTGCACGTATCGCTCAGGGCATAGAAGGTCCCATCGACACGAAACAGGGCAATCTTCTGGCCCTCCAGCTCGACTAACTTGGACTGCTGCTCCCTCAGCTCGTCGGTCATGGCCACCTTCATGAATTGAGGCATCGGTCTCTCCTCCTCTGGGTTGCGGCCGATGTGCAATCGCTGTCCCCGCAACCGGCTTTCCCCAGATCCCCTATGATCAGTTTCGTGTGGTGCAGGCCTGGATCCCTGGGTTGTCAACGAAAAACTGCCTGTTGAGCTCAACGAAGTGTTTCCACTGCTCTGGCGTCTCGTCCTCGGTGAAGATCGCCTTCACCGGGCAGACCGGCTCACAGGCGCCGCAGTCAATGCATTCGTCGGGGTGGATGTAGAGCATCTCCGGCCCTTCGTAGATGCAGTCGACCGGGCAGACCTCCACGCAGGCCTTATCCTTCACGCTAATGCACGGCTCGGCGATGACGTACGCCATGGCAGCCTTCTCCTTTTATCCTGTACGGTTTCTTCAGCCGCTCATGAACCCAGCCAACCGCTCCCTACGCTGGCCGCGGGAGAGCTTCTTGAGGGCGATCATCTCCACTTGCCGGATCCGCTCCCGGGTTACCCCGTAGGCCATGCCGACCGCATCCAACGTCTGTGTGTCGTCCACGCCGATCCCGAACCGGAGGCGGAGGACCTGGGCTTCCCTTGGCGTGAGGCTGGCCAAGGCCCGCTCCACCTCCCCGGCCAGCTCCTTTGACTGCACGGTGTCCACCGGCGAGACGGTCATCGGGTCCTCCAGGAAATCCCCGAGCTGGCTATCCTCTCCGATGGGGGTCTCCAGTGAGAGGGTCTTTGCGGCGAACTTCAGGAGGGCCTCCACCTTCTGGGATGGCATGCCAGTGCGCTGGGCGAGCTCCTCCAGGGTGGGTTCTCGTCCCCGCTCCTGGGCAAGGGCCTGACTCCTGCCCTTGATACGCTGGAGCGCCTCATGGAGATGGACAGGGAGCCGGATCGTCCGGGCGCGCTCGGCGATCCCCCGCAGGATGGCTTGCCGGATCCACCACGTGGCGTAGGTGGAGAACTTGAAGCCCCGGCGATAGTCAAACTTGTCCACGGCCTTCATGACGCCAAGGTTCCCCTCTTGGATCAGATCAAGGAGCGGCATTTCCGACCTCACGTACCGCTTAGCAATAGAGACCACGAGGCGGAGGTTGGCTTCCCTCATGGCCTGCTTGGCCGCGCGGACCTGCTGCTCGCCAGCCTCTATCTCGGTCAGCAGGCCCTTGAGGACCTGCCGGGGGGCCCCGATCTCGGCCTCCAGCTGGCGGAGTTGCCGCTTGAGGTCGCTTTGAGAGGGCTTGGCGCCGTTCAGCCCCTGAGCCACTCGCTCCTCGAGTTCGGCCACACGCTGGCCGTAGCTGCGGGCCTTTGCGGCGAGCGGCTCGATGAGGCTCACGACGGCGTTTAGCTCCTGAAGCTTTCGGATGATCTTTTGCCGGTTCTGCCCGAGCCGCGCGAGGATCGGTTCCCGCTTGGTCTGCCTGGCAGCCCGGCGCAGGACCTTCTCCAGCCGGGCCGTTTCTGCCGTGAGGCGGCGGAGGGCCCCAAGAGCGTCGGCCACCCGACGAGCCTTGGAGGCGTCCAAAAGGTCGGGCGCGTGATTCTGGCGCAGTCGCTGGCCCAAGGCCAGGACGTCCAGGGCGACGAAGGGCAGGCTGAACAGCGCCCGGGACCGGCGGGCATCTCCCTCCTCGATCCGGCGCCCCAACTCTACCTCCTGCTTGGCGGTCAGGAGTGGAACCCGGCCAATCTCCCGGAAATAGATCCGGACCAGGTTCGGACCCTGGCGATCCTCCCCAGAGGCCTCGGCGCCATCTGCCTCGGGCTCCGACCGGGCCACTGACCCCTCTTCCCACTCCCAGGTATCCGGAAGAGTCGCTTTGATTGCCGCAGTATCCCAGGCGGATTCCACCGGTCCGCCTCCAGGAACCTCCTCTAACCTTCCCTGCCCTGTGAAGTGCATCGATCCGCCCTCTCCTTTTTAGGCGGCTGGCTCCAAGCCCTCGCCGATTCATTCACGGCTTTGATGCCAGGTGACAGACTCAATGTCCGGCCATCGCTCCCCTCGTTTCCCAAAGGGCACAGCGAAGGCGCCCTGAGGCCTCTTCCCGGCCCTTGGTAGGGCAAAGGGTATGCCACCCATCTTCCCGGCGGACCGGAGCCTGGCCTGCTCTGTAAGGTTTTGTGTTTCCAGCGAAGGCTGTTCTAGCCTGGCGTCCCCGCGTCGGAAGAGACCGACGAGGAAGAAGTCTGAGGGGTAGGCGTTTCGTCCCCTCGCGGGACGTTTTGTCCCCGGGGTGGATCAGCGGGAAATGCGATACGCTTTGAGCTTCCTGTTGAGGGTTTTCAGGTGAATTCCGAGGAGGCGGGCCGCCTCGGCCTTCTTGCCTTGGGTTTGCTTGAGGACCTTCAGGATGTGCAGGCGTTCGATCTCGGAGAGCGGAAGGTGCGAAGGCTCTTCCCTTCCCAACGACTGAGGAGGCGTGCGAATGTTCTGGGGGAGATCATCGGGACCGATGACAGGCCCTGGGGAGAGGATCACGAGGCGCTCGATGGTGTTGGCGAGCTCTCTCACATTCCCCGGCCACGGGTAGGCGAGGAGGAGCGCGAGGCTCTCGTCGGAGGCCACCTTCGCCTTCTGGCCAGGGAGGCGGAAGTGATTCAGGAAATGTTCGATCAGGAGCGGGATGTCTTCTTTCCGCTCCCTTAGGGTTGGCAGGGTCACGTTGATGACGTTGACGCGGTAGTGAAGATCCTCCCGGAAGCGACCCGCCCGGACCTCCTCGGGCAGGTCCTTGTTGGTGGAGGCCAGGATGCGAACATTGACCTTGAGGGTCCGCGTACCCCCCACTCGGCGAAGCTCGCCGGTGTCCAGGACCTGGAGGAGTTTGGCCTGCATGGCCGAGCTCATCTCCCCCACCTCATCCAGGAAGAGGGTGCCTCCGTCGGCCACCTCGAAGAGGCCCGGCTTCGCGCTGACCGCGCCGGTGAAGGCGCCCTTCTCGTGGCCGAAGAGCTCGCTTTCCAAGAGTTGATCCTGAAAGGCGCTGCAGTTCACGGCTAAGAAGGGCTGGGCACTGCGCCGGCTCCCCTGATAGATGGCCCGGGCCACCAGCCCTTTCCCTGTTCCGGTCTCTCCCTGGATCATGACGTTGGCGTCGGTAGGAGCGATCCGCTCGATCGTCTGCAGCACGGAATAGATCGCCGGGCTTCGGCCCAGGATGAGTGAGGGACCCTCCTTCTGGGCCATCATCCGCTTCAGGGCGACGTTCTCTTTTTGAAGCCGCCTCTTCTCGGCCGCCCGTTTGAGGACCTCCTCCACCTCGGAGAGCCGGGCGGGCTTCGTGAGGTAGTCGTACGCGCCCAGCTTCATGGCCTGAATGGCGTCGTCGATATCGGGGTGGCCTGTCAGGATGATCACCTCGGCGGAGACGCCGGCCTCCTTCATCCGTTTCAGGGTCTCCATACCCCCAAGGCCGGGCATCTTGAGGTCTAAGAGGACAACCTCGAAGTCCTGGGCAGCCAATGCGCCAAGGGCTTCCTCCCCGCTCTTCACGCACTCAACGGAGTACCCTACGCGGCCGAGCTCGCTCTCCATCAGGATGCGGAACGCCTCTTCGTCATCGACCACCAGCACCCGCATCTGGCTCCCCGCTTCCCCCTCGCGCGCCATGGTCGCCTTCACTCCCCTTCATCTCTCCAGGGGGAGCTTCATGGTCACGGTGGTCCCCTTGCCGATGCCTTCGCTCTTGATCTCGATGGTCCCCCCATGCTGCTCGACGATGCTCTGGCAGATGGGGAGGCCCAAGCCCGTCCCCTTGCCAACCTCTTTAGTGGTGAAGAAGGGATCGAAGACCTTTGATAGGTCCTCCTGGGGGATACCACAACCGTTGTCGGCAACGGAAATCTGAAGGAACTGTTGTTGGCCTCGCCCAATCGCCACGGTGTTAGCGGCGAGCCGCACCTCTCCCGCGCCTTCAATGGCGTCGAGAGCGTTGGTCAGGAGGTTCAAGAGGAGCTGCTGAAGCATCTGAGCGTCGGCCTTCATCTGGACCGGACTCGGAAAGGGCTCCACGACGATCCGCTTGTTCGCTAGGGCCGCCTGTCTCTCCACGAAGGAGACCGACTCGGAGATGAGCCTGCCGAGATCGACCAGCGCAAAGGAAGGTTCCCGCTGCCTCGCAAAGTCCAACAGCCTCCGGACGATGGCGGCGGCGCGGTCCACCTCCCCCTGGACCATCTTGAGGAGCCGAGGAAAGTCCTCGAATTCCTTGCTGGCCAGATGCGTCTCGGCGTGCGAGCGGCGCTGGAGAGCCTCGACGAAGCCGGCAATCGTATTGAGCGGGTTATTGAGCTCATGGGCCAGCCCGGCGGCGAGCCGACCGAGGGAGGCCAGCTTTTCCTGCCTGAGCAACAAAGCCTGGGAGCGCTTCAGCTCCTGGTACGAGCGGTGGAGCTCCTCGTAGAGGCTGGCGTTCTCGATGGCGATTGCAGCCTGGGCGGCCAACGTTATGACCAAATCCTTGTCTTTTTCGCTGAACTCCTCGGCGCCCTGCTTCTCGGTGAGGTAGAGATTGCCGAACACCTTGCCCTTTGAAACGACGGGCACGCCGAGGAAGGACTTCATCGGTGGGTGATTCGGGGGGAAGCCGCGGGCTCGGGGGTCCGTTGTCAGGTCCTTCAGGCGGAGGGGCTTTGCCTCGTGCACGAGGACGCCCAGGATGCCTTTCCCCACCGGCAGAGGGCCGATGGCCCTTTTGGCATTCTCATCGATCCCCGCCGTGATGAACTGACTGAGCCCACCCTTCCCATCCAGCACCCCAAGGGCTCCGTATCTAGCGTTCACCACCTTGCAGGCCATGTTGGCGATCCGCTGAAGCACCGTCGTCAGGGAGAGCCGGGCGCTCAGGATCATCCCTGCTTTCACAAGGGTCCGAAGCTGGCCGATCTCCCTTGTCCTAACCCTTTTCTCCTCCTCGAAAATAGCGCGGACGACAACCGCCAGGAGGCGATTCGCCACCGGAGAATAGAGATCCAGCGCTTTCGCCAACCGCCCGGGATCCGCCCGATACTTCTTGAAGAGGGACCGCCGGTACACATCGCGGAGAACGAGGAGGCCCTCAATGATGTGCTCAGTGGTCGTTCCCCGACCCTCGCTCCGTCGAGTCATGGCCTGCACCCGAACCCTGGCCGCCTCATATTTGCCGGCTTCCAAGCAGTCCACACAGGTATCGTGGAGGGCAGTGAACTCCGCCTCGATCTCATCAGGGGCAAGACCCCGAAGGGAACCCTCCATCTTCCGGACCCACTGTCGCCGCACCTCTTCGCGGTTTTTCCGCAAGTGGTTGACGAGCTCTTGGCGGAGTCTATCGCTGCTCCGGTCCATGTCGCCCTCCCAGTCGACCACATTGTTCCGCCTCGTTGAACGAAGTGTCAAGCGAGACCCGAACTGCATGGCGTGCACGCCTTTCAGGATGAACCGCATCCGATCGCAGCCTCGAGGTCTGGACCCTCCCAGCGGCGGAGAAGGTGATGGATAAGGAGGTTACGGGCAATCGTGAAGAGCCACGCTTTGAAGGCGGCTGCGGGCGATACTCGTACTTGCGGCTACTTGTCGAGATCTGAGGTGCTGTTGACCATGCGATCTGGACGAAGCTTCACCCCCACGCCCAGCAGCGGCCCTGGTAGGGCGGCCGGTGGCTGCCGATGGGGAACCCGGCCATCGTGGACCGGCTCGACGGGGCAAGTGGTAGCAAAATGGTAGCAGCCGGCGGCGGTCCCGAGGGGGACGGGCCGGGAATCCTCGATCTTTCCGATACTTCGCGGGAGCGGGGTCGCGCCGCCCAACTAACTTCGAGTTGACAGTCGAACCCCGCCGCCCTACCCTCCCCCTGCTGAGGAGTGCACTCTCATGGGGGAGGTCCGCCAGTGAGCCTGGATGCGTTTCGTCTCGACGACCGGGTGGCGATCGTGACCGGAGGGGGAACGGGGATCGGAAAAGCCATCGCGCTCGAATTCGCGCGCGCGGGCGCGCATGTGGTGATCGGGAGCCGGAAGCCCGAGCACCTGGAGCCGGTGGCGCGGGGCATCCGGGATCTCGGCCGGAAGTCGCTCGCCATCCAGGTGGACGTGCGCAACGCCGAGCAGGTGGATCAGCTCGTGGATCGCACGGTCGCCGAGCTGGGGCGACTCGACATTCTGGTCAACAACGCGGGCGCAAGCTTCATGGCCCCCGTGGAGGCAATCAGCCCCAACGGCTGGAACACGGTGGTGGCGATCAACCTCACCGGCGTCTTCCTCTGCTCCAAGGCCGCCGGCCGTCACATGATCCCCCAGAAGCGCGGCGTCATCGTCAACATCTCCTCCATTGCCGGGGAGCACGGCTCCGTCCTGATGGCCCCGTACGGCGCCGCCAAGGCCGGGGTGATCAACTTCACGAAGAGCCTCGCGCTGGCGTGGGCGCCGCACGGGATCCGCGTCAACGCCATCGCGCCCGGTCCCGTCGTGACCGAGGGCTTCGAGGGCGTGCTCGGCATGGGCGGGGAGGAAGCCAAGGAGACTTACCGCCGGGTCGCAGAATCTGTGGCGTTGAGGCGGTGGGGAAAGCCGGAGGAGGTCGCCTACCCCGCGCTCCTGCTGGCCTCGGACGCGTCCAGCTTCATGACGGGCACAACGATCTTCGTTGACGGCGGGCCGTCACCCCGGCACTAAGCTTCGTCTGCGGGCGGCGCCAGCTGGATGAGGCTGGGGGTCGCCCGCCAGTAGCCGCGGCGGCGGGCAATGAGGTCGAGGTGCGGCGTTCCCCAGTCCTCGATCAGGGCGGAGGCCGCGTTCCAGCGCGTCCGTCGATCCACGCCCTTCAGGTAGCCCCGGCAGAGATCGCAGGCCTCGACCAGGTAGCCTTCCTCCCGATCCTCGGCGGCCAGGCGGGTCAGCGTCTTCGCGTCCCGGTTGTCGCAGAACGGGCAGCGGAGTCGGCCGATCGTCCAGCGACCGCCGCAGAGAGCGCAGGAGAGCCAGTGCTTGCCGTCTTCTCCGAAGTCTCCAAACGACGGGGCCCCGGCGCAGAAGGGGCACGCGCCGGCGTCCCACAGGCCGGGGGAAAAGGCGGCCCGCGCGTCGGCGAAGTAGGTCTCCAACGGGGGCCGGAGCCCCAGGTAGGTCACGAAATTGAGGAGGTTCGGGGAGATCCCGAGCGCCTCCGAGAGCGCCCTCCCGCCCTCCTTCTGAAACCCGGGGAGAAGCTCGAACGGCGCGAAGCGTCCCTCGTCCCAGGCGGCGGCGAAGCGGCTCAGCGCCTCCCCCTCCTCCTCCCCGAGGGCTGCCAGCTCCTCGAGCAGCGGGGCGAACAGCGGCTCCAGCGCGTCGCGGTTGAAGGCCGGCGGCGCCTCCACGATCAGCGACACGCCACGCTCCCAGCGCTCACGGCACTGCTCGGGCCGCCAGCGGAGCACCGGAGAGCCTTCGGGGCTCCAGCGGCCCCACGCGCCCAGCACGGCCCCGTAGAGGCTGAGCGACTCGCGGAAGGCGGGCCGGCGGGCCAGGAGATCGTCCCACTCGGCGCTGAGGGAGGCGGCCGCGTCCATTCCCGCCGTCAGTGGATGTCCAGGACGACGGCGTCGCCGGCGTACACGTTCAGGCTTTCGGGCCGGAGGTACCCCACGACGGTGATCCCGAGCTGCTCGGCGAGGCCCACGGCCATCTCCGTGGGCGAGGTCCGGGACGCCACCAGGGGCACTCCCATCCGGGCCGCCTTCAGCAGCATCTCGGAGGAAATCCGTCCGGTGGAGAGGAGGATCTGGTCGGTCGTCGGAATCCCCTTCAGCAGCGCTTCGCCCATGATCTTGTCCACGGCGTTGTGGCGCCCCACGTCCTCGGCGACGATCAGAAGCCGGTCCGCGTCGCTGAGGGCCGCCCCGTGGATCCCCCGGGAGGCGCGGTAGTGCAGGGCCGCGGCGAAGAGGTCCTTCATCCGCTCGGAGAGCTGCGCGGGGCGGACTTTCAGCGATGAACGGATCTGGGGGAACAGGCGGGGATCGATCCTGAAGGTGATGCCGCCCCCGCAGCCCGACGTGAGGATGCGCTCGGTGGGGAGCTCCACCTCGCGCGTGAGGGTCACGTCCGCCCGGCCATCCACCTCGGAGATGTCCAGCCGCTCGATGTCGTCGAGCGAGGCGATGACTTTCTCCAGCCAGAGGTACCCCACGACCAGGCAATCGAGCTTGAGAGGGGAGCAGAGGAGGGTGACGAACTTCTGGCCGTTGACGTGGATCACCAGGGGCTGCTCGCGGACGACCTCCCCCTTGACCTCCTCCGCCTTGCCGCCCTTGAGCTGGATGAAACTTCGCATCACCGCTATTCTACGTTCCCTCGCGGCACGAGGTCAAACGACGCCTGGCGCAAAAAACAAGGGGCCCCGGAGGGAGCCCCTTAGCCTGCCAGCCTGCCGCGCGACGGGAAGCGCCTCAGGCCTGGATGGACATCAGGAGCACGTAGCGGAGGATGAATCCGCCGGCCAACACCAGGATGGCCGACAGCGCCACGAGGGTTTTGGCCTTCGACCCCACGAAGTCGAGGACGAGCGGGACCACCAGCCCCGCGACCACCAGTCCGCCCCAGAAGAGGGGCGCAAACTGACCCTGGATGATGGGCGCCGCCGCTGACCCCAGGAGCCCGAGGAACACCGCGAGGATCACCAGCTCGAGGATCATGGAGTAGCGGTCGGCCCGCTTGACCTTTCCCCACGCCTCCCCCGTCGTGCCACCGCTCAGGAACAGCAGCAGCGAGATGGCCGCCATTCCCGTCGAGGCGCCGGAGGCGAGGAAGAGGGCGCCCATGAGCCGGGCCTCGCTCCAGAAGGGCAGGGCCGTGGCGCTCAGAAGCACCCCCGTGTAGCTCGCGAGGAAGAACCCCGCGAGGGTCCCCACCAGGCTCACCTTCCGGCGGAGGGTGACCATCGCCTCAGAGGACGAGAGCGAGAGCACGCAGGACAAAAAGGAGAACAGCCCGAAAACCCCAACCATCCAAGCCCCGATGGACATCGGGTCCCAGAACTTGAACGTGAAGAGCATGTTG
>Ga0209521_10002794_pt1 | contig 14232 bp, 11 predicted proteins | sample Rifsed19ft4_FD_184016 | JGI IMG/M metagenome (GOLD analysis project Ga0209521, IMG submission 184016) | Soil microbial communities from Rifle, Colorado, USA - sediment 19ft 4 (version 2) | ecosystem: Environmental > Terrestrial > Deep subsurface > Rock core/Sediment | place: Rifle, Colorado... | reverse complement strand
CCTGGTCACGATCCGCATTCTGCCTCTGCCGGTAGTAGGCAAGAGCAATCTGATATTGAACGTAATCGGCGCGCGGGTGGTTGGGGAAGAAGGTCAGGACGTCGCGGTACTCGGCAATGGCCAGCACCAGATTCCCGGCGCCTCTTTGATAGTAATACGTGTCGGCGATGCCGATGCGGGCGTCTCCAACGTACTGGCTCCTGGGGAAGGTGTCGACCAGCTGCTGAAAGAAACCGCGCGCGTCCTCCCAATGCTCCGCTTCCAGCTGCTGCTGGCCGAGCTGCAGCAGCATCTGGTCTCCCCCCTCGCCGGCGGAGTCCGGTATGTTGGTTTTGCCTCCGCAGGCAAAGGTCAGGAGCAGAAGTGATGACATGATGATGGAAGTCCCGGTTCTCACTCTCAGTCCCTTGCAGCTCGTGCAAACAAACCACGCAATTCGAGCAGCTTAGCCGTTAGCGTCCTCAGCCGCCGCAAAAATCGCATTATAGCCCAGGCCGCGCCACGGGCGTCTTGAGCCAGTTCCACTCCGCTTCTAGCCCCTGGCGCAGGCCGACCCTGGCTCGATAGTCGAGATCCGTAAGGGCGGCGGTGGTGTCGGCGAAGGTGTCCCGCATGTCTCCCTTTTGAGCGGGCTCCCGGCGCAAGCGCAGTTTCACCCCGGTGATGCTCTCGACCTCTCGAAAAACCTCGAGGAGAGAGACTCGCGCCCCGCCCCCAATGTTGTAAACGCTCCCCGGTCGGCCTCGGTCCGCGGCCGCCAGGGTGGCCTGTACCGCGTCACTCACGTAGGTGAAGTCGCGGGTCTGGAGGCCGTCGCCGAAAAGCGGAAACTCCTCGCCATCGCGGGCTCTGCGGAAGAGACGATGAAACGCCATGTCGGGGCGCTGGCGAGGACCGTATACCGTGAAGTAGCGAAGCCCCACGGTAGGCACCGCGTGGTTCGCCGAGTACAGATAGCAGAGCTTCTCTACGGCAAGCTTGGAGACGCCGTAGGGTGAGACCGGATTGAGCGGGCTCGACTCCCGCATGGGCAGCTCCGTCACGTCGCCGTAGACGGAGGACGAGGAGGCGTAAACGAAGGCGGTAGGAGGCCGGCGCACCGCCGCTTCGAGAAGGCGCTGGGTGGCCAGGATGTTGTTGTCGGTGTAGATCGAGAAGTCTTTGCCCCAACTGGCTCGTACCCCCGCCTGTGCCGCCAGATGGTAGACCACCTCGACTCTCGCCAATAAGACCTCGAGGTCCATGTGCTGCAGAGGTTTCTCGATAAGCGTGAAGCGGGGCGATTCGACGAGCAAGGCAAGATTGGCCTCCTTCAACTCCCGAGAATAGTAGTCGAGGAAGGAGTCCACACCGATCACGTCCTCGCCCCGATTGACGAGGGCCTCGGCAAGGTGGGAGCCGATGAAGCCGGCGACTCCGGTGACTAGTGCCGTCACCGAATCAGCCTCGAGAGGCGCTCCGGCAAACGACGGGGTTTTCCGCGATCATCCACCGCTACGTGCACGGTGTTGCCGGTGGCCAGCAACTCTTGGTCTGGCACACGGTGGATCTCGTACTCGAAGAGCAGCCGGGCTCCCTTGGGCCGGGATACTCGGGTGGTGATGCGCAGTAGATCGTCGTAACGAGCCGGCTTGAGGTATCGGCAGTGCGATTCCACCACCGGGAGGAATATCGCTTCCCGCTCGATGTCCCGGTAGCTCATGCCCAGCTCACGCAACAGACTGGATCGACCGACCTCGAACCAGTTGAGGTAATGAGCATAGTAAGCGACCCGCATCTGGTCCGTTTCGCCGTAACGAACGCGGAGTTGGCAGGTGTTTTGAGGCACGGGCGATGCGGGATCACCGGCCGTTGGCACCGGCTGCTTTCAGCATCTCGCCTACCCTGGCCGCCGGGTCTCCGCCGGCAAAGATGGCGGATCCGGAGACCACCACGTCCGCTCCCGACTTCACCGCCTGGCGTATGTTGTCGACTGCCATACCGCCGTCGATCGCGATTTCCACCGCCAGTTTCCGGGCTTGCACGAGCGCACGGAGTTGCTCTAAGCGACCGAAACTCCCGGGAATGAACGCTTGGCCGGCGAATCCCGGATGAACGGACATCACGATGACGTAATCTACCTCAGAAAGTACCTCCACGACCGCCGCCAGTGGGTTAGAGGGGTGGAGAGCTATTCCCGCTTTTTTCCCCTTACGCCGGATCTCCCGGAGGGCATGATGGACGTGGTGGAGCGTCTCGGGGTGAACGGCGATCATGTCGGCTCCTGCGTCGCTAAAAACGTCGATCCATCGATCCGCGTTCTCGATTTGTAGGTGGACGTCGAGCGGAAGCTTGGTGGATCGTCGGACGGCCTGCACCACCAAAGGGCCAAAGGTCAGATTCTGAACGTAGCGTCCGTCCATCACGTCCAGATGAAGCTGCCGCGCGCCCGCCGCTTCCACCTCGGCAACTTGGTCCCCCAACTTGGCAAAATCGGCGGAGAGAATGGATGGCGCGAGTCGCATGAGCGGCGGTCCGCGGATTCAAGTCGAGGAGGCGCGGTTGCCCACGTCTTCACGCGCCCTTGCTCACGTAGAGAACGACCCGGTCCCGGGCATGGACCATGGTGCCCGCCCCGGGAGTCTGTCGCACCACTACGCCTTTACGAACGCCGGGGTAGTCCACGTAGCGAATGGCGCCGATGCGAAGGCTTCCTCCCCGGACCCGATCCAGGATGGTGGCAAGCTCGCGACCAATGAAGTCCGGCATCACGTAGGCGTCACCGCGGTAGCCTCGCGACAAGAGGACGGAAACCTCGGTGACGTCTTCCGCCTCTTCATAGGGCGACGGGTTCTGAGCGATGACCGTGTCGACTCCATAAACGTCGCTGTACACCCGGACCACCCGTCCCAGAACAAAACCCTCTTGCTCGAGGAGGACCTGTGCGGACTGCAAGGTCTCTCCCTCGATGCGCGGAACGGTCCGCCGCTGCGGGCCCAGACTGACCCAGACCTTGACGGTGCGGCCCTTCTTGAGCGCGGTGTTCCCTGGTGGTGACTGGTAGACGATGAGATCGGCAGGGAGGTTCGGATCGAATCGATTTCCCTCATGCCGGAGGCTGAGCTCGGCGTTGGCCAAGACGGGGCCCGCATCGGAGAGGGAAGAGCCGACGAGATTGGGAACCGTGACTTCGTTGCCTCGGATGGCGAAGGTGAAGGTAACGAAGGCGGAGACGAGACCGCTGGCCACCAGGGCGGCTGCCACCAGCAAGAACTCGAGCCAGCGGAGAATGAGGATTCCCAGGCGGCCCTGGGGGGTCCATTCCAGAAGCCGACGATGGCGGGTCGTTGCCCCTATCTCCCTTACCATGCCTGCTCTCTGCCAGCGGTCGGATCGATTCAAGACTCTCATATTGTAGCCCGCTCGCCGCCCTCGCGGAAAGCATTGACCTACAAGCACTCTTTGGTCATCGATCCTCGCAGACGCCCGTTCTGGCGGAGCCGGCGAGCCGGGTGAGGACGACCGCATAGTAACCGTCGACTTCGTCTCTTCCCGGATCGGTCCGCAGGGACCCGTCCGGTCTGAGCAACCTCTGCGCGGCGGCGGGGAAGGCCGGCCCGGGAGCATCGATGGCGAAGTCTCGGTTGCGTGAGAGGAATCGAGCCAGGACCTCCTCGTTCTCCTCGGGCTCGCTGGAGCAGGTCGCGTAGACCAGTCGTCCTCCCGGAGAGAGCAAGGCGGCCGAGGCCGTGAGAAGGTCATGTTGCCTGGCAGCGTGAGTGGCCAGTTCGTGTTCCCGCAGCCGCCATTTGACGTCAGGGTTGCGGGCCAAGGTTCCCAGGCTGGAGCAGGGAGCGTCGAGGAGGATACGCGAGAAAGGTTTGTGAAACGGAAGGGCTCGAGAATCGGCGGCGACCGGGAGCACGTTCCCCGAGCCGAGACGTCTGGCCAAAGAGACCATGAGGCTGAGCCGCTTGGGTCGCTCGTCCAGCGCGAACACCATGCCCGGCCGGATCCAGGGCGCGATCTCGGTGGCCTTGGCGCCGGGGGCGGCGCAGGCATCGAGGACGCGCTCGCCGGAGCTGGCATCGAGCAAAAAGGGAATGAGCTGCGATCCCGCCTCCTGGATAAAAATGCTGCCGCTTGCGTAGATGGCGCTGGCCGTTGCCTTGCCCGAATCGACGCGAAGGCAGCGCGGCACCAAGGGAAACGGCTTGGCCACGATGCCTTCCCGACTCAGGGCATCGAGCGCGGTCTCGGGATCGAGGGGAGGTTGGACGCGGAGGTCAGTTTTGGGCCGACGATTGTTTCGCAGGCACAGTGCCTCCGCGCCTTCCATCCCCATTCGGGAAAGGTAGCGGCGGGCTAGCCATTCGGGGTGGGACAGGGTGACGGAGAGATACGACAGCGGGTCGTCGTCCTTCCCGGGCATTGGCGGTTGGTCGGGATGCCGGCAAGCACTTCGCAGCACGGCGTTGACCAGCTTCGACGCGCCCCGGCGACCGAAGGTGTGAGCCAGTTTCACCGACTCATCGACCGCCGCTCGTTGGGGCACGCGGCTCAGGTAGCGGATCTGATAGAGGCCGATGCGCAGCGCCACCAGCAAAGCGGGGTCGATGCTGTCGGCGCCGCGGCGGGCGTGCGACCCGATGACGTAGTCGAGGGATGCCTGCCAGCGAAGCACGCCGTACACGAGCTCGGTAACCAAGTCGAGATCGGCCGGGCCGAGCCCGCGCAAGGGTCCGTCATGCATCAGCGAAGCGGGCGTGGCACCTTGGCCCACTTGGCTCAGTACCAGGAACGCCGCCCGGCGGGCTGGCGAGAGCGTCGGGTGAGACACGTTGCTCCGGCGCGACACGGCTGGACTCATCGGAGGCTGAGAGTCTACCCAAAGCGGGACTCAGGTGCTAGCATGGCGCTTCCCAAGGGTGGTGAGAGAGGAGAGGGGATGGCCGACGCGAAATCTTTTCCTGAAGTTCCAGTAGAGAAACTGCGCTGGCGGTGCGATCCGGGAGCCTTCCAGTTTCAAACCACCGAAGAGGTTTCCTGCTCGGAGAGCATCATCGGCCAGGATCGAGCCATCAAAGCGATCCGGCTGGGTCTTTCGGTGCCTTCCCGCGGCTATAACATTTATGTCCAGGGGCTCACCGGGACCGGCAAGGAAACGACGGTCGAGTGCATCCTGGAGCAGGTGGCGACGGATTCCAAGGTTCCCGGCGACAAGTGCTACGTTCACAACTTCGAGAATCCGGACCATCCCCAGATCCTCTACCTCCCCGCCGGGAAAGGAGCCTCCTTCCGCAAGGACATGGACGCACTGATCGACTACTTGGATCGGACGGTGCCCGCCGCCCTGGAGTCGGAGGAGTTTCAGACGCGGCGGAACCAGTTGATGGAGAAGGAGGGCCAGAAGGGGCGCGAGGTCATTCGCGAGTTCGAGGAGCGGATCCGGAAGGAGAACTTCGTTCTGGTGGAGATAAGGTTCGGACCGGTCACCAAGACGGAGATCGCTCCCCTGGTGGATGGGAAACCCCGCTCGGCGGTGGAGCTGGAAAAGATGTTGGCGGCGGGCACGCTGTCTCGGGAGGAGTTCGAGCGCATCGAAAAGGCCCAGGAGACGCTCGGCGGGGAGCTGGAGGACGTCCTGAAGCAGGCGCGGGAGATCGAGAAACAAATCGCCGAAGCGCTCAAGGCCCTGATCTTTGGCTTCGGAGCCGAGCTGGTCACGCCCCGCATCGAAGATTTGAAGAGCAAGTACCAAGGCAAGAAAGTTCACCAGTATCTCGAGAACGTGCGGCACAACCTGCTGGAGAACCTGGAGCATTTCGTGCATCGCGAGGAAAGCGATGCCGCCAAGCAGCTTGGTCTGGTGACCCTGCTGCAGGGGCAACGGGATCGTTACCTGGAGTACCGGGTGAATCTCCTGGTCGACAACTCGGCCACCCAGCGGGCTCCCATCATCGTGGAGACCCATCCCACCTACAAGAACCTTTTCGGCACCATCGAGCGGAATTGGGATCGAACCGGCCAGTCGTATGCCGATTTCACGCGCATCAAGGCGGGGAGTCTTCTCCAGGCGGACGGAGGGTACCTGGTCATCTCCTTGCTGGACATGCTCGGCGAGCCGGGCGTCTACCAGTCCCTCAAGCGCACCCTCAAGCACAACCGGGTCGACATTCAGGGCTACGACCCGATGTTCTTGTTCTTCTCAACCGCCATGAAGCCGGAGCCGATTGACGTGGACGTGAAAGTCGTGCTCCTCGGGGATGCCTACTCCTACCAGATTCTCTACTCTCTCGATCCGGATTTCCGAAAGATATTCAAGGTGAAGGCGGATTTCGATACCGTCATGGATCGCAGCGATGACTCCGTGCAGCGCTATGCGGAGTTCGTGCGCCGCATGACCGAGAAAGAGAAGCTCCCTCCCTTCGATCGCCAGGCGGTGGCGGCGGTGGTGGAGCAGGGTGTGCGACTGGCCGGACGTCAAAGCAAGTTGAGCACACGATTCAGCGACGTCGCCGACCTGATCCGGGAGGCCGCCTACTGGGCTCGGGAGGCCCCGAGTGACGTGGTCCGGCAGGAGCACGTGGATCGGGCGGTGGCGGAGCGAGTCGATCGCTTGAGCCTTCTGGAGACGAAGATCCGCGAGCTCATTCGAGACGGCGTCCTCATGATCGACATGGATGGGGCCCGGGTGGGTCAGGTCAACGGATTGACCGTTTACGATCTGGGAGACTACCGCTTCGGCGGTCCCACCAAGATCACCGCCGCGGTGTCCACCGGACGGGGAGGCATCATTAATATCGAGCGAGAGTCCGATCTCTCCGGGCGCACCCACAACAAGGGCATGCTCATCCTGACCGGGTATTTCCGTTCCAAGTTCGCTCACCGCCGTCCCGTCAGCCTTTCCGCCAGCGTCGCCTTCGAGCAAAGCTACAGCGGTGTGGAAGGAGACAGCGCCTCCTCGACGGAGCTCTATTCACTCCTTTCCGCTCTGTCCGACGTTCCTCTGCGCCAAGATCTCGCCGTCACCGGATCGGTCAACCAGAAGGGGGAGGTGCAAGCCATCGGGGGTGTCAATCAGAAAGCGGAGGGTTTCTTCGATGTCTGCCGCATCCGAGGTCTGACCGGGAGGCAGGGGGTTCTCATTCCAGCCGCGAACGTAGAGGACCTGATGCTCAGGAAGGATATGGTGGAGGCCATCGAGTCCGGGAAGTTCCACATCTATCCGGTGCGCACCATCGAGGAAGGGATCGAGATACTGACCGGAGTTCCTGCCGGGGAGCGAGACGAGAAAGGCGACTTTCCACCCGAGTCGCTCTACGGGCGGGTCGAGGCGCGTCTGCGAGAGATGGCCAAGGCAGTCAAGGAACAACTTCCCAGGGTTCAGGTCGACGCTAAGGAAGAAGCAAAGAATGACGACAAAGACGTCGGTGACGTGAAGGAAAGGGGCTAGCTCTCAATCTGTCGACCGAGGTTGAGACCGACCGCCTAAGCGGCGGATCTCCCGGGTAGCCGTCGCACTACCGGCGTCCCATGACCTCGAGCAACCGGTCCGGGTAGTCAGTGAGGATGCCGTCGACGCCGAGATCGAGAAGTCGCTTCATCTCCTCTGTCTCATTAGCCGTCCAAACCAGAACGCGGATATTGTGTTGGTGTGATTCCTCGATGAAGCGAGGAGTCACGATCTCCAGATCCCTGAGGCTGGTCGGCACTTCGAATGCTTCCGCCACGCCGTGATAGAGGTCTCCTAGCAGGACGGTATGCAGGCGCAGGAACCAGCGGATCTCCGGGGCGGTGGCGGCGGTGGCGACCTCCGGGCAGGCGGCTCGGAAATCCTGCATGGTGGCGGGATCGAAGGAGGCGACCAGGACCCGCTCTTCCATGTCGTGGTCGCGAATCATTCGGCAGAGAGGCACGGTGAGTGGCGGGCTCATCTGTTTGATCTCGATGTTCAGCCGCAACTCGGGAAACGATAGGAACACCTCCTCCAGAGCGGGAACTCGAATTCCCTTTCCGCGGTAGGGATAGCTGGCGCCTTGGTCGGCGGTCCATTGGTAGCCGGCGTCGACGGCTTGGATCTCCGACAAAGTAAGCTCACGGATCGTCCCCTTCCCATTGGTGGTGCGGTCGAGCGTGGCGTCGTGACACACCACCAAAGCGCCGTCGCGGGTGCTATGGAGATCCATTTCCAAGACGTCGGCACCGAGGGCCGCGGCCGTACGGAAAGCGAAGAGCGTGTTTTCCGGCCCCAGTCCCTGTCCTCCGCGGTGGGCCACCACCAGAGGATTCGGGGATGAGAAAAAGGCGTGCTGGGGAACAGGCCGCGCCAGCAGCAGCAGGCTGAAGTAGGTTACGGCTAGTGCAGCGAGGACGCCCCCTAGACACCAACGGAGTGCTCTGCGCATGGCCCGTCAGTATGCAGTAAGGTCCCACGAGCTCCAAGAGACGAGGCAGCCTAGCGCCGAGCCTAGTCGCCCCACCTCTCGCCGGCGGTCAGGCGTTGACCCCGGGCGAAGGCCTGTGCCGCCATCCGTTTCCTTCCCTCGATTTGGATCTCCAGCAAGCAAAGCTGGGTTCCGCCGCCACATCCCACCAAGATTCCATCGGGAGTCACCGCGGCCGTCTCTCCCGGGCTCACGTCGGCGGACGGAGCGACCCGGGCGCGCCAGAGTTTCACCGCCTTGCCACGAAGCGTGGTGTGGGCAACCGGCCAAGGATTGAAACCGCGGATACGGCACTCGATCTCACCGGCCCACTGGGTCCAATCGACCAGAGCATCCTCGGTCTTGATACGGGGAGCGAGCGTCGCCCGGGAATTGTCCTGTGGGCGCGGTGTGATGGTGGCTTCCTGCCAGCCGGTGAGCGTCTCCCCAATCAGCTCGGCGCCCAAGAGTGCGAGCTTGTCTTCCAGGGTGGCGCCGGTGTCCTCGGGCTCGATGGGGATCTTCTTCTGCAGAAGAATCGCTCCGGTGTCCAAGCCTTCGTCCATGAGCATGGTGGTGATGCCGGTTTCCTTTTCGCCGCGCACCATCGCCCACTGAACGGGTGCCGCTCCCCGGTAGGCGGGGAGAAGGGAGCCGTGGATATTAATGATGCCCTTGGGTGGGACGTCCAAGATCGATTTCGGGATGATCTGGCCGTAGGCGGCCACCACGATGCAATCGGGCGCCAGCTCTTCGATGAGGGCGACGCTGTCCGGAGCGCGAATCTTCCTGGGCTGATGAACCGGCACCGATCGCTCGAGTGCCAATGACTTGGTGGGCGGAGACCGGAGCGCGTGGCCGCGACCGGCGGGCTTGTCCGGTTGTGTGATGAGCGCCGCCACCGTGTGAGAAGTGTCCAGAAGCGCGCGAAGGGACGGCACGGCGAACCGGCCGGAGCCCATGAAAACTAGCTTCATGCGCGGTCCGGATCGCTACCAGTGACCCTGGCGTATCTCTTTGCGGATTTTCCTCTTGATGAGATCGCGCTTGAGCATCCCCAGCCTCTCGAAGAATAGTTTACCGTTCAGGTGATCGATCTCGTGGCAAAAGGCGCGGGCCAGGAGCTCCGTCCCTTCCGTGATGATCTCCTTGCCCTTCAGGTTCTGCCCCTGGACCTTGACCCAGGTGGGGCGGATGACCACGCCGTGGTAGCCCGGAACGGAGAGGCAGCCCTCTTCTTCATGCTGCTCGCCCTCCTGTTCCAGCAACTCCGGGTTCGCCATGATGACGAGCTTGCTCGGATCCTCTCCGGAGGTCGTGTCGATGACTATGAGGCGGATGTTGAGACCGATTTGGGGAGCGGCCAACCCAACCCCCGGGGCAGCGTACATGGTCTGCACCATGTCCTGAGCCAGCTCCTGCAGGGAGTCGGGAAACTCCGTCAGAGGATCGGAGCGCTTGGCCAGCTCGGGTGCTCCGTATTTGAGAATCGGCCTTAGGGGCATTACTTAGCGGTCGCTCGGCTCCTCGCCTCGCTCCCGGCCCTCGCTCTTCATTGTATGGCCTTGGGCCCCACCCCCAGGCCTCCTGCTTCGTCGGCTACGCGACTTCGCACGGGCTCAGGGCTGTGCTCGGGCCAGAAAAGCACGGCCAGATTCCCTTGAGCTTCGCTCAATTCCTCCTGGCCGGGCGGCCCTGACGGGCCGGTTAACTGCGCCCGACGGGGTCGCGTTCCTTGATGAGACGCTCGATGCGCTCCTGATGGGACCGGTAATTGGCCACCGTTTCCACCAGACTGTCGCCTCCGAACTTCTCGAGCGCGGCGTCCGCCAGGGTGAGAGCCACCATGGCTTCACCCACCACCCCGGCTGCCGGCACCGCGCAGACGTCGGAGCGGACTCGAGCCGCCTCCACCGGCTTCAGAGTTCGGATGTCCACCGAACGGAGCGGCTTGCGGAGAGAAGACAGCGGCTTCATGTAAGCCTTCAGCCGGAGCTCCTGACCATTGGTCACTCCGCCTTCCAGGCCTCCTGCGTTATTGCTTCCCCGGTGGAGCCCCTGGGCAGGCGAGTAGAAGATCTCGTCATGGAGCGCCGAGCCTCGTAGGGAAGCCGAGTCGACCCCTCGTCCGAATCCCATCGCCTTCATCGCCGGGATGGACAGGATCGCTTGGGCCAGTCGCCCGTCGAGTTTTCGATCCCACTGTATGTAGGATCCCAGTCCGGCGGGCGGTGTATGGGCCACGATCTCGATGACGCCGCCCAGAGCGTCCCTATCCTGCGTAGCGCGATCGATCTCCGCCATCATTTTCTTCTCGAGCTCGGGGTCCGCACAGTTCAAGGGAGCATCTTCGGGGATGGCGAGGATCCTCTCCCAGGTCGTCTGGGGAGCACCGGATGGCTGGCTCACCGCTCCCACCGCCAGGACGTGGCTGCGGATTTCACAATCGAGATGTTTTAAGAACTGCTTGGCCGCCGCGCCGGCGGCAACGCGGGATGCGGTTTCCCGGGCGCTGGCGCGCTCCAGGATATTGCGAAAGTCGTCAACGCCGTACTTCAAAGCCCCCGCCAGATCTGCATGGCCGGGGCGCGGATTGACCAGCTCCGCGCTCTCACCGTCCTTGGGCTTCGCGTAAGGCGAGAGCTTGTCCTTCCAGTTCTCCCAATCCTTGTTTTGGATGAGGAAGCTAATGGGTCCGCCGGTGGTCAGGCCGTCGCGGAGGCCTCCCAACACCTCCACGCGATCCTGTTCTATCTTCATGCGTGCGCCGCGTCCGTAACCCTTCTGGCGCCGGGCCAGCTCGAAGTTGATGGCGTCGAAATCGAGCGGCAGTCCGGCGGGCAGGCCTTCCAGAATCACGTTTAACGCCGGGCCGTGGGACTCGCCTGCGGTCAGGAAACGCAACATTCTCTAAAGCTACACTGGATGGGGACTTAGAGTCAATGGATGGGCGCGACTGGCCCGGAACAGCGTGACTCGATAGTCTAGAGGACCAGGGGGACCGATGCCCTACCTGAACGTATTCCTCCTTGCCGGTTGCGCGGCCGTCTATGCGGCGAGCCGATGGGTCGAGCCCGTTTACCTTGCCCAGCCGGGGATCTTGCTGGACTCGGTCTCGGTTTTGAAACCTCCCGGAGCCGCAACCGCTGCCGCTCTGGGCGCCTTCTCTTTCCTGGCCGTCTGGATGATGGAGTCGATGGCCTATCGTTTCGTGCTCCGCCTGCCTTGGAAGCAGGCCCAAGCAGAGAGTCTCCGGACCTACCGGCCTGTTTCGTTCCTTCTGGTTTTCGGTTTGCTCTTCTTTCCGGGTATCCCGCTCGTTCCCATGGCCGGCTGGTGGCTGCTTCTGGGGGCGAGCCCTTGGGTCCTCACGCTGGTGGCGGCGGCGACGGTCCATGGCAAAGCATCGTTCCTCCTCGCGAACCTGCGGGGTTTTCCATCTCTGCTGCACATTCCGAGAACTTCCGGTGGTGTCCTGGTTTTCGCCGCGGGTCTCATGGCGATCTTGATCGCCCTGACCCCGACCCGGCGCTTCACCGAGCCCTACGACGCGCGTTGGGGGACGGGGGACGAGCCCCGTTACGTGCGCCTGACGGCCAGTCTGCTCCACGATGGGGATGCGGATATCGCCAATGCCGCGGACCACGTCGGTCGCCGGGCCGATCTCTTTCGCCTCGGCTCTCAGGTGACGAGTTGGCCGGGCTCCGCGTTGAGAGCACTCTCTGAAGTCGTGTCCAGTCTGCAGGGGGAGTCTTCCGAACAGCCCTCTCGGTTGGGAGGGCAAGTGATTCGAGGATTGGATGGGGGCACCTACTACGTCTACCTTCCCGGGTTTCCTTTGCTGCTGGTGCCAGCAATGGCATTGGACTCGTTCTTCTTTCCGGGAATGCTTCCCCTGGTGCTCTTCGGTTGCCTTCTGCTCGGAATAGCAACCGCCATCGCCACCGCCCGTCTGGTCGAACCGTATCTGCAGAGCCGCCTCGACTCCTATCTGCTGGCCGCCGGTCTGAGTCTCACCTTGCCGATCTTTTTCTATAACTTCCAGATCTATCCTGAGATGACGGCGGCACTCTGCTTAGCGTTGATGTTGAAGACCCTACTGGGCGGAAGTATCCCGGCGCGGGGGGCGATGACCTTCGGATGGGCAGCGGCTCTGCTGCCGTGGCTTCACACCCGCTACTACTCCTTGTGGGGCATCTGCATTCTGGCCTTTGCCTATCGGGCCTGGCGCGAGCGCTTGGGCTGGAAGACGAGCGCTCGGGGAATTGCCATTCCGGTAACGGCGGTGGGACTGCAGTGTCTCTACGTTTTTCACATCACCGGTTCTCTCCTTCCCGACACCTTGTGGGTGCTGAATGGGTACCCGCGAGGAGGGCATCTCTTCAATCGGGAGGCTCTGTCTGGTCTCTACTACCTGCTCCTGGGAAGGGAAGAGGGTCTCCTGGTCTATAGCCCTCTCTACGCTCTGGCCGTTCCCGGTGCCGTCGCGGTTTGGCGATGCTCCCGCTTCGCTGGTTTTCTATCAGTGGCGGTCCTCGTACCTTATTTATGGATCGCGGCATCTCACGACCTGGGAGGAGCCGGCGGCTGGGCGCCCGCCACCCGCTATTGGGTACCGGTGGCACCCGTTCTGGCACTGTGGCTGGCGGCGTGGCTGGGCAGGCCCGAGTTGAGCCGGGCCCGCTGGAGCGCGCTCTTCCTCGGGGCGGCGGCTTCCTTCTGGATCGCGCAAGGCATGTTGGCCGAGCGCAACCTCCCCTACGATCGAGCTGCTTTTCTGTCTGCGGGAGTGGTCGACGTCTCGATGGCGCTGGGCTCGGTACTGGAAGAGGAGCCCTGGTGGGGTCTCGCCACCTATCCCTTGTTGTTGGTTCTTTCGCTCGCTGCTGTGTCGTTCTGGGAACGGCGTAGGGAGACGGGGTGGTTGGGGAGGATGGCAGCGACGGTGGTCGCTCTTATCCTGGTAACCGGTGCAGTCTCCGAATCAGGGACGGCTCGCGAAAGCTGGATAGGATTCCGCCCAGAAACGGGGACGATTCGGTTAAGTCCGGCGCGGCCGGTCTGGAGGAGGCTCCCCGATTGCGGCACCCGCTCGCCTCGCCTGCGTTTCTATGGAACAGGCGAACCGGTTGTCTTGAGGATGAGCGGACGAGGACTGGAAAGACTTCTTCGCATCCCACCCACCGGCGAGACCGAGATAGACGTCTCGGTGCGCCCGGTTCTGAGGATTGGACGGGGAGCTCCTGAGGAGATCGGGCTCATTCGGCTCGAGCTCGCGGCGGGGCGGGAAGCGCTAGTAGTCCAGCCTGTCTGCCGTTGACATTTCCTAGCCGTCCCTCTCGATGGGTAGGTCGGGATGAGCGCACCATTCCGACCAAGAGCCGGGATAGAGACGGGCTCCGCGGATTCCGGCGACCTCCATCGCTAGAAGGTTGTGGCAGGCGGTCACGCCCGAGCCGCAATAGACGACCGCCGCCTCGGGCGGCGTGCTGCCCAGTAGACCATCGAATTCGTCGCGCAGTCTCTGGGGCGAGAGGAAGAGACCTCGCTCGTCGAGATTCTTTTGCCAGAAGTGATTCCGTGCACCCGGGATGTGGCCGGCGACCGGATCGATGGGCTCGATCTCTCCTCGGTAGCGCTCCGGAGCACGCGCGTCGATTAGCAAGCGCCCGTCCCCGGCTCCGGGTGCCGACAATTCCTGAAGGTCGACTCGCATGGCCGCACGCGGTCGCGCCTGAAAGCGACGCGCCGACCGTTCCTCTCGTCCGCCGCGGAGAGGCAAGCCGGTTTCCTCCCAGGCTTTGATTCCGCCGTCCAGTAGCAACAC
>Ga0209521_10002792_pt1 | contig 14235 bp, 9 predicted proteins | sample Rifsed19ft4_FD_184016 | JGI IMG/M metagenome (GOLD analysis project Ga0209521, IMG submission 184016) | Soil microbial communities from Rifle, Colorado, USA - sediment 19ft 4 (version 2) | ecosystem: Environmental > Terrestrial > Deep subsurface > Rock core/Sediment | place: Rifle, Colorado... | reverse complement strand
CTCGAGCTGGCGTCGCAGCCGGTCCGGGTTCTCGGCCTGCCGGTCCTGGACCAGGATCTTGCCCCCGGCTGTGGCGATGCGGCACGCAAACGTTGCCACAAAAAACCCCCTGCCTTATACGGGACGGCCTCTCTCGTGACCGGCCGTAGGTGCGCCCGAGCCTATCCAAAACGGTGTTTGAATGCAAGTAAAATCCTGGCTAACACCAGTCTCGCCCATTATTAGCAACCATCTTTGGTTCCTGCGTTTCCCATCCGAGAAACAAAAAAAACGCCTCGCGGAAGAACCTCTTCCGCCTTGAGGCGCCATGGCCACGCCGAGAGATACAGTCTTGGGATCTCTCGGCCGTCACGAGAACTCTAACTTACGGGAATTATACGGTTTTTATACCTAATGGAGTTTGCCGTGTCAAGAAATTTCTTCGGACAAGCGCTACCTGGCGGAGCGGCGGCTGCGCACCCTCCGAGGTCAGCTCCATTACGCCGCCGGATGGTGGTCAGTGGCCCTGTGTTCGCCAACTCAAGCAGGCTCTGGGCCCCCGGCATTTCCGGTTGCACAGGCTGGAGAAGGTCCGCGCTGAATGGGGAGTCTGCTATGACCCACTCCACCTCATGACCCGGACAGGCTCCTGGCCGAGGCTGGCATCACGCGCCATGCGCAGCTCATGGTCCATCTTCGCAAGGGAACGGGACCTGTGACGGCCCGCCGCCTCACGGGACGATCGCACCAGCAGGCACGGTTGTGCCATCCGGGATTACCGCTCCAAGGAGCACCGTGACGTTCTTCCCGATGGAGACGCCCGCGCCGATCGTGACGTTGTCCCTGATCATCGTGTTCTGCCCGATCGAGGTCCCGTTGCCGATCGTCACCCCTGACCCGATCACGACGCCACGGTTGATCACTACACCAGCGCCGATCGTGACGTTGTCGCCCAGGATGACACCCTGGTTGATCGTGGTCCCGTTGCCGACCACCAGGTTGTTGCCGGCTGTCACGTTCTTGTTCAGGATCACGTTGGACCCGATTTGCGCGTTGTCGCCCACCGACACGCCCACCTTGATCTGCGTGCCGGTCCCGATCACCGGGTTCGCGCCGAACGAGGCGCTCGGCGGGATCACCACGTCCGGCCTGATAATCACGGTCAGCCCGGTAGAGTCGCAGAAATGATTCATCGAGTTGGGATCAACAAGAAAGTACAAGAAATCGCCTTGGTTGACTATAACACTGGCAAGGCTAGCGCCACCGACGCCATCCTGAAAATCTTGGGAACCACCGTTTGGTATGGAACCTGACGCCAACATAGTGTTGGTGAACCCGTCAAAGCGGTCGATGAACCACAAGATGCCGTTTCCGCAGGTATCGTGTAAGTCATTTACTCCCCCGGTGACCGTCACGGTACCATTAAACGGGCTCCTCCAGCCCACAATGGCAAACTCGTTGTTAAGAGGATGAACGAGCATCACACCCGGCGGCCATACGATGAAGCCACCGCTCCCGCCGATAGATTGGGTCAATCCGGTGTTGTTGATGCCAACGAGGGGTAACACTGCGCTGCCCTGCCACTCTTCCAAGCCCAAGATGGGAGTGCCGAAGCTGGAAAAGTCGTCGTCGAATCCCGGCAAGAGCGTATACGTCGAAGGGATGTGAGCTGGGAATGTGTTCGGATCACTTTCGAGGAAATGCCAAACATCCAGGTTGCCGCAACTGTCTCGGTTGGGGTTTTCCTCGTCTGGAAAGACACGGAAATTCGTAGCCAGATTCCACTCTGGGCAAGGCGTCGCGGACTGCGCCTTCCCCGGGCTGACAAGGGTGAAAACAAAGAGAAGGACTCCCGCTACAATAAAGGCTTTGCTAGTTGTGTCCATGCGCTTCATAGTCTTTCTCCTTTTAAGCGGCGTGAAAGTCAACGGGCAGGAAATTCCCCATCCACGTATTAAGTGGAACATTTTCCTTGTGATTTTCATGACACCTTCCCTTTCCGCCCATTTTGGGCAATGGCAGTAACCCGCGTTTTCCCGAAACCACTTCACTCTCCCGCTATCAGTTCCGAAACCCTTCGGCGGTGCACCTTCCCATCAAGCGATTCGCCGATACTTCGCGAAAACAAAAACCCCTCGATGGCATCGGAACGGCCAACGAGGGCGTCAACGTATTCGTGAGGAACGTGGCTGAGTGATAGAGAAATCGATGGATGAACAGGTAAGAAAGTAGGGCACTTGGGGATTCCACCCGCCACCTGGCGGCAGCGCCGCCGTGAGTCAGAATACGCCTCGACCGAGGAGGCGGAAGGCAGGGGGGTTGGCAGGCAAGCGCGAGCGGCCATCTACGAAATGAGGAGTTCCAGGGGTGGACTGGGGGACTATGGTTATCCCACTTCCATTTCACTTCCTCGCGGGAGCTTCTTGCTCCCCTCAGGTGTTACAGACGAGACAACTCGAGGGGTCGCCACGAGGTTTTACGCTTATATCTAATAGGCGTTCCCCTATCAAGGTAAAACCGCGTTTGGAAATCCGCGACGGTTGGCCGCTGGGCCGGGAAGAAGTGTCCTTGCCGGAGTCTTTAGATTTGGGCTCAAAGGAGGCGGAGTTTGGTCACGCGGGGGTCGATGATGACGTCATCAGCCTGCGACCCCGCCGTCAGCCGATCTCACTCGAGGCGTAACAGAATTGTATGCAGACACACGCTGTCCTGATCCGCTTTTGCAAAAAGGTGCGGTCGCTCCAGAAGTCACACCTCCCTCACGGCCGCGCTTCGGCGGGCAGCCGGGCAAGGATCTCCTTGTACACCTCACGGGCAAGGGTGAGTGCCTCTTCGGCCTCCTCGCGGATGGGTTCCTCCGCTCCGCCGGGATAGCGAAAAATCCAGGAGTAGCTGGTCAGGCCTGCGTATCCGCCAGGCGGTGCGGATCATGCGACATACAGGAGTGTCCCCTCGCGGACGACCGTCGCCGGGAGCGAGGCTTTCAGGTGCAGCCGACTGTCAAAGGCCTCCCGAGTCCAGACCAGGATGTCGGCGGCGGTTCCGAGCCCCCAGAGGAGGCTGTGTGCTTTTTGGGCTAGCCGGTATCCCGGTTCCGATGCGTGAGACACCACCACCATGAAGTCGTAGTCGCTATCGGGGCTGGACTCCCCCCGTCCCTTGGACCCGAAGAGGTAGATCCGCTCCGGCCTGAGGGTCTCGACCAGCCGACGCACGATCTCGGCCAAGACCGGGTCCTTTTCGAAGAGATCAATATGCTGCTTTTGCCCTGCCATCGAGGAAACCTCCGAAGTCCCAAAGTGGTGCCGACAAAAACGTCACACCTCTCACCGACTCTGGCGGCTGCTTTCAGGATACACGATTCTTCGGGTGCTCGCCAGACCTAGCGCTTGCGGGTGGCCGGAGGACCTTGGTCTTGCTCGAAGCGGCTGGGGGAGGGTTGATCGGGCAGGGCCCGGGAGAGGTGTCGCAAGAGCCTCCGTAGGCTTTCAAAGCGCTCCATGGCCTTCTCGATGGTGGGGACGAGGTTCGGATTCGATTGGCTGGCCGCCTCGAAGAGGTCGTCCAGGTGGCACCCGAGCGATTCGAGAGGACCGCTGAACTCCTCGCTAAGGTTTGACTGGGTCACGACGGTGTTGAACTGCCTCTCTCGTTCCAGGAGCCTCGCACCCTCGATGACGGCCGCCGCGTGCAGCGCGATCGCCTCGAGCAAATGGAGATCCGCTCGGCTGAATTGACGTCCGTCAGCGCGGTTGAGGAGCTGGACAACGCCGATGATCCCGCGGCTGGTCTTCAAGGGGGCAGACAGGATAGAGCGAGTGGTAAAGCCAATCGCCTTGTCCATCGCGTCGGAGAAGCGCGGGTCCGCCCGGGCTTCGGGAACCAGAAGAGCTTGGCCGCTCTTGGCGACCCACCCGGCAATGCCCTCGCCGGGTGCAAGGCGACGCCAGGGAAGCCAATGCGCGACAGGTCCTACGGCGACGGTGAACATCAATTCCCCGGTCGCCTCGTTCCGCAACAGGAGGGAGCCAGCCTCGGCGTGCAGGGCCGAGGTCACGCGCTCGATGGCGAGTTGGAGGACCTGGAGGAGATCGTGGGTGGAATTGAGGATGATTGCGACCTGGTTCAGGGCGTCGAGTTCCTCGATCTGCCGCCTGAGGGTGGTCATAAGTCTGGCCTGCCCGATGACCGCGGCCGTGTGCAGGGCGACGGCTTCAAGCAACTGGAGGTCCGCCTCGCTGAAGGGACGGCCGGCCGTGTGGTTGAGGAGCTGGACAGCGCCGATGATGCCCTGACTGGTCTTCATCGGAACGCACAGCACTGAGCGCGTGACGAATCCGCTCGCCTTGTCCACCCCGCCGGAAAAGCGCGGGTCAGCGCTGACGTCTGGCACGAGGAGCGACTTTCCGGTGCGGGCGACCCACCCGGCGATACCCTGGCCGAGCGCGAGCCGACGGCCGCGAATCCGGTCCGCGACAGGTCCCATGGCGACCTCAAAGACCAGTTCGTCGGTCGCGTCATCCCGCAGGAGCAGGGAACCCGCCTCAGCGTGCAAGGCGGCGGCGATGCGTTCGATCGCCAGCTCGAGGACGCGCTTGAGGTCGTGGGTGGAGTTGAGGATCGCAGCCACCTGATTGAGCGCGTCGAGTTCCTCGATCCGGCGCTTGAGCAGCGTGATGTCCTGGACGACGGCGAGGAAGCCGGGCGGCCCCTCTGTGGGGGAGAGTCTCGTCAGGGTGAGACGCAAGTGTCGCTGGCGGTGGTCGAGCTCGAGGACCTCTCGTTCCGGCGCAGCAGGCCGGGCGAGACGCGCAAGGGCTGCCGCGACTGCATTAGCGTGGTCACCCCACACGGTGTTGAGGCTGGTGCCAAGGACGGATGCTCCGGGTGACCGGAGCAATTCGGCGGCGGCCGGGTTTGCCTGGAGAACTCGGCCGCGGGCGTCTATCTCGAGCACACCCTCGCCGAGGTGCCGGAGGATCGGATCCTCCAGGTGGTGTTTTCGTCTCGTGCTTTCAACGGGTGACTGCATCGCTGTTTTGCGTCCGCGCGGAGCGCCCACGGTCCCCTGGTGTACTGCAGGAGGGCCAATGGCTTCCCAGAGGCACAGAGCAATCGGTGTGCCAGGTATCTTGCTCTCCTGAGTTTTTATTGACCCGGCGCGAGATCTACGTTACCCTTCGTTGTAGCTCGCCGGTGCACACGACAATGACGCAACTCGCCAAACTCAAGGCGGAAATCAGCGAGGACTTACGCCGGCTGCTGCGACGGGCGGCGGAGGCAGGTGAAGTGCCGCCGGTCGAGGGGCCCGAGGTTATCTGGGAATACCCCTCCGAACCGGGCTTCGGAGATCTGGCGACACCGGTCGCCTTCGCCCTGGCTCGGTCGGCCCGCCGCAGGCCCCGGGACATTGCAGAATCGCTGCGGCGCCACCTCGACCTGGATCCGCAATTCGTAGACCGGGTAGAGGCGGGAGGCGCCGGTTACCTGAACTTCTTCCTGACCAAGGCCTTCTGGCAGCAGGTGATTCCGGGGATCCTCACCGCGGGGGAGGAGTACGGTCGGTCTCGGGTTGGCGCAGGAAAGAGGGCTCAGGTCGAGTTTGTCAGCGCCAACCCCACCGGGCCGCTCCACGTCGGACATGGTCGGGGTGCCGCGGTGGGGGATGCCCTGGCGAATCTGTTGGCGGCTGCGGGATTTACCGTCGAGCGGGAGTTCTACGTCAATGACGCCGGGACACAGATCGAGATGCTGGCTCGCTCTGTCCTGGCCCGGTACCGGCAAAGCTTCAGCCGGGAGGCCCCCTTGCCTGAGGGAGGGTACCACGGGGAGTACGTCCGCGACCTGGCGGCTGCCCTGCAGGCAGAGTATGGCGAGAAGTTTCTGGATCTCCCAGGGCAGGAGTCGCTCCCGGTGATCGGTGAGTTTGCGACTCGCCTCATGCTGGAGGAGATCAAAGGCGATCTGGAGCGGTTCGGAATCCACTTCGATTCCTGGGTGAGCGAGAAGATCCTGCTCGGCCGATGGGGTCCGCCGGATCAGGCTCGACTGCTGGCGACGGTACGCGATCTCTTTGGCCCGCACGTCTATGAGGAGGAGGGGGCGATCTGGCTCCGGACATCCGCCTTCGGGGACGACAAGGACCGGGTCCTGATCCGGGCCAGTGGAGAGCCCACCTATTTCGTCTCCGACTGCTTCTACCATCGCGAGAAGTTCGAACGCGGATTCGAACGTCTGATCGACGTCTGGGGGGCCGATCACCACGGCTACATCCCGAGAGTCAAGGCAGCGCTCGAAGCCTTGGGCTATCCTTTCGAGGCGCTGCATGTCGTCTTGGTGCAGATGGTTACGGTCCTTCGGGGGGGCATGCCGGTTCCCATGTCGAAGCGGAGCGGGGAGTTCGTCACCTTGGCCGAGGTGATGGCCGAGGTCGGGACCGATGCGGCCCGCTTCATCTTCCTGACCCGCCGCTCGGACAGCCCCCTCGACTTTGACCTCGAGCTCGCCAAGGCCCAGTCCATGGAGAACCCGGTCTACTATGTGCAGTACGCCCACGCACGCTTGAGCAGCGTCTTGCGGGAGGCGGAAAAGGCGGGGGTCCCCGGCCCCTATCTCGAAGCCCCCCTGGCCCTTTTGGATCAGCCCGAGGAGATTTCACTCTTGAAGCACCTTGCCCTGTACCCCGAGATGGTGGAGGCGGCGGCGGTCACGTATGAGCCGCACCGCATTCCGGCTTACTTGCAGAATTTGGCAGGGGAGTTGCATGGCTATTACAATAAATATCGGATCATCGGTGCGGATCGACCGCTGAGCCAGGCACGCCTCGCGCTGGTTTCGGCGACACGGACGGTGCTGGCGAACGCGCTCACGCTCCTGGGCGTGACGGCACCCCAACGCATGTAGCGAACGGATTACCGACTACCGATGACCGTTGACCGAAAGGGCGAGGGGTGGTATTTCTCGGTCGCGGGTCATCGGTTACAGATCGTCGGTGCACTCTCATTTGTCATCGGACTACTGTCATCGGTCATCGAGTAAGGGGGGAATCATGCATGACTTTGCACGGATGAAGCGACTGCCCCCCTACATCTTCAGCATCGTCAACGAGCTGAAGACCAAGGCGCGGGCGCGGGGAGAGGACATCATCGATTTCGGCATGGGGAACCCGGATCAGCCGACACCGAAGCATATCGTCGACAAGCTGTGTGATGCGGCCCGGAATCCGAGAAACCATCGCTACTCCGCCTCGCGAGGAATCACCAAGCTCCGGAAGGCGATCGCCGACTGGTACCGCCGCCGGTACAGCGTGGAGATCGATCCCGACACCGAGGCGATCGCCACTATCGGAGTCAAGGAGGGGATTTCCCATCTTGCCCTGGCGATCGTGGAACGGGGAGATGTGGCGTTGGTCCCGAGTCCGACCTATCCCATTCATGCCTATTCGGTGGTGATTGCGGGCGGCGATGTCCGGAACGTCCCCCTGGGACCGGGGATCGACTTCTTCGAGAAGCTGCAGGAGGCCTACAAGGGGTGCTGGCCGCCGCCCAAGCTCCTCATGGTGAGCTTTCCCCACAACCCCACGACCCAGGTGGTGGACCTCGCCTTCTTCACCAAGCTGGTCGAGTTCGCCAAAGCGCACGGTTTGATCGTGATCCACGACTTTGCCTACGCCGACCTCACCTTCGACGGATACCGGGCCCCGAGCTTTCTCGGGGTGCCGGGAGCGCGCGAGGTCGGGGTAGAGTTCTTCAGCCTCTCGAAGAGTTACAACATGCCGGGGTGGCGGGTCGGCTTCGCCGTCGGGAACCGACAGATCATCGCCGCGTTAGCCCAGATCAAGAGCTATCTGGATTACGGCCATTTCCAGCCGATACAGATTGCCTCCATCATTGCGCTGAACGGTCCGCAGGATTGCGTGGACGACATCGTGGCGATGTACAGGGCCCGACGGGACGTGCTGGTGACCGGGCTGAACCGGCTCGGTTGGCCCTGTGAAAAGCCGCTGGGGACCATGTTTGTCTGGGCCAAGATCCCGGAGGCCTACCGGGCCATGGGCTCCCTGGAGTTTTCGAAGTTCCTGCTAGAAAAGGCCAAGGTGGCGGTCTCACCCGGGATCGGGTTCGGCAACCTGGGGGACGAGTATGTGCGCTTTGCCCTGGTGGAGAATCAACACCGGACCCGTCAGGCGCTCCAGGGGATCAGGCGGGCGCTCTGAGCGGAGGACGGCCTTTGCCCCTTGCCAGGCGCAGGGACGTTCGGTATAGTGAAGACATGAGCGTTGAGCGAGACAAGTTCCGGGACGAGTGCGGCGTCTTCGGCATCTACGGGCATCCGGAGGCGGCTAATCTCACCTATTTGGGCCTCTACGCCTTGCAGCACCGCGGCCAGGAATCGGCGGGGATCGCCTGTTCGGACGGGAAGACGATCCATGTGGAAAAGGCGATGGGCCTGGTGGCCGACGTCTTCACCGAGGCGCGCCTCCGGCGGCTGCCGGGTGATATCGCCATCGGACACGTCCGCTATTCCACCACCGGGTCGAGCCAACTCAAGAATGCCCAGCCCTTTTTCGCGGGCACCCATCGGGGCTCCCTGGCGCTCGGTCACAACGGCAACCTGGTCAACGCCATGAGGGTCCGGGCCGAACTCGAGGCTCGGGGATCCGTCTTCAGCTCGACATCCGACACCGAGGTCATCCTGCATCTGATCGCCCGCTCTCAGGCCGATAGCTTGATCGATGCGGCCGCCGCGGCGCTATCAGACCTCCACGGGGCCTACTCCTTGGTCCTGATGAACGAGGGACAGCTTCTCGGGATCCGCGACCCCCGAGGCTTCCGTCCCCTCTCCCTGGGCCGGATCAAGGAGGGCTATGTGCTTGCGTCAGAATCCTGCGCCTTTGACCTGATCGGGGCGACCTTCGTGCGGGATGTGGATCCCGGAGAGTTTCTCTTGATCGATCAGAGCGGACTGCACTCGTATTTCCCGCTGCCGGTGACCTCCCCCGCCATGTGCATCTTTGAGCACGTGTACTTTGCACGCCCCGACAGCCTGGTCTTTGGCCAGCACGTCTCTCGAGTCCGGAAAGAGCTGGGACGCCGCCTGGCGCAGGAGGCCCCCGCCGACGCGGATATCGTCGTTCCCGTCCCCGATTCCGGGATGTACGCCGCCCTGGGCTATGCCCAGGAGGCGGGTCTTTCCTATGAGCAGGGGATGGTGCGAAACCACTACGTGGGCCGGACCTTCATCGAGCCCAAGGGCTCCATCCGGCACTTCGGTGTCAAGGTCAAGCTCAACGCCGTGCGCGAGGTCCTGGAGGGGAAGCGGGTCGTGGTGGTGGATGACTCCATCATCCGCGGAACGACGAGCCGAAAGATCGTCGCCATGCTCCGGGCGGCCGGGGCCCGGGAGGTCCATATGCGGGTCAGCTCTCCGCCCACGAGCTGGCCATGCTACTACGGCATCGATACCCCGACCCGCCGGGAGCTCATTGCTTCGTCACACACGGTGGATGAGATTCGGAGGTACGTCGGGGCCGATTCCTTGGCGTACCTCAGCCTCAAGGGCCTCCTGGAAGCCGTGGGCAAGGATGACGGGTACTGTGCAGCCTGCTGGACCGGCCGATATCCCGTGGAGTTTCCGGGCCAGGGGGTGCGGCAGTTGAACCTCTTCGAGCATCGCGAACGCGCATAGGAGAGAAAGATGACAACGGCTTCTACGGATCCTCACGAGCGGGCGAGGCGGCTCGCGCGGCTCATCGTGGCCGATATCATCCTCTACAATCAGGCCAAGATCGATGAGGGGATCAAGAATGATACTCTCTTTGATCTCCTCGCAGAGGATATCGAAGTCGCCCGCCGGTACTACGAAAAGCATGTGGACGCTGCCGTGGCCCGGGAGGCGAATTACTTCGACCTGGCCCTCGTGGATGTCCTGGTCAAGGGAAGGCAGGACATCCCGTCCAAGATCTGGTAGGAAGGGTCTCCCGCACTCACGTTCCGCATCTCTTCCACGGACGGCACGCGTGTCTCCGCGAACCGGGGGACCTTCCGCGCTCTATCCCAACAGAGATTGCAATCCCCGGTCTCTCCTGCTAGACTCTCCCCGCCTGCGACGGGATACCATCCGCCATGCATGACTGACCTTCAATAAAGGAGCAGACGACGATGAGCGAGGCCAGTATTGTCCTTCCCCAGTTCGGGCCGACGGAGTGGACCATCCTGTGGGTGGTCCTTGTCTCATCCTTTATCGCCCTGGGGTATGGTCTGTTGCTGGCGTTTCGGGTCCTTCGGGAAGATCCGGGATCGCCAGCGATGGTCCGGGTAGCCGCCGCCATCGAGGAGGGGGCCTTTGCCTACCTGGCGCGTCAGGTGAAGACTATGATCTGGTTTGTCATCGCCATCACGATCGGTCTTTTTTTCATGTACCGCGGGATGTACGAGGGGTTGGTTCTTCCTCTCGGCGTGTCGCTCGCCTTCCTGATGGGGGTGGCAGCGTCCTACGGCGCCGGTTATGTCGGCATGTGGTTGGCCGTGAAGGGAAACGTCCGGACAGCCGCCGCTGCCCTGAAAAGCTTCAAGACATCGCTGGAGATCGCCTTCCGGGCCGGCACGGTGTCCGGGATGTTCACCGTCGGCCTCGGCCTCCTCGGTGCCACCATCATCTTCCTCTTGTTCAGAGAAAATGCCATGAAGATCCTGATCGGCTTCGGCTTCGGCGGGTCGTTGGCCGCCCTCTTTATGCGCATGGGTGGCGGCATTTTCACCAAGGCGGCCGATGTGGGAGCGGACCTAGTGGGCAAGATCGAGAAAGGAATCCCGGAGGACGACCCGCGCAATCCCGCCACGATCGCGGACAACGTGGGTGACAACGTGGGCGACTGCGCCGGCATGGCGGCCGATGTCTTCGAATCCTACGAGGTTACGCTGGTGGCCGCCATCATCCTGGGTGCGGGTGCCATGCTGGACAAGGATTTCGTTCAGGCCTTTGGAGGCGAGGCCACTGCGCTCAAGGTGACATTAGCGCTGGTCATCTACCCCCTCCTCATCCGGGCCGTGGGGGTCTTCGGCTCGATCATCGGCACCTGGGCCGTGCGGGGGAAAGATGACCCCGCCATGAATCCCATGAAGCCGATCAACGTCGGATTCTGGGTGGCCGCCCTCACCTCCGTTGTCGGGTTCTTCGGGGTGAGCTGGTGGTACCTCGGGAGCATCACCGCCACGAAGTACCACAGCGAGGGATTCCCCTTCTGGCTGCGCGTGTCCGTGGCCAATACCATGGGCATTGTCCTGGCCCTGGTGATCCAGTGGATGACGGAGTACTTCACGGCGACGGATAAAAAGCCGGTGAACGAGATTGCGCACGCCAGCAAAACGGGTCCGGCCACGCTGATCCTCTCCGGGGTTGCCTATGGCCTGGAGTCGAGCGTCTGGGCCATCCTAGCCATCGCCGCCACTATCTTCGGCTCGTACAGCATCTTTGGGGGGAGCTTCTCGCTGTCCGCCTACGGCATCGCCCTGGCCGGCCTGGGGCTCTTGGCCACCACCGGCTTCGTCCTGGCCGAGGATACGTTCGGTCCCATCTCGGACAACGCCAGTGGCATCTTCGAAATGTCCGGGGCGCTGAAGGACAACCCCAAAACCCCGTCCGGGATCGAGGCGCACCGGATCGTGGCCAAGCTGGACGCGGTGGGGAACACGACCAAGGCGCTCACCAAAGGACTGGCCATTGCCACGGCGGTCATCGCCGCGGTCTCCCTCTTTCGCTCGTTCATTGACGAGGCGCACCTGTATGAGATCGGTATTCAAGTGAACCTCCCGGAGGTGTTCATCGGGTTCCTCATCGGCGGGGCCGTGCCGTTCCTCTTCTCCTCCTTCGCCATCCAGGCGGTGAGCCGGGCCGCCTTCCTCCTGGTGGAAGAGGTCCGACGGCAGTTCCGCGAGAAGCCCGGGATCATGGAGTATAAGGAGAAGCCTGACTACGGTCGCTGCGTGGAGATCGTGACGGCCGCCGCCCAGAAAGAGCTACTCGGGCCCGGCATCCTCTCGATCGTAAGCCCCATCCTGGTGGCCTTCGCCTTTGGCGCCCCTGCCCTGGGCGGATTCCTGGCCGGCGCGATCCTCACCGGGCAGCTGATGGCGGTCTTCCTGTCCAATACCGGTGGGGCCTGGGACAACGCCAAGAAGAAGATCGAGGAGGGCCTCTTCGGTGGGAAGGGGACCGAATTCCACAAGGCCGCGGTCATCGGCGACACCGTCGGCGATCCGTTCAAGGATACGGCGGGGCCGGCGATCAATCCGATGATCAAGGTCATGAACCTCGTGGCGATCCTGGTGGCGCCGCTGGCGATTCAGGATATCGCCCCCATAACGCGCTTCATCATTTTTCTGGTTTGTCTGCTCATCCTCGGCTTCTCCGTCGCATTCTCCAAGCGGGGTTCTATCGCCAAGGAGCAACCCGCGTCAGGGAGGAAGGTCGTCGAAGCCTCGAAATAGCTTGGGAGGGGGAACAATGGCCGGGGATGACTATCGGATTGAACGCGACTCGATGGGAGAAGTCCGGGTTCCAGCCAAGGCCTATTATGGGGCGCAAACGCAGCGCGCCGTCGAGAACTTTCCGGTGAGCGGGCTCCGCTTCCCCCCGAGCTTTATCCACGCCCTGGGGATGATCAAGCTGTGTGGGGCGAGGGCGAACCTCGACCTCGGGCTGCTAGACCGGAGGATCGCCGAGGCCGTGATCACAGCCGCCCAGGAAGTGGTGGCCGGGACGTGGAACGGGGAGTTCGTCGTCGACATCTTTCAAACCGGCTCCGGCACCTCGACGAACATGAATGCCAACGAGGTGATCGCGAATCGGGCCATCGAGCTTTTGGGGGGGCAGATCGGTAGCAAACAGCCAGTCCATCCCAATGACCATGTGAACCTGGGGCAGTCGTCGAACGATGTGATCCCGACCGCCATCCACGTGGCGGCCCTCCAGGAGATCGAGCGGGAACTCCTGCCTTCCCTGCGGAAGCTGCACCAGGTCCTCCTCGCCAAGGCGGGGGAGTTTGACCGGGTGGTCAAGATTGGCCGGACGCATCTGCAGGATGCGACCCCCGTTCGGCTGGGACAGGAATTCGGCGGCTATGCCAGGCAGGTGGAGCTTGGCATCGTGCGGATCGAACGGATCCGCCCGTCACTCCACGAACTGGCGTTGGGCGGCACCGCCGTGGGGACCGGGATCAACACCCATCCCGAGTTTCCCGGTCGGGTGATCCGGTACCTGGCCGAGATGACCCAGCTCCCGCTGGGTGAGGCCAAGAATCATTTCGAAGCCCAGGGGAGCCAAGATGCTCTCGTGGAGACGAGCGGGATCCTCAAGACGGTCGCGGTGAGCCTGACGAAGATCGCCAATGATATCCGCTGGCTCGGGTCGGGTCCCCGTTGCGGCCTCGGCGAGATTGTGCTTCCCGCCATTCAGCCGGGCTCCTCCATCATGCCGGGCAAGGTCAATCCGGTCATCCCCGAGGCTGTCATCCAGGTGGCGGCCCAGGTGATCGGCAATGACGCCTGCATCACCATCGGGGGCCAGGGAGGGTACTTCGAGCTGAACGTGATGATGCCGGTTATGGCCCATACGCTCTTGCAGTCCATCGCCCTGCTCTCGAGCGCCTCCCGGATCTTCGTCGATAAGTGCCTGGTGGGAATCCGTGCCGATGAGGCGCGCTGTGCCGAGCTGATCGAGCAGTCCCTCGCGATGTGCACGGCGCTGGCCCCGGTCATCGGCTATGACAGCGCCGCGAAGATCGCCAAAGAGAGCTATGAGACCGGCAAGACGATACGTCAGGTGGCCCTCGAGCACCGGATTCTCCCTGAGGCGGAGCTGAACCGGATTCTGGATCCCTGGCGGATGACCGAGCGGGGGATTGTCGGCCGTGGCGAGGGGTGAGGTCTCCCGGGATCGGCGGCGAGAGCGCGCGGCTGTTCTGGCCCTGCTGATCGGGTATGGCGGGTTCGTCGCGGGGACGATCCTCATCCCCATCTCGCCCACCCTGGGAGGCATCATCTTCTGGGCTGGGGTCTTTACGATCTTCTGGGCCGGCTGGTCCTCCACCACCAAGTAGCGGCCAGCGGGTCGTGTCCTTCTCGTCTCACCGACTCGGGCGCACTGCAGCGCCCTTGGCCCCTCGCTCCAGGGCTCTCGCGGCGACCCTGTTCGGCGGCTTGCGGCCTGGGTCCCTCCGTGTTCACGATGCGTGCAACGAACTCGGGCACGGATCGC